>Ga0209747_1001352_pt1 | contig 13087 bp, 17 predicted proteins | sample BarGraNGADG00311_FD_184498 | JGI IMG/M metagenome (GOLD analysis project Ga0209747, IMG submission 184498) | Arctic peat soil microbial communities from Barrow, Alaska - Barrow Graham LP Ref core NGADG0011-311 (SPAdes) (version 2) | ecosystem: Environmental > Terrestrial > Soil > Wetlands > Peat... | reverse complement strand
TGGCGCACGGGCGGTCCAGCAAGGGCAGGAGAGCGGGGAGAAGCTATGACTATTAAAATCAAGAATAAACTCTCGCAGCATTTCTGCAAACACGAATATTGGGAAGGTGTAATATCAAAGGACAATATCATGTTTGTCAATCTGAGCGGCGATACCTATACGATGATATGCGTCAAGTGCGGCAAAGTTAAAAGCGAACGATTTGTACCAACGGAGCGCGAATTATGAATACCGCAGACATAATATCAGATCTCGCCGCTGGTTATAAAAACCGCTACATAATTGAAAAACTACAAAAGGATTATAAGTTATCGTACACAACAATAATCTTAATCGTAGGTAGTACTAAAGCTTATCAGAAACATTGCAACTATTTCTCACATGACCCCGAAGACCGCAGGGTGTGGGATAAAAGCAAAATGGATCAATTGGCAGAGATGTACAATTCCGGCGCGTCATACACGGAAATGGCAGACGCGTTCGAAACATCAGAAGGTGCATTAAACTATCACATCGTGAAAATGCGGGCAAGTGGGAAATATGTGTTACGTGATAAGATTGAAGTAGGAAAGTACAGGAGGGCGGTAATATCGTGTTAGATATATTAAAGTTTATATTTTCATCGTTTTGGATATGGCTCGGTTTTACGATATTGTTTTCAACTGCATTAGAATTTACTGTAAAAGGTATTATATGTATAACGGCGGTTATCAGGTGCAAAGGTAATATGACTATCAGTGGAAGCAAAATTATAAAGCATCCGAAAAGTGAGGACGGTGAATAAATGACGCGACACGAATTATCACAACTGTATCATCTCAACCGCGAAATTGAGCAGGATAAGCAGCGCCTTAGGGAACTTGAATCCGCGGCAACAAATACGAACAGTCGTATCAGCGGGATGCCGCACGCATCAGGGATAAGTGACAAGACATCGCTTGCGGTTGAGATAGCCTATCTTAGAGGCGTTACAGAGGCAAAGATACAGCAAATGTATTATGAGTATAACAGACTAATCGATTACATAAACGGCATAGACGATTCGTATATACGTCAAGTAATGTCACTACGTTATGTTAACGGGCTATCATGGCGACAGATATCATTTAGTGTGGGTGGCAGAAATACAGACGATGGCGTACGTAAGGTATGCGAAAGATTTTTAGCAAATAAATCAAACATGTCCGATTTGTCCCAAGAAAAAAAATTATACTTATAATATGGCAAAGCCAAACAGGATATAACGCATGACATTGCGTGCGTTAAGGGTTACATACCGAATATGCAGGGGCGGGAGCATCGGTATATTATTAAGGCGGTGATCTTATTTGATCTAATGGGAAATATATTGTACATCAGCTTTAAGACAGCAAAATTAAGCAGCGTGATTTACTGCTTTTTAAGACAAAAAAAAGAAGGAAGCCGTACCCTTTCGGCTTTCTTTTTTATTATTTAGTAAATAAACCATTGACAAAACGAGCAATATGTGATATAATATATATGTGGAATAGAGTATCGAGCTCGAAAAGGTGACATCCTAATCACCCTTTCCACCTTATTTATTTAGGACAATGCTGTAGGAGGCGTTATTTTTATGGAAACAAAAGTGTGTTCTAAATGCAAAAGGGAACTATTGGCTACTACCGAGTTTTTCAACAAAGACAAATTGAGGCATGATGGGTTATTTCCATATTGCAAGGAATGCCGTGGACATAAATTTAAAGCTATTGTAGTTGCATCAGAGGGAAACAAGATTTGTCCTAAATGTAATCGTGAATTACCTGCAAGCATAGAATATTTTCACAGGGATAAGAACTCTCCAACTGGATGCTGTACGTATTGCAGAGAATGTAGAGGATATGAATTCCTAAAGATTACACCTGATGGATATAAGTATTGCATTTCATGTGAACAACTATTATCTATTACAGAAGAACATTTTTATAAACGTGGCGATAGCCCCAATGGGTTCGGTGGTATTTGTAAAGATTGCCACCATAAAAACTATCTCAAGGATTATCATAATAAATGGGATGAATATCAGTTACGTAATAACGAATACACTAAGATACACAAAGAGAGAATATCTAAATATCAGATTGAATATAGAAATCTAAATCATGTAAAACTCTCCAAGTGGGCTAAAACATATAATATTAAGTATAGAATTGAAAATAGGGAAACATTGAGCAACAATAGCAAAATGTATTACCAGGAACACAAAGAAAAGATACTCAAACGTAATTCAGAGCACTATCAAATACCACATATAAAAGAACACCACAGGGAAATAGTAAGAGCATGGCATAAAGGTAACCCTGATAAAGTCCAACTATATAAGCTTAAAAGAAGAACTTTATTGAAGAACTTACCATCAACTTTAACTCCTATTGATTGGAATAAGTGTAAAGAGTATTTTAATTTTGAATGTGCCTACTGTGGTAAGAAAGAAAAGCTTACGTTAGACCATTATATTCCGGTTAGTAAAAATGGCGGACTATCAATAAATAATTCTATACCTGCATGCAGAAGTTGTAATAGTTCTAAAGGAGCCAAGCTTGCGGGTGAGTGGTTTCATAAGCAGTCATTTTACTCTAAAACACGTGAACAAGTAATAATTGATTATCTAAATCGTAATTATTACGGCACGCAGATGTCGTTTAACATAGAAAATTCAATTAACGCAACAACATAACAAACAAACGTAAAGCACCGAGATAGCACTCGATGCTTTTTTAATTTACCCGGCTTTCTTTTTTATATATTATTTTTGCTTATCAACCAACTGTTTTAACATAATTTCAATGTAATTACTCAACGTGCGGTGCTCCGATTCCGCGATAGATTTAAGTTTAGCTTTAAGTTCCGGGTCGACACGGATCTGTATGCGGTCGTCTTTTTTCATATCAGTTCTCCCCGATTATTTTATGTTCGCCGGTAAACACTTTACCATCGCATATGATAAAAGCGGGTGTAGACCAGTCCATAAATTCGGAAGCATCGTTATCGTGGGCGTCTTGCACTTCCATGTCGGGCATTTCGAAATATACTTCGTAATCGTTTTCGGACTCGTCTGTGCCGGCGCACACGTAGTAGCCATTGCCGCTGTAATTGATTAAATTGTAAAAATTGCAGTTGACCTCTGCGTCGTTGATGTTTATAGTAATTGTTTTCATAATGTTCTCCATCACGCTGCCCGCCGCTCGGTCGGGGCTTATGCGCTTGATTTATCTCATAAGTACATTATATCACATAAGCGTACACTTGTCAATACCTTTTCAAAAATAAATAATCATTTACAATTAATTCATATTTAAGGAGGCGATTATATGGCAACAGTGGGAAGACCGCGCTTATATAACCCGGAAGAGATAGAAACCATAAAAACAGAGTTTATTAATTACATAGGAGAAACAGACATTCCGATAATCGCCGAATTTTCATATAAGCATAATGTGCCGCGTGAAACGTTGTACAAATATGAAGAATTTAGTACACTGTTAAAGGATTGCATCACAAAGAAAGAAGCCGCACTTGAGGCGAAAGCTCTCCGGGGCGACGTAAACGTGACGATGGCGATATTCTCACTCAAACAATTAGGGTGGAGCGACAAGATGCAAACCGAGCTTACGGGCAAAGATGGCGGCGCGATACACATAGACGCGTCGCTTAACGAAAAAATAAACCTGCTTGCCGAATTGACAAAATCTGATGAAAATAACAGCGGATAACGTCGATAAATACCTTGTCGTCGCTCAATGGTGGCACGATTTAAAAGTATCAAGCAATAAATCATTCCTGCCGCTATATGCCGACGAACATCGTTATCTCGTGCTTATGGGTGGTGGTGGCTCTGGTAAGTCTATATTTGCCGGGCGTAAACTGCTTGAGCGCGCAACGTCTGAGGCGGGGCATAGGTTTCTTGTGTGCCGTAAGGTTGCCAAGACGTTACGCGAATCATGCTTTAAACAACTCATAAGTCAACTATCGGAGCATTATCCGAGAAGCGGTTACAAAATAAACAAATCAGATATGCTGCTGTCGTTCCCGAATGGATCTGAAATAATATTCGCCGGACTTGACGATGTGGAAAAGCTGAAAAGCATTTACAACATTACAGGCATATGGATTGAAGAAGCGTCGGAGTTGCTTGAATCAGACTTTAATCAGCTTGATATCCGGCTTAGAGGCGAAACAAAATATTATAAGCAGATTACCATAACGTTTAATCCCGTTTCAATCCTGCATTGGCTTAAACTGCGATTCTTCGACAGATATGACGAGCGTGTCCGGACGCACAGGTCGACTTATTTAGACAACCGCTTCCTGGATGCCGAGAATATTAAGACGCTTGAAAACTTTAAGGACACAGACGAATACTATTACACCGTGTACTGTCTGGGCGAGTGGGGCGTAACTGGCAAGAGTGTATTCGATGCCAAGGCAGTAACAGCGCGACTACAGCAGCGCATACAGCCTGTTAGGGTGGGTTACTTCGAGTTTGAGGATGACGGCAATGCAATTACAAAGTATTCGTTCACCGATGACCCGCAAGGGTTCATCAAGATATATACCCTGCCTGTTACAGGCTGCCCGTATGTTATCGGCGGAGACACAGCAGGCGAAGGCTCGGACAGCTTCGTCGGGCAAGTGATTGACAATACAAGCGGCGTACAGGTCGCTACACTGCGTCACACGTTCGACGAGGATTTATATGCCCGGCAGATGTATTGCTTAGGCATGTACTATAACGAGGCGCTGATAGGCATTGAGGCTAATTACAGCACATATCCGGTAATGCAACTCGAACGGTTACGATATCCGCGGCAATATGTAAGGGAAACAATCGATGATTACACGCACGCGGTCCGCAAATCGTTTGGGTTTCAGACAACCACTAAGACGCGGCCGGTTGCGATATCTACGTTTATCAAAGCAGCGCGCGAAGATATCAACATTGTATCGGATAAAGATACGCTTGAAGAAATGCTCACGTTCATCCGCAATGAAGATTTTCGCCCCGAAGCTGAGGAAGGCGCGCATGACGACTGTGTCATGGCGTTGGCAATAGCACATTATATCCGCCCGCAGATGGCATACACGGCGGCGCTGCCCGAGCCGAAGCGGGTCAAGTGGGAGGCGGATATGTGGGAGGACTATAACGGCAGCACACCAGCGATACAAAAATTATTAATTGAGAGATGGGGGAACCCGAAGTGAAAACTAAGCAATCCCGTGAACGCCTCGACTTATGGCAGACGCGCTTATCAACGCAGGAGACCGCCTACAGCGGCATCCTTGAATCGATGGAGAATCGTGAATCATTATATAAAGGCAGCCGTACCCTCACCGCTCTCATTACAGGCGATACGAAAACCGAAGCGGTACACGTTCGCAACATAATTGCTGAATGTATTGAAGCGCAGGTTGACGCAAATGTACCGCAGCCAAAGGTGACAGCCTGCCGCAAAGAGGATGAACCGCTTGCCGACATTATAGAATCCATGCTCCGGAATGAACTCGACCGTATGCCGTTTGAAGTTATGAACGATATGATGTCGCGGACTGTACCTATCCAGGGTGCAGGATATTGGCTATGTGAGTGGGATAATACAATGCGCACCCATGTTACTGTAGGTGATATGGTAGTCTCTACATTGCACCCTAAGCAAGTTATACCGCAGGATGGCGTATACGACCGCATTGAGGATATGGACTACATAATTATCAAGATGCCGCAGACAAAAGAATATATCGAACACAGATACGGCGTTAGCGTTGAAGACGAATCCGAATCCGAACCCGAAGTCAAAGGTACAGACGATGAAGCCGAGAACTGCGCCGATATGGTTACACAATATATAGCATACTATCGCAACGATAAAGGCGGGATTGGCTTATTTTCGTGGGTCAATGACACAGAACTCGAGTATTTAGAGGATTATCAGGCGCGTCGATTACGCAGATGCACAAAGTGCGGAGCTGCCGAGCCGAGCGGTGTTGAGCCTATAGGCGAACAAACGCTTGACGGTACGAAGCCTACAGATACACTCACAGACGAGTTACCTGATGATGTGGCATTACCATCCGATACAGCGTCCGCGCAACCTAAACACAGCGGCGCGTGTGTGTATTGCGGCAACACAGACTTTAAGGAAACCGAAGAAGAATATGAAGAAATATATTCTCCCATAACGCGCAGTTTTGGCGAACCCATTCCCGGCGGTGATCCCGCAACCGGCGAACCGACACGCATACCGTATTATAAGCCTGATATGTACCCAGTGATATTGCAGCGTAATGTATCGGTATTCGGTCAGCTGCTCGGCGAATCCGACGTTGATAAGATAACGGATCAGCAGAACACAACGAATATTATCGAGGGCAACATAATTGATAAACTGCTTATGAGCGGTTCAATATTGACGCTGCCAAACAAAACGTATATAAAAACAGATCCGGCGCGTAAAAAGGTATTGTTTCTCGACCAAATCCCCGACATGAATATGATTAAAGCGCTTGACCTGGATGAAGATATCAGTCAGGACATGCTGTATCTTGAGCAGGTGTATCAAGAATCCAGGCAGATTATAGGCATTACAGACAGTATGCAGGGACGCAAAGACCCGACCGCTACATCCGGCAAAGCTAAGGAGTTCTCCGCCGCGCAGTCGGCAGGGCGGCTTGAATCGAAGCGCGTTATGAAAGATGCGGCATTCGCTGCTCTGTTCGAGGCAATGTTCAAGTTTAAGTTAGCATATGCCGACGAAGCGCGTCCGGTTGTGTCACAGGATATTCACGGTAATGCGCAGTATCAGGAGTTTAACCGATATGATTTTCTCGCACAGGATGACGCGGGTGAGTGGTACTGGAATGATAGGTTCTTATTCTCCAGCGATACATCATCTCCGCTTGCTTCGAACCGTGAGGCTATGTGGCAGGAAACAAGGTTGAATTTAACTTCCGGCGCATTCGGTGACCCGACACAGATACAGACACAGTTGCTATTCTGGACGATTATGGAGCAGCTGCACTATCCCGTTTCGGGTCAGGTCAAAGCTTACTTAGAGGATATGGCACAGCAGCAAGCCGCCGCACAGCAACAGCAGATACAGGCACAACAGCAAATGCAGCAGCAACAGCAACAGATGCAGCAGGAGCAGGGCGCACAGGCACAGCAACAGCAGTCAGGCGCAAACGATATGCAGCAGCAGAAAGCCGTACTCGATACGAAGCGGCAGGCAAGGGAAGATGCGCTTAAGGCGGTTCAGCAACAGGCGGACATAGCGCAGATGCAGCAGCCTACGCAGACACCTACGCAGACAGCTAAAGGCGGGAAAGGTAAAGCATGAACATACCAGAACAGCCGAAACTCGATGAAATAGTCAAAAAGCTTGCGGAAATCCTGCGTATTCAGGATTGGGACATTGATGTTCACGTTCTGTCTGGATATGAGATGGCAAAGCACGAACCGAATGACGATAGTACCGTAAGAGGTTTAGCAATCCGCGATATACGGATAAACAAAGCCGAGATTTACTTAAATTGGGAGAACATGCTTGACTGGTATCAAACGCTCGTACACGAAATGATACATGTTCAAACGACAATGATGTGTATTACGGCAACTGCATATTTTACGGAAAATCACTCATATTTTAACGACATATATGAATCAATGGTAGATAAGCAAGCGGTTATGTTTGTTAAACTCTATCCGGTCACAAATTTTACATTATAATTTACTTTACATAGATAAATTTGAAAGGGGGTGACAACATGGCAAAAGAATACGTCGGCAAAATCAAGAACACCGGCACGCAGGTAGTCGAAGCGCCTGTAAAGATGCCTACATCGAAAGGCGGCAAGGTGCAGAAAGGCAAAGACTTACGTGTTAAGGGCTAATAAGTAGCCATTTTCTATTTGCACACCACCGCATGGGATAGCGTAAAAATCCGAATCGATACATCGCAGGCAATAGCGTAAAAATCCAAGGAGTTACACATGGCAGAATTAAATACATCGGCAGCCGCACCCGCGACAGGCGCAACAACGCAGGAAACCGCCGCCCCTGTTACCGATAATAAAAGCATTAGTGTTACAGGCGCAGACGTTGACGACGATGATGAATATGCCGATGACGTTGAGGACACAGACGACGACGAATTGGACGATGAAGGTGTAACCGGAGACCCTACAGGAGAAGACGGTGTAGAAGGGCATATCGGAAAGCCTGTAGTAAAGCCCGCACCCGACCAGAACGCCGTGTTCGCCGATATACGCCGCAAAGCTGAAACCGAAGCGCGCATAAAAGCGACGCAGGAAGCCCGGCGCACGGCAGCCGTCGAGGTTGACAAGGCTTTCGCCGATATGGGACTGACAGACCCGTATACGAACAAAGCAATCACCACTAAGGCGGAGTATAACGCATATAAAACCCGCCATGCTTCGGAAACTGCAGCGCAGGAGTTCGGCAAGGCGGGAATATCCCTTGAAACAATGAACGCATTGATCGATAATCATCCCGCAGTACAGCAGGCAAAACAGGCGGCGGCATCGTTTGAGACAGCGCAGAGAGAAGCGCAGGACGGCGCGGCGCGTGTGCAGCTCGATGAGCAGCTGAAGGAGATCTCCGCGCTCGATCCAGCAATAAAATCTGTTGATGACCTTGCAGCACAGCCGTATTACGAGCAGATACGCGGCTATGTTCGCAAAGGCTTAACTATCGTGGAGGCGTATAAACTATCCAACATGGATAATTTGACAAATAAGACCGCGTCCGCAGCGGCGCAGTCGGCATATAACAAGACAGCAAGCAAAGAGCATCTTACATCATCCGCCGCTCGTGGGCAGGGCGAAACGCCCATTTCAAAAGCGCAACTTAACACTTACAGGATGCTCAATCCCAGCATGACGGATAAGCAAATCCGTGAAGACTATGCAAAATTCAAGAAAAACTATTCATAATAAATTTACAAATACGAAAGGATATAAATATGGCTTTTTTAATTGACCACATAAAGGACGGTCACATACCTCCGTGGGAATATCTCCCTACTGCCGCCGCAACTTATTTAATCGGCGACGCTTGCGTACTCGTGAGCGGCAATGCAGCAAGGGTTTCGGCCGGCGTGGGGCAGGACACCGACGAGGGTCCGCATTACGTCTGCATGGCGAACCAGGTAGTCGCTGCAGCCGGCACACTGCTCCCTTACGTAAAGGCACAGCCGGGTATCGTGCTTCGCACAACCTTATCCGTTGCTGATCCAGACTTAGCGGTCGGTATCGCATACGGCATTTATACGGATGGCAGACAGTTCGACCATACCGTTGCTAAGGGCTGTTTCACTGTAGAAAAATTTGATGGCTTACTCGCAGGCAATTATGTCTACGGGCAGCTCATATAAAGGAGGATAAATTAATTGGCTAACGTAACATTTGGTTTCGGCTCGCACGTTGCGGACAGTATATTCGGCCTGTCACAGGCTCCGATACGCTCCATAATTGAACACCGCGCAGAAGCGTTTGAGAAACAGTCGATTCTGCCGTATCTGTTCAACATCGGTAAGACCAATAAGGCAATGGAACGGTTGACTTCGCTCACCGATATGGACGAATTTGATCCCGTCAACGAGAACGGCGCATATCCTGTTACCGGTTTTGAGGAAGGTTACAGCAAAATCATATCGCAGATGACATGGAAGAACAGTTTCTCAATCACCCAGGAAGCAATTGAGGACGCTGTCGCGATCGACCTCAAAAAGAAGCCCGCCTCGTTCACAGTCGCTTACTATCGTACCCGCGAACGTTTCGGCGCACAGTTTATCGGTGAAGCGATAAAAGGGTCAGCCGGCTTTACCCTCAACGGTCAACCGTTCGACACGCAGACCGCGGACGCGAAAAACCTGTTTGCAACCGATCACCCGTCTAAAGTTAGCGGAGCGGCGCAGTCGAACTTATTCGCTGATGCGTTCTCTGTTGATGCGCTTTCCGCAATGGAAACAGCAATGCAGAACTTCCGCGGCGACAATGACAATATCATGGCGGTCGCTCCGACAACGATTCTCATACCTAACAACAATTACGCGCTGAAGAAAAACGTACTCGCCGCTACTGGTTCTGATAAAGATCCCGACACGGCAAACAACGGATTCAACTATCAGTTCGGTAAGTGGCGCGTAATCGTATGGGCGGAACTCAACCGCTACATAACCGCAGGCACTTCACCGTGGATAATGCTCGACCCTGACTACAATGAAGAGTATGACGGTGCAATATGGCTTGACCGCGTACCGCTTAACGTTAAATCGGATATTGATGTATCAACCGACGCGAATGTATGGCGCGGTCGTGCACGTTTTAACGCAGCTTTCCATGACTGGCGTTTCGCGGCTGTTGGCGGTGTCGCCGGCGGTTCCGCACTCCTGTAAGGGGGTAATCGAATGGCATTAGCATATACTAAGCTCACCAACCTCGAAGTAACGGGGCAGATGAAAGTGGGCAGCGTAATAACCACTACGGGCGGGGTCGTCGGTAATATGACAGGCAATGTCACAGGCTATGCGCTCAAATCCGCAGCGGTAACAGCTGTTGCCACTACAGGTGGGGCGATACCCGCAGGTGTGACACACGCTGTAATAACCTCCGCACTCGCAACAAATATCGTTAAATTGCCTGCTCCGGTCGTGGGGCTGAAAATCACGCTGATTGTTGCCGCGAACGGGTATGAGCTGAAAAGTTCTGCACCTGCCACAATCGGTATCAACGGCGGCGTGGGTGCGGCTGTATCAAGTTCGGTCGCGGCAAATACGGTCGTAAAAATCGAATGCGTATCGCTGACGAACTGGATTGCATCAACCCTGACGGCGGCGGGCGTAGTCGGAGTGCTCGAAGTAGCGGTATAAACGCATAAATCATAAATCATAATCTGATATGGGGAATGGGTATATACATATCTGTTCCCCTTATTTTTATAACGAAGGAGATAAATAAATGGCTTACAAAACAATAAAAATCGGCAATGATTCCGCCAACCCGCAGTATCGCGAATTTCAGGTAGCAATCGCCGCGGATATAGCCGGTTTGCCAACAAGTGCAGGCGCACCGAATAATTGTGCTGTCGGTAGTACCTGTCTGTGTGAGGAAGGCTGGAAAGTTTATATTCTTTGCATAGACAATACGTGGAAAGAGATGGTGTAACATGGGATTAGAATTAAATACGCTCGCGCTGGCAAAGAAATATACAAACGGTCTCGCGGATAAATTCAACGGTTCACCCAAAGCCGTTTTCGCGACACTGGCGGCTCTGCAAACCGCATATCCCACAGGGGTAAGTGGAACTTATTTAGTCAAAGCGGACGGCAATTGGTATTACTGGGACACAGCATGGACGGCAGGCGGAGTGTATCAATCATCCGTGGGTGTGCTTGCGTCAAGTGATATTATCAACGACCTCGCAACGGGTGGCGCGACGAAAGTTGCAAGTGCCGATACGGTAAAGACGCTTAATGTAACAAAAGTAAACGGTACGGATGTAGTAACAAACGCGCAGACGGATGGAATAAACACAAAAATGGGACACGCCACAAACGCAATCGCTGATGATGTATCTACATCAGTAATATTAGGCGGAGGTTCAACAAATTATAACAACATTATCGGCGGCGACGGTTCGCTGACGGTCGGCACACTTACGCCAAACGCTGTTTCAGCAGGAACGACAGCAAACGTTTCAGTCGTTGCGGGCTATGACAACGTTGCCGGAAGTCTTTCGTCTAAAATTATTAGCGACCATTCGTATACGGAAGTTGGAGGGCTCGGGCATAATGCTATTTATGGCGGAGCATCCCACGTTGTAAAAAACACTGCAAATTTTGCTATTATTGCGGGAGGTAACAGCAATGTTGTCTCTGGAGGCGGCGCATTTGTAACAGGTATCAGAAATGACGTCGGGGGTGCTGCATCCTGCGGTTTTGGGCAGGATAACGTTGTTACGGGACCATATGATTTTGTTACCGGAGCAAATAATGTAGTTAGTGGCTCATATGCTCAGGCTCATGGAACTTATAATCAGACTGTGGCGAACTATTCCAAAGCAGAAGGATATTACGCAAGAACGTCATCTTACGCGCAACAAGCGCTTGCAGGCGGAAGGTTTACGGCAGTCGGTGATGCGCAAACATCTGTTATACCATTATTCAGGTTAACAACCAGTGCTACAGTGGTATACTTAGGTATATTAAATTCCAATCTTAGCTATATGATGGAGTTTAACAAATCTGTTTCATTTACCGCCTTGGTTATAGCAAGGGATGCAGCCAGCACTGATTCATCAGGATGGGAAGTAAAAGGAGTTATGTGTAGAGGCGCAACCGGAAGCTCCCTTCCCGTTGGCACTCCTACAATAACAAATATAGGCGCTTCCGCAGGGGCTGCTACGTGGGTAATATCGAGTATCGGAGGAGATGCAACCGGTAGTATAAATATTAAAATAGCCGGAGAAACTGGTAAAAATATTAGATGGATGTGCAGACTTACCATTTCCGAAGTTATGGTTGATGTGGTATAAGGGGGCGTTCCATGATAATATCAGATTTACTCGCATACGTCGACGCAGTTAAGCCGAACAGCTTCGACGCGCCGACGAAAATAATATGGCTCAATGAAGTCGAGGGCATGGTTCAGACCGACATAATGCTCGTCGCTTCTGCCGACATAATCACATACGCCGCAACCGATACCGCTGTGGCGTTGCTCGTACCCGCGCCGCATGATAAATTATATCGGTCGTATTTATGCGCCATGGTGGACTTTGCAAACGGCGAATATACGAAATACAATAACACAATGCAGATGTTCAACGCGCAATATCATGAACTCGTGGAATGGTATGCGCGCGTGTACAGACCCGCTGATGGTGTTGCTATATGGCAGGGGTATTATATATCGGCTTATGGTATCGCGGTGTCGCACGGGTACGTTGGCGACGAGGTTGCATGGCTGCTTACCCTTAAAGGCGAAACAGCTGCTCCGGGCATTGATGGGATAGATGGTGTCGCGGGAGCGAACGGAACGAATGGTGCCGTGG
>Ga0209747_1001351_pt1 | contig 13091 bp, 11 predicted proteins | sample BarGraNGADG00311_FD_184498 | JGI IMG/M metagenome (GOLD analysis project Ga0209747, IMG submission 184498) | Arctic peat soil microbial communities from Barrow, Alaska - Barrow Graham LP Ref core NGADG0011-311 (SPAdes) (version 2) | ecosystem: Environmental > Terrestrial > Soil > Wetlands > Peat... | reverse complement strand
TTGTGCCCTGGCCTTTCCTGGTCACGATGGCCAAACTGCCGTTCAGGGCGCTGACGGTGCGCTTGACGATGTCCATGCCGATGCCGCGACCGCTGCTGTCGGAGACTTCGCAGGCGGTGGAGAAACCGGGCTTGAATATGAAATCGAATACGTCGGAGTCCTCCAGCCCAGCGGCTCGCTCCTCGCTGATCAGGCCGCGGCGGATGGCCGTTTGCAGGATGGCGTCGCGGTTCAGGCCGCGGCCGTCGTCTTGGATGCGGATCTCGATGCGGTTGCCCTTCTTGTTGGCCTCGACAACGATCGTACCGACCGGATCCTTGCCCAGCCGCTCGCGCTCCGCCGGCGCTTCGATGCCGTGGTCGCAGGCGTTGCGCAGCAGGTGGACTAGCGATTCACTGATCTTCTCGATGATCGTCTTATCGAGCTGGCTGTCGCCGCCGCGTACAAACAGGCGGATATTCTTGCCGTTGCGGTGGGCGTAGTCGCGGACATAGCGCGGGTAGATGGAGAAGACAGTCGAGATGGGCGTCAGCTTGATGTCGAGCAAATTGTCGTAAATGTCGCGCAGCGTGCCCTCGAAATCGGTCAGGTTGGACTGGAAATCACGCTCGAACTCAACCACGTTCCTGGCCAGCAGGTCGAGTATGGTCTCGATGTTGCCGGCCGCCTCGGAGTCGCCGAGACGGCTTTTCAATGGCAGCCACTCGCGCCGGAATCCTTCGGTGATCTGCTGCAGCCCCTTGAAGGTGTGCAACACGTTGCCTAAGAAGTAACGCTTGGCCAGCAGGTCGGTCACTTGGTTGATGATGGTTCCGACCTTTTCACTGTCCACCTTGAGAAACTGGCGTTCGTGGGCGTATGGCGCGGCAGGGGCTGCCGCTTCGACGCTGCGGCCGGTCGGCGGGGCCTGCGGCGGCAAGAGACCAGGCTCGATCGCCGGGACGGGCGGTGCAACCTCCGAGGCTGCCGGCTGGGTGGATGCTTCCTGTGTGGGGCGCCACTGCGGCTGCCGGTGTTCCGGGGGCGACTCGCTGGCCTGCACGGAGTGGCGCAGCGTGGCCAGGTCGAGGCTGAAATGGCGCTTGCCGGCAGCGGCTGCCGACATCGCGGCCGACGGCGGTGAAGGCGCTGGACGCTCCTCCAGTACAGCCTGCAGTTTGTCCATTAGCACGGCGGCTGGCGGCGCGGGCTGGCCGCCCTGGGCGGCACGGATCATCTCACCCAAGGCGTCGATGGCCTCGTAAAGGGCCGCCATCACGGTCGCGCCGACTTCTGTTTGGCGGCCGTGCAGCTGAGCGAAGACATCCTCCATGCGGTGCGACAATTCGCTGATTTCTTTCAACCCCACCATGCGCGCGCTGCCCTTGACGGTGTGCATGTCGCGTTGGATGCCCAGCAAGGCGTCGGTGTCACACGGGTTCTGCTCAAGCTGGACCAGGAAATTCTGGACGCGCGTCAGTTTTTCCTTGGCTTCAAGGAAAAACTGCTCCAGGAACTTCGTGATATCCAGGGCCATGGTCAGACGACGATGCGGTTCCACTCCCGGGCATTGACGTCCAGGGCCAGAACGCCGACGCATGCCCCGTCCGCGTTGAAAATACCGATGGAGACGGTGAAGCAGTCTTCGCCGGTGAACAGCGACTTGTACACCTCGGAAATGTAGGGGTGGTGCGAGTCGACCGCGTGAACGAACCAGGGACGCGTCGAGAAGTCGCCGCCGATGTGCAGCATCTCATGATTGTCAACGTCCTGTTTGGCGATGTTGAAGGAGAACATCTTGCCGTCGTGGTCGACAATGTAGATCAACTCGATGTAGGCGTGCTCCTCGACGATGCGCGCCAGCGACTGCTGGTGCAGGCGGCGGTCCATGCCGGAGATCTCGGGCTGACCGGCAAAGGTCTTGCCCTGGTAGCCGAGGCTGAGCGACGAGTCGATAATCGTCTGTTGCGTCATCAACTGCAGGGAAAGCGCCAGCGCGTTCAGCTTCTCCAGTTCCTTGGAGGAGCGTTTCAGCTCCTGTGCCTGCTGGCGGGTGACCTGCGAGATGTCCTTCAGCGTCAGCACGATCTGGTCGCTGGCGCTGCGCTGCTGCTGGGTGGCGATCGAGATCTCGCCGATGCTCTGCGAGGTGAAGGCGGTGGCCTGGACGATCTTTTCCAGATGGCGGATGATGGCCTGCGCCGTCTCGTTGACGTTGGTGGTCATCTTGGTTCCCTCCTCGATGGCCATGACCGTGACATCGATGGCGTTCTGGAACTGCTCAATTATGGCGCGGATCGACTCGGCGTTCTTGTGGGAGATCTCGGCCAGGCGACGCACTTCCGCCGCCACCACGCTGAAACGCTTGCCGAACTCGCCGGCGGCCACCGACTCGATGGCTGCGTTCAGCGCCAGCAGGTGGGTCTCGTTGGAGATGTCGGAGATGATGTCCAACACTTTGCCGATCTGCTTGGAGTGCTGACCGAGGGTGTGGATTTTCTCGGATATCTGGTGCATCTTGCCGTTGATGCTCTCGATGGAGCGAATGACGCTGTTAATCAGTTGGGAACCCTCCTTGGACGCATGGTCGGAGTTTTCGGCCTGCTTGGCCACCTTGTTGGAGTTGTCGGCAATCTGTGCGGCCGTGCGCGCCAGTTCTTCCATAGTGGCGGTGATCTCGGCGATGCTGCTGGCCTGCTCGGACGACCCACTGGCCTGGGTGCTGCCGACTTCCATCAGCTCCCGCACCGACTTGACCAGCTCGAAGGAGATGCGCTGGCTCTGCACGTTTTCACCCTTGATCTTGTCGATGGTTTCACGCAGAATGCTAAACAGCCGGTGGTACTCGGACAACTGCGAGTCGGTCTCGGCAGGCAGCGCCAGCGGTATGGAAAAATCACCATCGCGCAACGTGCGCATGGCGTCGTAGAAGCGCGAGGGGAACTCCAGCAGACTGTCCAGCAGGCTGGTCATGGCGCTAAACACATCACGGCGGCGGGCCGCGGCACGATCCAGCCGCTGCAGCCCCAGGATGAAGGCGACGGCACCCAGCAGCACCCCCGGCACCACTGGCCAGGCCCGTCCTGCCAGAAGCGCCGCCACGCCGCCCAGCGCCGGCAACGCGAAGGCCAGGCCAAAACCCATGACCAGGTTGCTTCGGTCGTCGTTCCTAGCTTGTTTCATCAGGTCGCGTACATCAGTAAATAGGCTCATGTTCACCTCTCTCTTTGGTCAAGAATTGGTCGCTCAGCACCCCGTAAATGCGCTCGCTCACGATAGCGAATCCACCCACCATGGGCGAACGGCTGCAGCCGCGGAAAAATGGGTTCGCTTCCGCAAGCGGTTCGGGGCAATCGGTTGTCGTTTCAATCTCGCTGACGGGCAGGATGCGCCCGTTATTTAGCAGCACCGCGACGCGCGCCGGCCCCGGTCCAGCAGCCAACGCGGGTCGAGGCGTGCACCGGCGTCAAGCGGCTGCACCCGCGCCACCCGGCGCATGTCCAGAGCCAGGCGGTAGCGGGCGTAACGCAGCAGCATCAGGTTCATGCCGGCGATTGTTGGGTGGTGATGATCTTGGCTACGTCAATTATCCCGATCACGTCACGCTCGCGGATAAATTCACCGGAAATGAACTCGCTCTCGCGCACCTTGGCGGTGTCGGCCTTGATCTGTCCGCGGTCAACCTCCAAGACGTCGATGACGTCATCGACGAGGAAGCCGACCTTGACATGGAGGTGGCGGCAGATGACCAGCTTCAAGCCTGTTTCGCCGCCCAAGTCAGGGATGCGCAGCACCTTCTTCAGGTCGACCACCGGCAGCACTTCGCCGGAGTAGTTGGCCACGCCCAGCACGAATTCCGGCGTGTCGGGCATGGGGAAAACCTCCAACGGTTTGACGACACGGCTAACGACTTCCAGCGGAATTAAGAACCTGTCGTCGTTCAAGCGGATGAGCAGATAGGAGGCAAGAACTGCCTCCGCGGCGACCGCGGGGCGAGCGGACGACTCTTCGCTGGTCATGACTCACCACCCTGGGCGCCGAACTCGTTCACGTTGGCATCACGGTAGTCGCAGGGATAGATATTGATAAAAAAATCAATTTTTCCCATAATGAAATTATAAGAAGAATATATTAAAATTGCAATAGGCGTTGTAAATTGTTTGTGAAAATTCAGCGAAAAATGATTTTTAAGGGCAAGGATAGTACGCTTTTTGAAATTTAACTGGCCCCGGCAGCGCCAACCGGAAAGACTATTTTCCAATATTCATGTTGATTTTAGATTCAACTCCCGGCCAAAATAGTAAACCTTCAATATTTCCAGCTGCTTGCAATCTCGCCAATGGACAATGCTTTTTTGCGGTCCGTCCCCAAAATCACTCATTTTTTGTCAAATGGGTGCTCGGCGTCTTCGAAAAACTTTCCCTGCAGCTCAAGAACGGCCTTGTCCAGCTTGACTTCGCGGATTATGTCGACCAGCTGGGCCTGAAAACCGGCATCGTCTTGCTGGCGAATCCAGAGACAACTATTTCCTGCCTGGCTACGTATATAAAAAGAACTTGTTCAAAAAAAACAAAATGCCAAGGAGGCAATCATGAAAAGAAAATTCTTTAGCGGCCGCAAGATGCTAATAACGGTTCTCGCCCTGCTCGGCGCGACGGGTTGTCTTTCGCTGTCCGCCGCTGCGACCGACCAGCCGGCGCTGGACAAAAAAAACATGGACCTTGCGGTCCGTCCCGGCGACGATTTTTACCGCTACGCCAACGGCGCCTGGATCCGGAACCTGGCCATTCCCGCTGACAAGAGCGAGTACGACTCTTTTTTCCAAGTGTACGAGCAGAACCGGGCCAGACTGCGTGATCTATTCGCTAATCTGGCCTCTGCCGCCTCGACCGCGGTCAAGGGCACAGCCGCGCAAAAAGTCGGCGATTTCTATGCCGCAGCCATGGACGCCGCCAAGATCGAAGCCCTGGGCGCCACACCGTTGCAGGAGGAGTTCGCCCGCATCGCCAAGGCCGCGACCAGCGCCGACATCCAGGACTTGGTGGCCGGTTCGCACCGGGAGAATTTCCCTCTTCTATTCGGGGGCGGCGTCGAAGTCGACCTGATGAACGCCAAGACCTACGCGTTCTACCTGGCTCAGTCCGGCCTGGGCATGCCCGACCGCGATTATTATACCCGCGACGATGCCGACGCGAACAAGCTCCGCGAGCAATACCTAGCCCATGTGACCGTCATGCTGAAGCTGCTGGGAGACAACGCCGAGCAGGCTCTAGCAGGGGCAAAAACGGTCACGGCCATTGAAACCCGCCTGGCCAAAGCCTCCAAGACTCGGGTGGAGATGCGTGATATCCCCGGTTTGTACAACAAGATGACTCTGGCCCAATTGCAGCAACTTAGCCCCGGCTTCGACTGGAGCCGCTATCTCAAGAACATCAACAGGGAGAATATCGGCGATTTCATCGTCATGGCCCCCAATTTCTTCAAGGAAATGGGGCTCATGCTGACCGAGGTTCCGCTGGCGGACTGGCAGACCTACCTGCGCTGGCAGGTACTCACAACCTATGCTTCCAGCTTGAGTTCACCCTTTGTTGACGAAAACTTTCATTTCTTTTCCCAGGTAATGGAAGGCACCAAGGAGAACGAGGAGCGCTGGAAGCGCATGACCTCGCTGACCAGCAACTCCCTCGACCAGTTGGTCGGCCAGATGTACGTGGAAAAATACTTTCCTCCCGCCTGCAAGCAGCGCATGGAGGAACTCTGCGTCAATATCAAGAAAGCGTTCGAAATCCGCTTGCGTCAGCTACTCTGGATGAGCGAAGCCACCCGTAAGCAGGCACTGGAAAAACTGCTGGCCATGAGGATCGAAGTCGGTTATCCCAGCAAATGGGAAGATTACGAAAAACTGACAATCGGCCACGATTCGTTCGTCGGCAATATCCGCCAGGCGGGACGGTTCGCTTTTCAGAAGAACCTGGACCAGTTGGGCAAGCCGGTGGACACATCCAAGTGGGACATGCCTCCCCAGATTGTCAACGCCGGCTACAACCCAGTGTATAACAAGATGATCTTCCCGGCCGGCATCCTGCAGCCGCCCTTCTTTTTCGCTGACGCCGACGATGCCGTCAATTACGGCGCCATCGGCATGGCCATCGGCCACGAGATGAGCCACGGCTTCGACGACCAGGGGCGCTGGTTTGACAAGAACGGCAACATGCGCGACTGGTGGACGGCCGAGGACAGCGAGAAGTTCAAGCTGCAGACCAAGCTTCTGGTCGCGCAGTACAATACGTTTGCAACCGCAGACGGCGTGCACGTCAATGGCGAGCTCAGCCTGGGCGAGAATATCGCCGACTACGCCGGTCTGACCCTCTCCCTGGCCGGCTATCACCTCTCGCTGCAGGGTAAGAAAACTCCCGAGGCCATCGACGGCTTCAGCGGTGACCAGCGCTTTTTCCTGTCCTTCGCTCAGGTGTGGCGCGGCAAGATCCGCCCCGAGGCCCTGAAGAAGAAGATCCAGGAAGACGTTCACCCCTGGGGCGAATTCCGTGTCAACGGCGCACCCTTCAACGTCCTTGAATTCTATAAAGCATTCGACATCAAACCCGGTGACAAGCTCTACCGCGCCCCCGGGCAGCGGCCGGTCATCTGGTAGAAAGACCGTCTTATAATAAATGCAGGGGCAATTCGCGCACTGCCCCTGCATCATTTCTTTCTGGTAAAAAAATAAAAAATATTACTTTCTCCCTATTGATTGGCTGGGATTTCCGCGGCATATTATTGGCATGGAAAATGAAAAAAATACCATGACCGAAGATCGCGGACGGTTGAAAAAAATGATCGCCGTGCGCTTTAGGTTTGCCGATTCCAGCCAACCCCATGGAACTTGCCAAAACGGCGACAATCTGCTACTTTCAATTGGGATGAATTTCATTACCGACGGAGGTTACAAATGAAAAAATATTCATGTCTTTTTTTGGTCCTAATCCTGGCCGCCCTCATGCCGCTCACGGCCCAGGAGCCGGCCAAATTTATCGATAGCGACGCTTTGCAAAAGGTGAAAACCGAACTGCTGCAGAAATTCGGCGCAGCCGAGAAATTCCGCGTCGAGCGCGGCGTGGATCAGGTGGCCGGACTGTGGCGGGCAGAGGACGGCAACGTCGAAGCGTTCGCCGCTTTCTGTCGGGATAATTTTGCGGCCGATGGAGCGCCGCTGGAAGCCCTCTTCAAAAAACTGGAGTTCTACAGCGAAGCCCTCAACGGCCATTTCAACGAGATGTCCCTGGACAAGGATCAGCCTGTCGACCTCGACTGGGGAGAGATCACGCCGCTCGACATCGCCATGAACGGGTTCAACCCGGCCGCCCATATTTCCGAGGACATGTTCCAAAGCAAACTGGCTTTCGTCTCCCTGCTCAATTTCCCGGTCTACAGTCTGGCCGAAAAAACCGCCCTTGGCGCCAAATGGGACCGGCAACAGTGGGCATATGTCCGCAGCGGCGGCAGCAACACCACCCGCCTTCCGGCCGAAGTGAACCAGGCCATCAGCGCCAAAATGGCCAGCGCCGGACGCTACATTTCCGATTACAATATTTTCATGGGCAGCCTGGTGGACCAGGACATGAAAGCGCTGTTCCCGGCCGACATGAAGCTGATCAGCCACTGGGGAATTCGCGATGAGCTCAAGGCCCGTTACGCCGACAAGCAGGGTCTGAGGAAGCAACAAATGATCTACCGGGTCATGGAGCGCATTATCCGTCAGGAGATCCCGGCAACAATGATCAATTCGAACCGCTACCAGTGGAACCCGTTCAGCAACACCGTTTACGATAACGGCAAGGCCATCACAGCTGAAAGGGAAGCCGACATCCGTTACAAGACCTTCCTTGACACCTTCCAGGCCATGCGCCTGATGGACGCCTACAGCCCACTCTATCCCAGCCATATCAGCCGCAGCTTCGACGTCAGCCGCGAAATCCCCGAGCAAGAAGTAGAGGCCATGTTCCGGGAGTTGCTGGCCTCGCCCCAGGTCAAGAAAGTAGCGGCCCTGATCCGCAAGCGCCTGGGCCGCAAATTGCTGCCCTTCGACATCTGGTATCCCGGACTGCGCACCGGCTCGACGGTTGCCGAAGAGGAGCTGGACAAGATCGTGCAAAAGAAATATCCGACTGCGGCTGCTTTCGAAAAAGACCTCCCCAATATCCTGGAAAAGCTCGGCTTCACTCGCGAAAGCGCCGCCTATATCGCCCCTAAGATCCAAATTGACCCGGCCCGGGGTTCGGGCCACAACGCCCAGACCCAGTCCCGGCGCTTCAAGTCCAGGCTGCGTACGCGCATCGGCCCGAATGGCATGAACTACAAAGGCTTCAACATCGCCATCCACGAACTGGGGCACGCGGTGGAAAATGTTCTCGACTTGTACCTGATTGATTTCTATTCTCTCGCCGGTGTACCCAGTGGCGGTTTCACCGAGGCCTTCGCCTTCGTTTTCCAGGACCGCGATCTGGATTTGCTGGGCATCCCGGAAAAAGATGCGCACCAAAAAGACTTGAAAGTGCTGGACACTTTTTGGGGCGCTTATGAGATCATGGCGGTCTCCCTGGTGGACATGAAGGCCTGGCACTGGCTCTACGACCATCCCCAAGCCACGCCCGAGCAGCTGCGCGAAGCCGTGCTGGCCATCGCCCGCGGGATTTGGAACCAGTACTTCGCGCCGGTTTTCGAGGTGCGCGACCAGATCATTTTAGCCGTGTATTCGCACATGATCGATTACACGCTCTACCTGCCCCATTACGCCCTGGGCAGCATCATCCAGTTCCAGCTGGAGGACTATCTGCGCGACAAAGTGCTCGGACCAGAGATGGAGCGCATGTGTCTGGCCGGCAACATCATGCCCCAAATGTGGATGAAGAACGCCGTGGGCAGTGAAATATCGGTCAAGCCCATGCTCCAGGCGGTTGACCGTGCCTTAAAAATAGCAAATAAATAACAGTCCATCAGACCGGCGGCGAAAGGCAAGTCCCGCCGCCGCTTTCGCCCTGGCCGATTGATGGCGTGGTTGCAGATTGATAACAAAATGAATTATCATCCCGAACTGGGAGGCTCGCCAAACATCATTCCACTAAAACGAAACACAACTTCAGGGAGAAAATTATGAAAAAAGAAAAATTTCAATTTCAAGCCATCGGTTGGGAAAAAATTCCAAAAACCGAACACAAGGGAGAGTCAGGGACCGCCTACTGGCAGACCATGCAATTGCCCGGTTTGAGGATCAGGATCGTCGAATATTCCAAAGGCTACCTGGCCGACCATTGGTGCAAAAAGGGTCATATCGTGCATTGCCTGGAGGGAGAATTCATCAACGAACAGCAGAACGGCGAAAAATCAGTTTTGAGCAAAGGGATGACCTACGTCGTTTCCGACGACGCGAGTTCCCATCGTTCCCGGACCGAGCATGGGGCAACGCTGCTGATCGTCGACGGAGATTTTCTGCGCGCCGCAGGATGAAGACGCTGCACGTGACCGCGCGCGGGGAATGGCGCGGCTGGGCGAGATGCTGGCCACCATGCGCTCAAAACGCAAGCTGGGCTTGAAATAGAATATGACATTTTTTATTTCAATTCCCATTTGCTTGGGGTAAAATCAAGTTTAAGGAACTTTAACTAAAATACGAGAAAAACATGAACGCCAAAACTGACCAAAAAAAGGCATGCTATAGGCTGCAGGCTGAACAGGTCATCAAAAATTTAAAGAAAAGGGGTATTGAAGGCCTTTTCTGCCAAAGCGCGGCCCTGGCAGTGGAAGAGATCTGCCGCATGATCCCGGCCGGGTCACTTGTCGGCCTGGGCGGATCGGAGACAGTGATCGAGTCCGGACTGGTCGATGCTTTGCGCCGGTTGGACATCCGCCTGCTTGACCGGTATAAAGACTGCGTCAGCAAGGAAGAGGTAAACGAAATGCGCCGCCAGGGTTTGGCGGCCGATATTTTTATCTGCAGCAGCAACGCCGTCACCGTCGACGGCAAGTTGGTCAACGAAGACGGCACCGGCAACCGCGTGGCCGCTATGATTTACGGACCGAAAAAAGTGATCATCATAGCCGGTATGAACAAAATCGCGCCCGACCTGGCTGCGGCTATTGCCCGCGTCAAGAACACAGCCGCCCCGGCCAACAGCCTCCGCGTCGGTGTCGAGACCCCCTGCTCCAAAACCGGTTTCTGCCAGGACCCGCACTGCCATCCGCCCCACCGCATCTGCTGCCAGCTTGTGATCACCGAAGCCAGCATGACCCCCGGCCGCATCACCGTGGTCCTGGTCGGTGAGGCCCTGGGGTATTAAAATTTAACATGAGCAAAAATCGTGATGTGAGCATCAGGGAGATGACCCCGGTCGATCTCGACTTCGCCACCGCTCTGACCCATTCAGCCGGCTGGGCCAGCGAAAGCCGGGAGGTTTTCGCGGCTTTCCTGGAGTACGATCCAGGCGGTTGTTTCATCGCCGAAGCGGGCGGGGAAAAAGCCGGCGTCTGCGTAGCTACAAAATACCGGGAAAACGGCTTCATCGGCGAACTGGTCGTGAGCAAACATATGCGTATTTTCGGGATCGGACAAATACTTTTTAAAAAAGCCCTGGATTATCTGCTGGCAAGTCAAATGGAAAACATCTATCTTGACGGCGACTTGAACGCGGTCTCTTATTACGAAACCATGGGCTTCAGGAAGATCTGCCGGTCGCTGCGCTTCCGGGGAAAAATAAAAGGCAAAAAGCATGTTAACATCCGCCGCATCCAGCCGGGCGACCTCGACCGCCTGTGCGCGCTGGACCGCGAGCTGTTCGGCGACGACCGCGGCTTTTTCCTGCGCCGCCGCGCCGAGAATTTTCCCGGCCTGTGCCTGGTCTCGGAAAAAGCAGGTCGCCTCAGCGGCTGGATCATGGCCAGGCCAGGAGACGGCCTGCTGGCGGTCGGCCCCTGGGCCGCCCTCAATGGTGAGGAGGATGCCGCGCCCTTGCTGGAGCACCTGGCCAATGAGAACGGTACGGCGGTTTTCCGCGTCGGGATCCTCGAAAAGAACGTGGAAGCGGCGCGGCTGCTCCGTTCCTGGGGCGGCTTTCAGGAAAATATTCATTCCTGGTTCATGGTCCGGGGCGGATCCGACCGTTTGGGCAACCACCCGGCGTTGTATGCCATCGGCTCCGGTGCCAAAGGCTGAATTAGAAAAAACATGGAGGAAGATTCATGAAAAAAAGCAATGCTTATATGGCTGTATTTTTATTTCTGACTTCGGTGCTGGCTTCCGGGTATTTGCCGGCCCAGGCAACCCCGATCAAGCCGGTGAACTTCGGAGATGTGTTCCCCAACTTCATCCTGCCCGCCGTACAGGGCGGTGATGTCGCCCTGTCGTCCCTGAAAGGCAAAAATGTTTTGATTATCTTTCTGCGCGGCCGCGTCGGCGATCACTGGTGCCAGATCTGCCACTACCAGTACGCCGAGCTGGCTGACCTGGAAAAAACGCGGCAGATCCGCAATAAATACAACCTGGAGATCCTCTTCATCCTCCCCTATGACAAGGCCACGGTGGAACATTGGGTTAACATTTTTCCCGAGCAGATGGCCGTGATCGAGGAGTGGAAGAATCCTGCCGCGGAAGCGCAAAAAGACCCGGCCACAGCACGTTGGATGGAAACTACCCGGCGTCTGTTTCCCAAGAAATTCGCAATAAGCAAGGAAAACATCCCGGTCCCCTTCCCCATCCTGATCGATGCCGAGCGTAAACTGTCCGAGGGACTGCAGCTTTTTACCCTCTTTTGGGACCGCAGCTATGTCGAACAGAACATCGCCACTGTTTTCCTGCTTGACGGCCAAGGGCAAGTGCGTTTCAAGTATTTCAGCCAGAATACCGTCGACCGTCCCGACGCCGCCTTCCTGCTTAAATTCATCGAACGCATGCTGTAGGGTCGAACAGATCGCAAAGCTGAAAAAAAAATTCCCCCCAGTCGTTCCAGCAGCATACTCCTCAGCTGCTTGCGCCTGAGATGCGCTTGGCTTACAATAACGGGCAAGTGAAAACCATGCAACTGAACAGTGAAATTCTCAACACCATGCTGGCCATCATGCTGCCGATAGCGCTGGGCTATCTGTTGAAGCTGGGCCGAATTTTTCAGGAAAGCGAGATCGCCGCCCTGCGCAAGTTCGTCATGCGCGTCGCCTTGCCATTTCTGATTTTTCAGAACCTGTACCGCGCCGACGTCGAGAGCCTGCAACAGGCTCTGCCCATCGTGTTGAGTTTCGTGCTGCTGACCGCTCTCTATACCCTTGCCGCCCGGCTGATTTCGCCGCGGGCAGCAGCCGGCGAAAAACAGCAATTGACTTTTGCCTTTGCGGTTTTCGCCGGCAATTACGCTTTTCTGGGCTGGGGAGTGATTGTTTCATTTTTCGGCGCCCAGGCCCTGACCCGAGCCGTGTTTTTCTCCATGTTCTTCTGGCCGGTGTTTCTAACCTGCGGATTTTTACTGCGCCGCCGTTTTGAAAATGGCACGGACAATGCGGAGAAGTCGGGATTCCTGAAAATTTTGGTCCGTCACGCCGGTGTGCCCATCACAGTGGCCGCCGGCGGTCTGACCTTGAACATCCTCAGCGTGCGGTTGCCCGAAACCATCAACAGTTTTATTTCACAATTCGCCGTTCTGGCCATTCCCATGATCCTGTTCGCCATCGGCCAGAACCTGCGCCTGTTTATGCCCGCCGCCCGGCTGCGCCTGGTGCTGGCCGCCTCGTTTTTCCGCCTGGTCGGCGGCTTCGCCCTGGGCATGGCGGTTGTGGTTGTGCTGCGCCTGTTCTTCAACCTGGACATTTTGAGCCGCCAAGTGATCCTGCTGCAGGCGGTCATGCCCACGGCCACCATGGCCACCTTCTTCAGCGAATACATCGCGCTCGACGAGGAATTGCTTTCAGGCATCATCGCCGTTTCCACCCTGCTCTCCTTCCTGACCCTGCCGCTCTGGGTCATGGTCATCCGCGTCCTGATCCGGCAATAAAAAAGTACCGGCACTGCCGTTCGCTTTTGCGCCCGGCAGGCCTAAGCCCCGCAAATATATGCTGAAAGTGGCAAAGAAACT
>Ga0209747_1001344_pt1 | contig 13122 bp, 8 predicted proteins | sample BarGraNGADG00311_FD_184498 | JGI IMG/M metagenome (GOLD analysis project Ga0209747, IMG submission 184498) | Arctic peat soil microbial communities from Barrow, Alaska - Barrow Graham LP Ref core NGADG0011-311 (SPAdes) (version 2) | ecosystem: Environmental > Terrestrial > Soil > Wetlands > Peat ... | reverse complement strand
GGCTTCTCTTTCTTCTCCTTGACCGGCTTGGGCGGCCTTTCCTTTGCGGCCTTCGGCGCCTTCTCCTTCTTCGGCTTCGGCGCCTTCTGCTTCTTGCCCGGCACTACCGGCTGGATAGGACGTCCGAACTCATCGAGGGCTACAGGCCCTGCGGGCCCGGGCGGACCGGGCACCGGCGCACCAACGGGCGCGTAAGCAGGCGGTACTGCCACGGGAGGCGCTGCAACCGGCGGGCCTCCCTCGTAAGCCGGCGGAGCGACGGGCGGCGGCTCGAAAACAGGTGGAGCAGCCACCGGCGGTGGCGCTGCCTGGAAAATCTCCGGCGGCGCGGCAGCGGGCGGAGCTGCGGGAATCACTTCAGAGGGCGGCCCCGGAGGCACGACCACGGCCGGCGGGCCCTGGTCCAGGACCTGCGGGTGCTGAGCCTCCTGGATTGCGCCAGGGGCGGCGTCCAGGCCTTCGGCCAGAAGCTCCTCGAAATCAGCGGTGGGAGCCGCGACGACCGGGCCGGACGGGACTTCTATGCCGCGAAGGTGCGGTGGCGCGGCTGCAGCTTCACGTACCTCGAGCCCCTGCGGCGGGGGCGGGCCCGTGGGAGCCTCGACAGGCGGAGGTCCGCTCACGACGGGCGGGCCTTCCACCATCGGCGACCCTTCCATCAGCGGCACTTCCGGGTAACCTTCTGCGGGAGCGGGCGGCGTCGGTGCCGGCGCTGCTACGGCCGGCGGGACCCCTGGCGGAGCCTGAGGCGGCGCGACCATCGGCGGCGCGGCTGCAACTCCCGGTGGGGGCGGGGCTTCTGTAACAGTATCGAGGAGCTCCGGCTCTCCCTTGCGCCTCTTGGTCGGCCTTTCCCTTGGGGCTTTGGCGGGCTTCGACGGCCTGGGCGCGCGCGGCGCTTTGCCGACTGCGGTGCTCATCGAAGCGGCGATGCGGGCGACCTCGGCTTCGTGACAAGCCGGGCAGCTCAGGACATCATTTGTCTCCGTGATGCACGCGGAGCAGATTCCCTTTCCGCACTCGAGGCATTTGCCGATCGCCTGCTGGCCCGGGTGCCGTTCACAATCCACTTCATTCACTCCCGCGTTGTCGAGAAAACATTACGCTGCGTTTCAAGCATAACAAGTATTATAACGCTTCATACAACGGGTAAATCACCGGTCAGATTGCGCCAGTCCATCACAACAACATTCTAGCACGCGCCCGCTGCAAAGGCTTTTGGGTTTCCTTTCGGTGCTACTTGCCGTTAACCTGTCGCGAGGCCGTGCAGTGCAGAGCCTGGCGGACATTCTCCCAGGCTTCGTCCATCGACTGAAGGGCCTTGAGCCGGTACTCGACCGTCGGCTCCTTCGAGTCCGTCGTGATCAGGTAGAGCACCTCGCCGGGCGCGACCAGCCGCTGCCGCCTCGCCTCCTGCTCGACGTAGCCCAGTGACTGGGCGGCCTTGACCTCGCTCTCCAGCGTGGCGGTGCTTTTCTGCTGCGATGCCAGCTCTCTTTCCATCGCCTTCAAGTGCCCTGTCGCTTCCATGTTGCGCGCGATGGGGCTCGCCGAAAGCGCGATGAAGACCGCGAACAGGATGAACAGTATTACCGCCCTCGGTGAGACGGAGCGCCGGCTGAAGCGCTCGCGCAACGGCCTGCGGGAGGTTTCCTTGACTTTTGCCGCCGCCCGATCGCGCCTCGGCTTCTTCTCCTGCTTGCCTCGGCCCCCGGCCACCTCGACTTTCGCCTGCTTCTTCCGGGCTGCCTCGGTTACGAGCCGCCGCTGTTGCGCCGCCGGGGTCTTTGCTCGTGCCTGGCCGCCGGGCCGCGCGGCTGACGCGGTCACTCTCCTGCGGGCGGTCCGCTCGGCCTGCGCATCCTGCTTGCTCGTGACGGCTTCTGACTTCGTGGTGGCGCGCTTCTCTTCCCGGGGCACGCGGCCCCGGGCTTTTGTCGAAACGCCGGGCACTTTCTTGAGCTTCTGCGCCATCTCTACTCCGCAGTCACGGTATGCACGTGCACCATGTTCGTCTTGCTGCTCTCCTCGTCGAGGAATCCCCCGGTTATGATGATGAGGTCACCGACCTTCACCAGGTTCTGCAGCGCACACGCGCTCGAAACATCTTTCATCAGCGTGGCGACATCATCCTCCATCCGAACGACTACGCCGTGCACACCCCAGACCACCGACAGGGAGTCGATCACGACCTCGTCGGGGCTCGCGGCGATGATCGGAGCCTCCGGCCGGTAGCGGGAGACGAGCTTCGCGGTGTATCCGCCGCGCGTGATTGTCACTATCGCTTTCGCGCCGAGGTCGGACGCGATCTTGCATGCCGCATATCCGATGGCGTCGGCAGGGCTTCTATGCTGCCACCTGGCGCGCTCCTCCAGGACCTGCGTGTAATCCACTACCTCTTCGGCGCGCGTGGCGATGCGAGCCATCATCTCCACAGCCTGGACGGGGTAATGCCCGATCGCCGTCTCCGCGCTCAGCATCACGGCGTCAGTCCCGTCGAAGATGGCGTTGGCGACGTCGCTCGCTTCGGCCCTCGTCGGCCGCGGCTTGTCCACCATGGACTCGAGCATCTGCGTCGCGGTGACCACCGGCAGCGCGGCCCTGAGCGCTTTATTTATGAGCTCTTTCTGGATGATCGGGACCTCTTCGGTCGGCATCTCGACCCCGAGGTCGCCGCGGGCCACCATGATCCCCTCGGCGATCTCGAGGATCCCGTCGATGTTGGTGACACCCTCCGACTTCTCGATCTTCGCCATCACCGGGACCTTGTACCCCATCTCATCTATTGCGTCGGTTACTTCCTCGAGGTCGCCCGGCGTGCGCACGAAAGACTGCGCGACCCAGTCGATCCCCGCCTCGAGCCCGGCTTCAAGATAGTGCCGGTCGCGGTCCGTGAAGCTGGCGAGGCCAAGCGTCGAATCGGGGAAGTTCATTCCCTTGCCCTGAAGCAGCACGCCGCCCTCGATCACCGTGCACTCGATGTCGTTTCCCTTCACGGCATCGACCACGAGCCTGATGAGCCCGTCGTCCATGAACACCCGGTCACCCTTCTTGAGGTCGCCTGCAAGGCCCGGGTAGGGCACCGACACGCGCGACGCGTCGCCGCGCTTCTGTTCGGTGGTGATGGTGAACTTCTGGCCGACCTGGAGCTCGGCGCTCGAGCCCTGGATCGGGCCCACGCGCAGCCTCGGCCCCTGGAGGTCGAGCATGACGCAGATGTGCCGTCCCGAGGACGCGCTCACTTCGTGGACCATCCGGATGTAACTCAGCATCTCTTCGATGTCGATGTGCCCGGTGTTCACGCGAGCGATGTCCATCCCGGCCACGGCCATCCGCCTGACGACCTCTGGGTCACTGGAGGAAGGCCCGAGTGTGCATATTATCTTCGTCTTGATGTTCTTGATCGCGCACGCGTCGGCATCCATCGGCCGCTCCCGTCTCCCGCTGTCTTCTTACAGTTTCACGCTCAGCGCCGAGGCTCCGGGAAACACTGCGTTGTCGCAGAGGTTCTCTTCGATCCTCAAGAGCTGGTTGTACTTGGCGATCCGCTCGCCCCAACACGGCGCCCCGGCCTTTATCTGGCCCACGCCCGTCGCTACGGCAAGGTCGCTTATCAAGCTGTCGTCGGTGTCGCCGCTGCGATGGGACACGACGGCGCTGAACTCCGCGGATCTCGCCAGGGCCATGGTCTCCAGGGCCTCGGTCAGAGTCCCTATCTGGTTCACCTTTATGAGGATCGAGTTCGCGACCTCTCGCTCTATTCCCATCATCAGGCGCTGCCTGTTCGTCACGAAAAGGTCGTCGCCGACGAGCTGCACACTGTCCCCGAGTCGCGAGGTGAGCTTCCTCCAGCCTTCCCAATCCTCTTCGTCCAGGCCGTCCTCGATGCTCACTATCGGATATCTCGCCACGAGGTCTTCGTAGTAACCGATCATCTCGTCGGCTGTATTCTTCTTTCCCTCGAGGACATAGACCCCGTCTTCATAAAGCTCGCTCGCGGCCGGATCGATTGCCAGGTAGATGTCGCGCCCGGGCTCATGCCCCGCCTTGACGATCGCCTCCATGAGGAACTTGAGCGCGTGCTCGTTGGAGGGAAGGTCAGGCGCATAACCTCCTTCGTCACCGAGGCTCGTCTTGTGCCCCGCGGCCTCGAGGACTTCCCCGAGGGCATGGTAGGTCTCGACCCCCATTCGGAGCGCGTCCGCGTAACTCGAAGCCCCGATCGGAAAGATCATGAACTCCTGGATGTCGAGGTTGTTCCGGGCATGGACCCCACCGTTGATGATGTTCATCATCGGCGCCGGCAGCACCCTCGCCTGGACGCCCCCGAGATACGAGTAGAGGGGCATTCCATGGTCGACCGCTGAGGCCCGGGCCACCGCGAGCGAGACCCCCAGGACCGCGTTGGCGCCGAGGTTCCCCTTGTTGGGAGTGCCGTCCAGCCTTATGAGCATGCGGTCGATATCGCCCTGGTCGTCGGCGTCCATGCCGATGATCTCAGGGCCGATGATCTCGTTCACGTTCCTCACGGCCCTCCGCGTGCCCTTGCCCTGGTAGCGTGGACTGTCGCTGTCGCGCAGCTCCAGCGCTTCACACGTGCCTGTCGATGCGCCCGACGGCACCGCGGCACGCCCGAAGCCTCCTCCTGAAAGGAGGACATCGACCTCGACCGTGGGGTCTCCCCGCGACTCCAGGATCTCTCGTGCGAAGATGTCGGATATTGAGCTCATGCCCTCTCCTCCTGCGCGGCGCCTGTGCCACTCAGCCGGTGCGCGGTGCCGTCTCCTTTGCGGCCTCCCACAGCCGCTCTTTATCCTCGAGGCTCAGCGACGCAAGCTCTTTTCCCTGCCGCCCTGCCTCTTCCTCCATCCACGAGTAGCGCCTGACGAACTCGGTCGCCGAGCGCCTCAATGCCTGCTCGGGGTCCACCCCCAGGTGGCGCGACAGGTTGACTACGGTGAACAGGAGGTCGCCGACCTCGTGCTCTATCTCCCTCGGCGAGCCACCCCGCCTCACCTCGTGAAGCTCGGCGATCTCTTCGTCGACCTTGTGAAAGACATCGTCGGCGGCCTCCCAGTCGAAGCCGTCGCGGGCGGCGTGGCCCTGGATCTTGATCGCGGCCATCATCGCGGGCAACCCCGGATGGGGCCTGATCCCCGCGGCCTTTCCTTCCTGGTCCTGCTTGATCTTCTCCCAGTTCACCGCGACCTGCTCGGCCGTGTCCGCCTCGACCTGGCCGAAGATGTGCGGGTGCCTGCGCTCGAGCTTGACCGTGATGCCGTCAACAACGACAGCCAGGTCGAAGCGCCCCTCTTCGCTCGCGAGCTGCGACTGGAAGACTATCTGGAGCATCAGGTCGCCCAGCTCCTCGGCCACGTGGAGCCAGTCCTCGGAGTCGATCGCCTCGACTGTCTCGTAAGCTTCCTCGAGCAGGTGCCGGGCCAGCTTGTCCGGAGTCTGCTCCAGGTCCCACGGGCACCCCTCCGGCGACCGCAGCTTTCCCATCACCCTGGCGAGCGTCTCGAACTTGTCGCCGAGGCCCGGCGGGATGTCGACGTCCGCGAGCTGTTCGGCCAGCGGGCGCGCCGGCACGTCATCGTCGATGCTGTCGGCCGGGCCTCCCGCCCGCTGCCTGCCCTCCTCGTCCTGCGGCCGTGTCGAGTCGTTCAATCCCTGTGCCCCGCCTCTCCTATTTCTTCTGCACTACCATGCCCAGCCGAGGGTCCCACACCCCGACCCCGCCGGCGTCGACCTTCGCGTTGGCGTATACGGTCCTCAGCCAGTCGCTGAAGGCCTCCTCCTGTTTCCTGGTCTGGAGCGTGTTCATCGCCTGGCTCCATACCTCGGAGAACGCAGGCGTGCTCGCCTCGCGGCGGTCGAGGATCCTTATTATGTGGAACCCGTCGCTCGCTTTGACGACTCCGCTGGTCTGTCCCGTCTTCAGCGCAAAAGCCGCCTGCTCGAACGCCGGGTCCATGGAGCCGTTCTCTATCCACCCCATGTCGCCGCCGTTGAACGCGGTCGCCGCGTCCTTCGAGACGCTCCTCGCAAGCTGCGCGAAGTCGGCGCCGTTGCGAAGCTGCTCTGCGATCACGTCCGCCTGGCCCTGGGTGTCCACGAATATGTGCGCGGCGTGCACCATCAGGCTGCGCGCGAAGAGTTGTTTGTGTGTGAGATAGAAGGCCTCGGCCTGGTCTTTCGTGACCGTGACGCCTGCGCCGATCTTCTGGCCGAGGGCGGCGACGAGCAGCTCGCCTCTCACCCTGTCAGCGTACTCGGCCTCCGTCAGTCCTTGCTTCTTCATGTCCGCGTCGAACTTTTGAGTCCCGGCCTGGCGGCGCTCGTCGGCGATCTTCTGGTTCACGGCGTCGACCGCCAGCGCGACTCCGAGTTTGGCGGCCTGCTGTTCCATCAGCGTTCGCCTTATCATCTCGGTGGCGACCTCTCTCTGTGTCGTTGCCTTCAACTTGGTGCCGCGCGACCCTTCGAGCTCTTTCGGGTTGTTCTTCTTGACCAGCGCGAGCCTCCTGTTTACCTCGGCCTCGAATCGCGCCCTGGTGATCCCCTGTTTATTTACCGTGAAGATGTCGCCGGAACACCCCGCGAGGACGCCCAGCCCCAACGCGCATACCATGGCGAGCGCTACGGCCGCGACCAGTCTCTGCGCCTCGGGTGATCTTCTTCTGCTCGGCTTGTTCTGCATGCCGTACCACATCTGGGGGGCCGTCACTCCCTCCGGGGCTCGAGACGGGTGCCTCGAGCAGCGGGCGCTTTCAGGCGACCGCCCGGCTTCAAATTATATCATCAATAATTGAAATTAACCACTTTAGCAACTCTTCTTGCCTGTTGTTTACTTCTGCGAACCTCAACTTCAAGTATAAAGTCTTCGATCTGGCGTCCGCGAAGGCTCCTTCGGGGCCCACGATCTCGACTGATTCGGCGAGCAGCGCGGCCTTCTCCAGGGTCTTCTCCTCGCCCTCGAAGAACTTGAGCTGGAGCTCGTTGCCGCGCATGGTGACCGATTCGATCCCCGACTTTGCCGCCGTGACCTTTAGACGCTCGATCTGGATCATCTGCTTCACCGGGGCCGGCGCCTCGCCGAACCGGTCCTCGAGCTCGAGGACGAGCTCATCGAGCGTCCCGGCGCGTCCGGCGACGATGAGCCTCCTGTACTCCTCGACCCTCGTCTCCTGGTCTGACACGTACTCCTCGGGGATGTAAGCGTCCACGGGCAGCTCGACCACGGCCTCGCGCGCCAGCTCCGGTGCCTCGCCCTTCAGGATCTCGACGGCCTCCTTTAACAGCTCGCAGTAGAGCTCGAAGCCCACCGCCTCTATCTGCCCGCTCTGCTCGGCCCCCAGGAGGCTTCCGGCCCCGCGGATCTCGAGGTCCCGGAGCGCGACCCGCATCCCCGACCCGAGCGGCGTCATCTCGCTGATGGTCGCGAGCCTCGCCACGGCCGTGTCGGTCAGCACCTCGCGGTGTGGATAGAACATGTAGGCATAGGCCCTCTTGCCCGAGCGCCCCACGCGGCCCCTGATCTGGTACATCTGGGACAGCCCGAGCCTGTCGGCGCGGTCGACTATCAGCGTGTTTACGTTCGGGAGGTCCAGGCCGGACTCGATGATGGTGGTGCACACGAGCACGCCGTGCAGCCCGTCAGCGAACTCGAGCATCACGCGCTCGAGGTCGTCCTCGTCCATCTGGCCGTGCCCAACCGCAATGGAGACGCCGGGGAAGCCGCGCCTCAACATCTCCGCGACCCGTGAGATGCTCTGCACCCTGTTGTGCACGAAGAAGACCTGCCCGTCGCGCGCGAGCTCGTAGTTGATCGCGTGGCCGATCAGCTCCATGTCGTACTCGCCGACGTACGTCGCCACCGGGTGCCGGTCCTCCGGCGGCGTGTCTATGATGCTGATGTCGCGCACGCCGGACAGCGACATCTGCAGCGTGCGGGGGATCGGCGTCGCGGTCAGGGTGAGCGTGTCCACGTGGCGCTGCAGCCTGCGCAGGCGCTCCTTGTGGATGACCCCGAACTTCTGCTCCTCGTCGACGACGAGTAGTCCCAGGTCCTTGAAAGAGACATCTTCCTGTAGTATCCGGTGAGTGCCGATCAGGATGTCGGCCTCGCCGCGCTTGATCCTGCCTACCACGGCTTCCTGCTCGCGGCGCGACACGAACCTCGAGAGCATCTCCACCTTCACCGGGAACGGCGCGAAGCGCTCGCGGAAGGTTTCGTAGTGCTGCCGCGCGAGGACGGTCGTGGGCACCAGGACGGCCACCTGCTTGGAGTCCAGCGTCGCCTTCATCGCCGCGCGCACGGCGACCTCGGTCTTGCCGTAGCCGACGTCCCCGCAGATCAGCCGGTCCATCGCGACCTCGGACTCCATGTCGGCCTTTACCTCGCGGACAGCCCTCGCCTGGTCGGGAGTGTCCTCGTAGGGGAAGGACTCCTCGAGCTCGTGCTGCCAGAGGACGTCCGCCGAGAAAGCGAACCCGAGCCTGCTCTTGCGCGCCATGTAAAGCTGCAGCAGCTCCCGGGCCGTCTTCTCCGCCGAACGCCTGGCGGCCTTTCGCGAGCGCGTCCACTCCCGCGCGCGCAACCGGTGCACCTTCGGGTTCTCGACCCCGACGTATCGTTGCACCTTGTCGAGCTGCGCCGTGGGCACATAGAGCTTGTCGCCGTCGGCGTACTCGAGCAGCAGGTACTCACGGGTGACGCCCATGACTTCCTTGGAGGTCAGGCCTTTGTAGACTCCGATGCCCTGGTCGACGTGCACGACGTAGCCATCGACCTCGAGCTCCGCATAGCTCGTGACAGGCGTCCCGCTCGAGACCCTCCTCGGCGGCCTCGGCCTCTCGCGCCGCCCGAGCAGGTCGGCCGAGGTGAACAGTGCGAGCTTCAGTTCCGGGATGTCGAACCCGCGCCTGAGAGTCCCGACCCCGGCGCGCGGCTCCTTGAGGCCTTTGCCCGACTCAAGCCAGAGCTCGCGGGCCCTTTCTACCTGGCCTCGCCCGTCCAGCAGGAGGAACACGTCCGTGCCGGAAGAGCCGAGCTTGTTCCACGACGCAACGGCGGCGTCCAGGTCCCCGCGGAACTCGCGGGCCGAACCCCCCGGGTACTCGATCACGCCCGGGATGGTCCCGCCTATCGTCTCGGCCGCGACCACTCTGCCCCACTGCGGCAGCACGGGCTCGGTGACGGGCTCGAGCCCCGCGTCGGTGGCGAACTCCACGGCGCGCGCCTCGATGACCGACGGGTTCACGGCGAGCACGGTCGAGCCTTTGACCGCCTCGATCTTTTTGCCGGGCCGGCCCTGTTGCCCGGCTGCGGGGGCCTTGTCCGCGGCCGGGAACACCTCGACGCTGTCCACCGGGCCCGCCGATCTCTGAGAGACGACGTTGAACTCCCTGATCGACTCGATGCGGTCGCCGAGGAGCTCGATGCGGACCGGCCTGTCCGAAGTAGAGGGGAAGACGTCGAGGATGCCGCCGCGGACGGCGAACCTCCCCCAGCCGTCGACGGTGTACTCCCGCTGGTACCCACCGTCCACCAGCAGGTTCAGGATACGCTCTAGGTCGAGGTCCCCGCCGGTCTTGAGGAGCAGCGGCCACGGCTCGGAAAGCGCCTGCGGGACGCCTCCGAGGAGCGCCTCCACGCCGACGACCGCGACCTTGCCCTCGGACAGAGCGCGCGCGGCTTTGAGTCTCTGGCCCACCGCCTCGTCATACGGGCGCAGCCAGTCGCCGCCCGGCCCACCGCCCGGCAAGTGGAAGACCTCTCCGGGGATGAAACAGTTCATGTCCGCTGCCAGGGCCGCCGCCTCGGTGGATGAGGCCACCACCAGCGGGCCGCCCACCATCTTGTAGACCGCGGACGCCAGAAGCGGGAGGAGCGCCTCGCTCGTGAAGACGCGCGGCTCCTTCGCGTTTCGAACCGCGTCGACGACGTCGCTCGTCCGCTCCCAGCGGAGAGCGCGCTTCAGTATCTGCCCTGCTATTTCATCCATGTGACCACCGATGCCGTAACGCCAAACGGGCCTCGGTGCCGGACACCCAGGCCTATCAACATCTTGGCATCATGGTACCAGAACCGCTTATGCCGGTGGATGCGATGTTTCATGGACATTGTCCGGACAACGCAAAACAGGGGTCAGACCCCTGTTTTGCGTACTGTTTTGCGTGTTGCCGGCGGGTTTACTTGTTGAAGGCGCCTTCGCCGACCTTGCCTGTGAATATCGGCTCGTAGAAGAGCCTGCGGGCCTCGGGATAGTTCTCGAAGCTCATCTTGATCTGCTCGTTGAGCCTCATCCCGTGCTGGCGGTAGACCAGCCAGGGCGGCAGGCCGTCCCGAAGCGCGACAGCCTTGATGAGGAGCTGCCCGAGCGTCAGCGTCACGTCGCCGCCGAGCATGCGCTTGAAGCCGGCCTCTTCCTCGTACGCGTCCCACGCGTCCTCGGAGAAGTCGGGAAGCACGCCCTTCCTCCGGGCCTCCTCGATGTCCATCGCCATGAGCATGCGCTCGATCTCGAACACGTTGCCGATCGATCCTATGGGCTTGCCGACCAAGCCGAGCTTCTCAACGATGTTGTTGACGATGCCGATGCCCTCCTCCGGGCCGACTAGCCTCGTCTCGTTCTCGCCGCGCGAAAGGCCGCCCGGGATGGGCGAGATGATCTCGATGCCGTTGGAGAGCCTCATCGCCGAGGTAAGGCCGTATTTGCCGGCCCCCAGCGTGGACGGATATGCGAGGATGGAGTCAATCGTCACGTCGTCCCCGACGCCCGGTGTTATGGACGCGCCGGTGCGCCAGTCCTCCGCGCCTTTCTGCATGTAGTAGTAGAGGCCGGCCCTGTTGGCGAGGAACACGCCCCCGAGCTTGGCCAGCACGACACGCCCCTGTGGCTTGTACGAGGCCGCCAGCGTCGCGGTCACCTCCAGCGGGTCCGGGACGGTGTCCGGCTGGGTGGACCTGTGCGAGATGACGGTGTTCTTGCCGGCGCTGTGGAAGACTTCCATGTACATCCAGGCCTGTGAGAAGGTCCCGACCTGGTTGAGCTTCACGAGCCCCGCGTTGCACACGCCCTCCTTCAGGGCGTTGTATGCGATCGTCGGGTTGGTGACGATGACGTCGTCACCGACGATGAGGAGCTGGTCGCCGAGGCGCTCGTTCAGCTTCTGCCAGAACTGCCACTGGCTCGGGGCGGCGGCGAACGGGTCCTCGAAGACCAGCTGGTGCCCCCACTTGTAGAAGAGATCGACGTACCTGTCCACGAGCTCGTCGCCGCTCATCTTCTGGCCCTGCCACGTGTACAGGTGGGCCTCGGCGTCGAACATGTCGTCGGAGTCGGCGGCGTTGTCGATGCCGAGGAACATGTTGTCGCCGTAGTTGTAGCCTTCCTCGACGCCCGCCTTCGCGGCTGCTTCCATCAGCAGGGCGATCGCAGCCTCGTCTCCTCCGCCGTAGCCGTTGAAGGAGCAGCCGCCCTCGTTCTCGCGGCCGCCGCCCGACACGCCCTCGCGTGAGAGGATCTCCGCGACCACCTGCGTCTGCAGCTTGGGGAGCACCTTCAAGGTTCCGAAGAAGCCCCTGTCGGCGACCGGCACGTCCTCGCCCGTCTTGGGGAAGAGGACTATCCACTTCTCCTGCGCCACGAGGTCGGGTGACGTGTTGCCCTTGTTGCCTTCAGTATCGATGTACTCGGTGTGCTTGCCCCCCTGGATGGCGTTGTGCGCGCCCTCGGGCAGGTAGACGGCCATGTCCTTGAACCTCGGGTCGGTCCCACCGTACACAGCGAAGTTGCGGACCTCGCCGATGAGCCTGTCGAAGTTGGACTTCGTGCGCTTGTCGATCTCGTCCTTGCCCGCGTCCACCGGCATGGTGCCGGCGGCGGCCTGGGCGGCCAGCTTGGCCTCGATCTTCTTCTTCTCGCGGAAGCGGTACAGGGCGTTGGCGTCCTGGTGACGCCCGAGGTAGGCGATGACGCCCAGCGCGAGGATCTTGGGCGTCAGGAGCGCCATGGCCTCGGGAGTGCTGTTGCGCCCCAGGCCGATCGAGATGCCGAAAAGCACGAGGCCCGAGATGCCGAAGATGTAAGCCATGTACAGGTCGAAGCGCGGGCCGGCGGCCGAAACGTTGAGCGCCGGGGTGCCGTTCAGCCTGAAGTTCAAGCCTTCGCGGATAGTGGTCGGATACTTGCCGGTGGGCGCGATGAAGAACATCTTGGCGAGCTCCGTCCAGAAACTGAGACTGCCGGTCCTGAGCTTCACCGTGCCGTCCGAGCGCTTTTCGACGAACTTTGCGCCGATGGTCTCCTGGACCGTGCGCTCGAGGTTGTAAGTCTTGGCGGCTTCTAACGCGTGCATGCTCTGGTGGCCGCCGATCATGATGTAGGCGAACGCGGCGGCGATCACCAGGGACGTGCCGAACTCCAGCGCAAACCCGCCGATCGACCCGGATATCCTGCTCGCGAAGCTCGGGTAGAAGATGCCGACCAGGACCTGCACGTGCAGCGCGACCGCGAAGTACCCCCACTTCACGAACTCGGAAGTGGACCAGGCGCCGTAGAAGATGCCCTCCCGCCAGCTCCTGGGGATGATGGAGGAGACCATCCTGTCGAAGCGCGGGTTCCCGTTCGCGTACGAGCGCCCTTCGCGTGGGTCCCTCTTCGGTCTGCTCTTTACCTTCGTCTCCTGCGAGCTTTCCATAGCCCTCAACCCTTTCTCAAAAGTACAACCGCCGCCACGCATAATGGTACAGCATTGATTGATTCATTCTTGGCCGCGCGTCTCAAACCTACCAGACGCGGCGTGCGTGCCTCAAGGCAGGTCGGTCCCGAGAATCATGACGTTGGACCAGCCGCAGCCGCCGTACCCGGTGCAGAGTGCCTTCTTGACGTTCTCGATCTGCCGGTCTCCCGCTCGGCCCATTACCTGCCACGCGGCTTCTCCTACGCGGATCATGGCGGTGGCTCCGATGGGGTTCGTCGCGATGACCCCACCCGAGGGGTTCACCGGAATGATGCCGTCCATGTGCGTCGCGCCGCTGCGGATGAGCCTGGGCGCCTGTCCCCTGTCGCAGAACCACAGGGAGTCCATCCACTTTACTCCGCAGGTCGAGCA
>Ga0209747_1001342_pt1 | contig 13141 bp, 9 predicted proteins | sample BarGraNGADG00311_FD_184498 | JGI IMG/M metagenome (GOLD analysis project Ga0209747, IMG submission 184498) | Arctic peat soil microbial communities from Barrow, Alaska - Barrow Graham LP Ref core NGADG0011-311 (SPAdes) (version 2) | ecosystem: Environmental > Terrestrial > Soil > Wetlands > Peat ... | reverse complement strand
AGGATGGATATTTACTTATAAGAGAAACTGTTGGCCAATCATAGTGGTATTTTGAAAATCAATTTATTTACCCCAGTCCGCCAGCTGGCGGAGAGTAAATTGATTTTGGCTGCGCCGAGCTCGCACGCCTACGTGCTCGGTTCTTCGCTCCACTTGGGGTCGGGGTAAACGAAGAACCGAAGCGAAGCGGAGCTCGACGAAGTCAAAATCAATGTGGGCATATGAACGATTCCTGATAGTCATATAAAATAAATATAATTTGAATGTCTAAAACTGGTTATAAAATATTCATAGGGATACTGGTTTCAATTGTTTTATTGACTTTTGTTGTGATTTTATACTATGGCTTTTCCTATTACCGGATTCCCCTTGAAGAGAGATATTATCATCCGCTTAATAAAATCCTTAAGCCAAGCGGTGTTCTTGGACATGGTATGGGTATTACAGGATCATTTCTGATTATTATAGGTGTAGTGACCTATATGGCCCGGAAAAGATACAGGTTTTTATCACGGATGGGAACATTAAAGCACTGGCTTGAATTTCATATCTTCCTTTGTACGTTAGGTCCGATACTGATTCTCTTTCACACTGCTTTGAAATTCGGCGGCCTGGTAGCTATAAGTTTCTGGAGTATGGTCGCAGTTTTTTTGAGTGGCGTTGTTGGCAGGTTTATTTATCTTCAGATTCCACGGTCTATTGAGGGCAGGGAGCTTACTTTAAATGAAGTAAGGGAAATGAAAACTGATGTAGCCGGTCTGGTAAAAACAACTTATAACCTCGATGAAGAAAGCTATAACATCATTGCTGACTCAATAAAAAAGAAAGTTGAACTATATCATAAAAGTGCACTGGTTCGTTATATCAGAAAATATTTCGACGACCGCAAATCACTTTCAAATGTAAGAACAGTACTTAGAATGCATCTCGTACCTAAAGCTGAGTACAGGCAGATAGTAAGCCTCTTAAAAGACGATATTAATCTTAACCGGAAAATAGAACGGCTCGATGTAATGCAGAATTTATTTAAATACTGGCATGTAGCACATTTCCCGTTTGCATTGGTTATGTTGATTATAATGGTCATCCATGTAGCTGTTACAATGGTTTTTGGATATAGATGGATTTTCTGATTATGGAATCATTAATTGAAAACATATTCATTTATTCAATTGCAGCGATTCTCTGCATAACTGCTGTTGTTTATTATGTCAGGAAAAAAAACAAGGAATCGAAATTGGTTGATGAAAAAATAAAGCACGCCAGGGAATTTGGAATGAGTGAACCGGTTTCTTTGCACCCGTATATTGATGAATCGAAGTGCATTCAAACAGGAGCTTGCATTGCGGCATGCTTTGAACATGATATTTTAGGTATCAGAAACGGGAAAGCAGTAATAATAAACGCTTCTCAATGTATAGGGCATGGGGCATGTTTTCTTGCCTGTCCAACAGAAGCTATAACTTTACGTATCGGGACTGAGAAGCGTGGTGTTGATTTGCCCCATGTAAACAATAATTTTGAGACCAATGTGCCCGGAATTTTTATTGCAGGTGAATTAGGTGGTATGGGACTCATAAAAAATGCTGTTGAGCAAGGTAAGCAGGCAGCTGAAAATATTGTTAAGACTCTTAAGAAAAATCATAATGCATCGTACGATTTGATTATCATTGGTGCAGGCCCGGCAGGTATATCAGCTTGCCTTACAGCCAAAAAACATGGTATTAAATTTCTGCTATTGGAACAGGATACCCTTGGTGGAACAGTATTTACTTTCCCAAGGAAAAAGATTGTTATGACCTCTCCGATGGATTTGCCCCTTTTTGGGAAAGTAAAACTTTTTGAGACAAGCAAGGCAGAGCTGATTGACTTATGGCAAACTGTACTTAAAAAAAACAATATCACTATTCAGGAAAATTCAAAAGTAGAATCTATAGTTTCGGAAAACGGGATTTTTAAAGTTGCTACAATAAAGGGAGAGAACTATACTGCCGCAACTATATTACTTTCGATAGGAAGACGGGGAACACCACGAAAATTGAATGTCCCCGGTGAAGCGAAAGAAAAGGTTGCATACCGTCTTCTGGAACCGGAAGCCGTTTCAGGAAAAGATGTAATTGTTGTTGGCGGAGGTGACTCAGCTATAGAATCCGCATTACTTCTTTCAGACGAAAATCATGTTACCGTGTCTTACCGGAACGATGTGTTTAACCGTCTCAAACCTAAAAACAGTATGGCACTGAATGAAGCTGTTGCTGCAGGGAAACTGGAAGTCAGGTTGAATGCAAATCTTGTAACTATTGAGGATGAATACGTTACTCTTACAATAGGCAAAGAGGGAGAAACGCTTAAACTTAAAAATGATCTGGTTTACATTTTCGCAGGAGGGGAGTTGCCAACTCAGTTTTTAGAGAAAGCCGGAATTAAAATTGAAAAAAAATTCGGCGAAACAGTCCGTAAACACGGAAGCTAGTAGAGACGCAATATTTTGCGTCTCAAGAAACGATAAACAGTAGAGACGCAAAATTTTGCGTCTCATTAAGCAACAAAACAATATTAATGAGCAGGTTTGGGAAAAGATTAATACAGATAATGATTTTAATTTTGTCACCGGTTTTATCGATGACAGCACAGATCTCACCCGGCGATCTGGCATCTCCTCATGCTCATCTTGAAGGTATTTCGAATTGTACGAAGTGCCATGTACTTGGAAACAAAGTTACAAGTGAAAAATGTCTGACCTGTCATACCGAAATTCAGGAGCGACTTACTATTCAAAAAGGATACCATGCTTCATCAGAGGTAAAAGCAAAAGAATGTTTTGAATGTCATAATGACCATCACGGTAAAAATTTTCAGCTTATTCGTCTCGATACTGCAAAGTTTGACCATAATCTTACAGGTTATCCATTATCAATACCTCATGCTAAAATAGCCTGTCAGGATTGTCATAATATAAAATTTATTAAAGATCAGAAAATTAAGACTAAAAATTATACTTATCTCGGTTTGAAACAGGAATGTCTGGCTTGTCATACTGATTATCATAAGAATACACTTTCTGCCGTTTGTTTAAACTGCCATAATCCAAATGCTTTTAAACCGGCAACTAAATTTAATCATGCAGATACGAAATTTCAATTAAAGGGGAAACATATAAGTGTGGATTGCTTAAAATGTCATAAGGTTGAAATAACCGATGGCAAAAAATCGCAGGTGTTCCGTCTGAGTCAGTATGCCTGCTCAAGCTGTCACAAAGATCCTCATAATCTTAAGTTTGGTCTGAACTGCAGTCAGTGTCATAATGAGGATTCTTTTCAGATTGTTAAAGGAGTTAAGGATTTCGATCATAATAAAACTGACTACAAACTTGAGGGGAAACACCTTACAGTGAACTGCAAAGACTGTCATAAAACAAAGTTCACGGATCCTTTGAAATTTAAGCTTTGTACCGATTGTCATACGGATTATCATAAAAAACAATTTGCGAAAAACGGAGTATCGCCCGATTGCACACAATGCCATACTCTGAACGGATTCACTCTTTTTTCATACACTATTGAGCAGCATAACAATAGTACATATCCACTCAAAGGAGCGCATGAGGCTATTCCATGTAATGATTGTCATAAAAAACAGAAGGAGTGGAACTTCAAGGGTATTGGGCTCGTCTGCAAAGACTGTCATATTGATATACATAAGACTTTCATTCCGGCAAAAAACTACCCTGAAGCAAATTGTACTATTTGTCATAGTGAAAACCGTTGGACCGAAGTACTGTCGTTTGATCATTCAAAAACTGATTTTAGTCTGACAGGCGCACACAAAAAAATTGATTGCCGCGAATGTCATCTTACAATAGATTCTAGAGGAATTGTGAAGCGGGATGCAAATGGAATTATTGTGCAGAAATTTTCAGATCTCACAAAAGATTGCTCAGGGTGTCATCAAGACAAGCATGAAAAACAATTTGAAAAAAACGGAAAAACGACCTGCACTGAATGTCACGATACCGAAAACTGGAAAACTATTAAATTCAATCATAACAATGCTGCATTCAAATTAGATGGAAAGCATATTAATGTTCCCTGTATAAAATGTCATAAGCCACAACAAGTTGGGTCAACTATAATTGTTACATATAAAATAAAAGACTATAAATGCGAATCCTGTCACTCCTGATCTTTATTACAGGGCTATTCTTTTCAAATCAGAAGACCGATTCTCCTCATGGTCCTGATTTTAAGATTAGTTGTAAAACTTGTCATAGTCCAAAAGGCTGGCAGCTGGATAAAGAAACATATTCCTTTAATCATAATACTACCAAGCTTCCTCTGACCGGACAACATAAAGAGGTGAGCTGCAGACAGTGTCATCCGACATTGATATTTACAGGAGCAAAACCAAATTGTATCGATTGTCATACCGATATTCATCAGGCAACACTGGGTCTCGATTGTTCTCGTTGCCACACTCCGGCTACATGGTTGGTGACTAATGTAATTGAACTGCATCAGACAAGTAGATTTCCCCTTATTGGAGCACATAGAACAGCAGATTGTATTCAATGTCATAAGTCAGAGAATTTTACACGTTTAGACGTGACTGGTGTAAATTGTATTGATTGTCACCGTGCAAATTATCTGGCTACAACAAATCCAAACCACCCGCAGTCTGGTATATCAGAAGATTGTCTTCTTTGTCATGCCATAACATCATTTCAATGGACCGGGGCAGGATTTAACCACGCTACTTTTCCATTGGTACAGGGTCATGCGGCTGTCAAATGCTCTGACTGCCATGCTCAGGGGACTTTTACTACAGCATCAACTGTGTGTTATACTTGTCATCAACAGGATTATATTGCAGCTAAAAATCCTGTCCATACTCCAGCGGTATATTCAAATAACTGTCAGGATTGTCATACGCTAAGTCCCGGATGGAAACCTGCAGCTATCAATCATACCGCATTCCCGCTTACACTCGGGCATTCTTTACCGGCATGTACCGATTGTCATAAAGATGGAAATTATGCAGCTACACCGACGGTTTGTTATTCATGTCACCAGACAAATTATACTGCAACCACAAATCCTAATCATATTATATCCGGTTTTCCGAATACCTGTGCTACTTGTCATACTACAACCCCGGGATGGAAACCTGCTGTTTTTAACCATACGAATTTCCCACTCACCCTGGGGCATGCAACACCTGTGTGTGCTGATTGTCATATCGGAGGAAACTATACATCAACATCAACTGTATGCTATTCCTGTCATGCTACGGATTATAATAATACTACAAATCCCAAGCACTCAACCTTAGCTTTTTCTACCACATGTACAACATGCCATACTACCGTTCCGGGATGGAAACCCGCAACATACACGCAACATGATGCTCAGTTCTTTCCGATTTACTCCGGAAGACACAAAGGACAATGGACAAACTGCAAAGAGTGCCATCCAAATACTGCAAATTACCTCTTGTATGAATGCAAAATATGTCATAGTTCAGTGCATAGATCAAATAATTACACTAATGCGCAATGTTATAATTGTCATCCAAGGGGTACAGGGGGGTAAAAATTAATTATGAAAAAAATTATTTTTATAATCTCTATAGTTGTTTTTAGTGTCAGACTTAATGGACAGATTTCAACTGAAAATGTGAAAGGGAAGGTCTCATTCGTCAGCTCACAAAATATCTATGTGAAATTTTTAACTACTAATGGAATATCTACAGGTGACACGCTTTACATTTTGTCAAAAGGTAAACTTGTTCCGGCGCTGATAGTGAATAATCTGTCTTCTGTGTCATGCTCAGGTACAGTTATTTCATCATTAGAGATTTTAGTTGATGATCAGTTAATTGCAGTGAGGAAAAATAGTGTTCCTAAATCTGTGGATAAGATACCAGAAACAAAAAATAGTTACACTGAGATATTGAAAGATTCAGTTACAATTGTTAAAAAACCTGCTCTGTCGCAACAAATCAGGGGATACATTTCTGCATATTCCTACTCTGGTTTTTCGAATACCCCTGCCCCGAATTCAACCCAATTGCGATACACTTTTTCACTTGATGCCAAAAATATTGGAAACTCAAAGCTTTCAGTAGAAAACTATATGTCATTCAGGCATAAAATTGGAGATTGGAGTGCGGTTAAGAGCAATATATTTGATGCGCTTAAAATATACAGCCTGGCTTTAAAATATGATGTTAATAAATCAACTCAAATCAGTATTGGAAGAAGAATAAATCCAAAAATCTCCACTATTGGAGCTATGGATGGCTTGCAGGTAGAGAAATCTCTGAATAAACTTTCAATCGGGGCATTGGCTGGTTACAGGCCATCTTTTGCTGATTATAGTTTCGACAGGCATCTTTTTCAATATGGAGCCTACCTGGCATACAGTTCAGTTACGGCAGAAAAATATTCGGAAAGTTCTTTTGCATTTATGGAGCAAATGAATAGTGGTAAAACTGACCGGAGATTCCTTTATTTTCAACATTCAAACTCTATGATTAAAAACCTTTATTTTTATAGCGCTTTCGAGGTGGATCTATATAAGTTAAAGGGGGATACCGTAACTAATTATTTGGCTCAGAATACTTTTAACCTCACAGGAGCATTTTTATCGCTTCGGTATAAATTGTCAAAGAAGCTAACTCTTTCAGGATCTTATGACGGAAGGAAAAATGTTATTTACTACGAGTCATTTAAAACTTATCTCGATCTTATTCTTGAAACAGCAATGCGCAGCAGTTTCAGACTGCAGGCTGATTATCGTATTTCAAATAACCTTGTATTTGGGTTGCAGACAGGTTACCGGTTTTTAAAAACCGACCCGCGTCCCTCTAAAAACCTTTATGGCTATTTAACTTACAGTCAGATTCCGGGTTTGAATCTTTCAGTTACCCTATCCGGTACTTACCTTGAATCAAGTTATGTGAATAGTAAAATATTAGGGGCAACTTTTAACCATGATTTTTTTAGTAATAAACTGTCTGCCAGCCTGGGTTACAGATATCTTGATTACAAATATCCGGAGAGTTTATCGAATACAGTTCAGAATGTAGGAGAGATGAGCTTGTTTATGCAATTATCACGGAAAATATCTTTTTCCATAAGTTATGAAGGTACTTTCGAAAAGCAAAATAAGTATAACAGGTTTTATCTTCAGCTAAGGAAAAGATTTTAATAGGCTTAATTAAAGCTCACACCTGGTAATCGCTATTCATTGTTATTTATCAAAATAAAGCCGGTACAAACAGATTGCCACGGCTTTACTATATGAATAAACCAAAACTAAAACTAAAACTAAAACTAATATCTCTTATTCATATTCCTTTAGAATATTCTTAACATCGTCCGGAGCGACCCTGCCATATGTTTTATCGCCTACGAGTACTACGGGTGCAAGACCGCAAGCTCCAACACATCTAAGACTTGATAATGAAAATTTATTATCCTTAGTCGATTCTCCAACTTTAATACCCAGTTCTTTTTTAAATTCCTCCAGAACTTTCTCGGCTCCCCTTACATAACATGCAGTTCCCAGACAAATACTTATCGGATGTTTACCTTTTGGAGTCATTGTAAAGAATGAGTAGAATGTTACTACCCCATAGATTCTGGCGACAGACATGTTAAGTCCTTCAGAAACAACTTCCTGAACCTCTGCGGGAAGATATCCAAAATGCTCCTGGCATGAGTGCAGAACATTTATAAGTTCTTGCGGATCATTATTAAAAGAAGCACATACCTCTTTAATGTAGTCCACATCTTCTTTTCTTAATTCTATTTTTATACTTGACATTGCCGTGAATTTTATAAATCCAATGTTTAAATGTTATTTCTTAATAATGGTTTTTTTCTTCTTATCAAAATATTGAGTATGAAGAAGGTGATGTGCTTTTTCGCTGTTTGGTTTATCAAGAAACTCGTCATAAAGTTTGATAATGAATGGGTTCTCGTGCGATTTTCTGAGTGGCTTTTTCCTGTCTTCGGCATATAAAGCCGCTGCCCTGGCTTTAATAATATCTGAATTACCATGGTGTAGGGGTTGGCCTCCTCCACCAATGCATCCTCCGGGACAAGCCATTACTTCTATGGCATGATATTTTGATTTCCCGGCTCTTACATCATCGAGAAGTTTTCTGGCGTTACCCAGTCCATGCGCTATCCCTATTTTGATTGGAGTACCGTTAAAGTCGAGTGTCGCTTCACGAACCCCTTCCATTCCTCTGAGTTCATTGAAATCAATTCGCTCTAGCTTCTTTCCGGTATATAGTTCGTAAGCGGTGCGGCATGCCGCCTCAATTACACCACCTGTCGTCCCGAATATTACACCTGCTCCAGTCGATTCACCCAAAGGGGAATCAAAATCTTCATCCTGAAGAGTGTTAATATCAATATTTGCCTGTTTGATAAAATTAGCCAGTTCCCTGGTAGATATAGAAAAGTCAACATCCGGATTACCATCAACTGAGAATTCATCTCTCTGACATTCATATTTTTTAGCAAGGCAAGGCATAATTGAAACCACAACCATGTCCTTCCGGTTAATCCCGATTTTGTCGGCAAAATATGATTTGGCTATTGCGCCGAACATCTGCTGCGGAGATTTAGCGGTTGATGGTACATCTTTCAAATCGGGGAAATAGTGTTCAAAAAAGTTCACCCACCCCGGGCAGCAGGAAGTAAGCATGGGTATCCTGGCAGTTGTGTCTCCCTTAAGATGCCTTCCAAGCCTGTCAAGAAGTTCGGTACCTTCCTCCATTATAGTCAGGTCAGCTGCAAAATCGGTATCAAAAACATAATCGAACCCCAGAGCTCTTAAGGCAGCTGTCATTTTTCCGGTTACAAGTGTGCCAGGTTCATATCCGAATTCTTCACCAAGTGCTGCACGAACTGCAGGGGCAGTTTGTACTACCACTGTTTTAGTGGGGTCTACAAGCGCTCTTAATACTTCCGGAACATGATTAACCTCTGTGAGTGCACCCGTAGGACAAACAGCTACACACTGCCCGCAGTAAGTACAAGTTGAATGTTCCAGATTCTGTTCGAAAGCTGGAGCAACCGTAGCCATAAAACCTCTGTTAACTGCTGAAAGAGCACCAACAGTCTGAACCTCATTACACATCATTTCACAACGACGACACAGAATACATTTATCGAGATCTCTGATAATAGAAGGGGATGTATCTTTCCTGTAAGTTGAGACTTCAGCAAATTCTGCTCCCGGTATTTCCTTTATGCCAAGTCGGTGTGCCATAGCCTGCAGTTCACAACTACCTGATTTTGAACATACTAGACAATCTTTTGGATGATCTGAAAGTATAAATTCCATCACAGTTCTGCGGGCATTCAGAACCCTGGGAGTATGCGTTTTTACAATCATTCCTGCTTCGCATTTGGTTGAACATGTAGGAGCAAGGTTTCTTCTTCCTGAAACTTCTGCTACACAAATACGGCAGCCTGCAGGTTTGTTTTCGATGTGCATATCATGCAGTTCCATGTAACAAAGTGTAGGAATATCAATTCCTAACTCCTTTGCAGCTTTATATATTGTGGTACCCTTTGGTACTTCAATTTCTTTATTATCAATAGTAAGCTTTATAGTTTCCATTCTCTTTCTGATTATCTGATAAATATTGCATCGAACTTACACTTCTCTATACAAGCGCCACACTTAATACAAATCAGAGGATTGATAAGGTGAACTTCTTTTCTTTCTCCTGTAATTGCATTAACAGGACAGACTCTTGCGCAAGCTGTACAGCCAACACAGTTCTCAGCATTAATAATATATTCGAGCAGACTTTTGCACTGACCTGCAGGACATTTCTTGTCTGTTACGTGTGCAACATACTCATCATAGTAGTTGTCCATCATAGAGAGAACCGGATTGGGTGACGTCTGTCCAAGTCCGCAAAGAGCAGTGTCTTTAATAACCACACTCATATTCTTCAGTCTGTCGAGGTCTTTAAGAGTACCCTTCCCCTCGCAAATCTGACCAAGTAGCTCATGAAGCCGCTTGTTGCCTATTCTGCATGGGGCGCACTTCCCACAAGACTCCTCAACAGTAAATTCGAGGAAAAATTTTGCCATTGAGACCATACAGTCATCTTCATCAAGGACAATCATTGCTCCTGAGCCCATGATTGATCCGGCAGCAATCAGGTTATCGAAATCAATGGGAGTATCGAGATGTTTTTCGGATAGACATCCACCAGAGGGACCGCCTGTTTGAATACCTTTGAATTTTTTACCGTTACGTATACCTCCTCCGATCTCAAATATTACCTCTCTCAGAGTGGTACCCATAGGGACCTCAATCAGGCCTACATTATTAATCTTTCCGGCAAGAGCAAATACTTTTGTTCCTTTAGATTTTTCGGTTCCGATACTGCTGAACCATTTTGCTCCCTTGAGAATAATAGCAGGAATTGCAGCGAAAGTCTCAACATTATTTACATTGGTAGGCTTACCACGATAACCTGATTCTGCAGGAAATGGTGGTTTTACTGTCGGTTCTCCCCTAAGTCCTTCCATAGAGTGAATGAGGGCAGTTTCTTCACCGCACACAAAAGCTCCTGCTCCATAACGGAGTATTATGTCAAAATCGAATCCGGTACCGAGAATATTTTTACCAAGTAACCCATATTCTCTGGCCTGATTAATAGCTATTTTTAATCTTTCAATAGCAAGCGGATATTCAGCGCGGATATATATTAGTCCGTTTGTTGCACCGATACTATACCCGCAGATAGCCATTGCTTCAAGTACTGAGTGCGGATCTCCTTCGAGGACTGAGCGATCCATAAATGCTCCAGGGTCGCCTTCATCAGCGTTACAAACCACATATTTTTCATCAGATTTGTTTTTACGCGCAAGTTCCCACTTTATACCTGTTGAGAAACCTGCTCCTCCACGACCCCTCTGACCTGAATCTTTTACCTCTTTTATAACTTCTTCGGGTGTCATTTCTGTTAATACTTTTCCCAGAGCCTGATAACCGTAACGGGCAATATACTCGTCAATTTTCTCAGGATCTATATTGCCGCAATTGCGCAGCACTATTCTGAGTTGCTTCCTGTAAAAGCCCATATTATCATTATCGGATACAGGCTCCGAAGTAGCAGGATCTTTATACAAAAGCCTTGATACCTTTCTTCCTTTAATTACATGTTCTTCAACAATAGTCTGAGCATCTTCCGGCTTAACCTGGACATAAATAGTATTGTCAGGCATTATTTTAACAATTGGTCCCTTGCCGCAAAACCCAAAACATCCTGTGCGTATAATCTGAACTGAATCAAGCAAACCCTTAGATTCAATCTCATCTCTCAAATTGCATACAAGAGCATCGCTGTCTGAATCATGACAACTGGTGCCACCACATACAAGAAGGTGCGTACTGTATTTAGACATAATCTTTACTCCTTATTCTTTTAGATCGATACTTTGGTAATTTACAGGGATGATCCCATCGACAAGTTCACCTGTCTTAATGTATTTTTCAATAATCTGGTCTGCTCTTTTAAGATCAACAAAACCAAATACCACAGGCTCCTGTCCCGGTAGTTTAACTTCAATAGTCGGTTCAGCATAACAATAGCCCATGCAGCCTGATTGAGATACTATTGCTACTACGTTTCTCCTTTCGAGTTGTTCCGAAAAAAACTCCATAACGGTTCTGGCTCCTGAAGCAATGCCGCATGTTGCCATAGCAACTTTCACCTGAACGCTTTTTTCAGGATTAAAGGTTTTTGTTTCGAAGTCCAACCCACTTGTAAGTTCTTCGCGTTTCTTTTTCAGATTCGCAAAAGATGTGATTTTTGACATTCTTCTATTGGTTAAGTTTATTATATTATTTGTATTTTATTATCTGATAACGCATGATTAATATCGGTGCAAAGATAGACAATTATTGTTATTTATTTCACAATGTTAATAAAATAACAGAAGTTTAAAATTGATCTAAAGAAACAATATGTGATTTCTGAAAAAAGCAGGTATTAATCTTCAGTAAAATTAAGTTGAGTCCGTAAGCAAAGAATGCCTGGATCACTTCTCAGTAGAACGAATTATCAGGGTAAAATGTTTTCCTTAACTGGCACGGATTACAAATCCGCGGCAGCGATGTGGTGCGTCGTGAGTCGTTTGTCGTGCGTCGTGAGTATTACCTGAGTATGACGTTCCCCAGTAAAACCCTTCCGCTTTTCCAAAAGCCTCTGAAGTACGGATTATCAACAATATATATAACTTCGCCTTTTCCGATATTTTCTGCTCCGATTACAAGAGTATTCTTTATTTTGTCTTTATATTTAAATCCAGCGAAGCCTGCCATGGGCTCTTTATCAAGTATGTAACCTATATTACTGCCTGTTGTGAGGAAAGGATAACCGGCTGTTCTTTTCAGAACAAACCACTCTTTGCCCATTCCAAATGCGTAGGGATGTGTATCATCTAGTTTTACTTTATATATACTACTGGCAGATCGTTCAGACAGAGTGTAGCGTCTTTCATTTTCTAGTTCAAATTTTTTGAGAAGTGTTGAATCATCACTTTTAGTTTTCTTTTCAGTGATTTTCTCTTCAGCAGTTCTTATCTCGATTGATTTTGACAGGGAAGTAGTTTTCTCTCCGGCAAACAGAGCGATTGCGTTTTCAAATGCAATTACTCTTCCACCTCTTCTTACATAATCAAGAATTGTATCTTTTACCTTTGTGTACGAACCGGAGGTAAGTATCAGAACTTCATAATTATTTAAATTGGCACTTTCTATATTATTTATATTTATTAAAGTTATGGGGAAATTTAATTCCCTTTCGAAAAAGTACCATAGTTCCCCAACAGAACTGGCAGATGTCCCCTCACCACAAAGCATTGCAACTGATCTGTTTTTCATCAGAGGTGAATTCTCAGAACCAAAATCCCTGCCACTGTCAACCATTCCTGTAGTTGTGGGAATTATCTTTACCTGACATTCATTTGCTGCATCTGCGATAATCTTATCGAAGTCTCCTGATACATGCTTATTGTCACCCCTGGCTACTATAATGCTTCCCCGGTTATATTTGGTTCCATTTAAAGTAAAAGGGTTTAGAGAATACCTGACATTTACCT
>Ga0209747_1001340_pt1 | contig 13145 bp, 10 predicted proteins | sample BarGraNGADG00311_FD_184498 | JGI IMG/M metagenome (GOLD analysis project Ga0209747, IMG submission 184498) | Arctic peat soil microbial communities from Barrow, Alaska - Barrow Graham LP Ref core NGADG0011-311 (SPAdes) (version 2) | ecosystem: Environmental > Terrestrial > Soil > Wetlands > Peat... | reverse complement strand
AAGAAAAGGATATCCTGAACAAATCTTTATCAAGAAAGTGTCAAAACAATGAAAACTGCAATTAGGAAAACTCTTGTCGTTTCTTTTCTGATTTTTTATTTTTTACCCCTGTTTTCACAAGTTCTCTCCAAAAAGGGATTTATAAAGGCTGTTCATGATGCCGATATTTTTTATTATTATGACCAAAATTATGATAAAGCCGCCGAACTTTATGAGGCTCTTCTTAAAAATTATCCCGATAACTCCAACCTTGCGGCAAAGCTTGGAATATGCTATCTGAATATCGACGGGAAAGCTGCCGACGCTTTGAAACTCCTGTCAAAAGCCTCAATGAGTATTGTTGACAATGATAAAGAATACCTGGAATACGGAGAAAAAGCTCCTCTCGATACATATCTTTATATCGCTATTGCATATCACCGGAATGACAGCCTTCAAAAAGCCATTACACTTTATTATGATGCCAAAAAAAGATTGAGCGGAACCAAAGCCTTCAGAGAGGAGTATATTGACAACCAGATAAGGGATTGCGCGTATGCTCTTGAAATGAAAAAGAAACCTTTGACCATCGATTCCGAACTTTTCATAAACTGGCTTAGCGAATATCCGGGAGCAAGCAATCCGGTTCTTGCAAAAAATGATTCTGTATTTATTTTTACTCAAAAAGAAAATGGGAAAATGCGTATTCTATGCTCCTATAAATCAGGTACATGGAAAAAACCGGCAGATATTACCAAACAGCTGGGAGGATATGACAGATTCTATTCAAACTCGATTACAGGTGATGGAAAGTTATTAATTATCTATATGGATGACGGTGGTGACGGCAATCTCTACTACAGCCAGAGAAAGGATTCTACCTGGTCAAAAATTAAAAGCGTCGGAAAACCTATTAATACTATCTACTGGCAAGCGCATGGTTTTATAACCCCCGATGGCAAGACAATGTATTTTTCCAGTAACAAACCGGGAGGAGAGGGGGAACTCGACATCTGGTATTCAGAAAAGAATGCTGCGGGTAAATGGGGAGAGCCAATAAATTGCGGGAATATCATTAATACGCCTTATAACGAGGATACTCCCTTCTTTGATGAGGCAACCGGTGCTTTGATCTTCAGCTCAGTCGGACATACCACCATGGGAGGATATGACGTGTTCAGATCTCTGAAGAGGAACGGAACATGGACTAATCCTGTAGCTATGCCATACGCTTTTAACAATATTTTAGAAAACACTTTCTTTATTCTTAATAACAACAAACCAGGATTCATTACAAGTCTTTATGACGAAAAATCAAAAACACGGAACATATTTGCGATTGTCGCAGAAGATCCGGCTGAAAAAATAACCTTAGCCAAAGGTACAATCACCCTTCAGGATGGAATGGCAGTTGATCCTAAACAAACAAATATATCGTTGGTTGACAACAAGAAACCGAATTCACCCAGGAATATCGAATTAAATGATTCGGCTTCATTCAAATTTGAAGTTAAACCTGGCGACTATCGGCTTTTAGTGAGTCTGTCAGGATATAAGACTGATACTATTAACATGAGCATACCTTTGTATTTTACCGCTAATTATGTTACTGTCAATTCATCTTTAATACCTGATAAGGTTTTCGGTGGCGAATTCCTGTCAATAAAGAATATATTATTCGAGTTCGATAGTTATGCCCTCAACGATCTGGCGAAATCAGGACTGGAAAACCTTAAATCAATTCTTCTTAATTATCCGGAATTAAAAGTAGAGGTTGCCGGCTATACTGATTCAAAGGGCAGCAACGAATATAACAAAATTCTGGCCGCAAAAAGGGCTCAGTCCGTGATAGATTATCTGTCAGCAGGAGGAACTTTCCCATCAAGGTTTATTAAGAAGGCATTCGGAAAATCAGATTTTGTATCTGTAAACTATAATCCCGACGGCACTGATAATCCAGAAGGAAGAAAGTATAACAGAAGAGTTACTTTTGGTATAGTAGATCCTAAAACAGGTGTTATTATCCGTCAGGAGACTTATACACCTGAACATCTCAGACAACCATTTTCAATGAGATACAGCATAGTCCTTCTAAAAACAAGTAAAAAGTTAAGCTCAGGTTACTTTTCCTCATTGACTAAAGATGATCTGCTATTTATCAGAACGATTAAAATGGACACAGTTTCTATGTATTTACTTGGTGTATTTTACAATAAAACTGATGCTTTGAAATACCTGGGCTATGCCCAGAAAATAGGATTTGACAAAGCCTATATTTTGAATCAATATGAGCTTGATAATGAATTAAAAATTAACTTAACTCCTGCTGAAAAAAAAAATATCTCATCCAAAATTGACCAGGGCATTTATACTATACAACTAAAGGCAACAAAGTATCCTTTGGATATTGGCAGTAACTTCAGTGGAATAAAAGGGGTTAATGAAATAAAATCAGATGATGGCTTTTATAAATATTTTTATGGCAAATATGTGACTCTTTCAAAAGCACAAGAAAAACTGATGGAATTAAAGAAGTCAGGGTTCAATGATGCTTTTATAAGGAATCTTTACTTATTGATGTCTCAATAGTAATCACATTAACAGCTAATGAAGTACAAAAACATCAAACTCAGGGCTTTGGAACCTGAAGATCTGGAGCTTCTTTATGAATGGGAAAATAACGACACTTACTGGGCAATAAGTAATACCTTTTCACCATTCTCAAGATATACACTGAAAAGATATCTTGAGAATTCTCACAAGAATATCTATGAAACCGGTCAGTTAAGGCTCATGATTGACCATGTTGAAGATAAAATAACCATTGGGACTATAGACATTTTTGATTTTGATCCATTTCACAAAAGAGCCGGAATTGGAATACTTATTGCCAACGATGGTTACAGAAGGAAAGGATATGCTTCTATGTCTCTTACATGCCTTATAAGGTATTGTTTTAAAACACTCCAGTTGCATCAGCTGTACTGCAATATACTGGAAAATAACCACGAAAGTATAGATCTTTTTAATAAACAGGGCTTTGTCCGGATTGGAATTAAAAAAGATTGGACCCAGACCTCCAACGGATACCTTGATGAATATATGTTCCAGTTGATTAATTCATGATTTCAATCCTGTTGCCAGCATTCCACATGCAGCTGATATGTCCGTCCCGCGCGATTTACGGATTGAAGCAGATATCCCGGAAATAATAAGATTATGTTTGAAAAACTGCATTCTTTCGGCCGAAGATGAGCAGTTTTGATCACCACAGACTTGATGATAAGAAAGCAGATTGACCCTTATAGATGATCCTTTAAGTATTGTTTTTAATCCCTCAAGATGCAGATCGCTGTCATTTATGTCTTTTACCATAACATATGCCAGACTTAATCTCCGCTTTTTTTTAACCTTGAATTTTTTCATCAAATCAATTATCTTATCAACAGGATAATGATTTTCAACCGGGATAATTTTCTTGCGCTCCTCACTGAAAGGAGAATACAAGCTTAAAGTCAGGTTACAATCAGAACTATTAAGAAATTGTTCCACTCCGGGCATTATACCAACTGTTGAAACAGTCACATTCCTTGAACTTATAGAGAGTCCCCATTCAGCTGTAATTATGCTGCAGGCTTTCAAAACATTTTCAAGATTATCCATCGGCTCACCCATGCCCATAAAAACAACATGCGTGATTTTGTCTGATTGTGGGATAGCTATTATCTGGTTCACAATCTCACCTGCGGTAAGATTTCCTCTGAATCCATACCTGCCTGTAATACAAAAGGAACAACCCATTCTGCAACCCGACTGGGTTGAAACACAAACTGTATTTCTTTTATCATCAGGGATATAAACAGTTTCAAATTCATTTCCCGATACATTCCTGAACAAATATTTAACGGATCGGTCTTCTGAAACTTTGGAAGCTACCGGTAAATAAATTCCGATTTCCGCAATATTGAAAAGCTCTTCCTTTAGCTGGAACGGGATCTTTGCAATGTGTGAGATATCAGATGGCTTTTTTTTATATACGCTATTTAAGATTGATACTGCATGGGCAGCAGTAAAACCTGAAGATCTTATAAGATCAAATGTTTCATCGGCAGATAAACCGCAAAGATTCTTCTTAACCATAATTCCCCTGATATTTGCAAAAATAGAACGATTATCAATATCTTAGTATTTATTATCACCGGCAATGATTAAAAAATAAAAAAATGAACCAGATAAAATTTCTGTTAATAGCTTCGATCATACTAGCATCATGCACAGGCAGGGATCAAACGAAAAATAATAATCAAAAAGAAAAAGCCATGAATATTGACAGTACAAAACAGTATGGATTTAACAGGGATTTCCTCAGGAAACACGCGACAATTATTGAACTGAAAAATGCAAATTCAGCTCTTGTTCTGGTACCGGCATGGCAGGCACGGGTTATGACCAGTACATCGGAAGGCGACTCGGGCTATAGCTTCGGATGGATCAACAGGAGTCTGATAGCTTCCGGTAAAATTGTCCCTCATATTAATCCATTTGGAGGAGAGGAGCGTTTATGGCTCGGACCTGAAGGCGGTCAGTTTTCCATTTTCTTCAGTAGAGGCAAATCCTTTGTTTACGATAACTGGCAAACACCTGCATTCCTTGATACCACTCCAATCCAACTGATCTCATCAACTGATTCTTCAGCTCTCTTCGGAAATGATATTACCGCTGAGAATTACAGTGGAACGTCTTTTAAAATCCGTATTGAGAGAGAGGTCACTCTTCTGTCTCAGAATGAAATAAACCAACTGATCTCGATTAATGTCAATGGTCTGAAATATGTTGCCTATCGCTCTGATAATAAATTAATTAATACCGGGGACCATGAGTGGAAAAAAGAGACCGGTCTTTTATCAGTCTGGATGCTTGGAATGTTCAACCCCTCTCCTGCTGTTGTGATAGTAATTCCGGTTAAACCCGGAGAGGAAAAGCTTATTGGTCCTAAAGTAAATGATTCTTACTTTGGAAAGATCTCCGATGACCGCTTAAAGGTAACAGGTGACCACATATTTTTTAAAGCTGATGGAAAAAGTCGTGGAAAAATTGGCATTCCTCCTTTAAGAGCCACAGGCGTTATGGGTAGTTACGATTCGGATAATAAAATTCTGACACTTCTCATTTGCCGGATGGCAGAAGGGAAAATAGATTATGTAAACTCATCATGGCAGATCCAGCAAAACCCTTTTGCAGGAGATGCCCTGAATTCTTATAATGACGGACCTCTTGAGGATGGTTCGCAGATGGGACCCTTTTATGAACTGGAGGCCTCCTCCCCGGCGGCTGATCTAAAGCCGGGAGGAAGTCTGAGTCATGTTCAGTACACTCTGCATTTAACCGGGGACATTAAAGAACTCGACAAAGTATCACGTAAAGTCCTGGGTGTCAGCCTGGAAGAGATAGCCAAGGCATTTTAATTTTTACCCGTTCCCTGCATCAGTCCCCTGTGCTTAAGCAAAGGTTCAATTACAGGCTCACGACCCCGGAAATTGACATAGCTTTGCATAGCATCTGTTATTCCCATAGGAGCCAGAATATTCTTACGGAATGATTCGGCTGTGGTTTTATCAAAAATCCCCTTTTCCTTAAAAGCTTCAAAAGCATCATTGTCGAGCACTGCTGCCCATGTATAGCAATAATAGCCAGCATCATAACCGCCTACTATGTGAAGAAAATAAGTACTTTTGTATCTGGGTTCTATCTCTTTTATCAGGCCGATCTTTTTCAGATGATCATTCTCGAATTTTTCAACATCAATATTTACAGGAGCCTCAAGCGTATAATAATCCATATCCAGAATTGAAGCTGCAAGAAGCTCTACATTATCGAATCCGGTGTTGAAAAAACTGCTCTTTTGTATTTTACCGATGAGCGCGTCCGGTATAATTTCACCTGTTTTGTAGTTTTTAGCGTACATTTTTAATACCTCAGGTTCAGTAGCCCAATGTTCCATGATCTGAGAAGGCAATTCGACAATATCCATTGCCGTGTTTGTCATGCCATATTTATTTATGGAAAATAGACCCTGCAGGCTATGCCCAAACTCATGAAACAGTGTTCTTACATCATCGAGGCTTAGTAATGATGGTGTTTCATCTGAAGGATTTGTGAAATTGCATACCATCGTAACAACCGGGTTTATTTCTTTACCATCTAACCACCTGTGATCGCGGTATGAACCGCACCATGCTCCCTGGCCCTTGCTGGCCCTGGTGTAAAAATCCATATAGAGTACTCCAACATGATTTCCGTTAGCCTCTTTAACTTCAAATGCCCTGGCATCAGGATGTGGAAGTGGGATGCCGGCTATTGGAGTGAATGTAATGCCATAAAGCTTATTTGCGACAGAGAAAGCTCCTTCCCTTACATTATCGAGTTTGAAAAAAGGTCGGAGTTCGCTATCATTGAGACTATATTTTTCTTTGCGTAATTTCTCGGCATAATACCACCAGTCAGAAGGTTCAATTTTGTATTTTGCATCATCCCTGTCAGCAATTTTTTGCATTTCTTTAAGCTCTTCACCTGCAACCTTTAATGCGGGATTCCACAGTTTATCAAGAAGCGAATATACATTTGCAGGGGTTTTTGCCATTCTGTTTTCAAGGTTCAGATCGGCATGTGATTTATATCCAAGAAGTTTCGCTCTTCTTGCACGAAAGCTGACTATACCGGCAAGTAATTTTTTATTGTCGAGCTTATCATTATGATTACCACGTGTCAGGTAAGCATCATATAGTTTTTTGCGAAGTTCACGGTTATCATCATATGTCAGGAAGGGAAGCATGCTGGGCTTTTGAGTAGTGAATACCCATTTCCCATCGAGACTGTCTTTTCTCGCAACCAGAGCTGCACCATCTTTTACAGTCTGAGGTAATCCTTTCAGATCGTCTGATTTATCAATAACCAACTTGAATTTATTAGTCTCCGAAAGGACATTCTGACTAAAGGTCACTGTGAGTACTGAGATATCCTGATTAATTTTTTTTAGTGTATCCTGATCTGTAACTGAAAGATTAGCTCCATTTCTTACAAAACTTTTATAGAGGTTTTCAAGAAGGAACTTTTGCTCATCATCCAGATTAAATTTAGTCTGGTTCTCATATATTGATTTGACCCTTTTAAAAAGGACAGGATTCAAAAATATTTCATCCCTGTATGCTGAAAGCTTCGGTGAAATTTCAATTTCAATTTTCTGAAGAGAGTCGTCGGTATTTGCTGAAGTCTGAGAGAAAAATACTGCCGACACTTTTGTAAGAAGTTTGCCCATTGTGTCAAGCGGGTCGATCGTGTTCACAAATGAAGCTTCTTCGTTATTCTGCAATATTTTGGCAAGATCTCTTCTGCCTTCTGCCATACCTTTTTCAAAAGCCGGCGCATAATGCACATCTTTTATTTTTTCGAAGGGAGGAACGTCGAATGGGGTGTTAAAAACGGAATAGAATGGATTGGCTGTATCTGTTACAACCATAGGTTTGTTTTTACAACCCGATATAGCTATGACTGCAAATGAGCATATCAACAATAGTTTATAAGATTTTTTCATGATTTGGAACTTAAAGGTTATTTAATTTGTAATGATATCATTACAAATTAAGGTTATTCAATTCTGGAATCAAAAGAAACTTTACAAATTTAACAGATTACTTTATGCATTGGATCATTGTATTAACAACTGACAAGCTTTCAACATGTCTTTGTAAAAATAAATGAACCTCGCTGTTGCGGGGTTCATTTAAGTTTTGCGGAGAGAGGGGGATTCGAACCCCCGGTTCGCCGGAAGGCGAACAACGGTTTTCGAGACCGCCGCATTCGACCACTCTGCCATCTCTCCTTAATATTAAATAAAGGATTTCAAAAATAGTAAATATTTGTCTCTTAATAATCTTTTATTCAATAAGAGAGAGAAAAGAAACAATCCAAATTCAAATCCATTAACCACTGAGTAACAAGGAGTTAAATTAAAGTTGCACAGAGTAAAATTCAAAATTAAAATAGAATCTTCATAAACCAGAAATTTAAGCCGTGTTACTTCGTATTAAACTCTGTGTAACTCTGTGGTTAAGTGGGAATTAGATAATAATAATCAGGATTATGCAGTTAGAGCAGTATCCCGGCCAGAGAAGCTGATATATACGAAGCCATTGTACCACAGAGCATTGCTTTAAATCCCAGTCTTGCAAGGTCAGCTTTACGATTTGGGACCAGTACCCCGATTCCTCCCAGCTGAATCGCAATTGAGCTGAAATTTGCAAATCCGCAAAGGGCAAAACTTGCAATTACTACTGATTTTGCACTAAGCATCCCTTGCTGTATCATGGGTGTAAGATCGGAATAAGCAACAAATTCGTTTATTACCATTTTCGTTCCCATTAAAGAACCTACATGAAGCGACTCAGATGGAGGAACTCCCATAACAATTGCGAACAGGCTAAAGAAGGCACCAACAACATCTTTCAGACGCAGATTATCTACATTCAATCCCAACGCGTTTAGTGATAATCCTGTCCATGAAAGAAAATGTCCGAAATATCCCAGAAGAGCATCCAGCAGAGCTATCAGGGCAATAACACCGATGAGCATTGCAATTACATTGATAGAAATCTTCATACCATCACTTGCCCCGTGTGAAATAGCATCCATAATATTTGAATGTTCTTTTTTAACCTCAAGTTTTACAGTTCCCTGGGTTTCTGACTCTTCAGTCTCAGGGAAGACTATTTTCGCAATGACCAATGCCCCCGGGGCTGCCATCAGACTTGCTGCTAGCAGGTAAGAGGCAGGTACCCCCATAGAAATATAAACTGCCATTACTCCTCCTGCAATACAAGCCATACTTCCTGTCATGGAAGCAAGCAGTTCCGACATTGTCATACCTGAAAGGTAAGGTCGAATCATGATCTGAGCTTCCACCTGACCTACAAAGGCACTTGCAACATTCGATAAAGCTTCGCTCCCGCTTACTCTCATTGCCCAATGAACAAACCGTGCAATTACAGCTATTACTCTTTGCATCAGTCCAATATGATATGCAATCGCAACAAGAACACAGACGAAAATTATTGTTGGTAATAATATGAAAAGGAAAATGCCGCTTTTTACGATACCCTCAGGAAGGATTTGGGTTACTTTAGTAAGATCACCAAAAACGAAGAGGCCTCCTGCTTTAGAGAAGTCAAGAAGCTTATTAATAGCTTTCCCCATCCAGAAAAAGATTTCCTGTCCGATTGGCACCTTAAGAATAAAGATAGCCAACGCAATTTGCAGGAGCAGACCGGTTATAACAAGACGATAATTGATCTTTTTTCTGTTATTCGACCATAGAAAAGCAAGTCCAAGAATAATAATAATCCCGATTACTCCGGTAAATCTTCCCATTTCTTCTGCAATTAATTGATAGAGTCTTCTTCAAACCTACATTATTTTTTGATATATATAACGAGGGTTTCGGGAAAAAACTTACTCTTTCCGGAAGAAACTGATTCCTGAAATTTTATACCTTTTTAATAAATTGTATGAAAGCTACTTACTAATAATTGCTATTTATTACCAGCGGGAAATGACTCAGACCATTTCTTTATAGTCTCTACCTGTTCTTTTGTTGGAATAAGTTCGGGTCTTTTTGCCCTGGCAGCTTTTGGAGGCATTGCGCCCTTATTTAACTCAGCGTACATTTTTGCAGCCCTCTCCTTTTGTTTTTCCGGTGAATAATTTGTCCACAAAGTAAAATTTAATTTAGACCTGGACATTAATCCGCCTTCGCTTGTATGACATGGAGTGCAAGAAGCAGTAACTATTTTATTTACCTCATCAGGAAGAGCAGTAACAGGTTTTGAGTTATCCTGGCCTGTTGCCCGAAAATTTACAAGTAAGAGACTCAGGACTAAAAATCCGGTTATTAAAAATGATACTTCAGTGATTTTCTTCATTTTTTCATAATTTAGATTATTACTTTCATAAAGATAAATCAAAATCTTTTATCCGGCCTCCGGATCTTGCATGTTTTACTAACTGAAAACAGCTATTTGTCCATTCTTTGGAATAGCTCTGTAAATAATTTTTGCATCAGTACGAGGCATTCTCATCTTTATATATGGATGATATTCAGGAACCTTAAGAACAGCTATCCGTTTTAATGCACTCCATGTATCTCTGATCCTGTCTTTGATATCGAAACGGAGGTGACTCATCCGGTCGATGAATTTCACATTTTCCTCCTGATAAATGTAGATTCGGATTCCCCTATTCATTTCGAGAATATAATTTACAGGTTCAGTGATTGATGTATCAGGCATAATATCGGGTTTATATTCTGAAGTATCTTTGGGTGCCATCTTTATCATTAATGGTTCTTTCTTTATTGTAGCAAATGCATGTTCAATTGTAAAGGGAGAGGCGAGCATTGAAAGTATAGTGTTCTCATCACCTTTCACCAGTATCTTACTGGTCTTTACACTTTTCATCTTTGCCCTGTGAACTACAACCCCGCAAATTTCAAGATTGGCAGTGCTGTCTTGCAGATTAATTGTAAGGTAGATTGAATCCGTCTCAGCCAGTACAACTCTTGCTTGAAGGAATGCCCGTTCCTTTAATAACTTAAGATATTCTGAATCCATCAAAATTTTCTGGGCAGCTTCATTTTTCTCTGAACCCTTGGGTCCGAATTCTTTTTTTATCTCTTCCAGTTTCCTCCCAGGGCTGATCATTGACATCACCGAAAAATAAATAATGCCTACAGATATAATACTTATCAGCACTATAAAAGTTACCTTCCCCCGGGGGGATTTATTATTAGTTTCGTTTCCCATTTTATTTCTTTCTATCAGATCAGAAAATATAAACTTTCGAACCAATATTCAGTGTATTGTAGATCACTTTAAGATCATCGTCATTCAGCCTTACACAGCCATGAGTTACCGGCATACCAAGAAAACGCTTATAAATCGTACCATGAATCATATATCCATCTCCAAGAGCAAGAGCATAATCTCCTAAAACACCATATTCATATCGTGAATCATCATTTGCTGATGGTATCGGGGAACCCTCTTCCACGAACGACCAGTCAGGCCGTTTCCAGACGGGATTGGTTGTTTTTCCGTGAATCCAGTATTTTCCCTTGGGCGTTTTAAAAATCCATTTTTTATTTCCTGATGTTTGAAGCATTGTATAACTTCCTGAACTGCAAAATCCTTCTCTCACAAGTTTTTTATTGGTATACAGGAAGAATTTGTTTTCGGTTGTATTAATTACAATATATGATTGCCCTGAGGTATAGGCATTAGATTTTACAGAGAGACGCTGAACATCTTTTGTCAGAACGCCTATCTGCTTTTTATAGAGGGGATCCTTCTTTAATTCCTGATTATTGGTGATCTCATTTTTCTGTACCGGGGAAACTTCCTGCAGACCCGGTACAATATAAAGGATAAAAAGGACCAGCAAAAAAGTAACAAGAATTGTACAGATTATTATCAAAAATGAACGGAATATAAAGCGGAGCGGCTTTCTGCCGCGGCTTTCCTGTAATAATGTCTTATCTTTCTGGTTAATAATCTCATTATTACCAGGATAGTTTACAGCTGTTGATTTTTGATTATCAGCTTGTTTTCCGTCATTTATTATCTTCCCGTTTTCCATATCAGATAATTTACTTGTCCACAACATCTTTCAGTTCGACCATTGATCCAATGATTGTAACCGGAGTACCAACTTTTACTGTTTTGAATACTATATCCATCTCATTATCGGTAAGAGCTATACACCCTTCAGTCCAGTCAATACCTTTTCCCCCGTTACCATGAATTTCAATCAAGCCCCCTATTTTCGCATTTGCAGGAAGAGAGCCATGGGCAATTTCAGCCCTGAACTTTTCCTTATCTTCTTCATTCGGATAGTCCAGTAACAGAGCTTTATAATACTTTGTTTTACCTCCATCGAACTTTTTGGTGATCTTATACATACCTTCAGGTGTAGCCAGATCGCCTCTTTCTCTTTTGTCTCCTACCCAGTTTTTGCCTAATTCAGCTTCAAACTCATATTTCTTCAAACCGTTGAGATAAATAAAAAATTTCCGTGAATATTTATCAATTATTATAGAATAATCATGGTTTTTTCTGGATTCATATAATGCCTTATCCGCCCATTTTTTCCAGACTGTAAATGATTTGAAATAGTTTTTCAGATTGGCAGAAGCATTATCGAATGATTCAGTAAGGAGATACTCGGAATCTGTAACTTTCCTGTTTGCTAGGAGATACTGACCTTTATTATATATGATCTCAGCCTCATTTAGAATAATCTTTCCTTTTGAGATACGGTTACGAATTTCTGAACTTAAAGGATACGTAGTAAAGAGCTGATCAATCTGAATTACAAGATTATTAAGAAACTCAATTTTTTCTTTAAGTTTGAATTTAAGGTTTGATGAACTGCTAATTGAATTATCCGTAGCCTGACTTGCCTTTTTGGCTGAAAGATCAGCAAACATTATAACCCTGTCGTAGTGTCTGAAGTAAATAAATCTCTTATTTTCTCTCTGCCAGTTTACCATAGCAGAATCATAGAAGATCTTTGCCTCGGTAAAGAGCTTTTTAGAATATGTATCTGCTTTATTTGTTTCTGCCTTAGAAATAATTTCCCTGGCATATTCCATTTGACCAATTGGGGGTCGAGGAGTAAAACGAATTAATAATAAGATTATTAATGGAATAGAAACTGCAATCGCAGAAAAAATCAGCACATCTCTCCAAACCTTTCTCATGTAATCCTGTGACGACTTTAAAAAAAACCCCGGGAAATTCCCGGGGGTCTTATATAAATAAGCTAAAACTTATTAATTATTTTTTCTTAGGAGCAGTGGCTGCAGGTTTAGCTGCTGGTTTAACTGCAGGGGTAGTAGCAGGTTTCACAGCTGCTTTCCCTTTACCTTTTACTTTATCAATAGCTTCTTTGAGTTCGGTATTGATACCGGTTGCTCTTTCGCTTGCAGCTTTAACTTTGTTGCTTGCATCCATGTAGGTGCCTTTATCATACGCAGCCTGTGCTTCTGCTACAGAGGCTTCGATTGTTGCCATTTCGGTTTTGATTTGCTCAAGAACTGCTGCTCCTTCTTTTCCTCT
>Ga0209747_1001339_pt1 | contig 13149 bp, 12 predicted proteins | sample BarGraNGADG00311_FD_184498 | JGI IMG/M metagenome (GOLD analysis project Ga0209747, IMG submission 184498) | Arctic peat soil microbial communities from Barrow, Alaska - Barrow Graham LP Ref core NGADG0011-311 (SPAdes) (version 2) | ecosystem: Environmental > Terrestrial > Soil > Wetlands > Peat... | reverse complement strand
CGTCTCGATGTCCTCCTCGAAGCCCGTCATGATGTTGAGCGTCAGGCAGTAGGGCCTGTCCTCCGGGTGCTTCCAGGGTTCGGTGGTGAATATCTTGAGGTAGTCGCCCGAGTCGGCCATGTTGCCGCCGGAGGCCAGCACGTTCATTATCGTGTAGAGGCCCCAGTGCCAGGTCACGCAGTGCTCGACCAGGTTGGCGCGCGACACTATCTTCATGAACTCGACCGCGTCGCCGTAGGAGTCGAACCCCATCACCGGCAGCGCCTGCACGTCGTTGAGCGGGTAGATGCGCGCCGCCATCTTGGTGATAATCCCCAGCGTGCCGCAAGCGTTCATGAAGATTCCACGCAGGTCGGGGAGAGGACCCCACTGGGCGTGCCAGCCCTGTCCCGGGAAGCGGTCCTCGAACGCCTTGGAGCCGGTGCGGACGATGGTCCCGTCGGGGAGGATAACCTCCAGGCCGAGCACCTCGGAGTCGATGCCGGACGCCCGGTGGCTGCCGTGTCCCTTGAGGTGGTAGTTGCCCAGCACCGAGTTGCCCGGAGGGTACGAGCCGAGGGTCGCGCGGAAGCCGTGCGGCCTTATCGCCCTCACAAACTGGCCGATGGAAACCCCGGGCTCGACGACCGCGTAGGCGGCATCGGTGTTGATCTCCAGGATCTGGTCCATGCCGTAGAGGTCGAGGACGATCCCGCCGGCCTTGGGGATGACGGACGGCTCCAGTGTCCCGCTGCATATCGGCGTCACGGGGACCACCAGCTTGTCCGCGATCTTGAGGACGGCCTGGACGTCTTGGACCGTCTTGGCGCGCACGACCACGTCGGGCATCGTCTTGGGGATCGGCAGGGCCGTCCCGGAGTAGGTGAAGCGGATCGCCTTGTTGGTGGTGACCTTTTCTTCGCCCAGAGCCTCGAGCAGTTCCTTGGACGCCCGTTCGGCCAGCTTGGGGTCAACGGGTGACGATAGGACCTTCAATTTGAGGGGCCTCCTTCCGACATCAGGACCGGTACGAGGGACTATTCTACTGCTTTTTCTCGCAGTCAAGAAGGGGATCGGACAGTATTTTTGGACCGCGGGTCAAAAATGATTGGGTTCACGTTCCGGCTCAGATAGGAGGTAGACAGCGCCCGGCCTCAATCTGTTAGAGTTCTAGGCGGACCAAGGCAAGTCGCGCGCTGGGGAGGTCAAATGCTTCACGACATGTACATCAAGAACAAGATCGCCGAGTACGACTCCAGGATGTCGGAGCTCTTCGCCGACTGCGAGGAGCGGTCGGTGCGCAGCTTCGACGGTACCCACATCGCCTACCGCACCGTCGGCGAGGGAGGACCGGCGATCGTCCTGTGCCCGGGGGTGTTCACGACCTACATGTTCTTCCACTACATGAAGGACTACTTCTCGCCGCGGCACAAGATGATCTTCTGGGATTACCGGGGCCACCCCGACAGCGACATGCCGAAAGACATCTGCTCGTTCACCATCGAGAACTGCGCCAAGGACCTCAAGGCCGTGATGGACGACGCCGGGGTCAAGGAGGCCATCCTCATCGGCTTCTCCATGGGGGTCATGACCGTTCTCGAGTTCTATAAGCACCACCCCGGGCGCGTGCTGGGCATGGTGCCCATCAACGGTCCTTACGGGCACGTCTTCAGCGAGAAAGCGAGGGTCGAGAAGACGATAACGGGGGCCCTCGAGTTCATGTCGGACAACCCCTGGCTGGTGGAGTGGTTCCGGCCGGTCATCGTCCTTCCGATCAATATCCCGATAGCCAAGCGCGTCGAGCTCAACCCGACCATGCTCGCCGCCGAGGAGATGAAGCTCTACTTCGAGTACGTCACCAAGATGGACTGGCACCTGGGATTCAAGGCGCTGGCGGCGATGTCCTCGTATGACGGGGAGGATGTCCTTGACAGGGTGAAGGTCCCCACGCTGCTGATATGCGGCACCAAGGACTCCTGGACTCCCAAACGCATCGCCGACGAGATGCACCGGCGGATCAAGGGCTCGGAGTACACCAAGATCCCGGGCGGGTCGCACGCGACGCCGGCCGAGAACCCCGACATGATCAACTTCCGCATCGACCTGTGGCTGCGCACGCATTTCCCCGAGGAGATGGAGTGCAAGCCGATGTCGATGGCGCTCGACGAGCAGGCGGCGAAGACGGTGGAGAAGCCGGGAAAGAAAGCGGCCGCAAAGAAACCGGCAAAGAAGGCCGCGCGGAAGCCGGGAAAGAAAGCGGCCGCAAAGAAACCGGCAAAGAAGGCCGCGCGGAAGCCGGGAAAGAAAGCGGCAGCCCGAGTCTAGATCCTCGCAAAGCCGGGCAGCATCTTGAAGACCCGCGTCTTAATCAGCGGAGCCAGCCAGGGGTAGTTCTTTATGCCGGTCCAGGTGATCCGCTGCAGCAGCCACAGCGGCATCTTCTGGTATGCCAGCGCGATCAGGTATCCCTGCAGGTAGTACTTGTTGACCCGCTTGAACTCCACCAGCCCCGCCTGGTGGTCGCTTACCGCCAGCGCCGCGATCTTTCCCGAGACGAGAGCCCCGTGCACCCCGAAGAGGAGGAAGGGGTCCATGCTGCCTGACAGCGTCCCGGCGAGGATGTAGTTCCTGGCGAACAGGCGCGGGTTCCGCCAGGTCGCGACGGGGAGCGCGCCGATGCTCACGGCGTCCCAGTGGTCGAACTCTATCCCCTCGTTGTCGGCGAGCTGGTTGCGGAACCGGTCCTTCACCTCGACGCCCAGCGGCTTGCCACGCGAGAAGAGGCAGGCTCCGCGGCACCCGTTGACCTGGGAGTAGAAGGCGTAGTCGCGGGTGTACTCATCGAAGTAGATGACGACCTTCGCTTGCGGCTCGTTGATCTCTCCCATCGCCAGGTATCCGAAGACCGGCAGGTGGGGCACCTCCAGCTCGGACCAGGACTCGCCGAACAGGCCGGTGGCGATGATGGTGTCGGGAGGAAGAGATCCGAAGTCGCTTACGGTGTCGCCGAAGGAGAACTCGACACCTTCGGCCACCGCTAGCTCGTGGAGGTAGACGTCGATGGAGGTCGGGCGCGGCCCTCTCTCCACCAGGTACGTCGGCACGCCCTCGTAGAAGTCGAGGTCGAACGTCTTGCCGTACACGTGGTTGCGGCAGCTCTTGAGGGGCACGGCCACCGGCGCGAAATCAATGCCGGTATATGCCTTCATGCGCTCGAGGTCGATGGGCGAGCCGTCGCCGATATTGATTATCCTGCCCTCGAGCCCCGGCAGGTCAGTGAGCCCGCCGATCGTATCGCGCCGCTCGCGCACCGTCACCCGGTAGCCCTCGCGCGCGAGGTTTATGGCCGCGACCATCCCGGAAAGACCCGCCCCGATGATTTGCTGCTCTCGCATCAGCCCTCCTGAAGCCGAACCTGTCGCGATTCTACAACAAATCCCGGCGGGCGGCGCGTCTTCGTCATGACAGCTCCGAGGCGCATCTGCGATAATGTTGGTGTCGCCGAAGGCAAAGGATGCGGTGAAGATGCAGAAGTACGAGTGCGGGATCTGCGGCTATGTCTACGACCCCGCCAAAGGGGACCCCGTCGGAGGGGTCGAGCCCGGCACGCCGTTCGATCAGCTCCTGTCATCGTGGGAATGCCCGGTGTGCGGCGCCTCGAAAGACAACTTCAAGCCGGTCGTGGAATAGAAGTCCGGCCGGCGGTCCGGGGGTTTGATGGAACAGAGAGCGCCCGTGGTGCTCGGGCTTTCCTGCAGCCCTAGAAAAAAGGGCAATACCGACCTCATGTGCGACAGCGCCCTCGAGGGTGCGGCGGGAGCCGGAGCCACCGTCGAGAAAGTGCACGTCCCTTCACTCGACATCAATCCATGCAAGGAGTGCAACGCCTGCTTCAAGGAGGGCGTCTGCGTCCAGAAGGACGACATGGCTCCGCTGATCGAAAAGATGCTGGGCTGCGAGGGGATCATCCTCGCGGCGCCGATATTCAGCATGAACCTGGCGGCGCAGGCCAAGGCGATGATCGACAGGCTGCAGTGCTGCTGGGCGAGGCATTACGTGCTGGAGCAGCAGCTACTGCCGGACGAGGTCCAGGCGCGGCGTCGAGGGCTGTGGCTGTCGGCTGCGGGGTTCGAGCGGGACAGCGTGTTCGAGCCGGCCACCGCCACGGTGAAGTACTTCTTCCACATCCTCGAGGTTCCGCGCTGGGAGAGAATCGCGTTCGGGGGTATCGAGGACAAGGGCGCGATCCGGGAACGGCCCGGGGCGCTCGAGGACTGTGCGGAGGCGGGGGCCAGGCTCGTCGAGGGCAACAGAGGCGGGGGGACGGATGGCTGAGCAGCTGATAGTAGGGGCGGGCCTCTCGGGCCTGGTGGCGGCGATAATCCTGGCGCGTAAGGGCTACAGCGTTCGGCTGCTGGAGAAGTACAAGACGGTGGGAGCTCAGCCCGAGCGCTGGCCAATGGTCGACGTGACCCCGTTCATCCCCGAGGCGATGAGCGCATACCTTGGCATCGAGGTGGGCGAGCCGCAGATCAAGCCTTGCAGGCAGCTCAACGGCTACTTCTGGGACAATGCCTTCAGCGTGCCGATAGGCAGGTCCAACCTCTGCGTGGTCGAGCGCGGGCCGCGCAAGACGGGGCTGGACGGATACCTGCTCGAGATCGCCGAAGCCGAGGGAGTGAAGGTCGAGTTCGAGCAGGCGGTGCTGGGCCAGGGCGCGATAGCGAAGCTTCCCGCGGACACCATCATCGCGACCGGGCTGTACGCCGACGTGTTCGACGCTCTCAACATCCCCTACGTCATGGGCTGGTGCTACGGCGCCAAAGGACACGGCGACCGCGAGGCCGAGGCGGCGATCTACTTCGGTGACTACACCAACGACTATGCCTACTGGGCCAATATCAACGGCATCGAGTCCGTTCTCTTCTTCACCCGAAACCCGATCAAGCAGGAGGACCTGGAAGCGTTCACCCGACAGCTCGCCGACACCGAGGGCATCAAGGTGACGGACTGGCTGCACGGCTACGGGCCCACGCCGACCGCGAAGTTCTCCAACCCCAGGCTGTTCGCCTCCGACAAGATCCTCGCCGGGACCATCGCCGGGATGATGGAGCCGTTCGCGCTGTTCGGAGTCCATGGCGCGATGGTGTCCGGCAAGATCGCGGCCATGGCGGTGGAGGATCGCAACGCCGCCTGGCGCGAGTTCAACAGGCAGCTCACCACCTGGAAGAGGATGCTGCTCAATCGCAAGGTCTACAACCGGATGACCCCGGTGATGCGCCGGACGGCGGTGGTCGGTCTGAACAACGTGCTGTCACGGACCGGAGACCTTGGCGCCCGCATGCTCTCAGGTGCTTTCCACGCGGTCCCCGGCTACATGCACCAGCGCAGTTAAAAACAGGTGTCAGGCACTTTTCACCCCGATTTTTTAACCAATGGTCGTAACTCGTCAATAGCAGGTTAAAAAATCGGGGTGAAAAGTGCCTGACACCTGTTTTTAACTAATCTTGGGTGGGTTGCTCGAAGTAACGGTGCAGCTCCGGCGGCAGCACGTGGTAGTCGAGGTCCTTGACCTCGCCGGCCAGGTCCGCGGAGTTGTAGGTGTTCCAGAAGAGGGCCGGCCTGTGCCCGAGCCCGTGCCCGCGCAGGAACGAGAGCGCGCCCGCGAAGGTCTTGCCGGTGTAGGTCCCCTCCAGCTTTATGCCGTCGCACGAGTCCGCCAGCGACACCGCCGCCATGCCTTCAGGAGTGAATTTCGCGTACGTGGGGCCACCGAAATCGTCCATCAGGAAGAGGTCGCGTGGGTGCACTTCCCTGGCGGTCTGCCCCGCCCCGTGGCGGTTGATGAACCCGGCCGCCGCGTTCACGTGCCTCGCCAGCAGGTACCTGTTGCAGGCGATCTTGTCCACCACGCGCACCGACACGACCTGCGTGCGCAGCCCGGCGATGGCGATGCCGAGGATGAGCCCTGCGGCCGTGCTGCCGCTTCCGTATGTCACGAAAAGGAAGTCGGGCTCGGGCAGCAGCCCGGCGTCGACCTGCCTCTTCAGCTCCAGCGCGGCATCGACGTAGCCCAGCGTCCCCAGGACGTTCGACCCTCCGGGCGGGATGACGTAAGGAAGCCTCCCGGTCCTGCGGTCGAAGCCCCGAGCCATAGCCTTCAAGAGGCCGACCGGCTGCTTCAACGGCGAGCCGGTGATCACGAAGCTCGCCCCGTGCGAGTGGTCGAGCAGCAGGTTCTTGCGCACGTAGGCCGCGTTCGGCTGCGGCATGAGGACCGCGATGGTGTGCAGGCCCAGCCGCGCTCCGTGCACGACCGTCGCCAGCACGTGGTTCGATCCCACCGCGCCGAACGTCACCAGCTCGTGGTGTCCGCCCGCGCGGGCGTCCGCCAACAGGAACTCCAGCTTGCGCACCTTGTTGCCGCCGTAGAACGGGGAGCTCAAGTCGTCGCGCTTGATATACAGCGCGTCCAGCCCCTCCGACTCGCATACTCCGCCCATGCGCTCAACAGGGGTGGGATACTCGCCCAGCTCCGTCCACTGCACCTTCCCGCGCAGCCCCGGGAACATCTCGAATAACTCCGGCCTCATCCTCGGATTTCGCCTCCCGCTTCCAGCTGTCGATCGCCGAGCCGGCCTGCCCGAAAAGCGCCAATGCAGAATCGCGGCTCCTTCTATATAGTAAAGGACATGGGACCGTTGGGAGACTTCCTCATAAGGATAATGGGCCAGGTAGGCTTCGGGATCTGTCACCAGATACCGGAGAGGAGCCTGCATTTCGGCGGCCGCGCCCTGCCCCTGTGTGCCCGCTGCACAGGTATATTCCTGGGATTCGCGGTGTGCCTGGGGGTCCTGCTGGTCGCCTACCGTGGGCTGGCCCCTCGCTACCCCAGCTGGCCCAAGCTCGCTTTCCTGACGCTGCTGTTCGTGCCCACCGCGGTGGACGCCATCACCTCGTACGCGGGCATGCGCGAGTCGGGTAACGCGGTGCGCATGGTCACCGGCTCCCTCGCCGGGACCGCGATAGCCGCGATCCTGTTTCCGCTGGTCGCCGGGGCGCTGCTGAGCGTGAGGCGCATCGAGCCCGCCCACGACCGGGTCCGCATGCTCGAGCCCGCCTGGTCGGCTCCCGCCCTGCTTGCCATTCCCGCGCTGCTGTCGCTGGCCATCTGGCCGCGGTGGCCGGGCGCTTTCTGGTTCTGGGCGATCCTGTTGACCGCCTCTATCGTCTTCACGCTGCTGGCATTGAACTTCACGGTGGTGGTGCTGGTGCTGGAGGGCCTGAGGGTCTCTGAAGCATCGGCCGCGCCCGCCTGGTTCGCCGGCATCGCGGCGGTGGCGGTGATCGCCGAGCTCGTCGTTTCGAACCGCCTGCACTGGGTGGTCCAGCGGATGCTGTGACGCCCCTGACGGGCTCAGGGAGGCAGGGTCGTGACTGGCGCGCCGGCAGGCGCTAGAATACACGCAGGGCGCCGGCACATCGATGGAAGAGGAGGCTTCACCAGATGCATGTTCCCAAGGAGAAGATCAGAGTAACGATCCTGGTGGAGAGGTTCCGCATCGTCGGTGACATGTACCGCTACCCGGGCGCGCGCCTTCTCGACCTCGTCAACATCAAGGACACGGCGTTCATTCCAGTGACCGACGCCCAGATCTTCAGCCTGAGCGACGGAAAGCTGCTGCACTCGAGTGATTTCGTGGGCGTGAACCGCAACGCGATCTCGTTCTTCTACCCGCTGGACCAGGCCGATGCCGCCGAGGCCCAGTAGGGCAGCGCTACTTGGTGGCGCTGAGCCCGGACTCGTGGGTCGAGGATATTCTGGCCAACTTCTTGAGGAAGCCTACCTTCTGCAGCAGCCAGGAGTTCGCGTATTCCACCACCGTGACCCGGATGCTCAGCTTGGTGGGAGAGTCAGCGGGGAGGAAGTAGATCTGGCACTGGCCGATCTCCTCGTCCGTCAACCCCGACAGCTTGAGCTTGGTGGTCGCGTCCTCGATGGCCTGCTTCATGTCGTGGCTGGCGCTGTAGGAGTTCGCCGCGGCGCTGGCGACCTCGTCCGCCGTCTGGGACACCGAGAACCTGTTCCACGCCAGCGGACCCAGCTCGATGATGAGCAGGATGAATATCGCGAATACGACCCCGTAGATGATAACCCGGTTCAGGATCTGGCCGCTTTCGTCATCGAGTAGCCTTCTAAGACGCAATTTCGACCTCCCTGGCCTAATCGCTTTCGATTATCGTATCCTCTTCGACCGGCTCCATGCCCTTCGGTTCGAGCTCGCTCTGAGGACGCCTCAGGAACCGCCCGATGAGGCGTCTCAACGCGCCCATCTCCTCCGATTTGAGGAGGACCGCCATTCCCAGGTAAACCGCCGCCGCTACCAGAAGCGCCGCGCAGACCTGCAGGAGTTGCTGGGGGAACGTCGTCGTCCCCACATACTTCCCGCACGCCCAGGCGGTCGCCCATGTCGCGCCGCCCATCACCGCGGACGCCGCCATGATCTTGCCGAGCGAGCCCGCGACCCGCTTGCCGTCCAGGCCTCCCAGGCGCTTGCTCAACACGATCCAGACCAGGACCGTGCCCACGAAGTAGGCCGTGGTGTTTCCGAGCGCCAGGCCCGACACTTTCATGACGTTACTCTTAAAAGAGTAGAAGTAAATGAAATCTACCGCAATGTTCAATCCTATGATGATCCCCGCTACTATCATCGGCGTCTTGGTGTCCTGCATTGAATAGAACACCTTGAGCGTGAGCATGAAGAACGAGAAGAAGAACAGGCCGATCACGAAGTACAGCACCACGCTGGCGAGCATCTCGGTGTCGGCCGCCCCGAAGTTGAGCCTCTGCAGCAGCAGGCGAACGATGGGAGTCGCCAGGATCGCGTAGGCGACGGACGCCGGGATCACCACGAAGGCCGTGGTCCTTATACCGAGCGATGTGGAGTCCACGATCTGCTTCTTGTTCTTTCTGACCGAGCTCTCCGACAGGCTGGGGAACAGCGCCGTGATGATCGAGACCGCGACGATTCCGTACGGAAGCTGGAAGAAGATGTAGGCGTACTGGAACGCCGAGATGCCGCCGGAGACCTGGGCGGCGAGGATGTTCACCACCCAGAGCCCGGCCTGGTTTATCAGCACGTAGATCACGACCGGGATCGCCAGCCTGCCGATCTTCCTGACGGCCGGGTGCTTGAGGTCGATGATCGGCTTGTAGCGGAACCCGGTCCTGCGCACCCAGGGGAGCTGTATCATCGCCATCCCTACTACTCCCAGCGTCGCCCCGATGGCCAGCACGTACTTGTTGGGGTAGAAGGCATAGATCGCCACGGTCGCGATCACGATGATGTTGTTGGTGATCGGGGCGAAAGCCGGGATGGTGAAGTGCTTGTAGGAGTTCAGTATACCCGTGTATATGGCGCAGAACCCGTAGAACACGACCTCGAAGATGAAGAACCTCAAGAGGAAGATCGCGTCCGTCACCATCTGCTGGCGGCCGTGCGCCAGGAACGTCTGGGCTTTGATGACCCAGGGAGCGGCGATGCAGAGGGCGACGCTCACGAAGACCAGCAGCAGCAGCGTGATATTGAGGACCGAGTTTGCCACGTGCCAGGCCTCTTGCTCGTCTTTCGTCCTCAGGTATTCCACGAAGACGGGGATGAAAAGGGAAGCCAGCACGCCGCCGAGTATCAGGTCGTAGACGATGTTGGGGGTGATGTTGGCCAGGTTGAAGGAGTCGGCCATCGCCTTGCCGGTCAGCCCCAGCACGGATGCGAGCGCGGCGGTGCGCACGAATCCGGTGATCCGGCTTATACCGGTCCCAAGCGTCATGACCGAGGCGCCGCGCGCGAACGAGGCCGGCTTGAGCCCGGTCTTAGACTTCTTCTCCCCGGCCTTCTTCGACGGGCCGGACGCTTCCTGGCCTATGCTTGCCTGCCTTTCGCCGAGCAGCTTCCTGCCTCACCCAGAGGATCCCGATGAGCAATAGGATCCCGCCCACCACCATGATGGCGAAGGTGTTGAACCGGCTGGTAAGGACGCTCGAGTCGACCTCCCCCAGGATGAAGTCACTGGTTTGAAGGCGCGCGAGGAAGCGCACACGGCCCTGCTTCTTGACCGTTACCGGTATCTCAAGGACGTTCTCCTTCGGCTCGAGCCTGACCTTCTGGACACTGCCCCGGGGGAACGTGAGACCGTTGCTCACCAGCGTCAGGGTCGCGCGTATCCGGTAGGTCGTCCCGTTGACGATCGAAAGCGAGATCGTCTTGTCGGAGGAGGTTATCGAGAGCGAGCCGGTCTGCGGGACCTGGACTTTGGCGACCTCGCCGTCCACGGTCCCGATGACCCAGGAGGCGTAGGAGGCGCCCTTGATCTGACGGTTCCACTGGCGCCAGACGTCACTCTCACTGTAGGCCAGGCTGCGGGCCATCGGGGCGAGCAGCGGGTTGTCGGTCGAGACCATGGCTTTGAAGCCCTGGTACTGGTCGCGGGCGCGGGCGACCTGGGAGAAGTAGTCGTTGGAGGGCGCCCCCGCCTCCGGTACGTCGAGCGGGTCGTTCTCCAGTGACGGGACGTTCATCATGCTCTGTGCGAAGGTGGTCGTCTTCAGCCACGGCGCGGTCGAGATGGCTTTCATTACCTCGCTGAGTACCTGCCGCGGCGGCCGCCAGGTGCCTGGCCACAGCACCGCGCAGGTGCGCAGCTTCTCGGGCCTCTCCAGGTACAGGTTGGTCAGCTCGGAGAGGATGCACTGTGCCACCCCGCTGGGGTCGCCGCTATCGCAGACGCGCTCGAAGACCGCGCGCAGGCGCGCGTCCTCGAACAGTGCCTGGACCTTGCCGCCCTTCTGGGCCCCGGCGAGCTCAACGGGCTGGCCCAGCGTCGACCCCCGCAGCATCTTCTTGCCCCTGGCGCTCCTGTCCAGCAGGGACGAGGAGAGCAGCATGAACTGCCCAGCCTGCGGCTCCAGTGTGCGCAGGACGCGGGAGTTCGTCAGCAGGCCGGGCGGAGCGATGAACTCGTCGCTCATGGCGGTGTCGAGGTCTTTCTCCAGCATCTTCTTCCCGGCGGTCAGCTGGTCACGGGCGTCCGCCGTCCACTTGAGGGACACCATGCTCTCGAGGTCGGGGGAGGCATACGGAGCAGGCATTATCTGGTAGTGCGGCGACTGCGCCAGCCTCCTCAGGCCGCTGAGGGTGGCCGACGCGTCAACGGCCTGCCTGGAGTCCGGCCCGACGCGCTTCACGCCCGCGTCCGACTTCACCTGGTAGCCGCCTGCCATGTTGCTGATGTCCTCGGTCAGCATGGGTGACATCGAGAAGGACAGGTTGAGCTCGGGGTACTTCTCGGCCAGCCAGAGCAGGTTGGTGTACCAGCCGGGATTCTTGCTGGACGTCGAGCACTCGGCGGCCAGCTCCTCGTCATCGAAAGTGCCGTCGGGCGCCCGGTGGGGAGGCTCGAGGGTGTCGAAGACGATCGAGAGCGCCAGCGGGGTTATCGCGGGGTTGTTCTTCACCGACATGACGGTGAGCTCGCTGATGATGCTCGCCACCGCGGTGCCGTCCCTGAGAGCCTCGATGGTCAAGGGGTAGACGCCGTCTTCGAAGCGGCCGGGATCGAGTTGTACCTCGTATTTGAAAGTGTTGTTGCCGGGGTTGAGTGTCAGGTTGCGCCCGAGCCACGTCGTCTGCCGGTACACCTTGCCAGGCTTGGCGTCGAAAGTAGCGTCGAGGTCGGCTCTGGTCGTGTTCCTGGCGTGCACGCGGAGCCTTATATCCACACCCTTCACCTGCTGCCGCGCGGTGTCGTCGAGCGTCAACACCATCCGCACTACCCCGTCAGGTTCGTACCAGTAGGAGTCCTTGGCCAGCGCGATGCGGACGTCCGCTGTCTTGTCCGTGGCCGCGCGGGCGGCGGCCGGCAGGGCAAGCAGGGCCTGAGCGATCATCACGGCGATGAGGAACAAGCAGGCCAGGCCTGCTCTTCTGGAGCGGCGGGCTTCAGGGAGGCCCGGCGAGCGCTGTTTTGTTGGATGCATCCTTAAATCTTCCCTGAAACCGCCCGTCGCACGGCGGGACCTTGTGTCTCGTGGGATTTCTTCCGGCATATTCTTTGACGTCACGGGTGGTCCGGCCTGTTCGGCTCACTTCCCACCCACTATGCCGATTATCTCATTAACGATGAATAATATCCCGAAGGCGCCGAGCATCGAGCCGAAGAGGATGTAGAGCACGCGCTCCGCGGTGCGCAGGTTGAGGCGCGCCCCCAGGTACGCGCCGGGGAGCGCGCCGAGCACCATGTACAGCACCAGCGACCATGATATGTGGCCGAGGAATGAGTGGACGATCGTCCCCGGGATCGCTATCACCACGATCACCGCCAGTGAGGTCGCGATCGACCTGCGCAGCGGCATGTGCAGGAGGTAGAGGAAGCCGGGGATCATCAGCACGCCGCCACCCACGCCCAGCAGTCCCGAGAACGCGCCGGCGACGAAGCCGATGGCCAGGGCCACGGGGACGCACACCACGTAGCACTCGGCGGCCTCGTCCGGGGTGGTCTTCACCGGCGGGGCGACCTCGCACTCGCGGGCCTCTTCTCCAGCGGCCTCCATCAGGGGCGAAGCCTCGTCCGGACCGGCGGGGACTCCGCGGCCGGTGGTCCCCCGGCGGATGGTCATGCCAGAGACGTAGAGGACCATGAGCCCGGTGGCGATCATCAGGTAGTGCAGGTTCAGCCATCGGGTAGCGATGGCGCCTCCGGTGGCGCCCACGACGCCGGTGCAGCAGCACAGCAACGCCACCTTGCCGTCCACGAAGCCGCGGCGCCAGTAGGTGAACGCGCCGGCGGCAGCGGTAGGTATGGTCACCGGCAGGGTGGTGCCCAGCGCGATGCCCGGGGGTGTCTTGAGGATCAGCCGCAGCGACGGCGTGGACACCGCCGCCCCACCGATCCCGAACATCCCTGACAGGAGCGCGCTCGCGAAGCCTATGAGGATGGCGCCGAAGACATACATGCTGGACCTTTCAAGGACCCGGCTCTACGCCCGGGCACCACGGTACCACGGCGGGCATTCTATAATCATACAGGCTAGTGTTCCGTCCCACAGGTAGCTTGACCGCACCGAGAGCGTCGGGGCGCCGCGCCGGCGAGGCGCGCGACCGAGTCGTACTC
>Ga0209747_1001336_pt1 | contig 13160 bp, 10 predicted proteins | sample BarGraNGADG00311_FD_184498 | JGI IMG/M metagenome (GOLD analysis project Ga0209747, IMG submission 184498) | Arctic peat soil microbial communities from Barrow, Alaska - Barrow Graham LP Ref core NGADG0011-311 (SPAdes) (version 2) | ecosystem: Environmental > Terrestrial > Soil > Wetlands > Peat... | reverse complement strand
TGAGCGATGGAAAGTTCGACAGGCCCTTCGGACCTGCTCGCAAGTCAGTGCTGGCCGGCCGCTTCTACCTGCGCAACCGAATACAGAAGCTGGACAACGTCCGCAAGATCACCAAGGCCAGGGCCGCGGCCTCTTCTGAAGGGCGAAGCGATGAGCCTCTGGTATCGGTGGTGCTGCCGACGCGTGACAGGTGCGGTCTGCTGATGGAACGCGCGATACCCTCGGTGTTGAGCCAGACGTACCCCAACATCGAAGTGATAGTAGTGGGCGATCGCTGCACCGATGATACTGAGCGGATGGTCAGAGGCCTCGAGCTTGACAGGGTGAAGTTCTTCAGGCTGCCGGAGTCCGCCTTGCGCCCGCAGGAAGGTTACGACGCATGGCTGGTCGCGGGCGTCGACGCGTCCAACATGGGGATCAGGATGAGCTCGGGCGACTGGATCGTCCACCTGGACGATGACGACGAACTCATGCCCGAGCATGTCGATGTCCTTCTGCGATTCGCCATCGAGAACGACCTGGAGATGGCCTACGGAAGGGTCCTGGCCGTCATGGAAGATGGCGAGAGGATCGAGCTGGGATCTTTTCCGCCGGAGCTGGGGAAGATGACGCACAGCGGCGTGCTGTTGAGCTCGCGCCTGAGGTTCTTCTCCTACGACAGGGACACCTGGAAGTACCTGGAGCCTGGCGACTGGAGCCTGTGGAGGAGGATGAAGGAGGCCGGCGTGCGGATGGGCTTCCTGGACAGGGTGCTCGGGGTGATCTACCCGGCCGGGCCGGGCGCGTATCATTGCGGACCATCCCGGATGTCCCGCGCAAATAGGAAGGACGATGCCGCCTTGTCAAAGAAATATCTAACACGGGATTGAAATGGCAAAGGGATGCTGACCATGAATAAAAACCGTGCGGTCCTCGTCACGCTGGTCCTTGTCGCCGTGCTGGCTCTCGCGGCCGGATGCGGCGCCAGCAAGCCGGTGGTGAAATCCGTGGTCCCGAAGAAGGGCTTTCAACTCACCGGCTTCAAGATCACGGGCACCAGTTTCGGCGCGACGCAGGGCAAGAGCACCGTGCACCTGGGGTCCAAGACCGTGAAAGCGGCGTCCTGGTCGGCCACGAGCATAACGGCTGGCGTCCCCAGTGACATGACCGGCGGCACCTATGGCATCACCGTCACGACTTCAGGTGGAGTGAGCAACAAGGTATCCTTCACGGTGGAGCCGAGTTTCACGGGTTCGTCGCCACTTCCGGTCATGATGAACTACCTCAAGAGCAACAGCGTGGACACCGCCGGGATGTCCTTCACCGTAGTGACGGCCAGCAAGAAGGACCCGAACTGGAAGGTCGACAAGGCAACCGGAGCGAGCCAGGGAACGTCTTACTTTTTGTTGCACAAGGACAGCGCCGGATGGAGCATCGTGGATTACGGGGCGAAGCTGACCGCCGAGGAGTTGAAGGCCGACGGGGCTCCCAGCGACATATCGGCGCAACCGGCGGGCTCTTCGTCGAGCTCGACGACCAGCACGCCTGCTTCCAAGTAGGAAGTTCGCCTGCCGACAATGGCGTGCGAGCCTTATAATAAGCAGGACGTTAGAGACCTGAATCGAAGGGTTGGAGAGGCGTAACGCGGAAGCGAATAAATAGGACTTGTACCCTCAGGGAAGGCGTCTCGAGTGAAAGCTTGGATATCATCCAGATCGACCGTCAAGGCGACCCTGGTCATCGGGGCCGTGTTCTTGTGCCTGCTTGTCGTCGGCCTGGCGGGCTTTCTGTTCGTCCAGGACATGACCAGGTGGGGCAAGTTCCCGCCCGGCTCGAAGGTCTCGGGAGTCGACGTGTCGGGTTTGAGCAAAGCGGACGCCGTGGCCAGGTGCAAGAAAGAACTGCTGCCCATCGAGCAGAAGCCGGTGACGCTGACCCTGGACAACCTCAAGTACGCGGCGCAGCCGGCGGAGCTCGGCCTTCACCTCGACTATGCCAAGATGGTCGACGAGGCCTACCAGCAGGCATGGTCTGCAAACCCGCTCACCAGGATGTACGCCTCGTTCATCAACAGGCCCAGGACGGTGAACGGGATCATCATGGCGGACAACAACGACACGCTGGTCTCGCAGTTCGTGGACAAAGTATCAAAAGACGTGAACCAGCCCCCGAGAAACGCGTACGTCGATGTGACAGGAGGCACGCCGGTATTCGTGGAGGCCAGGAACGGCTACCAGGTGCCGGCCGACACGATCAAGAAGGAAGTCGTGACGGCAGAGAACTCCAAGACCCGCACGGTTGAGATTCAGGCCGTCAAGTCCCCCGCGACCTTCACGGCGGACCGGTTCCACAAGCTCATTATCGTGAGCCTCGCGCAGCATATGCTCACGCTGTATGACAGGGATAAGCCGATCGCGCAGTTCGGGATCGCCTGCGGCCAGCCGGCGTATCCGACACCGGTCGGGCAGTGGCAGATCGTGGGCAAGCAGATGAACCCGACCTGGTACAACCCCCATGACGCGTGGTCGGCCTCGATGCCCCCGACGATCGGCCCCGGCTACAGCAACCCGCTGGGCCTGAGGGCTATGCCGATCGACGCCTCGGGAGTGCTGATCCACGGGACGTCCAACGACGGGAGCATAGGCACGTCGGCGTCGCACGGCTGCATGCGCATGCACATGCCCGACGTCATCAAGCTGTTCGACATGGTCTCCGTGGGAACGCCGGTCTACATCATCCAGGCGCCGGGCAACCCGGGATTCAACGTCGCGGCCACCGCGCCGTGGATGCTGCACAGGGGCAAGCCGGGCGCGGTTCAGTACACCGGCGATTGATCGGACACTGACTCCAGCGTCACACTCTCATCCGACCCGCGGTGTGTCAGGCCTCTTCGGAACGACCTTCGAGTTCGGCTATCCTGACCGATGCGGCCTCGAGCTGCTTGACCCTCTCGGCGTCGATGCGCTCAAGCTTCCCGATGTGGCGGCTGGCCTTCTCTATCTCTGAGTTCTTGGCGTCGATCTCGGCCTCCAGGCCGCGCACGTACTCGCGAGCTTTCTCGATCTCGAGCTTCTGGCGATCGTACTCCTCCTTGAGGAAGAAGAGGCCGTACTTCTCCAGGGGGCGAGAGTCGCCGGGGGGCTCAAGGCTTTCCGCCGCCTCTGGTCCCTCGCCCTCGCCGGGCTGCCAGTGAGCCTCCATCTCAGAAGCGGCCTCGCAGACGAGCTCGAGTCCGCGCGCCGCCTCTTCCCTGTCCACCGATGCCGTCGGGTAGACCGGCCTGCCAATGCGAGCGAGCATCTCTCCAATCTGCTCGGGGCTCTCGAAGACCCTGTCGATGAGGCCGCGCTCCCTGGCCCAGTTGACGACCTTCGGCGCATATCCCTGGACCAGGAACTGGACTCCGCTCTGGTAGGCCCACATTGCGCCGTGCAGGGTCTGGCAGATGAAGACGTCGAGCTGACTGATCACGTCCATCAGCTGCCGGGCGGTCAGTCCGCCGGGGACGACCTCGCCATCGCAGGCGAGCGCGATCCGCTCCGCGCAGTCGGTGTCGTCGTGCACCAGCAGGCCTTGCAGGTCACACCGCCAGGGAAAAGCGAGGATCGGTCCATTCACCGCATTGCTGAAGAGGTCGCACTGCGAAGCTACCGAGCACTGCAGCCCGATGCGGCCGGAAGCGTCCAGACCGGACGGCTCCGGCTCGAGCAGGTTTGCGGGGCAGGGGAACAGGTCCGCCTCGGGTCCCCCCGCGGCCTTGAGCAGGTCGAGGTCGTGCTTCGTCCTGACCGACAGGTATCGGTATTCACGAAGGTACTCGAGCGACTCCGCGCCCTCTCCTATTCCCGAGGCGCACAGCACGTGGCCACCCCTTCGCCTGAAACCCCGGTGGAACGGATTGACGATCGGTTGCAGGATCTCGCCGCCACCGATTATGAACGGGCCGCTGCCAGCGAAATCCGGGCCGACCGGCTCGATCTCGAGCCCGTGCTTACGGAAGAACTCGAGCTCGACCTCGCCGATGGCAAGGTCGCCCGGATTGCGTGTCACCGGGTCACAGAGAAGTTTGATCGCCATCCGAACGCTCCTGGTTCCAGGTGGATAATCAAGCTAAAGCAGACCGATCTTTCTGTAGAGGCGAACGCGGAGGCTGTCCTGGACCTCTATCGCGCGCTCTGAGCAGAGCTCCATGCAGCAGTAGCAGGCGACGCATCGCGAGTAATCGTACGTCGGCTGCTTGCCCTGGATTGTGATGGCCTCACCCGGGCAGAGATCGCGACACGAGCCGCAGGCGGTGCAGAGCCCTGGGTCGACGCGGAAGCGGGCGCGGTCCAGGTCCGGGTAGAACACCTCGAACACTTTTCGCGGAATGAGCCTCTGGATGCTCGAGATCGGCTTTTTGAATTTCTTGAGCGGGCTCGCGTCGCCTTCGATATCGATCCTGGAGAGGTCGATCTCTCCCAGCCCCTCGGACGCCGCGTACGCCAGCATATCCACGTCCTCCGGTCGGAGCCCCATCATGGCCGCCATGACGCTGTCGAGCGCCACCCCGCTGTCCGACGCCAGGATCTTGCCCACGGGATAGAGTGTCTTGGCGGACGGCCCGTTGCCCTGCATCCCCACGATGCCGTCCATGATGACCAGGTCCGGCAGCCTCAGCCGGAAGACTTCCACCACCACCTGGGAGAACACTCTGGCGTCCGAGAAGTCGCGGTGCAGTCTCGTCTTCTCACCGCCGACGATGAAACCGTAGCTGTTCTTTATCGCGCCAGATATCTCGGTCAGGACGTGCGTCTTGAACTTGGGCACCGATATGAGCACGTCGGCGTCGAGCACAGCGCTGGACACGTTCGCCGTCTTGCCATGCCGGTCCAGCTCGACGGTCCGGACCGGCGTGGAGATGTTGGCGAAGGTCCCCAGAGATGCTTCCTTGATGCCCGAGACCTCGCCGCTCTTCTCCACGGCGCCGTAGCCGCGAGCCCCGGGGTTGTCGCCGACGGTCACCTCGGCGCCCGCCGACTTCAGGCGATTCACCAGCGCGCGCACCAGAACGGGCGAGGTATTGACGTGGCTTTCCGGCGTGAAGGGGCCGAGGATGTTGGGCTTGAGCAAAACTCTCTTGCCGGCGACGTCGAGAGGGAACGTCTCGAACACCCGCTCGAGCGCTTTCTCGACCGCCTCGTAATCGGCGTCTATCACCAGTACCTTGGACATCGCTCGCCTCCCGCAGTGACTTCTGCCTGAGAGTATACAGCCCGATTTGTCCGCAACGCATGACGGTTCAGGGAAGCCGGCAGTCGTCTTTGGAGTTCAGGGCATTCTTCGTCGGGGCCCGGCCTCGCGTCTTTGAGCTCTGAGGCGGGGCTCAGGCAGCGCCGATCACCGCCTCGGCATCGGGGTCGAAAGGATTCAGCCGCACCGCCAGAGAGAACAGGTAGGGGTAAGCGCTCTCCAGGTGCCGCATGTAGTCGAGCCACTGCGCGGCCAGCAAGCCATAGGCCCGACCCATGTCCCCTGAGAGGTGGTCGAGGTCCGCATCGGGAAGCCCCGCCAGGGCGGGCCGGCTGGCCAGCTCCTCGGTCAGGTGAAAAACCGCCCAGAGCAGATCGGTGAACGACTCATGTTCGAGCAGCGTCGGGTTCTCCAGCAGCCGCACCATGAAGTCCCGCTTGGCGACAAGGAGCTCCCGAACCGGCTCCAGGTCACCGGCTCGGCTCTCGCAGGCGAAGCTCATGTCGCGAAGTCCGTCCCTGAGGTGAGCGAATTCGGTGTCTTTCCAGGCTCCGCTCCGCGCGAAGAGCGACCTCTTCTCCTCGCCCGCGGGGTCGAACCGGCAGAGGTCACGGAGCAGGCCCGTGCCTACCTCGCTGAAGAACGCGCCAATGACCATGTTCATCTTCTCCAGTGCGGCGCGCTTGTCCCTGGAGCTGAGCAGGGTGTCAACGATCAGGGTGACAACAAGGACCTCGAGCGGCAGGAAGGCGATGTCGCTCAGGAGGTAGATGTATATGTGGTGCGCGTTACGGAAGATGGCGTAGTGAAGAAGGTACAGCAGCGCGGAACTGACTATCAGCACCGCGCCGAAGAGTATGTACCACCGCTCTCTTTTCACCGCGCTCCTTCAGGTGACGGGTGACGCTTCAATCCAAGCCGCAGCGCCATTATTCCACGCTAGGGCGTGAACCCTATTGACTCTGTCCCGTCCTGGGAGCGGTTGTTCCAGTAGGTCGCTCTCTCGGCGACCACGGGATTGTCCGACGTTACGGTTGTCGCGACGTTGAAGTTGTTGGCGACCGTGTCTGCAACGTTGACCGTCTGACGGCTGTGGGGCGCGAGCGTGAGCGCGGGCCCCGTCACCTGACCCGAGTTGGTCATGTAAGTGACCTGAGCCTTGGCGGTCTTGTTCCCGGGGTTCTGCACCAGTATCCAGGTCTGGAACGGCGATGCTGTCACACCCTCCGCCATGAACCACGAGGTCGCCGCCTGAGTGACCCCGACCGAGTCGTGCCCTCCGGCGCGGTTGTTCCAGTACATGGCGCGTTCGGCGACGATCGGCTGATCGCATGTCACCGTGGTCGACACGCTGTAGTTGTTGGAGACGGTGTCGCCGACGTTGGTGGTCATGCGACTGCGCGGCGCCAGGTTGACGTCAGGTCCTGCGACCTGTCCCGAAGGTGTCATGTAGGTCAGGTGGGCTTTTGCCGGCAGCGACCCGGGATTCTCCAGCAGCACCCAGGTCTCGAATCCGCCCGCGGTCGCCCCCTCCGCCAGGAACCATTGCTGCGCCGGGTTGGTGACCCCGATGGACTCCTGCCCGGCAGTGCGCCCGTTCCAGTAAGTGGCCCGCTCGGCGATCACCGGATGATCGCAGGATACCAACGTCGATACGCTGTAGTTGTTGGAGACGGTGTCGTTGACCCTCACCGTCAGCCTGGTGTGGGGCGAGAGCGCGATGTCAGGGCCTGCGACCTCGCCCGTCGGTGTCATGTAGGTGATCTTCCCGCTGGCCTTGACGTCCCCGGGGTTCTGCACCAGAACCCAGGTCTCGAAACCGCCCGCGGTCGAACCTTCGGCGAGGAACCAGGTATTGGCGGGCGCGATGGTCCCTATCGAGCCGTGCCCGCCCACCCTGTTGTCGAAGTACATGGCCCGCTCGCATACCACCGGGTTGTCTGAAGTCACCTTGGTCGAAACGCTGAAGTCTTTGACTGTGTCGGCCACGTTCACGCTCTGGCGGGTGTGCGGCGTCAGCGTCAGGCTCGGCCCCGCGACCTGGCCGCTGCCGGTCATGTAGGTCAACTGGGCCTTCGCGGGCACGTCGCCGGGGTTCTGCACCAGTATCCACGTCTCGAACCCTCCCATGCTGGAACCCTCCGCCAGGTACCAGGTGGTAGCTTCCTGTGAGCCAAGCAGGATGGATGTGCCCGCGCCCGCCGCCCACACGTGGTTTACGTCGACCGACGTCATGGAGGTTACGACATTCCCCATCATCGGGTTTGTCTGCCCGGCCCATGACTTGCCGTTGAAGAACAGTATGTCGCCCAGGGTGCCTCCGACCCACACGTGGCTGGCGTCAATGGCCGTTACGCTTTTCAGGTTTTCCGTCACGCCGCTACTTTGTGCGCTCCATGTTGCGCCGTTGAAGAACTTGATGGCGCCGTTGTCCCCGACCGCCCAGACTCGATTTGCAGTTACGGCCTCGACTCCATTGAGGAACACGGATGCCCCGAGGTTCGCCTGCGTGCTCCAGGCCGAGCCGTTGAAGAACGCTATCTTCCCCGCGCTTCCGACAGCCCACACGTGCCTGGCGTCGAGCGCGCTTACGCCGCTGAACGTGATGGATGCGCCGAAGTTCGCCTGCACCGTCCAGGTCGATCCGTTGAAGAACAAGATCTTTCCGGCGTCGGAGACGGCCCAGACGTGCGCAGCATCAAGGGCGGAGATCGCGCCCAGGCCGTCAGCGGTGCCGCTGCCCTGTGCCGTCCAGGAGGCGCCATTGAAGAAGATTATCGTGCCGTTCGAACCACAGGCCCATACGTGTTTCGCGTCCAGAGCTGAGACACCGTATAGAAGGTAGGGAAGGTTTGTCTTCTGAGGAGACCACCTCGCACCGTCATAGGAAAGGATAAAGGCGCCCGTCGGCGACATTGCCGGGACGCCTACCGCCCAGGCATGGTTGGCATCGGCGGCGGAAATGCCTTCGATGAAGCCTTCGCCCGGCTCCGTGCCGCTCGACTGCGGGGCCCAGGCGCTGCCGTTGAAAGCGAGAATCACCCCGTTGTCGCCCACCTCCCAGACGTGCGTCCTGTCCAGCGCGAAAACGCCGTTGAGGACGTTGGCGGTCAGCCCGGGTCCCTGGACGCTCCAGGTCGAGCCGTTGAAGAAGCGGATCATGCCGTTGAGCCCGCCGACCCACACGTGGCTGGCGTCCAGCGCCGAGACCGAGATGATGGTTGTGGCGGTGCCCGCGTTAACCGTGCTCCATACCGTTCCGTTGAAGAAGATGACGGTACCATCTCGACCCACCGCCCACACGTGGTGGGCGTCGACCGCGGATACATCGAATACGTCGTTGATGGTGGTCGAGGCCTGGACTGCCCAGGTGGTGCCGTTGAAGAACAGCACCGCCCCGGCGTGCCCGACGACCCAGACATGGTGGGAGTCGAGCGCGGACGCGCCGTAGAACTGTGTCGTCGTGCCGCTTGCCTGCGTCACCCAGCTCGAGCCGTTGAAGAACCTTATCACCCCGGAGTCACCCGCGGCCCAGACGTGACTGGCGTCCAGCGCGGTGAGCCCGGACAGGGCCACCGTCGTGTGGCTGTTCTGTGGAACCCAGGAACTGCCGTTGTAAAAGAGGATGGTGCCGTTCTCGCCCGAGGCCCACACGTGACTGGCATCGACACCGCTGACCGCGTACAAGGAGCTGGTCGTGCCGCTCGGCTGCTGTACCCAGTTGAAACCGTTCCAGGCGAGAATAGTCCCTCCGCCGCCGACGGCCCAGACGTGGTTGACGTCGGCGCCCCAGGTAGCATCGAGGAAGTTGCCCTGGGGCGAGGGGTTCTGCCAGTTCCACTTGAACCAGTTGGTGGCAGCCGCGCCACCAGGGGGCGCCGCCGCAGCGGAGGGGACCATAAACGCCAGAAGTCCCACCACCAGTAAGAGGACCGTGATCGTAGCAAGGGAGCGTGACGCGAAGCGGTGCCTGTTCGATTCCATTGCAGACCTCCAGTGTTCCACCAGTATTTGTAGTCTTCCTTTCTAGCTGGAGAGGGCGCATCCTTGGCCGACCACGACATCTCGTCATGCTAAGATTGCCCGGATCAACAGACCAACCGTCGAGTCAGCGAGTGGGTCAGCAAATGGTAATAGGCGAAGACGCCGTCCGCAGTTCGAGCCCCCGACGCAGCCGCCGCAGATGTAGGTAACGACCGACGGCTGAGCTCAGCCGGGTCACAATAGATAGATGATCGAGGCGGGCCGCCAGGCTCGCCTCGAACTCTGCGCTCAATGTCTGCGGTAGAATTATTCATCCAACTCTGGTCGAGCCGGACGAGAAGCTGGGGGGCATTCGATGGCTGCTGATATGAGGGAACTGCGGGTGGCCGCAGTGCAGATGGAGTCCGAAAACGGCGCTGTGGAGGCGAATCTCGAGCGGGCCACGCCCTTTGCCGACGAGGCGGCTGGGCAGGGCGCGAAACTGGTGGTCTTTCCGGAGTTCATGCCCACAGGTTATATCTTCACGCGTGAGATATGGGACGGGGCCGAGCCTTCGGACGGCCCGGCGATGGCGTGGCTCGCGGAGAATTCGAAGCGGCTGGGCATCCACCTCGGCACCAGCTTCCTCGAGGCCGAGGGAGAGGACTTCTTCAACACGTTTGTGATCACCGGTCCCGATGGCAAAGTGGCGGGCAGAGTGCGCAAGCAGACGCCCGCGGCTGCCGAGGCCTACTTTTTCAAGGGCGAGAAGGGCAGCCATGTGATCGAGACCGACATCGGGACCATCGGCGTCGGCATCTGTTACGAGAACCAGCTGGCCTTCATCCCCGGCCTGATGCACGGGCATTCGGCCGACATCGTCCTGATGCCGCACTCGGCGCCGGCCCCTACCCCGGCTTGGTGGCTGCACAGGAAGCGGTCGCAAGCCATCGCCGACGTCTTGCGGAAGCTCCCTGTTTACTACGCGAATATTTTGGGCGTTCCGGTCGTGTTCATCAACAAGACCGGGCCTTTTGTCTCGCCCGTCCCGGGCATGCCCTTCTACCCGCAGAACTCGCACTTCCCGGGCGAGTCCACTATCGCGGACTCCGACGGGAGCATCCTGGTTCGGCTGGGGGCCGATGAGGGCATCGCCGTCGCCGACGTCCACCTCGAGGAGGCCCTCAAGGCGCGGTCGGCCCCGCCGTGTTACGGGCGCTGGTCCATGGAGATCCCGGTGGAGATCTACGCGTTCATCACGGCCGAGGTCACGGGTCGCGCCTGGTATTCATTGAGCTCCGAGCGCAAGAAGAAGGCCCGGGAGATATCGTCGCGCGCGGGCAGGCGCGGGAATCAGACGCAAGCGCAACCGCCGGCAGCAGAAAGTCCATAAGGGAGGAGCGAGCCATGAAGAAGCCCTTCAGCGCACCGATATTCAACCAGGCGGAACGGCGCGGTGCTGGAATAGGGGAGGGCTATCCGACCGGTTTGAGGTCGGTCGGGGCGGCGCCCGCCTTCAGCTGCGCGGCGGTGATGGCGCTCCCGGAGTCCACGACCGTCCAGGAGCCGTTGACCTGGTGCAGCAGGAAGTAGGTCTTGCCGCCCCCGGACTCACTTGCCGCGTCGATCTTCCAGCCCGGATCGCTGGAGCTCGAGCTCACCACTTCGTAGGTCATCGACGAGGTGTCGGTCCCCTTGCTCTTCAAGTAGGCCGTCATCGCCTGCGACGGGTTCGCCGCGGCCGTGGTCGACGTGGAGGCCGCCGTCGCGGGCAGCTTCTTGGCTATGGACGCCACATACGAGTTGATCGAGGCCGTGGAGGCGCTGTCCAGGCTTGCCACGAAGCGCCCCGGATCGGCGACCGGCGTGTCGGCCTTGGCGGCCCGCAGCTTGGTCTCGAGCGAGCTCTTGAAGGCCAGCAGCGTCTCGTCGCTCACGACCAGGTCGCGCAGTCCCGCCTGTATCGACTGCGCGGCGGCGGCAGTGTCGGTGCCGGTCAGCAGGGTCGTGATCCCCTTCTGGTACTCGGTCGCGCCCTTGCTGCGCCTGTTGAGGCCGAACTTCAGCAGCGGCTGCACGCTCGTGCCCTTGGCGGGCACCTTCACCTGCACGGCGCCCTGCTCGAGCGACTTGCACTCGTTCACTATCTCGGTCAGCTGCCGGTCGGCGTCGTTCTTCGGGATCGAGCCCACGCCGTTCGCCAGGTTGCTGAACGACTGGGCGGTGTTCGCGGACTGCTCCATGAGCTTGTTGGTATCGAGGGTGTAGGTCTTGAGCCTGTCGTTCTCCACAGCCTGCTGCGACGTGCCGCAGCCCCGGCCGAACACCCAGCAGGCGACGACCAGGGCGATCAGAGCCACGATGATGACTATGGGCGCCGGACCCCTGGGCCTTCGCGGCGCGCGCCCGACCGTCTGGACGCGGCGGCTCGAGCCCCTGCGGACCCTGCCACCGGCCGTGGAAAACATAGCTTGTTTGTGGGTAATCGTTCTGGCCATGGGCATCCGTAGTGTCGATCAAGGAAATGCTACTGCTGTCGAGATTTTCGACAGCTCCGTTCTTCGAACCTTTCTGACGCCGCGAAGCAGGGTGTCAGGCATGGCCGGCGCAAACCTGCGCTATTCAATTTAGACCACCCGTGCACGGCCGGCGGGACGAGAGAATCGCGTGTCAAATCCCAAAATATGGTATTTGTCATCGATGCCGAACAAAACGTGATGTGGGGGCGTCATAGTTCCGACAACCTCGACTGAGAACAGGACGGTGACACGGATGCATCTGGACTGGGAAGTCAAGAACTACGATTTCAACGCGCGGGACTGCCGCTACTCCTGGCACGAGATACGCCTCGTCGCTCTGAGGAGCGAGCTCAAAGAGTTTCCGGGGGCGGAACCGGGCGACCTGCGAGTGACCTTTCCGGACAACGGCAACGCGGGCAGGATTCTCGAATACTTCCGTGAGAAATACGACAACTTCAGACACGGATGCGTGGTCGGTGATGCCGGGACAGGGGTGGTGCACGTCTTCCTGGCGCCGGTGGATATGGTACTGGCCAGAAGGTAGCGACTGATACCGGCGAGCGCCGGACAAGCGAAAACGCAAGTTAAGGGGTCTGACCCGGAAACTTGCGTTTTCTTGTTTGAACAGGATTCTGGGGGGGGGTCCTCTGGAATGTAAGCCGGGCGGCGCGTGGTAAGATACCGTTTATCGATATGCGGGCATCTTACGTGGTGGGTTTTGTGTGAAGGAGGGGGAAACGATTGAGCAACTTACCTGAGATCAAACGGCGCGTGGACCGTCTCAGCGAGCTCGGCAACAAGATGCGGGACAACCTGGTCAGGCTCAAGGGCTCCGAGGGCGAGCAGTTGAAGAAGAGGGCCAAGGAGGGCGGCACCCGGGTGGGAATCGGCGCCGGCGTCTCGGTCTTCGGCATCATGCTTGCGGCTGTCGCGGGCCTCTATGTCCTCGCTGTCATCATCCTGGCGGTCAATGCCGCGCTCAACAGGCCATGGCTCTCCGCGCTCATAGTAGTGGGCGGCTTCCTCATCATCGGCGGGGCAGTGGCGGCCATCGGGATCAGCGTTGCCAAGGCCGGGGCCAAGGACCTCTCCAAAGCCACCAAGGACATCACGGACCAGATGAAGCAGACCGGCGACGAGATGAAGGCCGAAGCCGACGAGCTCCAGAAGCTGATGAAGTCCGAGGCCGCCGAACGCCAGAAGCAGATGAAGGACCTGCTGGGTCAGGCCAAGGCAGTCGCGCCGGTAGCCGCGCCCGCCGCGGCCGCCTTCTTACTGCTCTGCAAGTGGATGAAGAAGCGCCGCAAGGCGCGCAAGGAACGCAAGTCGATCCTCAGGGTGATCGAGCTCTACGAGTCGAGGCAGGCCGAAGAGGAAGAGTAGCGGCCGCCAGGAGGCCGAGCACGAATAGAACGCCCGGGAACCATGCCGGTTCCCGGGCGTCGCATATGCACCAACGGTGCCTGG
>Ga0209747_1001334_pt1 | contig 13178 bp, 11 predicted proteins | sample BarGraNGADG00311_FD_184498 | JGI IMG/M metagenome (GOLD analysis project Ga0209747, IMG submission 184498) | Arctic peat soil microbial communities from Barrow, Alaska - Barrow Graham LP Ref core NGADG0011-311 (SPAdes) (version 2) | ecosystem: Environmental > Terrestrial > Soil > Wetlands > Peat... | reverse complement strand
AACGAAGGGTGCGGGCACAGCACGGCGCACGCAGAGAGTTCACCGGCGTACGGTGAGGTTGCCAAGTTCTAGCCTCCGCACTCCGCCTAGGAGCGACCCCAAGAGTCAGCCAGTGGGCTGTGCGTCTCGTTGCATGAGCGGGCTGAACGAACCGAGAACCGGGTCTGGAAACCGAACCCTCGTGCCAGAACCACACCTCAGGCTTGCCACGCCTCATCCGTTGTCGATGATGAGTTGCCTAGTCGCCCCCGCGCCACCTTCCTCCGAGAAGGTGTAGTCAACATCGATCAGGAGCCGCTGATACCGCCCGGCCCTGTCTCCTGGAGGCCCTCGTGGGTCAGCAGGAGGCTCTCCCCTCGATGCAGCCGTTTCGGCAGCGCCCACTCAGGGCCGAATGGATGCAGTTCTTGATCGACGAGCTCCGCCTTGTCGAGCAGTTCACCACCGGCTGACGCACGAAAGGCTCGACGAAGACGAACACACTGAGCCACGACGGCATCGCCGGTGGACTTGAGCTGTACACAGCTGACCAACTGCTCATCGCCAACGGCTACCGCTGTGAGCTGGCCCTCGAAGTCCGGCATGATCTGCGATTGAGCAACCGTGGCCGCATCGCGAGCGGCCTCAGCAGACTTCAGGGCTGCCTCGGTCGCCCTGGCGCTCTCCCCGGCCGCCGCCCTCGCCGTGTCAGCCATATCCTTCGTTGTTCTTGCGTACCACGCCGTAACCCCAAGTAATCCGAGGGTTGCAAGCAATTGAACAATATCCACAGGTTCCCCTTCAAGAGCTCGCGAGATGCCAAGACCCGCGCAAGTCACGGTGTCTTTACTAGCTGCAACTGAAACCGGGTCAGGTAGCGATCAAGATACCGCGAATCTTCGACCTGCGCCTGTTCCACCGTTAACTGCAGTCCGAGAGCATCCGAGATCTCCTTCGCCGTTGCGAGACCCAAGCCCATGCCGCCCATTTCGACCCGCCGCGCGGCACGTGCGCGGTAACCCGGCAAAAAGATCTTCTCTCGCTCGTCGTCGTCGATGCGAGGTCCAAGGGAGGTGAATGTAAGCCTCACGCGACTAGATTCCTCGCTGAACACGATTGCCGCCCTGGAGCCTGCGGGCGCATACTTCACCAGGTTGTCCAGGAGACCCTGAATTATTGTGCCGATGGCCTGGTTATTGTAGCGACACCAAGCAAAGCAGTCACCCTCGAGGCGCAGCGACAACTCTTTTTGCTCCGCCTGCCACTTATAGATGCGCGCGTACTTCAGCACGAACGGGTGTATCTGGAATCGAGTTTCACTGCCGAGCGCGCGGTTGATCTCGCGCAAGTATATGAGCGAATCCATCTTCACGAGCATCAGTTCCGTCGAGAAATAGATCGCGCCCTCGACAGGCGATCGCTCAGCCGCGTCGACAGTCGACATACCAGGATGCTTGTCGTTCAGGAGCGACTCCGCATGGCCGTGGACCAGTTTGACCAACTGGAGGAAGTCGTGGCTCTGACTCAGATTCTGTTCGAACTCTGTGCGCAATTGTTTCGCGACGGTTTTGAGCATCTCGGGATCGGTCGCCAGGTTCTTCAGCACTTCGTCCCGCAAGCGCTCGTAGTCCGCTACGACACCTGGGCCCAGCGCTCGCGCGGAATCGATGGCCGCGCTGATTGAGGCGCTTCGCACGCGACGTTTCGGTTCTTCCCTATATCTTCTGCGGTGTCGAGGACTGGGGCTCGTCGCGTCGGAAGCTACGACGCCATTGACCACGCGCTTCTCGTCGAGCCTGGCGTACGTGATTCCGAATCGGCAATCCTTGACCTCACCAGTGTGTGCCTTCTCATCCGCCAGACACTCCCTCGTTCGACAGTTCACACACTCGGGGTGCGCGCTCAGTATGGAACCGTCGCTAAACGACGCATCAGAGAGTGTGGGATAAGGGAACAGGCGCCAGATGTTACTCATGAACTACGCCTGTTTGTCACTACGCGAATAGTTGCACAGTGGAAGTGCCGATACTGATGATTGTCAAGATTCGGTCGATCTTCTTGATATCTGGCAAGTTCGCGGCTAGATACCGTCGCAGCGGCTCGGTGTTCCCGCGCGACATGGCCCTAAGGGCTCTGCCTACGGCACGGGGCACGAGCACGGCATCTTCGGCGAGTTCGCAGTTCATTGCGGCGATGAAGTAGCCGGGAGTCGCTCGCCTCAACAGAATCTCGTCGACGCGCTCCTTATACTCCACGTAACTCATGCCCTTGTCGAGGACGGCGTCGGCCATCATCAAGTATTCTGTCGAACTTACGCTCTGCGGCTGGGCCGAGTAGATCATGACTGGCTGAGCCGGGTTGGACAGTTTGATGTGGCGCAGGATGCCGAGGCCCTGCAGATCCGGGCTTTCCTCAAGACCAACGCCATGAATGTCCAAGAGTATGAGGTGATAATGTCCGTCCGTTAGTTGGGACAGATTCTTGATGGTCGACCACCGCTCGAAGTGGTAGCCGTCGCGCTCGAAGGTCTTCTGCGCGGGCAGCACGTGGTCGTCGATTACCAAGACCCGGGCCTGCTTGCGCACTTCTTCTATCGTCGGCGTCGGCGGCGGCGGCGTTCTGGTTCCCCACATGTCGTTCAGAGTAGACGCCGAAGGCGCGCCGTGGGTATGGAGTTGGCAACCTCGATGCCTTCCCCGACGAGATCCGCTTCGGGGCGGCCCGCATCCTGGACGGCCAACCGTCGCGATGTCAGCTAGTACCCGACCCGAAGGTGGCACCGGCCGTGACGGTCGTGATCGGACAGCTCTGCGTGCGCCTCCCATCCGTTCGACCTCCGGGCCGTCCGAGCCGCCTGGCTCTTCCGTGTGACGGGTTGTCCCCGTCCCACGTACAAGCTGCCGCCGAAACTCGAACAGCGGTGCAGCCATGCTGGCCGACACGAGGTCGCTCCGGGCGCAGGCGGCCAGTCGCCGGTTCTCGTACAATAATCCGCGTATTCTTATCCCGTGGCGCGCCTCCCCCTCACCGACGGCGACCGTGCGCGCGGTCGAGCCCTCGGGCAAGCGCTCCGGGCAGCTCGCGGTGGGCGATCTCAGGCTGACGTCGCTCGAGCCGCCGATGTATCGCTGGACACGCTGCGCAAAGTCGAGCAGGGCGGCACGCCGACCCCGGGCTTCTTCGTGATCGCGCTACTAGCCCGCGAGCTGAACCTTGCGCTCGACGACCTGGCGTGCGCAGTGTTACCGACCGAAGAGAGGCGACCATGACGACCATCGCCGCACAGCGCCCCGCACCTGAACGGACGCACGAACCGGTCGGTCAGGACGTGGTGATCTACGGATCCGACTGGAGCCGTGCCGTCCACTGGCACGACGCGACACGGCTAGGCACCGCAGCCTTCTGGATCGACCAGGCACGTCGCCGACCGCGGCCGGAGACGTACCAAGTCGGCGATGGTCTTCGCGAGGAGATCGCGCTGTGCCTTCTTGGCGGTTACGGAATCACCGAGAAGATGGCGTACCACGCCTACGCGCGGCTCCGCGACGAACAACTGCTGACCGGTGAAGTGGTCGACATCGGGGCCCTCCGCGAAGCCCTGACGCGGCCCCTCGAGCTTCCTGGCCACGCACACCCGGTGCGCTATCGATTCCCATCGTTGAAGGCACAGCGCCTCGCAGGAGCGTTCGAATTCCTGCGCGAGAACACCCCTCCACCGGAAGCGGAACCAGTGCACCTCCGGGACTGGTTGACCTCCCTGCCTGGGATCGGCCCGAAGACCGCGTCGTGGGTCGTACGGAATCTCACGCGCACCGACGATGTCGCTGTCATCGACGTTCACATCCGTCGTGCTGGCGTCGCCGCCGGCATCTTCGACCCGGCGTGGAAGCTGCCGCGCGACTACCGCCGCTTCGAGGAGGCATTCGTCATGTGGGCTCGCCTCGGCGGCATTCCGACAGCTGACCTCGACGCCTGCATCTGGTCCACGCTCGCGACGATGGGGCGTAGCGCGCGTTTGCTGTTCGGTGTCGCCACTTTGGGTGATCTCGACTGAAACCCGTCCGAGCCACTGCCAACACCGCTAGGGTCGCGTTGCGGAGTCTCGGTCTTGGCCAAAGGGGGCGGACGTGGGCGGAAGTGGTGGCTCGGGGTACGAGGTCGACATCATCGGCGGCGGGCCTGGTGGTCCTTCCTGCTCGACACTCTCGTTCGACGCGCCGGTGGCATCGCCCGACCCGGCTGTGGTCGCGCAGATATCGGTGCACGACATCTGTGACGTTGTGGTGGCGGGCACGCCCCCACAGGTACGGCTGCTGGTCAGGCCCATCGGAGTTCAACTCGGCGCACTCACTGAACGCCTGGCTGACCTCACCAAGTGCATCGCGGAGGGGTACGAGTACGAGGCCGAGGTGATCAGCCTGACGCCCGTTGTGCGGGTGCGGGTCAGTCCCCGCCGCACGAACTGACGCCATGGACATCTCGGTCGTCGGCGGCTCGTACCACGAGGTCTGCATCGACCCGACGGTGCACCGGCTGTTGGGGTCGGGATTGCGGGCGACGCGTCTGCTGGATGCTCTCGGTTCCCACGCGCGGCTGAATACCTGCGTGGACGAAGCAACCGCCCCTGAGCTGGAGGCCGTGGCCACAGCGTTTGGCATGACCGTCGTCACCACACCTCGCGATGCTGCCGTTCGCTACGTATACGAGACGCCAGTTCATCCAGCGGTCCGACCCGGTTCAACGCGCGGTGGCCCAATCCAAGTGGAAGGTGAGGTTGTCGTCGGCTTCGGGATGATCGAGACGGCGTGGACGGCGACAGCCGATCGTGTCGTCATCGATCCGCAACACTCGGATGTCGCCGAGCTACGAAGCCGGGTCACCGCTCCCCACGTTGCGCTCGTGCTGAACGAACACGAGGCGCGGCGATTCGCCAGACGTGATGACCTGCGCGACGCGGCCCGAGACTTCGTCGAGCTCGGCATCGACGCCGTCGCCATCAAGCGGGGCGCTCGTGGCGGTCTCGTGGCCACGCCGGCCGGTGTCAACGCGTACGGCGCCGTCCCCACCGCGCGCGTTGACCCGATCGGGTCTGGCGATGCGTTCACCGCTGGCTTCGCCCACGCTTGGGCGGTTGAAGGAGCCGAGCCGCTCGACGCGGCCCGCTTTGCGTCGCGGGTCGCGGCGGCTCACTCGCTCGAGAGCGCGGCAGGCTTCAACACCGACGTCCTTGCCGACGTCGGAGAACCGATTCCGTACCCGCCGGACTCGACCCCGATGGTGTACCTGGCCGGCCCGTTCTTCAACGTCGCCCAGCGAATGCTCATCCGCGTGGCGCGCCGAGCCCTTCGTCATCTTGGTGTCGACGTGTTCTCACCGCTGCACGAGATCGGCCACGGGGGCGACGAGGTCGCTCGGCTCGACATCGCGGGCCTGGAGGGCTGCGCCAGCGTCCTCGCCATCCTTGACGGCGCCGACTCGGGAACGGTGTTCGAGACTGGATGGGCCACTCACGCGGGCATCCCCGTAGTCGCTCTCGCCGAGAATGCCGATGACCACGCCTGGACGATGCACCGCGGAACCGAAGCCCTCGTCGTGCCGGACCTTTCGAGCGCGATCTACAACGCTGCCTGGGCTGCCCTCGGGCGAGACGTCGAGCAGTGACCCGGCTACTGCTGCTCTCTGGGGGCTTGGACAGCACCGCCGTGGCCGCCATGACCCACCCTGACCACTGTCTCACCATCGACTATGGACAGGTCGCGGCACAGGCAGAGAAGCGCGCCGCCCGGCAGGTCGCGGTAGACCTACGCCTCCCATGGAGCGCGATCACGGTCCCGGCGACTGACGTCGGCAGCGGGCTCATGACCGGCAACAAGAGCCATGGGCCCGCGCCCGCGGGAACCCCTCCGGAGTGGTGGCCTTTCCGCAACCAGCTGCTGATCACCCTCGGCGCGGCATGGGGGGTTACCCGCGGCGTGACGAGCATCGAAGTCGGCACCATCGCATCCGACGGCGCGCGTCACGTCGACGGCACCCGACCGTTCCTGGACGCAATCGACCATGTCGTCGCGCTCCAGGAGGGCCACATCCGCGTCGAGGCGCCGGCGGCAGGGATGAGCGCAGTCGAGCTACTGCGTATCTCCGGGGTGACTGAGGCCGTTCTCGGGTGGACTCACTCATGCCACCGCGCGAACTTGCCATGCGCGCGGTGCCCAGGCTGCACGAAGCGTGCTGAGACGCTGCACGCCGCAGGCCTGCTCCAGTGAAGAGGCGCGCCGGCTTACTGACCACCAGCAGTCTGGTGGCCGTCTTCATCGCATGCATCGCGCTCGCGAACTGGTCGATCATTCACATCGGGATCGACAACGGAGCCGGTGCCCCCCGCACGATCCCACTCGGATTCGGGCTCCACGCGCCGTCGGGCGTGCTGTTCGCGGGCGCGCTGCTCACCGTGCGGGACGTGATCCACGACCGCGTTGGCACGCTCGGTGTGTTGACCGTCATCGTGGCAAGCGCGCCAACGACTGCCCTGACGTCGACCAGGTCGTTGGCCGTGGCCTCTGTAGTGACGTTCATGATCGCGGAGGTTGCCGACCTGCTCGTGTACGACCGACTGCGCAACAACGGCCGTGCCCGAGCGGTTGTCGTCAGCAACGCGGTATCGGGGCTGGTTGACTCGTTCCTGTTCCTGACGATCGCTTTCGGGTTCAGTGCCGCCGCAAAGGGGACGGTCGCCATGACAATCGGGAAGGTCGTCGCGTCGGTCCTGACACTCGCGCTCATCACAGCCGTGCGGTACGCCCCGTCCCGCACGAGTCAGGCGCCTGACGCAGAGACCATGGCTATGAGTGGGACGCTCAGGCACCCGGGAGGGGGAACGACCGGCGCTGCGTCCTTGCCGCGCCAGGCCGGATGACAACAGACTGCGTCGAGGCGGCGCGTCGAAGGCGGTGGCCCGAGCGACTTCGATCGGAGCTCCGACTTGGTGGCCGCCCGAGGGCCGCGCCCAGACCAGCAGCCGTCGCGGTTCTCGCGGAGCGTCATCGAAGGCGTCATCGCGTCGGCCCACCCGTCATCGGTAGGCGACCAGCACTCGCAACGGCCCGTCCACGACGTGAGACGAACTGCTGACCACGTGCTGACCACGAGCCCCGATGACCCCCTGCGACCCCTGCCCGAAAGGCACCGTCACCCGCGCTGACCTGCACAAACACTCTGTGCGCCTGGCGGGATTCGAACCGGCGACACCCGCTTTAGGAGGGCGACGCAGAACAGGCACCAAGCCGCGCACCTGCGGCGATGCCCGCCACAGCTGCCGTCAGTGCAAGGGCTACGCGGATTTCACTGACCTGACGCTGACCCGAGTAGGCGCTTCTCGCACCGATCACACATCACGAGAAGTCGGGCGCCGCGAGCGGATCGTCATCCCCGACTCCCCTCCACCCACCGGCGAGTCTCCTCGTCGAGTCCACACGACGTCGGCGTCCAGGCCTTGGCGACGAACGCTCGACGCGGCTGCGTGATGCTCGTCTCGATGACAACAGCACCCTCAGTCGGGAAGCTTCTCGTTTCTCCGCTTGGACAGGTAGTACTGCCGCTCGCGGATCGCGGAGCCGAGGCCAATGGCACCGGGCCGTCCCGAGGTGTGCGCCGGAGCCGGGATCAGCCGCCACCCCGCTTCGAGTTCGCTCACCCGCTCGACCGGGCAGCCGGAGAGCCTCAGCTCCCACCGGTCAATCGCCCCGGTATCAGCCGGATCGCCGTAACGGACAGCGCCTACCGCCTCGGCACCAGCTTCGCCTGCCTCCCTCGCACGGTGGACCGAAATCCACTCCTCGAGCGTCCGGGTCACTGCAAACCGCGCTCCGAATCGCTGACCGGGGTCGAGGAGGATCGGCCCCGACAGTGCAGCTCCCTTGTCGTCGAAGAGTTCGTCAACTTCCACGGTCACATGCCTGGTCGACTCGTTGATGATCTCTACCGGAGTCACGATCATGATCTGCCTCGCGCGATCTCGCGGCATCAGCATCGGTTCGGTCATCGGCCCAACATGCAGCGGCAGTGGCTCCCCGCCCAGGTACACGGAGGGCTCCAACGGGGGCCACGTCGGCTCGTCCGGCAGGTGCACAGTAATCGCCGGCGTATTCGCGTCAATTCGGGCGCGCACCGCTTCCGCCGCCTGCTGCCGGGTCAACTCAAGTGCAGCGTTGGCTGTCGCCACGGCGCCCTCGGATGCCTCCGCCGAGCGCCGGGTCTCCCACGACTGCCAGCACACGACGGCAGCGGCAACAACCGCCGCGCCCGCAGCCACCCAGTTCGAGCCGTCCGCCACACCGGGAGCATCCCACGCGCGCCCGTGCAAATGTGCAGGATTGCGCTCGTCACCGGTGGCGATGACCGCTGGCGGCCGACCACACCATGACCGGGCCGGGTGGGCCCGCCCCAACCGACCGTCAAAATCGCCTCGTCCGCGGGCGGACTCAACGCGCCCATCTTCGCTGGACGGGCTTCCCGCTTGGCCGCCTTCAGGTGTGCGACGCGCGGTCAGGCGACCCGCCGCCAATGAACCCGCCCCCTGCGCGACTCTCGGGGTCTAGGTTGCCGGTGGAGCGGCGACGGCTACCGCAGCGAGGGGGACCGCTGTGCAGATCGAGCGGATTGAGCGGATTCAGGAGCACCGGATCTTTCATTCGTGGACCCCGAGCGACGATCCCCCAGACTTCAAACCGATAACTCTCATCTACGGCGAGAACGGGTGCGGCAAGTCCTCTTTGGCCAGCCTCCTGCACCCAGACAGCTCGCCCGAGGCATGGGCCGCCGGTGTCACGGTCAAGGTCCGGGACGCTGGGAAATCACGGCGGGTCACCACCGCCGACGACCCGTGGTGGCAGAAGGTGGTGGTCTTCGACTCCGACTACGTCCAGCGCGCGATCCGGGTGAAGGCCGGAAGCACCGACGCCCTTCTTGCGCTGGGAGAGGACGCGGTTGAGCGCCAGCGCCAGCGCGAAGAGGCCGAGGCACGTCTACAGAAGGCGCACGAGTCCTCGGCGGAGGCAGAGGCGAAGAAGCGGCTGGCCGTCAAGGCGCAGGAAGAGGCCGGCACGAGAATCGCCAGGGAAATACAGCAAGTGCTTCGCGAGCGTCCCAGCTTCACCAGCTACACCCGTGCCAATGTCGTCAGGGACATGGCGAATGCCACCTCCGCGGCCGGCCGGGCGAACCTCGACAGGTCCGAACTTCAGGCGCGGGCCACAGCGCGCGCAGAGGACCCGATCGGCGCTCGAGCGGCTATCTCCGCCCCAACCACCGCACTAGTGGATGTCACCAGCCTGCTGATCGAGCAGCCAGCGGTTGCCACAACAGACCTCGGTATGCACACCCTCGTCGAGCGCGATTGGATCGAGCAGGGCACACACCTCCATGAGGTCGACCAGATGTGCATGTTCTGCGGCGGACCGGTGACCGCCGTGCGCCTGCGCGAGCTGCAGTCCGCTCTGGAGGCGGCCCGGTCAGACCTGGCTTCACGTGCCCGTACCCTCAAGGCCGCCGTCGACCACGACCTCGAAGTCCTCTCCAGCGAGGTCCAGCGCCTACCCGCCAACAAGGCTCGGACCCACGTAGACCTACGAGCCCGCTACGACGAGGCCCGGTCGAGCCTGACTACGCAGATCACCGAGCTGCACACCAGCCTCACCCGCGCCTCGGCCGTCCTCGACCTCAAGTCGCGGGACTCCCACGCCGCGCCCGAACTTGTCCAGCCGCACCCAGGCACTCCCGACGCCGCGGGCGAAACCACCTCAGACTGGCCCCCGGTCGACGTCACCACATTGAACGCCGTCATCGATGAGCACGACACGCGGTGCGCGAACTTCCAGATCGACTCCGACGCGGCAGCCAAGGCCTTTACCCACTTCGTCCTCGGTGACTACCACCAGGAGTGGACGACCTTGTCCGCAAAGTGGGAGAGCGCCGACAGTGCTGTCATCGAGGCTGCGACCGCGCTCGAGACTGCTCGGGTGGAGCTCGCGCAGCTCGCCGGCGGGCGGTACGACCTGGGCAAGGGGGTCCGCTGGATCAATACCGAGCTGTCCCGGCTGACCGGCCGCGACGACATCCGGCTCGAGGTCGCCGACGATGGCCAGCAGTACTCGATAACCCGCGATGGGGCCCACCCTGGTGACCTGAGCGAAGGGGAGAAGACGGCACTCGCTCTCGTACACTTCCTCGGGTCCTTGATGAACAACGGGCGCCCCACCCAGGACCTATGCGTCGTGATCGACGACCCGATCTCGAGCCTGGATGGCAACATCGCCACCGGCGCCTCGGCCGTTCTGTGGGGAGAACTCGTCGCACGTACCGTCTGCCCAAGGCCGGGCCACAACGTCTGCTCATGCCCAACGGAGGGGCATCGTATGCGAGTCGGCCAGGTCATCTTGTTGACCCACAGCTTCGAGCTCTTCAAGCGCTGGTCGAACAACATTGACCAGCTTCGAAACGCCGACGTGGCGCAGGGCCGTGACAGCCAGCAGCTCGAACTGCGCACCCGTTGGGCGAGCGACCCGCAAGGCACTCGAAGGGTCCCGTACTGGTCCGTCTTCGGCACCGATAAGCAGTCGCGAAAGCGGCTCCGTTCGGAGTACGCCTTCCTCTTTGACCGCTGCGCCGGCGCCCTGGTCGCCGTGCGCACCGGAACCGCCGAGGCCGCCACCCAACTGGAGGTCCAGTCACTGCTGCCGAATGCGGGCCGCCGCATCCTGGAGAGCTTCCTGTCCTACCGCCAGCCCGAGAATCTCGGCCAGACGTTCTACCCTCGGCTGCTCGCGGCGCTCCCCGAGGACGGCGACGCGACCACGCGTACTGCGCTACGCAACCACCTCAACAACTGGAGCCACTACGAGGAGGCCGCGATGGACGACCCCGTCGAGCGGCCCGACGCGATCACGATGATGCAGTTCGTCTTCTCCTTCATCCACGCACTGGACCCCCGCCATTTCCACGGGATGTGCACCTCGCTGAACCGCGACAGGTGGGACCTGCTCCTTCTGCCCGTCGGCCGCACTCAGTCGGCCGACGACCCGCTGCCCCTCTCGTGCGGACGCGACGGATGCGTCTTCGCTCTCACGCCGCCTGCGGCCGCAACCAGCTGACCGCGCCGGCACGCGGCGGGGTCGCGGGCGCGTCTCAGGACAGACTGCGGGATTCCCTGACGACGTCGGCAATCTGCTGCGCGATGTCGCTGATCGTGTTGTGGTCGGTGTCGAGGGCGACCTTGTCCGCGAGGGACGGGCTATAGCTACGGACCTGGTCAGCAGTCAGCTTGTGCCAGATCGGCAGGAGCGTCTGCTCGCCGGCCACGTTGCGGGTCACGAGCCCGTCGAGTTCGTGGTTGGTCCAGCCCTTTGCGAAGAACGACTCAGAGAGGACAACGATCCCGAAGCGGCTCGACCGGATTCCTTCGTCGATCTTCCGGCGGAGGCTGTGCCCGATCCGCATCTCGGCCTCGTCGAGCCAGACGGTGACGCCGAGCGCGGCGAGCGCATCGCGGAGAGGCCGGGCGACCGTCGGCTTGTCCTCGCTCGCGTGCGAGATGAACACGTCCCAGGTCTGTCCGCCGAGCACACCAGTGTCAGGCTCTTCCGGTTCGCGGACTGCGACGTCGCGGGCGGGGTTCGACGAGGGCACACGGGCTTCGGGAAGGAAGCCCCGCGGCGGGGGTCGAACAGCCACACTCGCTCGGATCGTGCCCGCGTGCCCGCCGAGGTCGATGGCGACAAACCAGTGGTCGTTCGACGGCACGGCGATGGAGAACGGGGATCGTGTCACCTTCCCGCCGGCGTACCTGTAGCTGCGTCCTGACTTGTAGTTGCGGTACTCGCTGCTCGTCATGAGTTGAACGTTGGCTTGGTTCCGAAGGTTGACGACGACTGTCGAACCCCGCGTCAGGTTCCCCAGGTCCCAGTAAAGGTGCTCCACGTCGCGCCTCTCGTCGTGCGACTTGCGTCGTTTGCATCGTCTCAGATCGGGCCGACAGATCCAGATTGATCCGCGTGGGCGCCGGTTGAAGAACACCGGAAGTGATGTCGGCGTCGGCCTCCTGCCCGGGAATGCGGGCGGGCTGCCGACCTGGCGCTGACCTGGATCGGCGCAGAGAGCTCGTCACCACCGCGCACCACCTGAGAATCTGGGCCCGACCTGGGCATCCACTCGAGGGACCGCACGGTCTGTCTCACCCGCCCGCGCAGCCGGACCCTACCCCCCAAGCCGCTCACCTGGATGAATTCCGTACGTGGATCGATATCCGCTGCACCAGCGCAAATCTTGGCCAGCGACCCTCATAGCCCCTGACCAACCCAAACACCCTGTGCGCCTGGCAGATTCGAACCGGCGACAGCCGCTCGAGGAGTTCGACCGTAGAGCGGCCGCGGGGCTCTGACCTGCGGAAATACTCGCGATGAGTGCCGCGATTGAGGGCCCTCCGCGAGTTCCACTGACCACACACTGACTACGGCTACATGCCGAACACTCGGAACGAGAGCCGCGAAACGGTCAGTATGGGCCGAGGAACCGCGATCCATTGAAGTGCACCATGTGGTCGGGATTGTCCGAGCACCACGCCTCCGTCTCCCACGCGAGGACGGCGAGGTACTTCCTCATTGCGGCACGGCTCGGGAAGCACGACACGAACACCAGCCCGGCGGTGCATCCCGCGAAGAGGTGCTTCAGTTCGGCGTGCCGCTTGGAGTCCACCGGGCCGTGTGAGCTGGCCGCCTCCATTAGCACCAGCCAGCCGCGGTCCTCCATGCGCACGACTAGGTCGGGCAGCTTTCCGTGGTGGTCTACGGTCACCCCGAGCGCGGCTAGCGCGGCCTCGTCGAACGTGGCGAGCTTGCTGTCCGCGTCACCGAGGTAGAGCACCTCGCCTCCCGGCGTGAAGCGTGGGCAGAACTCATGAACCATCTCCGCGAGCAGCATGTTCTGCCCGCCTGGGGAGAGGGTCACCGCCTGCCCGTCCGGCAGCGTCACCGGGATGCGGTTCATGTCCCGCGCGGCAGCGTAGGCGGCGATCTGCCCGGGCAACGCGAGTAGGTACGCCTTCAGCGTGCCCTCGGCGGCAGACGCGCCCCACTCGGTGATGACGGCGAGCGCGCCGGGCGAGACTCTGTAGTTCGCCTTCGGGCTGTTCACAGCGCGTGTCGGGTCGT
>Ga0209747_1001330_pt1 | contig 13184 bp, 9 predicted proteins | sample BarGraNGADG00311_FD_184498 | JGI IMG/M metagenome (GOLD analysis project Ga0209747, IMG submission 184498) | Arctic peat soil microbial communities from Barrow, Alaska - Barrow Graham LP Ref core NGADG0011-311 (SPAdes) (version 2) | ecosystem: Environmental > Terrestrial > Soil > Wetlands > Peat ... | reverse complement strand
GGCGCAAAGGCGCTGGGAAATGCGGTAACTCCTTACCTTAGGAGAACGGCTCTTATGGTCCTGAAATTTCGATAAGAGTATCTACGGCATCCCCCATGATACGTTCTCCTACTTCTAATAATGCCCCTTGTCTGACTCCAAATGTTGATAGTAAACCATATACACATGTGTAATATGCTTCTTCCATATCTTCCGGGCTTTCGAGAAGCGCTCTTAAGCCGGATCCGGCAACCATACTCATGTTTTTCCAATCGTCCGGAAAACATGATTGCAGAGCATCCCTCCAGTCATATGCCCACTTACGAAAATCTTTTATTACTTTTTCTTGTTCGAGATAACCTATTGCGAGCACCCGGCCAAGGTCTTTATTGGTCCTCTTGATTCTTCTATCACCGTACGTTGTACTCATCCGTTCTGGTTTAATTTCAGGGTGTTCAAGCATATTGGCCAAAGCCATCATCTGAGGCCTGGCATAATAGATTCCTAGTTCTTCAATCTTTTCCGGCCGGAATGCTGTAAGTGAAAGATAACGAAATGAAGGTAATCCAAAATGGCCCTCATCGATAATCATACGTGTCCATTTCTTTCCCAAATCTTTTGGAGACTCTGGTTCAGTAAGAAGTTCAATAAACCATGCATTTTCGTCTCCCTGATCGACTCCTGGGGGATAAAGTCGTACTGCCGGTAATTCATTATCCGGAGTATCAGGTGTTCCTGGAGTCTGGCGTTCTCCGATCAGGCGAGGATGCCATTTGGCATCGAGAAGTTTTCTGGTTATCGCTTCACCCTTATCAGAAGCAACAAGAAAAGGTTTTAATAAGCAATCGATATCTTTTGTTCTTACTGCCTTATTGCTATCGTTACTAAAATAAGCATAAGCGGCAGCAAGGCTTCCTATGATGACGATGTTTTCCCGGCAATCTTCTGGCACTGCGTCTGCCACATTCTTCAACACATCCGCAGCATTTATTTGACTCATTGATAGGTTCGTTCTTTCAAATGTTCAAGTAATTCAGAAGCCTGTGATTCCTGACGTGCTTCATATAAGTCCAACAGGCATTCAACTTCATCTGCTATTTGTAAGTGATTGCTTTGATTAAATAAGGAATCAGGACGAAAAATGTTATGTATAACCACCTGTGGGATTTCTCCGGTTTCGATCCTTTTTAATCCTGGATCTAAAGTCCTGACGAACTTATCGATTTTGCCGGTACTCCAGTTATGCACACTTAAGTCAAGGCGAGGAATTCCAACAAGATCTATTCCAGGCAGGTAGAATCTTGCACCTATTATGCCCCCACAAGCAACATCGTAATCATTTTTTTCAGTTAATCTTTCAATAAGATTATCAATATTTTTCGGCTGGTAAGCCCAATACCCCCTTGACTTACGAACACCATCCGAAACGGCTATCAACTTGAACCAACTATCGCCCGGAAAAGATTTGAGCTCGATACTTCGATCGGAATGGCGTTTAATGTAAACTTCCATCTTTTCAAGTGTCAAAGCAATTGTGGGGTATGAAAAACCGGACAATTGACTTACCTTGTTTAGTTGGAGTGGGCCATATCCTCTGAACCAATAAACGAGCAGAATACGAAGAATCTCAAAAAAAGCATCTGATTTTCGGGGTTGGTTTCTAAATTTTTGACTGAGCTTCTCCTGAATTTCTGATATAACTTCAGATTCTTCACTTGTGAGATCACCGAGCTTTTTGATAATTGCGCCATTAAAAATCACAACTATTACCAATCTTGAAAAGATAAGAGGCTGAATGAGTTTTGAAAGGGTTTCCCATTCATTTTTTAATCGCGGACCACTTATTTTAGTCTCATCCAGAATAAGAATTCCACGGTGATCTGAGAGGTCAGCCATGATCCCTGCCAACAAAAAAAATGCCGAGTGAATGATTCGTATGTCTGTTACACGAGCCTTATATTCGAAAATGGATTTACCCATTATTGCATCAACACGTGTCTTGCATGTGTCCTCTACCTCAACTTCATACCGGATCCTTTCCATAAAACAAAGTTGCGAATTTAAATTAATATAAGCAACTAAATTTAAAGCCGCACCTAAATATTAAAGCCGCACCTAAATATTAAAGCCGCGCTTTCATTTAACGTCGCACACCGCGTACCGAGCTCCGAAAACCTCGCACCCCGTGCCTCGCTCCGTACCCTGTACCTCGTACCCCATACATTTCTCCCCTGTTAACTTCTCCCGGAAGAATAAAAGCTCCAATCAGTTTACAAAGGCCTCCGGAAAAATTCCGGGCTGGGCAATCGGACTATCACTCTATGCCACTTTTTTAAGCAGCAATACATTTTTAGGTGTTCCGGGAAAAGCCTTTGGAACAAACTGGAATGCCTTTGTTTTCAGTTTATCAATGCCGTTTGCAGCATGGATAGCCTCAAAATATTTTGTCCCGTTTTACCGGAATTCCGGTGATGCTTACGCCTTTAAAGACAATAAACTGTTAAATAATCTACAAATTAGGCCTTTCTTCTAAAACAACATGTTTTATATTTACACGGTTATAAGTATATGTGATATTGATTCTTCCATCACTTGTTTGAATCACAGCCGGATAACTAAACTCTCCTTTACTTTCATTTTCAAGAATAAGTGCATCCTTCCATTCTGTACCATCTTTTGAAATCGCAACATTAAGTCTGGCCCTGTCTTCATTCCCCTGGATGGTTGGGTTGTATACCAGTATAAACCATCCATCTTTAAGTGTGACGGCATCAATACCGGAATTCGGATTTGGTAATTCTGTTTTAGTTAATTTCCCCCAGTTATTTCCATCGTTGCGGGAAAAAGCCTGTACTACGGCATTATTCTTACTCCTGCACAAAATCTGAAGCTTATTGTCAGGACGGATCAATATAGCAGGTTGGATTACATTGAACTTTGTTCCGGTATCTACGGGTATAACCTTCCAGGTTTTTCCGGAATCCGAAGATTTTTCCATGTGCACTTTCCAGCTCTGGCTTGTTTCAACACTTGACGGAGAAAGAATGGCTCCATCAGGCAATTGAACAGGTTTGTTTTTAATAGGGCCGAGTATTCCCGAAGGTAATCGTTCAGGAGAAGTCCAGGTTCTTCCGTCATCTGCCGAAGTACGTACCATTCCCCACCAGGTCCTGGGAGACGGACCTGCCTTATACCATAAAAACAGCTTACCTTCCCGGGTTTTAAAAAGTACAGGATTCCAGCATGGATAAATCAAAGAGTCATTTATGATTCCGTCGGCGATCTTAACAGGTTTGCCAAATTTGCCATTCTCCCTGGTGGAAAGCCAGATGCAGACATCCTTATTCCCTTCAGCTGTGCCTCCAAAAGCAGCCACCATATATTTACCACGTGTGACCTCAACAATTGTTGAAGCGTGGCATTGTGCAAAAGGAGGTGAATTAAATACAAGTTCCTCACTTACCTTATTCAGGGTAATCTGGCTGAAACCTGTAATTGATGGAAAAAATAATGTAAGCAAAGTAACTGATATCCTCAAAATGTTGTTCATGAAATGAATTATCTGGTTGGGGAATACTTATTGATTCGTTCTGAAGGAGCCTGGTAAATCAGCATTGATTAAGTTGTGAAATTTGTAGTTTGCGTTCCCCGTACAATTCCATTTTCCAGATTCATAATTCATCATACTTCTTCGCTATTCCTTTCGCTTTCTCCACCGGATATTTCTCACCGTTTTTCTTTATCTTTTCAAGAACTATCTCCTTCACATCAAAGCCATGTTTCCCTGCCAGTAAGAGGCTGAATGCAAGTATATCAGCAAGTTCCTCCTTCAGTTTTGTACTGTCAACAAGTTCCGATTCCTCGGTCGTTTTCCACAGAAAGAGTTCATTTAACTCAGCTGCTTCAATTGATATTGCCAATGCAAGGTCCTTTGTGTTATGAAACTGTTCCCAGTGCCTGGCATCCCGGAATTTAACAAGTTCGTCTATAAGTATTTGAATATCATCCATAGATTTAGGTTTGGAACAATAAATATAGTGAAAAAGGATTATGAAATAATATTTGTAAATTGCGACTGTCCGTTGCTATTAATATATTATGTGTTCGCTGTTCAGGAATAAATACCGGAATGAATCCTTCCGGTTGACTGGTCATGATTAATCATCTGGCAGTAAATATTTCATTACAATTTGCACACACTTTGGGGTGTCACTTTTTGGAAATATCGGTTAAATAATATTTAAAATTACTCACCAATGGCCAGATTTTATCTAACTTGTGGTAGGATTTCAATTATTTATTACCTTAATCAAATTCAATAAGTATGCAAGAGACAATACGTTTTGAACTTAATGGTAAAAAGATAGAGACGCTTCTTGATCCAACCCTGACTCTGTTATGGGTTTTACGTAACAAATTCGGATTAACCGGGACTAAATATGGTTGTGGTATGGGATTCTGTGGAGCATGTACAGTTCTTCTGGAGCAGGAAGCTGTCAGGTCCTGTATGCTGCCGGTGGGGGATGCTGATAATAAAAAAATTGTCACCATCGAAGGACTGGCACGTAATGGTAATCTGCATCCTGTTCAAAAAGCTTTTATAGAACATGATGCACTACAATGCGGATACTGTACACCTGGTATGATTATGAATACTGTAGGGTTTTTGTTAAAAAATCCGGAACCATCTCAGCAGGACATCATAAAAGGTATGGAAGGCAACCTGTGCCGCTGTGGAGCCCATATACGGATTATTAAAGCAATTCAGACTGCAGGCAAAGAAATGAAAGGAGGGAAATAGCCATGAAAAAAATAGTAGTTAATGAAAATGAATCATTGAAGTCACAGGAACTTTCCGGTATGAAGAGGCGAGACTTTTTTAAAATTCTCGGTGGTGGCATATTCATTTTTTTTCAGCCCTGGGATCCTTTTGAACTATTTAATTTACAAACCCAGCAGCGCAGATCTCTGCCAACAGAATTCAATGCTTTCCTCCAGATTACCGAAGATGGCATGGTAAATTGTTACACCGGTAAAATCGAAATGGGACAGGGAGCCATTACGTCGCTGGCCCAGATAATGGCCGATGAGATAGAGGTTCCGTTTGAGAAGGTAAAGATGGTTATGGGTGATACCGATCTTTGCCCATGGGATGGCGGGACAAACGGTTCCCAAACAATCCGTTCCTTCAGTCCGAAGATGAGGGTTGCAGCTGCAGAAGCAAAAGCCGTACTGTTGCAACTGGGTTCGGACTACCTGCATGTTCCCGTTTCGCAGCTCGAGGTGAGGAATGGCATTATCATGGATACTAAAAACAATAAAAGCAAAATCAGTTATGGTGAATTAGCCAAAGGGAAAAAAATTGAAAAACACCTTGAAGGAAAACCGGAACTAAAGGATCACACAAAATTCCAATATGTAGGGAAACCATATCTGCACCAGGATGCCCGACTCAAGGTCACCGGTGAAGCCAGATTTTCTGCTGATATTCAGCTGCCTGGTCTATTGCATGCACGGGTTCTCAGGCCTCCCTCACATGGGGCAAAATTATTGTCTGCAGATGTTTCGGAAGCTGAAAAGATAGAAGGTATAAAGGTAATACGCGATGGAGATTTCATTGCTATTGTAAGTGATGACCGTGATAAGGCTGACCAGGCGATTGTGAAAATAAAAGCTGAATACTCATTCGACGAGATCATGGTAGATGATAAATCAATATTTGATCGCATATTAAAAGCTGATTCAAAAGCTAATGTTGTTGGAAACAATGGAGATATTGAAACAGGCAGAAAAAGTTCTGATATACTTACAGAGTCGGAATTTTATAATAGTTATGTGGCTCATGCACCAATGGAGCCTCATGCTGCAACAGCTATGACTGAAGGCGATAAAATTACTGTATGGGTTTCAAATCAGGGGCCTTACCGGACCCAGGAAACAATTGCCCGGGAAATGAATGTTCCTCTCGAAAATGTCAGAATAAGAACACCTTTCGTGGGAGGCGGCTTTGGTGGCAAGTCAGCCCATTTACAGGCAGTAGAGGCGGCAAAACTTGCAAAGATCACCGGGAAACCCGTTGTGGTTGCCTGGACACGTCAGGAAGAGTTCTTTTACGATACATTCCGGCCGGCAGCTGTTGTAAGGATCACATCGGGTATGGACAAATCCGGAAGGCTGACACTCTGGGATTATAATACATATTATGCCGGGTCAAGGGGCTCTGAAACGATCTATGATGTTCCAAATGCCAAAACTACCAACTACAGCGGAGGATCAGTTCATCCCTTTGGCACAGGAGCCTGGCGCGCCCCTGGCAACAATACCAATACATTTGCAAGGGAGTCGCAGATAAATATAATGGCGTATAAAGCGGGCATTGACCAGTTGGATTTTCGTCTGAAAAATCTTAAGGATGAAAGAATGATTGCAGTGTTAAAAGCAGCAGCAGATAAATTTGGATATACACCTGCGAAGAATCCAGGTGGCCGAGGGTATGGAATTGCCTGTGGAACAGATGTCGGAACATATGTTGCAAATATCGCTGAAGTAATGGTGGATAAAAATACCGGACATGTTCAGGTTCTCCGGGTGGCCTGTGCTCAGGACATGGGGCTATGTGTCAACCCACAGGGTGCTACATTACAGATGGAAGGATGTATAACTATGGGGATGGGATATGCACTGACTGAGGAGATACAATTTCGGGGAGGAGACATTAAAAACCATTCTTTTGATAGTTATGAGATACCTCGTTTCTCATGGTTGCCAAAAATTGACACAGTGATAATGGACAGAAAAGACCAGGCACCACAGGGAGGAGGAGAGCCTGCAATAATATGCATGGGAGCAGTTATTGCCAATGCTGTTTTTGACGCAACAGGCGTGAGGTTGTTTCAATTGCCCATGAACCCGGAGAGAATATTGGCTGCGCTGAAAAAGTCCTGATCAGATTGCACTTAACACAAAAAAAAACAACTATGAGCAAGTCTGACACCGTTTTTGGTAAAAGCAATGAAAAAACTTCAGAAAAATGTGAAAACCGTCGTTCATTTCTGAAAAAAGCATGTGCTGCTACAATTACTATTGCCGGATCTGATTTTATTTTCCCGGCAGGACAAGAATCAGAATACTGGCAAAGTAACAATAGAGTTATGCCATGGTACCGGCGAATTACCAGATGGGGGCAGACAAATATAACAGAAACTGATCCTGCCACTTACGATATTAAATGGTGGAGAAGCTATTGGAATCGTACTCATATCGGGGGCATAATTGTTAATGCAGGAGGTATAGTAGCTTATTATCCCAGCAAGATACCTCTTCATCGTCAGGCAGAGTTACTGGGGGGACGTGATTTGTTTGGAGAACTTTGCAGGGGTGCCCATGAAGATGGTCTGGCTGTTTTTGCCAGGATGGACTCAAACCGTGCACATGAAGAATTCTACAATGCTCATCCCAACTGGTTTGCCGTTGATAAATCGGGGAAACCGTATAAAGCCGGTGACCTGTTTATAACATGCATAAACAGCCCTTATTATAATGATCATATTCCTTCTGTCATAAAAGAGATTATAGAACTGTACCATCCTGACGGCTTTACTGATAACAGCTGGAGTGGTCTGGGTCGTGATTCGATCTGTTATTGTGATAATTGCAGGAAAAAGTTCCGGGAAAAGCATGGAATGGAGATACCTGCTAAAGCAGACTGGGATGATAAGGCTTACAGACAATGGATACGATGGAATTACAATCGCCGGCTTGAAATATGGGATCTGAATAACCAGATATCAAAATCGTTTGGAGGGAAAGATTGCATCTGGGCAGGAATGAATAGCAGTTCGGTAAGCAGCCAGAGCAAAAGCTTCAGAGATTTTAAGGAGATTTGTGCCAGGGCTGAGATAATTATGCTTGACAGCCAGTCCAGAAGTGATGCTGAAGGATTTCAGCAGAACGGTATCTCCGGTAAGATGATACACAGCTTGCTGGGATGGGAAAAACTTATTCCTGAAAGTATGGCAATGTATCAGGCGGGACGACCTACATTCCGTCTGTCATCTAAACCTGTCAATGAAGCAAGGATGTGGATGACTGAAGGAATAGCAGGAGGAATACAGCCATGGTGGCATCATGTCGGAGCTTACCATGAGGATAGACGTATGTACAAAACGGCTGCACCGGTAATGTCCTGGCATAAAACAAACGAAGAATATCTTATTAACAGGCATCCCATAAGTAATGTAGGTGTAGTCTGGTCACAGCAGAACATGGATTTCTATGGTCGCGATGCAACAGAACAGCTGGTCGAACTTCCCTGGCGTGGGATAACGCAGGCACTTATCCGGTCAAGAATCCCTTTTCTTCCGGTTCATGCCGACCATATTGAGCGGGACGCGGAAAAATTTTCCCTGTTGATTCTTCCAAATCTGGGTGTTATGACTGACCATCAGGTGGCTTCTGTAAAGAGATACGTTGCAGGTGGCGGTAATCTTATGGCCACAGGTGAAAGTAGTTTATACGATGAGTGGGGTGATCCAGGATCCGATTATGCGCTGTCCGACCTTTTTGGTGCACATATCACCGGAAAAGTTCCAGCTTTATCGGAAGATAAAAATGCCAGTCGGATTCAGGAAACAGTACATACTTATTTGAGAATTCTTCCTGAAATCCGAAGTAGGATCGATGGTCCCCACAATAGCCTGGAACCACCCGCAAGCGGAGTACGTCATCCTGTTTTCAAGGGTTTTGAAGAAACCGATATACTTCCCTTTGGAGGGACGCTAAATCCACTTAAAACAGACAAAGGGACAGAAGTTCTGATGACCTTTATTCCTGCCTTTCCCATATATCCACCTGAAACCTCCTGGATGCGGATTCCAAAAACCGATATTCCGGGCCTGATACTTAATAAATCAGGACAAGGTAGTCGTGTAGCATTCTTACCAGCTGATATCGACAGACAATTTAGCCGGTACAACCTTCCGGACCATGGTAATCTTCTGACAAACATTATACGTTGGACTTCGAAGGATGAGTTTCCCCTCTTAGTTGACGGCCCCGGTTTGATAGATTGTCATATTTACAGACAGGGAGAACATCTGGTTTTACATTTTGTTAATCTTACTAATGCCGGATCATGGCGTCAGCCTGTCGATGAACTGGTACCTGTCGGTCCGTTGAATATCAGAGTGAGAATCCCGGAAGGTATTACCGGTAACGATATTAGTTTGCTGGTGTCAGGCAAAAAGCTTACGGCTACTGTTAATGAAGGATGGAGCAGATTTGAGATCAACACTGTCCTGGATCATGAAGTAGCTATCGTACTTTAAATCAGGTATGATTAACTCTTTTTATTCTGACCAATTTCAGTGCCCCGCTTTATAAGCTGATTCCGGCAGACTATGGTCAAGGCCACGGCTTTTTCCACTTTAAAAGATTACATTTTGAAATTCCTTATGCTTTTAATTGTGCCAAAAGGTGTATCTAAAAGTGATGCTTCAATGGTATAATTTCCTTCTCTCAGATCAGTATCAAATACAAAAGAAAGTTTATTCTGACCAAAAGCAGAAATAATAATTTCCTGTGTTTTTTCCTGAACAACTGTTTCGTTTTTCAGTAACCTTAACCTGATTTTCCCCTGCCAATCTTTACCAAGGTCGTTTATTACAATTATTGGAATGTCCCGAGGGACACCTCTTTTTATTGTATCGTCCCAGAAATCAATCATCAAACCAATTGGAGAGAATGCATCCCGTAAATAATTATAGAACTGAGGTTCCCATTTCAGGTTCTTCAGATCAATCCAGTTGTCGCATGTCTGACCATCAGGCCTGTCATAACCAAGTCCTGTAAAAAGCAATACTCCGGCAGCTTTTCTGTGGCAACGCCAGAATTCAGTTTCGGCAGCAATGTATTGTGCAGATAATTTCCAACGATCTTGTGCAGTTGCATTTTTACCCAAAAGATTTTCAAAAAGTTCCCGGGTAAGTGTGGTCGGGTTACCGTCGCGGTTTAGCCAAAGCCATCCATATTCATTAATAATTACAGGATATGTTCCAGGATTTTTGAGAGCATTGCCTTCAGGAATTATACTTGCTTTGGCAATATCCTTAAATTTAAAATGAGCATCATAAAAATGATAAGGATGCGACTCAAATATATCACTTCCGGAACGAAAAGTACTATAGCTGTTATCCCAGCTTCTATCAGATAAATCGAGAGTTCTGACTCTGGCTATAGCTGTATCAATGTAAGGTTTAGATAATTGAGTTTCGTTGCTGGCATCCCAAATAACTACTGATGGATGATTCCAGCGCTCTTGCATCCATTCTTTGTACTCGAGGGTCAGTTCATCACTATTTAAGTTTTTTATCCATTTATTCCAGGTTGTACCTCCATACCAGATCGGAAATTCATCCTGAATCATAAACCCTTCTTCATCGGCAATATTGTACCATTCTTCGGGAGGAAAACCAATACAATTCCGATAAGAATTCCAGTACATGTCCTCTTTAAACCTCTGGTGCATTTTTCGCACCCAGTCGTAGTCCCAGGGTAGATTTCCACACAATGGATCTTCAAAAAAACGATAGAGTGTAATGTTTGTGCCTCTTAAAAAATATGGCTTCCCATTCAACACTGCCTGATGAGTAACAGAATCAAAACGAAGTTCACGCATTCCAAAACGTGTTTTGTAAGTATCACCATTAGTGCTCATTTCCAATGTATATAAAAATGGCGTTTCGGGTGACCAGAACGTACAATCTTTTATTGGTATTTCAATGTCAATTGTATTCTCACTGTTGGCATTCAATAAAATCTTACCAGTCTTGAATTCTCCTGCAACGATTCCGGTATTTGCCTCTTTGATAACACAAGAAATATTTGAAGAAGCAGCTATACCGGTGTTGTATAGAATTGTTTGAATCCGGGCTGATTTTTTCTTAATGTCAGGTGCTACCTGAACATTCCGGATATAAGGTGTTCCGCTTAAAATCAGATCGACATTATCAAAGATTCCGGATATATAGTGTTTCTTTTCATAATCAAAACCATCAGGCATATCCTGAGGTAATGAATTCCTGCAAGAACCCACTGCAATAATCAATTCATTCTCTCCTTTAAGGAGTGATTTTTTTAAATCGAAATATCCAGGTGTAAAAGAGGGCAAATGCTCACCGACATAAGTTCCATTCAAATAAACTCTTGTACCAAACATAGCTTTCCCAACCTTTAAAATAGCTATTTCAGGAATATTCTGGGTTATAACGAAAGTGCGATGATACCAATAGGTCTCACGAAGACTATCCTGCTGATGATAAAATAAGTCCAGGTTTTTATCAATGGAAAACCTGTCAGCTACCGGTGGTGCAGCATTAACAAAAGCCGGTAGTGCCAGAGAAACCAGACCCGGGACAGGAATGGTATGGTCAAATTTTGTTGGTACAACATCTTTCTTACCATCTGCTATCTGCCATATTCCGTTAAGGGAAATGGTGTTTCTTTTGTCTGAACTTTGATTACATTCTACAAACACTATTGCGCTAAGTAACAAAATAAGGAAGAGAATTCTTTTTTTCATAATTAATAGCTTATTTGAATACTTTACAAACCTTGATTAAAGATACATTATCATTATTATCTGAGGTATCAATTTATAGATAATTGACTACTTTTAATCTGATTATAACTCTCTGGTCTAATCTGTTCGATTTGACTTTTATTCCCGCTTTGCGGGATTTCGTAACTTTGTTACTCAACTTTTTACTTTTGTCTTTTGTCTTTATAAAAATGGGAACCATCTTTAAAAAGATATTCAGCCTTTTTTTCTTCCTCCAGGCTTTCACGGCGCAATCATTACTGTTCTCGCAGGTATCTGACAAAGATCAGATTACCGATACTGTTCATTGCCGTAATGCGATTGGACAGAGTTATGCTCTTTATCGGCCGGCACAATATGATAATAAAAAGAGCTGGCCGGTCATCCTTATTTTTGATCCCGCTGCAAGGGGAAAAACAGGTGTTAGTACCTTCATTGAGGCAGGCAGAAAATATGGATTCATCCTTGCCTGTTCAAACAATTCGCGCAATGGACCGCTGCAAGATAACTTCGCTGCCGCTGCTACAATGTTTCAGGATGTTGAAGAACGATTCACTGTAGATCAGAAACGGATTTATGCTGCAGGTTTTTCCGGAGGATCACGTTTTGCAATGGCTTTTGCTGTAAAAGAAAAGAAAATCTCCGGTGTTATCGGTTGTGGGGCAGGCCTGCCTAATGACAGGAATTATCTCCCCTCAGGAAATACCGACTTCTTATATTATGGCCTGGCAGGCACCCGCGATATGAATTATCTCGAAATGCACGACCTGCTTGGCTTCTTCAGCAGCAAGACCAGGGTGATATCATATTTCAGGACATTCCCCGGGGGCCATCAGTGGCCCGGTTCCGATTTGATCACTGAAGCTGTGGAATGGTTAGTCCTTCAGACAATGAACAGGAAAATAATTCCGGCCGACCGGACATTTCTTTCATATGTTGAAAACAAAACACAAAACCTGATCAATTCGCAGTTATCCGCCGGAAACCAGGCTGATGCAATAATGTACATGAGGTTTGCCGCCAGAGACTTTCAGGGAACTCCTTTTGCCTCCGGGATGACAAAGTTGTTGACTGATTCCGAAAAATCGGCTGAATATCAAAAGGCAATCCGAAAATGGAATAAAATGGCTGCAACTGAACAGGAGAAAAAAGAAAAGTATCTCAACTACCTCAGTGAGATCGTTAATTCAGGTTCATTACCCGACAGTGCATCAGTATGGTGGAGAAATGAGACCAGAGAACTTATAAGGCTTCGAGATAAAGGAAGTCCTGAAATCAGCCAGATGGCATCAAGAGTCCTGAATTTCATTTCTATCCTTTGCTCTGAACAGGGAACATCATACTACAGGAACAGGTTTTATGCACAGGCAGCCTTTATGTTTGAGATCTGCACATTGTCGGATAGTGAAAACCCGAATAATTATTATAATCTTGCCAGGTCCCTGGCCGGATCAGGTAAATCAAAGGAGTCGGTTGATGCACTTTCTGCAGCCATGAACCATGGCTTTAATTCACGAAAAACGGTCGAGTCCGATCCTGCCTTCGGTAAGATCAGGGGTGACACCCGGTATAAAGCCCTGATACTTAAAATGAAATAGATAATCTTATT
>Ga0209747_1001328_pt1 | contig 13186 bp, 9 predicted proteins | sample BarGraNGADG00311_FD_184498 | JGI IMG/M metagenome (GOLD analysis project Ga0209747, IMG submission 184498) | Arctic peat soil microbial communities from Barrow, Alaska - Barrow Graham LP Ref core NGADG0011-311 (SPAdes) (version 2) | ecosystem: Environmental > Terrestrial > Soil > Wetlands > Peat ... | reverse complement strand
GAGTACGAGGTGTTGAACAGCGGGGTCAGCGCGATGACGCCGTCGGCGGCGGCCACGCGGTCGAACACCGCGCGAAGGGCCTCCGGGGCGAAGGAGGTCATGGCCTGCATGATGTCCCCGCCGTGGTGGCGCAGTTCCACCACCTCCACCTCCGCAACGGACCCCCGTGCCGCGAGCGCGGTGAGGGTTGCCTCCGCGAGCCGTTCGCCGAGGAGCGAGGTGGACGAGGGCTCCCGGAGCCCCGCGCTGATGACGACGATCCGCCGGGTCATCGCGCGACCCGCAACACGTTGGAGTCCTCGGCGCGGGTGCCGGTCCAGCGGTCCACCAGCGTGGCCGGGTCCGACTCGTTGGCCACCGCTCCCCCGCGCGCCGCGACGAGCGAGGCGTGGGTGGGGGCATCGGGGACGTGCGCCGGGCGCTTGGAGTCGAACTCGCGCCGCAGCACCGGGACCACCTCGGTGCCGAGGATCTCGAGCTGCTCGAGCACCGTCTCCAGCGGGAGTCCGGCATGGTCCATCAGGAACAGTTGGCGCTGGTAGTCGCCGACGGCGTCGCGCATGCCGGCGTAGCGGTCGATGACCTGCTGGGGCGAGCCCACCGTGAGCGGGGTCTCCCGGGTGAAGTCCTCCATGGAGGGGCCACCGCCGTAGACGGGCGCGTTGTCGAAGTAGGGGCGGAACTCACGAACCGCGTCCTGCGACTTCGCGCGCATGAACACCTGACCGCCCAGCCCGACGATGGCCTGGTCGGCGCTGCCGTGGCCGTAGTGCTCGAAGCGGCGCCGGTAGTAGCCGACCATCTGCTTCGTGTGTGACATCGGCCAGAAGATGTTGTTGTGGAAGAAGCCGTCCCCGTAGTACGCGGCCTGCTCGGCGATCTCGGGGCTGCGGATCGAGCCGTGCCACACGAAGGGGGCGACGCCGTCGAGCGGGCGCGGGGTGGAGGTGAAGCCCTGCAGGGGGGTGCGGAACTTCCCCTGCCAGTCGACCACGTCCTCGTCCCACAGCTTGCGGAGCAGGGCGTAGTTCTCGATGGCGAGCTCGATGCCCTGGCGGATGTCCTTGCCGAACCACGGGTACACCGGGCCGGTGTTGCCGCGGCCCATCATCAGGTCCACACGGCCGTCGGCGACGTGCTGGAGCATCGCGTAGTCCTCGGCGATCTTCACCGGGTCGTTCGTGGTGATCAGCGTGGTGGCCGTCGAGAGGATGATCCGCTCGGTCTGGGCGGCGATGAAACCGAGGGTGGTGGTGGGCGAGGACGAGACGAACGGCGGGTTGTGGTGCTCGCCCAGTGCGAACACGTCCAGGCCCACCTCCTCGGACCTCTTGGCGATCGCCACGATCGCCTTGATCCGGTCGTGTTCGCTGGGCGCGCGACCGGTGGTGGGGTCGGTGGTGATGTCACTGACGGTGAAGACTCCGAACTGCATGGTCACCACAGTAGCAGTAGTTGAAGCTTCAATCAACCCCCTGCCAGCGGAGTTGCTCCCCTGGCTCAGCGCCGTTTGCCCTTCTTCTGCGCGGCCCGGCGCGCGGCCCGGTTCTGCCCCGTCGCCGCCGCCGAGGCGGCGGACGTGCCCGGGCCGGCCGCGAACCTGCCGGCCGCGTTCGTTTCCGCACTGACCGCGGTCGACCCGGAGCCGTCCTTCGCGGACGCGGAGTACGTCAGGGCCGTGGGCCGGGCCGGCGGTTCGAGCCCGAGCACCGGGACCGCACTGGCCGCCACGGGAGCCACGGGACCAGCCTTCGCGGCGGGCTTGACGGCCGCCGCGCTCCCCGCCGGGGCGCCGGACTTGGCCGCCTCCGACGGTGCCGGCCCGGGTTCCGCCGTCGGGGAGCCCGCCGGCGCGAGACCGGCCAGCCTGCCCGCGATCCCCGCACTCGCGTTCGCCGCACCCGCGGCCGTGACCAGTGGGGCGGCGTCGGCCCCGGCCTCCTGCGGCTTCGTCACCTGGATGTTGAAGAGGTAGCTGACCGACTCCTCCTTGATGCCCTCGTCCATGACCTGGAACATCCCGTAACCCTCGTTGCGGTACTCCACCACGGGGTCACGCTGCGCCATCGCGCGCAGGCCGATTCCCTCCTTGAGGTAGTCCATCTCGTAGAGGTGCTCGCGCCACTTGCGGTCGAGGACGGCGAGGACCACCCGCCGCTCCAGTTGCCGCATGACCTCCTCGCCCACCTCCTCCTCGCGCCGCTCGTACGCCAGGTGGATGTCGGAGCCGATCTCGCGGATGAGCATCTCCTGGGTCACCCGGTTGAGGCCGCCTGCCTCCTCGATGATGTCCTCCGGCGTGATGGTCACGGGGTAGAGGTTCCTGAGCTCCACGAAGAGCTCATGCAGGTTCCAGGAGGACTGGGTGGGCCCCGAGGCGTATTCGGCCACGTACTGGCCCACCACGTGGTCCATGAACCGCTGGACCATCTCCTCGATGTCCTCGCCCTCCAGCATCCGCCGGCGGGTCGCGTAGACCACCTCACGCTGGCGGGACAACACGTCGTCGTACTTCAGGACGTTCTTGCGGATCTCGAAGTTGCGCGCCTCCACCTGGGACTGCGCCGAGGCGATGGAGCTGCTGACGAGGCGGGACTCGAGCGGCATGTCGTCCGGGTAGGCGGCGGAGTTCATGATGCGGGCGGCGGCGCCCGAGTTGAACATGCGCATCAGGTCGTCCTCCATGGAGAGGTAGAACCGGGACTCACCCGGGTCGCCCTGACGTCCGGAACGGCCGCGCAGCTGGTTGTCGATGCGGCGCGACTCGTGCCGCTCGGTGCCCAGCACGTACAGCCCGCCCAACCCGACGACCTCGTCGTGCTCGGTCGCCACCGATGCCTTCGCCGCCGCGAGTGCGGCCGGCCACGCGGCTTCGTACTCCTCCGGCGTGTCCGCCGGGTCGAGGCCCTGGTGGCGCAGGTTCTCCACGGCGATGTACTCGGGGTTCCCGCCCAGCATGATGTCGGTACCGCGCCCGGCCATGTTGGTGGCCACGGTCACGGCGCCCTTGCGGCCCGCCATCGCCACGATCGAGGCCTCACGCTCGTGCTGCTTCGCGTTCAGCACGTCGTGCGGGATGCGCCGCTTCTTCAGCAGGCCGGACAGTGCCTCGTTCTTCTCCACCGAGGTCGTGCCCACCAGCACCGGCTGCCCCTTCTCGTACCGTTCGGCGATGTCCTCGACGACGGCGTGGAGCTTGCCCTCCACGTTCTTGTACACCAGGTCCGAGTTGTCCTTGCGGACCATGGGCTGGTTGGTGGCGATCGGCACCACGCCGATCTTGTAGGTGTTGAGGAACTCGGCGGCCTCGGTCTCGGCGGTGCCCGTCATGCCGGCGAGCTTGTCGTAGAGGCGGAAGTAGTTCTGCAGCGTGATCGTGGCGAGCGTCTGGTTCTCGGCCTTGATGACCACACCCTCCTTCGCCTCGATCGCCTGGTGCATGCCCTCGTTGTAGCGGCGGCCCGGCAGGATGCGGCCGGTGTGCTCGTCCACGATGAGGACCTCGCCGTTCTTGACGATGTAGTCCTTGTCCCGCTTGAACAGCTCCTTCGCGCGGATCGAGTTGTTCAGGAAGGAGATGAGCGGCGTGTTCAGCGACTCGTAGAGGTTCTCGATCCCGAGGTGGTCCTCCACCCGCTCGATCCCGGGCTCCAGCACGCCGATGGTGCGCTTCTTCTCGTCCACCTCGTAGTCCCGGTCCGGCTGCAGCCGCAGGGCGATGCGGGCGAACTCGCTGTACCACTTGTTGACGTCGCCACTCGCCGGGCCGGAGATGATGAGCGGGGTGCGCGCCTCGTCGATCAGGATGGAGTCCACCTCGTCGACGATCGCGTAGTTGTGGCCCCGCTGGACGGTCTCCTCCAGGGTCCAGGCCATGTTGTCGCGGAGGTAGTCGAAGCCGAACTGGTTGTTCGTGCCGTAGGTGATGTCGGCGGCGTACTCGCGGCGGCGCTCGTCGGGGCGCTGCCCGTCGATGATGCACCCCGTGCTAAGGCCGAGGAACCGGAACACGCGCCCCATCAGCTCGGACTGGTAGGAGGCCAGGTAGTCGTTGACCGTGACGATGTGGACGCCCTTGCCCTCCAGCGCGTTCAGGTACGCGGGCAGCGTGGCGACGAGCGTCTTGCCCTCACCGGTCTTCATCTCGGCGATGTTGCCGAGGTGGAGTGCGGCGCCGCCCATGAGCTGGACGTCGAAGTGGCGCTGGCCGAGCGTGCGGCGGGCCGCCTCACGGACCGCCGCGAAGGCCTCCGGCAGCAGGTCGTCGAGGCTCTCCCCGTCGGCGAGGCGCTGCTTGAAGACATCGGTCTCCTCGCGGATCTCGGCATCGGTCATCGCGGTGAAGCTGTCCTCGAGGGCGTTGACCTGACGGGCCATGCCGTCCAGCTTCCTGAGGATCCGACCTTCGCCCATCCGCAGGATCTTGTCCATCAGCGACGCCACAGGTTCTCCATTCGTCCATGGCCATCCGGCCTGTCCACGTCCCCATGGTACGGCCCGCCGCGCCGTCGGAAGGGCCCGAGCGGCCGGGTTACGCCGTCGGCGAGCGGCCTCTGGGGGACGGTCACGCGCGGGGGCGCCCCGGCCGGCGGCCGGGGCGCCCCTTGTCACGGACTACCCGACCACCCGGGTGTCGAGGCGGATGACCCCGTACGTCCAGCCGTGGCGGTGGTAGACCACACAGGGTTGGCTCGTCTCCTCGTCGATGAACAGGTAGAAGGGGTGCCCGACGAGCTCCATCTCGTAGAGCGCCTGGTCGATCGTCATCGGGGTGGCGTCGTGCAGCTTCTGGCGGACCACCACCGGCGAGTCGCCCAACTGGGTCTCGGTGGCCACCCCGGTCCTGGTGGGGACGCCGTTGGACCGGATGTTCGGGGTCTCCTCGGCGGCCGCCTCGACGGCCGCGGGGGCCTCGAGGGGGGCGCCGCTGCCGTTGGTCTCGCCCGGCCCGGCCTTCCGGCGGTCCTTCTTGCGGTCGCGGGACCGGCGGAGGCGTTCGGTGAGCTTCGCGGTCGCGAGGTCCAGCGCGGCATAGCGATCGGAGGCGCTGGCCTCCGCTCGGACAACTGGTCCCTTGCCACGCAACGTCAACTCGATGCGCTCCGCCTTGTCCGCCATTCGTGGGTTGCGCTCGCGCGTGAGCTCCACGTCGAGGCGCTGGGCCTCGGGGGCGAGTTGCTCGACCTTGTCGAGCTTCTCCTCCACATGCGTGCGGAATCGTTCGGGGACTTCGGTGTTCCGTCCAACAACGGCGATTTCCATAAGGGACCTCCTTGAGGAATGTGGGTGATGCCGGGTTCAGCCGGACCGTGTTCGTGCGGTTGCGTCCGCCTCCGACCACCTCCTCACCGGAGTTTTTCTATCCCAGTATCCTAGTCCCCCGCGCATGAAATGCATCACATACGGAGTCCTCCCGCGCCGCTGCGGCGGGGGGTCGCGGCGAGCGCGAACGCGACAGTGACCGGTGCCCCCGTCGACTCCTCCAGCGCCCCCGCGGCGGCGTGGAGCGTGGCACCCGTGGTGACGACGTCGTCCACCAGCACCCACGTCCGCGCTGTGGGGGGCCGGCGGACCCGCAGGCGCGCGGCCGAACGGGCCGAGGCGCGGGCGGCCGCCGACAGGCCCGCCAAGTGCCCGAGACCCGGACGGCGCAGCACGTCGGCCACCAGGACGGCCGGCGCGGGCGGCGCCCCGGCGGCTCCCCCGTCCGCGAGCCCCGCGCACAGGGCGTGCGCCACCACCTCGGCCACGTCGGCGGCCACCAGCAGGCCGCGGGCGCGGCGGACCCAGCCGGACGGCGCCGGCACCACGGCGATCGGGCCGGGCAGCTCGACGACGGCGTCGGGGAGCTGGGTGAGCCACCGGTCCACCATCTCCGCCACCGCGTGGGCGACCAGCGGCTGGAGGTCACGCCGTCCGCGCTTCCAGGCGAGGACTAGCTCGCGGGTCGGACCGCGGTAGGTCGCGACCGCCCACGTCGGGGGGCCGCCCGCGGCGAGCAGCGGCGCGTCGGGGTCGACCCGGCGGGGCGGGGTGAAGAGGTCGGCGGCGCAGTCGTCGCACAGCACCCGGTCGGCACACCCGCAGCCCGCGCACGCGGTGGGGGTGACAAGGTCGAGGGCGTCGAGGAGGGCGCCGCGCAGAGCGCGCGAATCCACCCTTCCACGGTGCCACGGCCGTGCCCGGGGACGTCGCCGGCGGGGACCCGGCCGGGGAAACGGCCGCGGTGGCGGTCCTGTGGAAGGACCGCCACCCTCAGCCCGAGTAGGCGGGGTTCGCGATCGACTGCGCCACCTCGCGCCAGCCGATCCCGTTGCGGACGTAGAGCCGGCCGTCCGACGTCGCCACCACGATGGAACGCGCGTTCCGGTTGGAGGTCAAGGACACGGCGTCCTCCACCAGCTGCAGCGTGGTCGTGGGGCCGCCGATCTGGAGGAGGCGCACCTGGTTGGCGGCGTCGGCGAGTTGCGAGCCGAGGACCGCGAGGGTCGACTGGTCCACCCAGCTGACGTCCGCGACCATGGTCAGGGATTCGCCGATCTGGAGCGGTTCACCCGTCATGGTCGGCATGCCCGAGCGGTCCCGCACCACGGCGGCGAGCTCGATCCGCGTGGCGGCGTCGGTGCGGGAGACCACCACCACGCGGGCGCCGTCGGCGGAGACCCGCACGTGCTCCACCCTGCGGCCGGCGAGCCACGGGGCGGAGACCGTCCCCACGACGCCGTCGCCGGTGACGACGACGAGTGTGCCCGCATTCTGCGCCGAAGCGGTCCAGATCCAGCCGTAGCGATCGATGGAGGGCGGCACGAGGTCGGGCGCCTCGACCAGGACCACGCTGGGGCGTTCGGAGGTCGGAACCGTGACCAGCCTGTTCGCGCCGGACAACATCACGGTGGGCGCACTGACGCCCTCGAACGGCACCGCGGGGTGGCTCGGCTCGAGGGCGGTCAGGTCCTCGGCGCCGGCGAACACCGCGAGTTCGCGGCCGTTCCACCGGACGAGCGCGCCGTCGGCGAGCATGACCGGGGAGGAGACCGATTGCGGCAGTACGAGGTCCTGCCCGGGGTCCCCGGCCGCGAACGCGGCGCCGTTCACCGTGATGCCCACGCCCGTGACATCCGCGATGGACGAGAGCGTCGTCTCCAGTTGCGCCAGCATGAGGGCGCGCTGGTCCTCCTCCGCGTTCAGGGCGTGGCCGCTGAGGTCGACGACGGCGAGCCCGTCCGCCACCCTCACCCCACCCCCGGCCAGCCTCGTCGCCGTGGGGAACGCGGTGGTGACGGCGGACTGCAGCCACCCGGACGGCCCACCGAGCAGGCCCTCCACTAGTGCCGTGGCGCGCCCCTCCAGCGGGTACCAGCGCACGTCGGGGACGAGGCTGGAGTAGTCGGCGGCGAGGAACCAGAGCGGGCTGGCGGAGAACGTCTGCTTGAAGTTCAGGTCCGAGATGAGCAGGCCGTCCTGCAGCGCGGCGATGCGCCACTGGTCCCGCCCGTCCCGCACGAGGGTGAAGCTCGACGTCGAGGGTGAGTCCGTCGTCTCGGTGTAGCGGCCCTCCCGGTCCACGTACGCCACCTGGTCGATCGTGACGCTGATGCCGCCGTCGGTGCCGATGGCGAGACCCGGGTTCTTCGCGGCGGAGTACACGCGGACCTGTGCGCCCGGGTCCCAGACCTCGTCGATTCCGTCCGCGAGGTAGAGGCGCGCGACGGCGAAGTCGTCGGAGAACCCGTACGCCGCGGCGCGGAGGAACCCCTCGACGATCTCCTGGGCGCTGGCGTCCTCCACGGGACCCTCGGCGAGCACGTCCACCGAGTAGCCGACGGGGATCTGGGGGTTCGCGGAGTGCACCGGGCCCGACGTGGGCAACGCGGCGCAGCCAGAGACCGCGAGGACCGCGACGAGTGCGGCGAGTCCGGAGAGCCGGCGGGTCACGCCTCATCACCTCCCACGGTGAGGGGCGCCAACCGCTCGGGGACCACCGGCAGCGGGGGCACGAAGGGTTCGCCGACGCGCTTGGGCAGGCAGAGCAGGAACGACGCCACGACGCCCTCCTGCCCCCACGCCTCCAGGGTCCCGCCGTGGAGGCGTGCGTCCTCGAGCGAGATCGCGAGCCCGAGCCCGGTGCCGCCCGTGGTGCGGGCGCGGGCGGGGTCCGCCCGCCAGAAGCGGTCGAACGCGTGTGCCGCCACGTATGGGCTCATGCCGGTCCCCGTGTCGACGACGCGCACTGCCACGGCGCTCTCGTTGTCCGCCAGCCGGATGTCCACGGGGTTGCCGTTGGAGTGCTCGATGGCGTTGATCACCAGATTGCGCAGGATGCGGTCCACGCGGCGGTCGTCGACCGCCGCGGTGACGGCGGCCTCGAACCCGGACAGGCGCAGGGTGGTGCCCTTGCGGTCCGCGAGCGGGACGGCGAACTGGAGGACGCGCCGGACGAGGGGACGCATGTCCTGCTCCTCCGGCGAGAGGGTGGCGGCGCCGGCGTCGAAGCGGGAGATCTCCAGGAGGTCCGCCAGCATCGACTCGAAACGGTCGATCTGGGCCTGCAGCAGTTCGGCGCTGCGGCGGATTGCCGGGTCGAACTCGCCCCTCGCCTCATACAGCATCTCCGACGCCATGCGGATCGTGGTCAGGGGTGTGCGCAGCTCGTGGGACACGTCCGAGACGAAGCGCTGCTGCAGGCGGGAGAGCTCCTCCAACTGGGTGATCTGGGAGCGCAGCGAGTCGGCCATCTCGTTGAAGGACCGCGCCATGGTGGCGAGTTCGTCGTTGCCGCGGACGGCCATCCGCTCGTCGAGCACCCCGGCGGCGAGCCGCTCGGCGGTCAGGGACGCCTGACGGACCGGGCGCAGTGCCCGCCACATGATCCCCCAGACGCTCGTGCCGATCAGGAGGGCAAGGACCAGGGCGCCGATGGCCAGCGCGCGCATCATCAGGTCGATGGTCGCCTGCTCGGGGCTGAGGGTGTAGACCATGTAGAGCTCGTGGGTCCCCGCCAGCGGCACCGTGACCTCGTCGCCGACGATGACGCCGGGGACGTCGCCCTCGCTCGTGGGGATCGCGACCGACTGCCAGCTCAACCCGGGGTCCTCCGCCACGCCCTGGCGCAAGTCGGGAGTGGGGAGGGCACGCAGTGCCGCGTTGGTGATCGGCTCGAGGATGGTGACCGCGGAGGTCTCCTCCGGCGAGCGCAGCATCATGGCCCCGACGATCCCCGAAGACGGGTCCTGCACCGACCGGACGACGTCGGCCGCGGTCGACTGCACCTGCGCGAGGGTGGAGGCGTTGGCGACGTCGAGCCGCGCCTGCGTCTGCTCGAGCCGCCAGGCGGCGTCGCCGAGTATCTGCTCCACGCGGTTGTCGAAGAGGCCGTCGCGGATCTCGGCGGACACGTACCAGCCCATCAGCCCGACGGCGAGGGTCACGGCCAACGCCGTGGTCACCGCGACCTTGAGGGACAGCGAGCGCCGGAAGCGGTCCACCAGGTTGGCGAGCTTGCGGCGCGCCCGCCGCCGCACGGACGCCAGCGTGATGGGTGGCCGTCCGTCCTTGTGTGGGCGGTGGTGGCCCCTGCGGGGTTCAGTCACCGGGTTGGACCTGCGCGGGCTCCTGGGGTGCCCCGGCGCGGTAGCCGACCCCGCGGACCGTCACGACGACCTCGGGGCGCTCGGGGTCCTTCTCGATCTTGGCGCGCAGCCGCTGCACGTGGACGTTGACCAGGCGGGTGTCCGCAGCGTGGCGGTACCCCCAGACCTGCTCGAGGAGCACCTCCCTGCTGAAGACCTGCCAGGGCTTGCGCGCGAGCGCCACCAGCAGGTCGAACTCCAGCGGGGTGAGGACGATCGGGTGTTCACCCCGTCGCACCTCGTGCCCGGCGACGTCGATGGTGACGTCCCCGATCAGCAGGTGCTCGGAAGGAACGGTGTCCGTGCGGCGCAGGCGCGTCTTGATCCGCGCGACGAGTTCCTGGGTCTTGAACGGCTTCGGGACGTAGTCGTCGGCGCCGGCCTCGAGCCCCTCCACGACGTCGGGGGTGTCGGACCGGGCGGTCAGCATGATGATCGGCACGTCGGACTCCGCGCGGATGCGACGGCACACCTCGATCCCGTCGATGCCGGGCAGCATGAGGTCGAGGAGGATCAGGTCCGGCCTCGTGTCGCGGAAGGCGGCGACGGCGCCGGTGCCGTCCGCACAGAGCGCCACCTCGAACCCGTCCGCCTCGAGGACGAGGCCGATCATCTCGGCGAGCGCGGTGTCGTCGTCAACCACCAGGATACGAAGGGCCATGAGGGCATTTTCTCATCATTTGCCGCCGGCGTGTGGGTGGCCGGGTCGCGCGCCCCGGCGACTGTGGCACCATGAAACCAGATTCAGCTACCGAAGGGGTGCCGCGTGTCCGAACCGAGCGACCAGTGGTCCTGGGACGGCGTGAACCAGCCGCGGACGGGCACGGGCGGGGCGCCTGGGCAGGGCCAGGCCGCGGGGCCACAGCCGGAGACGCAGTGGCAGGGCCAGCCGACCTACGGCCAGCAACCGCCGCAGTGGCAGGGCCAGCCGACCTATGGCCAGCAGTTGGCGATGACTGGTGGGCCCTCCCCCACGCCCTACGGCGCGTTCAGCTACCGGCCCGGCATCATCGCCCTCCGCCCGCTCGGGTTCGGCGAGTTCTTCGACGGCGCGTTCCGCTCCATCCAGCACAACCCGCAGGTGATGTTCGGCCTCTCACTCCTCGTCGCCGTCGTGCTCGGCGCCCTGGAGGCGGCGCTCTTCGGGTCCGTGATCGGGGACGTCCTCGCCCTCGATCCCGAGTCGACCGCGATTCCCACCGGCGTGCTCGGCACGATCATGGGCGGCTCGATCGTCACGGGCATCGTCTCGATGCTGGCCACCATCGTCCTCAACGGCCTGCTGGTCACGTCGGTCGCCCAGTCGGTGCTCGGCAGGCGCGTCTCGATCGGCGCGGTGTGGACCGAGGCCAAGGGCCAGCTGTGGCGCCTCGTCGGGCTGTCCCTGTTGCTCTCCGCGATCCAGGTCGCGGTGATCGCTCTCGCGATCCTGCTGTTCGTGCTGCTCGGGGCGGGCGCGTTCGCGGCCGGTGCCCAGAGTGACTCGCTCTGGGTGATGATCCTCCTCGGCTTCCTCGTGGCCGTCGGCACCGGCGTGCTGATCTCCTTCTTCTACGTCCGGCTGGGGCTCTCCTCGCCCGCGCTCATGATGGAGCGCATCGGCGTGACCGCATCCGTCCGCCGCTCCTGGAACCTCACCGGCGGGTACTTCTGGCGCAACCTCGGCGTCATCGCGGTGGCCTCCATCGTCACCGGCGCGATCAGCGGCGTCGCCTCGATGCCGATCGGGATGGTCACCAGCGGGGTCATGACGCTCGGGAACCAGTTCCTCTGGCTGGCGGGCGTGCTCTCGGTGCTGCTCTCCGCATTGCTGAGCGCCCTGGTGACCCCCTTCCTGGCGGCCGTGACAGCGCTGCTCTACGTGGACATCAGGATGCGCAAGGAGGGCCTGGATGTGGAGCTCATCCGCGCCGTGGGCGACACCCTCTGAGGTCCCCGTCGACCCCTCCGCTCCCGAGGCGCAACAGTGGGCGCGGGACGAGCTCGCGCGCGCGGTCTACGACCGGACCCCCTCGCTCTGGGACCGGTTCTGGACCTGGCTGATGGACCGGATCGCCGAGCTCCTCTCGGGGATGCCGGCCGGCGGCTCGCCGCTCATCCCGGTCCTCGTGGTGGTGGCGCTGTGCGTGGCACTGGCAGTGGCGTTCGCCTGGAACGGGCGCATCCAGCGCACCCGCGCGGCCGCCGGCTCGCGCTCCGCCACTCTCTTCGACGACGCCCGTTCCAGCGCCCGGCTGCGGACTGATTCCGAGGCGGCCGCGCGCGCCGGTGACTGGGCGGCGGCGGTACTCGACCGGTTCCGCGCCGTCGTCCGCTCCCTGGACGAGCGGGCGCTGCTGGAGGACAGCCCCGGCATGACGGCCGATGAGGCAGCGCGCGCCGCCGGGGGCATCCAGCCGCCGCTGCGGCGCGAGTGGGACCGCGGCGCCCGCACCTTCGACGCCGTGTGCTACGGCCGCTACGCCGCAACCCCCGCCGACTACCGGGCGATGTGCGACCTCGACGCCGCCTCCGCCCGCCCGGCCACGCTGGCCACCACATGATCCAGGTACTCCCGGAGGCCGCCACCGAGGCCGCCGCGCCCACCGACGACGTCGCCACGCGCGCCCGGCGCCTCACCCGGGGCTGGTGGTGGGTCGCCCTCCTGGTGGTGGCGGTCGTGGTCGTCGGCCTCCTCAACCAGCGGGACGGGACGAACGGGGTCCCGCTGCACCCGCGCAACCCCGGCCCGGACGGCGCCATGGCGGCGGCCGAGGTGCTCCGGGACCGCGGCGTCGACGTCGTCCTGGTGGACACTCTGCCGGACGCGCTCGCCGCGCTCGGCGCGGACGGCACCCTCTTCGTGGCGGACCTGCGGCACCTCTCCCCCACGCAACTGGAGGAGATCGGGGCGCTCGGCGGCAGCGTGGACGTCGTCATCGCCGGGAACCCCTACACCGACCTCGCGCCTCTGACCGACGCCGTCGCCGCCTCCACGGCAGGCACCACCACCGCCGTCGCGGCCTCCTGCGCCGACCCGGACGCGCTCGCCGCGGCCCGAGTCACCTCGTCCGTGGGGTCCGTGACCGCGCTGCGTGACGGCGTGGAGGTCTGCTTCCCCACCGCCGACGGCGCCGGGGCCTTCGCCTCCTGGGGGCAGAACGGCGCCGCGTGGCGGTACCTCGCCGAGCCCCGCCTCATGACCAACGAGCTGCTCGCCTCCGACGGCAACGCGGCCCTCACCTTCCGGGCGCTCGGGCACCGGCCGACGCTCGTGTGGTTCCTCCCCACCGAGGCGAGCGCCGGCGTCACCGACCGCGGGACCTCGCCGCTGCCGCCCTGGGCCGGACCGCTGGGTCTGGTCGCCGCGGGGGTGGCGCTCACGCTCGCGCTCCGGGGGCGCCACATGGGGCGCGTGGTCACCGAGCCGCTGCCCGTGGTCATCAAGCCAGGCGAGGCGGTCCGGGGCCGCGGGCGCCTCTACCGGCGTTCTCGGGCTGCAGCCCACGCGGCGGCGGCGCTGCGGGCCGGCACCGCGCGCCGCCTCGCCGCTCGCCTCGGCCTCAGCCGCTCGGCGG
>Ga0209747_1001326_pt1 | contig 13199 bp, 10 predicted proteins | sample BarGraNGADG00311_FD_184498 | JGI IMG/M metagenome (GOLD analysis project Ga0209747, IMG submission 184498) | Arctic peat soil microbial communities from Barrow, Alaska - Barrow Graham LP Ref core NGADG0011-311 (SPAdes) (version 2) | ecosystem: Environmental > Terrestrial > Soil > Wetlands > Peat... | reverse complement strand
GAGGCGACCTTGCTCACGACCTTTGCGGCAGAGAGGCCGCCGGAGGCGGGGAGGCCGAGCTCGTCTGCTATGCGCTTGCGTATCTCTTTCGTGATATCGGCCGGGTCACCGAAAGCGAGGCGGGACCCCGTGAGGTCGAGGTAAGCCTCGTCGATGCCGGCGTGCTCGATGACGGGGGTGTACTCCTGGAGGATGTCGCGCACCAGGCCGGAGTAATGGACGTACGCCTGGAAGTTGCCGGGAAGATAGACTGCCTCTCCGCAGAGCTTGCCGGCCTTCGAGAGCGGCATCGCCGAGTGGATGCCGTACTGGCGCGCCTCATACGAGCAGGCCGCGACGACGCCGCGCTGCGAGGGGTCGCCGCCGACTATGACGGGCTTGCCCTCGAGGCCCGGGTCGTAGAGCCGCTCGACCGAGCAGAAGAACGTGTCTATGTCTATGTGGAGTATCGAGCGAGTTTTGTGGGCAGAATTCATTCTGACCACACAGCGCATTGGCGCTTGTAACTCCTCCTGGCCGATCCAGCCATGTCGTGCCTTTCCTTCCCACTCAGTAAAGCCTTATGACTCCCTTGACCCGGCCCTGTATCTCGATCGTGTCGTCCGGGCCGAGGATTATCGGTTGCATCGAGGGGTTGGCGGGCTGGAGCCTTATCCGCGGGCCGTCCGCCGTGTCCTCTCTGTAAAACTTCTTGAGGGTGACGTCGCGGCCGTCTATCAGAGCGACCACGGTCTCGCCGTTCTCGGGGACCTGCTTTTCCTCGACGACGACGTAGTCGCCATCGAAGATGCCCTCGTCCACCATCGAAACGCCTGCGACCTTGAGGGCGTAGACCCGCCGGCCCGAGGCGAGCGCCGCGGGGACCTCGATCTCGTCCGGGACGGAGACGGCCTCGATCGGCTCGCCCGCCGCGATGGTTCCCAGCAGCGGGACCATCACGCCGCGCTGCAGGGCCGCCGGTTTCTCGGAGCGGCGGTCGAGGACGGCGCGGCCCCTGGAGGTCACAAGGACCGAACGCGCCCGGTCGCGGCGCTTCCGCACAAGGCCCCTGTCCTCGAGTGAGTCGATGTGACCGGCGACCGTGGCCACCGAGGACACCCCCAGCTCGAGAGCGATCTCGCGCAGGGTGGGGGAGTATCCGGAGCCGGCGCGGAAATCGCGGATGATCTCCAGCACCAGCACCTGCTTTCTTGTGAGCGTCTCTTCCATGTTCGTTCCCTGGTTGTCCGTCGGCTCTATGATAACCGAACAAAAACCGAAAAATCAAGAGTAAAAAGGCTCGATTTGCTGAAGGCGTAGAGGGCGCACCAGCCCGCGCCGGTTGTTTCTCCTGAGGCGCGAGGAAAACGGGGAAGTCAGGACACCGCCCGCCCGGCTTTTTCTTTTGCGGTCCGGCGCGCGCGATCCGGAACACTTGCCCCGCGACCACCGACTAATACTCTTGTAATAGAATGAACGCGGTGGTTATTCTGGTCTTGAGCCCGTGAAAGGATGGATTTGAGAAAGAATACCCGTTTGTTCCTCGCAGGCGCAGTCGTCCTTGCGGCAGTCTTGACCCTCGGGTTCGTCGCGGGATGCGGCAGCGACCAGGCGAAGGCCCGCCAGCTCATCAACAGCGCGAAAGACAAAGGCGCCAAGATCGCGCAGGCCGATCAGAAGATACAGCAGAAGGGGCAGGAGCTTTCGCAGTTCGACGCCCTCATCCAGAACATCACCCCTGAGTCGGCTGCCGCCCTGAAGAAGTACTTCACGGACATAGTCGCTCTCTACTCGGCGAGGAATGCCGCCGCCAAGGCCGCCGCGGCCGAGTACAAGAAGGTCCTGGACCTCGGGGACGCCGCCGACTTCAAGAAGTACGCGAACTACCTCATACAGGCCTACGACCTCATCGACAGGCAGACGCTTCTTGTGAAGCAGGGAGCGGATATCTACAACACGAAGGTCGTGGACCAGGCGCTGAACAGCCTGCCGATCGATGAGACCCTGGTCAAGAACGAGACCGAGCAGATAAGCCAGCAGATCTCCAGGATCTACGACCAGTTGAACGAGATCGAGACCAAGGCTGCCGACCTCGCCGGCAAGCTGAAAATCGACTAGCACCGGCAGACCGCCCGGCGACCCCGGTTCCCGCAACCACGGCGCACCTCGGCGCCGACGCATGATACCTGAGATGGAGGCATCGACAATGCGCAAGTACCGCGCCATTACAGCTCTCGCGATCACGACTCGATAGGTGTCACCTCGGCGTCAAGCACCTGGTACCTCGCCGAGGGGTCGACCGACGGGGGCTTCGAGACATGGATAGCAATACAAAACCCCGGGGGTTCGGACGCGAACGCCACCCTCACGTTCATGACGCCGGCGGGAGCGATACCCGGGCCGGTCGTGAAAGTCTAGGCGAACTCGCGCGTCAGCGTTGACGTCGGCAAGATGGTGCCCGCCCAATACAACGTCTCGACGAAGGTAACCGCGGACCACCCGGTCATCGCCGAGCGGGCGGTGTACTGGAACAACAGGATCGAGGGGCACGATTCCGTCGGTGTCACCAGCCCAAGCCCGACGTGGTACATGGCCGAGGGCTCGACGGCAGCCGGCTTCGAGACCTGGGTCCTCATACAGAACCCCGGTGACGTCGACACCGCCGTGGACGTCGTCTTCATGACTCCCACAGGAGAAGTGCAGGGTCCGAAAGTAACGCTGAAGGCGCACGCGAGGACCTCCATCAATGTGACTGACACGGTCCCGGCGAACTGGAGCGTTTCCACAAAGGTTACAGCGAGCCATCCCGTTATCTGTGAGAGGTCTGTATACTGATCGAACAGGACGGGAGGGACGAACTCTATCGGAGCGGTCATATAGCGCGACGCGCGGACCGCTTGACGAACAGGGGGTGCTCGATGATCTGCCCGAGTTGCGGCCAGGAGACGGACGACCAGAACCAGTTCTGCTCAAAGTGCGGGGCGCCGACGGCGACGCAGCAGACTTCCCGGCAGGCCGGCGCGACAGGCCAGCCTGAGCCCCCGCCGCCACCGCCCGGAATGCAGCAGGAAGCACAGCCGCCGCCGCCCGCCCCGTCGGCGGACCAGGGCGCGCCGGGAAACGAATACTCTCAGCCCCAGGGATCACAGCCGCCGCAGCAACAACCGCAGGTCGCGCCGCCGGTCCCCGAACAGTATGTCCAGCCGACTATTCAGATGCCCGCGGCTCAGACGGCGCCTGCGCCGGGCACTTACCAGCAGCCGGCGTACGGCCAGGGTCCTTACGCCCAGCAGCAGCCCGGACAGTACGCTCAGCCGGGCCAGCCGTACCAGCCCGCTGTGCCGGGAGCGCCCCAGTACGCTCAGCCATACGCGCCGGTTGCGACTGGAAAGAGGGGCTCCACCGTCCTCGGATTGATCTCGCTCATCATGGGTGGAGTGATGATAGGATCGACATTTCTTGCGTGGGTGTCGGCGAGCGCGTTCGGCTCGTCGGTTACAGCTACCGGTTGGGACTACCTGCGTGGCGCCAGCGGCGCGATCGGTGGCAGCAACCTGGTGATCGTCCTCACCGGCAACGGGGTCGTCTTCTTCACGGGGTTCTTCTCCCTGCTGCTCGGGCTCCTCATCATGGTCTTCAGCATCGTGATGTTTTTCCGGCGCAGGATCGGAGGGGTCATCGTATTCATCTTCGCGCTGGTGGCCACCGGGGTCGCCGCCGTCGACGTCGCGATGGTCTTCTCGAAGATGCCGGGCGGTTCGCCGGGGGTCGGGCTATGGATGTTCGTGGGCGCCGCTTTCGTGGCCCTGATACTGGGGATCGTCGGACTGGCTTCATCGGGTGGTTAGCCTCGCTCAGAGGGGTTGGACTGCCGGGGGATAGCTTTAGGTCGAATGCCCCTTACCGCGAGCAATGATCAGCAGCACGGTCTTTTTGTCCAGCCGGGCTTGCCGGTCAGTTCTCGATCCCCGTTATCCGTTTTGCCAGCCCTACCTTCTCTTTGATGTCAGCAAGGCGGGAGATCATGATGCGCTGGGCCTGGGGTGACCCGGCGCCGTGGATGCTCTCCGTAAGGTAAGCCGCGGCTCCGCAACCTACCGTCATGTTCTCTATAAACTTGAGGACTTTGATGCGGTCAATGGTCGGCACGCCCTCGACGCCCTTGAGGTACTTCTCGAGGTACGGCGCGATCTGTGGGTTGTCGAAGTCTTTCTGGGACGGCATGGTCACGATGAGGCCGCCGCCGATGTCCTGCGCCAGCCGCGCTATCTCGAACGGGAAGCGCGTGACGTTGAGCTTGCATATGTTCGCGAGCAGCGGGTCGACCTCGTAGTTGCCGGCGGCCGTCGCGCACCCGCGCGTGCTGCAGGCGATGCCGCAGCAGAACAGCGTCTCGTTAAGGTGGATCATCTCGGTGATCTTGTCGCGCACGTGGCTCGCCTTGCTGGCGCCCTGGTACTCGGCCGCGAGCTGCGTCGCGCCGATGAGCACATCGCCCACTCCGACCTTGCACCCGCCGTAGCTCTGCCTGTGGAAGGAGGCGAACCGCTCGACCACCTTGCCGCTCTGGTCGGTCTCGCCGCACATGAACACGCGCTCGTTGGGGACGAAGACGTCCTCGAAGATGACCAGCGCCTCCTGGCTGCCGTAGCCGGGGTTGCCCACGTCGAGCGGGCTGCCCTCCGTCTTGCGCGTATCGGACGCCTGGCGCCCGAGGACGTACGTTATCCCCTTCGTGTCCGCCGGGACCGCGAACGAGACGGCAAAATCCTCCTCGCCTTCGCGCATCGCCGTTGTCGGCATCACGAGGATCTCGTGAGAGTTGAGGGCGCCTGTCTGGTGGGCTTTGGCGCCACGTACCACGATGCCCTCGGGGGTCCTGTCCACGACGCGCAAGAACATGTCGGGGTCGGGCTGGTCGCCCGGCCGCAGGCCGCGGTCGCCCTTGACGTCGGTCATCGCTCCTTCTACCACGACGTTCTCGTCCTGCACCCAGGCGAGGTAATCCTTGAACCTGTTGTGGTAGGAGGTTCCGTGGGCCTCGTCGCACTCGTAGGTAACGGAGTAGAGGGCGTTGAACCCGTCCATGCCGACGCACCGCTGGAAGCACGTTGCCGTGCGGCGGCCCAGCATGCGCTGCATGAGGACCTTGTCCACGAGGTCGTCCGTCCCGCGGTGGATGTGAGTGAAGCGGCTGATCGGTTTGCCGGTAAGGTGTGACCTGGTGAAAAGGAGTCCCTCTGCCTCCGGCTCGTCGCCCACCTCGTAAGATTCCGCCACGGCGTTCGCCGACGGTCTGATGAGAGGGTTGTCGACGGTGTTCTCGCAGCGCTCGCCCAGCACGTAGACGCAACGGTCGAGGCCGCGAAGGCTCTCGATATAGGCTTCCGCATCGGTGATTCTCATTGCCTTCTCCCCGGTACTCGGCTTCAGATACGGATAAAGTCTATATCAAAGCAACGCCCATTAAACACGAAATAGCGCAACCACACGGTTCTGACCCCTTGTAGTGCCAAAGCGCGTCAATCAGTTATAGAATCAAGCCCAGCGGTACCACGAAGAAAGGATGGCGGGATGCAGTGCCCCATCTGTGGCGAGACCCTTCCGCTCAGCAGCAAAGTCTGCGAGGCCTGTGGGAATGAGTACGACGGTTTCTTCCTCACCGAGGAGTTCGATTCATCGGATGTTCGAAAGAGAGTCACGTCCGAGGCGGCCAGGAGAAAGCAACCGTCGGCGCTGAAGCCTGGCAGACCGCCACTTGACCCAAAGATCATCTGGATCGTAGCCGGCGTGGTGGTAGCCGTCGCGGTCATCGGCGCCCTCCTCTACTTCTTCATGCCGCAAAGCGGAGGCGCCCCCTCCAAGCCCGAGGCGACCGTCTCGAAATATTACGACTACATCAAGTCAGGCGACGCGGAAGGACTGTTCAGTCTCTTCGAGCCAGGCTTCCTGCCGACAGCCCCGGACAGGGCGGCTATACATGCGGCTCTCAGCGCCAACTCCTACGCGGTCAAGGGCCCACAGGTCACAGTCCTCAAGAAGGACAAAGCCACCGCCGTGGTCGAGATCGAGGGCGTCGAGGTCGATGTCACGCCAAAGGCGGGCGGGCCGGTGAAGAAGCTGACGCTGGTCGATGCGAACGGCGCGCCGATGGTCTCTGTTGTCGAGCTCAGTAACAACGGCAACGGCTGGAAGATCATGGGGCGGCCGGTGAACGGCTGGTCGCCGGACAACCTCTGGCTGCTCGGCGACGTTAAGACGCAGTGACGCGAGGGTCCGGGACGCCGGCGCAGGTCACAGGGACCAACCCTTTCTCGAGGCGCACGCTTCCTTCGTCCACTCGTAAAGCCACGGCTCTACTTCGGGCTCGAGGTAGAAGACCGGGCGCAAGAGGTTCTGTCCCTTCGAGATGACCCCGGCTTCCTCCGCGATCGACTGGAGCTCGCACCCGGGGAATATCCTTATCCCGACCGTTACAACGACCGCTTCCGGCTCCAGCTCGTCCATGAGCGCCACGCTCTCTTCAACGGTCTCGCGCGTCTCCCCCGGCCCGCCGAAGAGGAGGAAGCAGTAGATCTGCATCCCCCGTTCTCTTATCGCACGGGCTGTCCGGCGGATATCGCCTTTCGTGAAGTCCTTGCGCAGGGACTCGAGGGTCGTCTGAGAGCCGCTCTCGTTGCCGAGAGAGATGGCGAAGCAGCCGGCCTCACGCATCAAAGGGAACAGCGAGTCATCGAACCAGTGCGGGTTCGCGGTGCAGGACCACCTGATGGACAGCCGCTTACGGGCGATGCGGAGACAGAGCTCCCTCGCGTAGTCGGCGGGATAGTTGAAGTTCGAGTCCACGAAGATCACCGTGGAGAGGCCGCGCTCCTTCTCGAGCACCTCCATCTCGTCGGCGACGGAGGCGGGGTCGCGAAAGCGAAGCGTGTGGCCTTCCACCGTCGGGCTGCTGCAGTAGATGCACCGCAGGTGACAGCCGCGGCGCGACTGGAGGTTCGTGGCGAAGGGTGGCCCCTGCCCGGGCTTCCAGTCATAGCGCGAGACGTCGAAAGCGTCGCGGTCCGGGGGAGGGGTCGTCGCGTAGTCCACTGGCGCCGCCGCCGGGTTGACCCTTGCGACGCCGTTCGCGCGCACCGCGAGCCCGGGGACGCCGGTCGCGTCCGCTCCGGACTCGAGCGCATCGAGATAATTGACGAACGACTCCTCGCCCTCGCCCACCACGCCGGTTTCCAGGTCGAAGTACTCGAGGCACTCGAGCGGGAAGATCGTGAAGCCGGCGCCGCCCAGCACAACAGGCGCGTCGGTCTCGGACTTGAGGACGTCCACGACATCTTTCGCCGCCGGGAGGAAGAACTCGTTGGAATGCATGTCCTGGTTGTCGATGTTGCGGATGGACACTCCCACGCAGTCGGGCTCGAAGCTCCTGACCGCGGCGCGCACGTCGGCGGCCGCCTCCCCGCTGAACATCAGGTCCAGGCCCGCGACGTCATGGCCGCGAGCTCGCACGGCCGAGGCCACGTACGCCACGCCTATCGGCCATGGCACGACGTTGTCCCTGCAACGGTTCTCACTTATCAGCAGCACTCTCATAACTTGCCTTGTTTGCAGTCCGCGCCCTGTGTTCTGGTACTATATTTGCATGATGAATCCCAGATCGCACGCAATGCTGGGCAAAGACAGGGCGGCCGCGCGCCGACTGACCCTGCCGCTGGTCATCGCATGCGTCATCGCAATGATAATCTTTACGGCCTCCGGAGCCTATGCCGCGCCTTGCGCGTGGGACGGGGGGCACGACGCGCTTGGCGCCTCGGAGCCCGGCGGCACCGCGTACTTCGCCGAGGGAACGACCCGCAACGGCTTCGAGGAGTACCTCCTGCTCAGGAACCCGGGCGCGGACGTCAGCAACGTGACGATCCAGTATGTATTCTCTTCGGGCGAGCCAAAAACACAGACCGTCAACATGGAGCCATGGGCCGGACAGTCCATCTGCGTGAACGATGTCGTAGGCCCGGACAAGGACGTCTCCGTCTCCATCAAGGCGTCTGTCGGCATAATCGCCGAGCGCCAGATCTACTTCAACTACAAGACCATCTGGACCGGCGGCAGCGCGGTGCGCGGGGTCGAGGCACCCAGGGCGACATGGTTCTTCGCCGAGGGTACCACGCGGGCGGGCTTCCAGGAGTGGCTGTGCCTGCAGAACCCGGCAACGCATGAGGTGGCAGTCGACCTGGCATACATGCTGGCCGGCGGCGAGACGCGCCACCAGGGGCTGACCCTTGCGGCGGGCAGCCGCAAGACCGTGGACGTGAACGCCGCGCTCGGTGCCGGCCAGGACGCCTCCATCAAGGTGGGCGCGACCGGGCCCATCATCGCCGAGCGGCCGATGTACTTCGATTACAAGGGGGCCTGGAGGGGCGGTCATTCGTCGAGCGGCTCTTCCGAGCTTTCGAGCGAGTGGCACTTTGCCGAGGGCTCTACGCGCAAGGGCTTCGAGGAGTGGCTCACCATCATGAATCCGGGCGAGACCGCCACGACCGCCAGCGTGCAGTACCTGTTCCCCGGAGGCGACCCCGTCATGCGCGACTATCCGCTCGCAGCCCACTCGAGGACGACATTGTTCGTCAACGCGGAGGTAGGGCCGGAGAAAGACGTATCGGTTGACGTGACGACAGGTGAGCCCGTGCTGTGCGAGAGGCCGATGTACTTCTGCTACCACGGCGCGTGGGAAGGCGGACACGACGTCGTCGGAGCGACAGCCGGCGAGCGGACATGGTACTTCCCGACGGCGGGGGTCGGAAAGGGCTTCGAGTCGTGGTTGTGCGTCTCGAACCCCGGCAACGCCGAGAACAAGGTCGTCTTCGAACTGTACGGCTACGGAGGGGACTACAACAGCAAAGAGCTGACCATGGCGCCGCACAGCCGCACGACCTTCGACGTCAGTGCGGCGGCCGCCAACATCCGCAACCCGTGGATCAAGGTGTCCGGGACGAAGGACATCATCGCCGAGCGCCCGACCTATTTCTCATATACACCGAAGGGTGGCTCCGAGCCGTTCACCATCGCGAAGTGGAATGGCATCGACATCAAGAGCCCGATAAAGTACGAAGATTCTCTGGGGCCGCAGTTCCACGAGGCGGGCAACGACGGCTCGAACTGCCCCGCGATGCAGCCTTACGGCCGCCTGATGCAGGACGACAACCCCACGCGCCTGGCTCCCGGTATCACCCTCACGGACGGAAACGATCCGGCCTACTACATAGAGAGTACCCGCAGCAGAGGTACGTACTCGACGACGGCCTGTGACGTACACTCGAAGACCGGTGCCACGGTCTATTCACCGGTCAACGGAACTGTGGTCGTCGCGAAGGCGTACCAGTTGTACGGACAGTATCCCGACCTCATGGTGAAGATAGTCATAGACGGGCACGCCGACTACCAGATGGAGTGCCTGCACATGTCGCAACTCCTCGTCGCCGCGGGGCAGCGGGTCGAAGCGGGCAAGACGCCCATCGGCCTCGTGCGCGACCTCGTGCCGTACTTCTTCAGCGGCCCGAACCCGTATACACGCGAAGAGGGCAATCACTCGCATATCCAGATCAACTACGCCCCGCCAGGGGCCGGCACGCCCGCGGTCGTCGGAAACTGAGACCCCGGCCCAGGCACCGCGCCGAGTCACAGGGGTGAGACCCTGCTGGCGCAATCTAAAAAGTGTTATGAAAAAGTGGAAAGTGAACGACCCCGTCCACTTTTCAGGCTATGGTGACCTCGTCGCAGGCGTAGACGCTTTGTATCGCCTCGAAGAGCTTGATGCCCTCCGCCATCGGCTTCTGAAAGGTCTTGCGGCCGCTGATGAGGCCCATGCCCCCGGCGCGCTTGTTGATGACCGCCAGGCGGACGACGTCGCGCAGGTCGTTCTCCCCCGAGCCCCCTCCCGAGTTGATCAGCCCCACGCGTCCGCTGAAGCAGTTCAGGACCTGGTAGCGGGTCATGTCTATCGGGTTGTCGGAGCAGAGCTCGTCGTACATGCGCCGGTCGTACTTACCGAACTTGCCGCCGGCCTTGTTGACCGCGGGGTACCCGCCGTTGATAGTCGGCGCCTTCTGCTTGATGAGGTCGGCCTCGATCGTCGCGCCGATGTGGTTCGCCTGCCCGGTGAGGTCAGCCGAGGTCTCGTAGTTCTTCCCGTCGACGGTGAACGCCTCGTTGCGCACGTAGCACCAGAGGACGCACGCCATGCCCAGCTCGTGCGCGGCCTGGAACGCCTCGGATATCTCGGTGATCTGGTCGTCGGACTCCTCGCTGCCGAAATAGATGGTGGCGCCCACGGCCGCCGCTCCCATATCGTAGGCCTGGTCGGCGCTCGCGAAGAGGATCTGGTCGTAGTGGTTGGGATACGTCAGGAGCTCGTTGTGGTTGATCTTCACGATGAAGGGGATCCGGTCGACGTACTTGCGCGCGACGCTGCCGAGAACGCCCAGCGTGCTCACGACGGCGTTGCAGCCGGACTCGATGGCGAGCCTGACGATGTTCTCCGGGTCGAAGTAGAGGGGGTTCGGCGCGAACGACGCTCCCGCGGAGTGCTCGATCCCCTGGTCCACGGGGAGGATCGAGAGGTAGCCGGTGCCGGCCAGCCTCCCGTGCCCGAACAGCGACTGCAGGCTCGCCAGCACGGCGGGCGGGCGGTCAGAGCCTCCGAAGCAGCGTTCCACCCAGTCAGGTCCGGGCAACTGGAGCATGTCGCGCGCGACCTTTGGAGAGCCAAACCCGAGGAGCGCTTCGGACTCTTCGCCGAGCAGGTCCGCAATCTCACCGATGTCCATCTCATCTACCCCCTTGCCATCGCCACAAAGCGACAGTTCGATTCTCTGGCGCGCCCGCGTTTCCTGTCTGTCATGAACAATCTTAGATTCAAAGGCCCGCCTCATGCAAAACAAGAGCAGACCCCTGTCATGTATTCTGGGGCCTTTTGATGAGCCTGACGCCTGGCCCTTTACGCAACAAAGATGCAAGACTTTCAGGTTTGACCCTTCTTGCGAGAGAATACGGACATGGAGTTTCACTTTAACCGGTGGGTGCGGGTCACAGGGACCGTCGTCCTGGTGCTCATAGCGCTTTACGGCATTGTCGCAATCAACGTCTACTCGTCCGTCGGCCAGTTCCCGACACACGGGCCCCGCCCGGTGCCGCAGATACATACCCTCATATGGCCGACGATCGGATACCCGGAGCTTGTCGCGCCCGGCGCGGTGATGGAGGCTGAGCTGGACGCGGCGGAGGTGTCCGGTCCCGCCGGGACCTTTACCGCGATGCTGACTCCCGTGCGCCCCGAGCTGACGGGACTGACTTACTCGCTTCCCGTGAGCGGGGCCGTCCGCGGCCGCTCGGAGCACTGGCCTGTCGGCACCGCACACGGTGGCGACACGGTCTGGCACCTGCGCTTCGCGGTTCCGGCACAGGCGGTCCCGGAGCTCTACAACCTCTCGATCCGGGCGGACGTCGGAGGCCGGGACTTCACATACTCGCAGCAACACGCCGTCTCCATAATCACCCCTCATCCCGGCGACAGCTTCCGGTTCATCACGCTCTCTGACATCCACGTCCACCAGCCGAACATCTCGAGCTTCCACAACCCCCAGTCCGACAAGGGCATAGCACCGGACGGCACCCCTGTATTCTTACAGCGGACCATCGACCAGGTGAACCTCATCAGGCCCGACTTCGTGGTCCTCCTGGGCGACTATGTAATGGCTCAACGCTATGCCGGCGAGTACCTGGCCGAGTTCAACAACTTCTACAAGGAGCTCGCGAGGTTCCAGGTGCCTGTGTTCATCGCGCCGGGAAACCACGACCAGTACGTTAACGACGTGGACGGCGCCAGGGTTTTCCAGGAGAATATCGGCCCGCTGTTCTACTCGTTCGATGCGGGCGCCAGCCACTTCACGGTCGTGAACACCACCGAGTGGCCGTACACGGACCGCATCGTGATGAGCAAGTTCGGCGGCCTTCTGTTCTTCCCGCGCAAGTACCAGGGGCAGGTGCTGGCGGCGACCGACGAGCGAAAGCCCCAGACCTACGCGGGTCAGCTTGCATGGATACGCGACGACCTCGTGCGCCATGAAGACGCCGCGAACAGGTTCATGGTCATGCACCACGATCCGTTCAGGCCCGCCGGCAAGGCTTACGCGTGGAAGAACGAGAGGTTCGGCGGAGTGATAACTCTTGGCGGCAGCGGCGTGGGGAGCACCGCTCTGAAGACGCTCGCGGCCAGGTACAGGGTGAATTACTGCATGACAGGCCATATGCACAGCGATTACGTCGGCTATCAGAGGTGGACGGACCGGCAGGGCGCGACCGGCTTCATCAACCAGACCATGGCCTTTTTCGACCACGGTGGCGAGAAGGACTCTTACCCGGGCTACAGGCTCTGGAACGTGCAGGGAAAGAACGTATCGGGTTTCACTTACCTCGACGGCGTCCACTCCGTGCCCCTCTACGACGGGTCGGTGCTCGACGGAGAGACAGACCTCAACAAGCTGGATCGCCTCGCGCTGTCGGGGTCGGCGGGCGCCGACGGCTTCAGCGTCAGCAGCTACCTGGGAGTGCCGATGGACGTCGAAGGACTTATCGGCGTGTTTCCGGTGCAACAGGGAAAGAACGTCAGCGGCGGGCGGGTATACTTCAGCGTCCCGCTTCCCGGCGACGCCTCCCGGCAACTGCTCTACATGAGGACCAGCGCCAGCCCGGGCCAGCCCGGGCCTGACGCCGCGACCGCCGGACAGCCCTCCGTCACGTCAGTCTTCGTCCATTGACCCCGAGCGCAACACCCCGACCGGTGATGCAGTGCCGGTCTGGACGCTACAGCCCGTAACCCCTTGTGACGCTCCCGCCCTCGGCGAAGCCCCTGTAGTCGAAGTACATCGGGCGCTCGACGTTCACCGGCTCTGAAGCCTCGATCACCATGCTCGTGTCCATGTCAGGGCCAAGCACCTGGTTCACCGAGATGGTGCTCCTGGTGAGCGGCTGGACCTGCACGGTCTGCACGATCGTGACCCCGTCATTTTTCAGGTAAGACATCTTGACGTTGACAGTCTTGTTGTTGGCGTTCTCAATCGTGACCCACTCGTCGAAGGAGCCGTCACGCGGGTTGTCGCGGGTCGTGCCCTCGGCGAAGTACCAGCGCGAGTTCGGCGCGGTCGCTCCGACGACCGCGTCGCCAC
>Ga0209747_1001321_pt1 | contig 13212 bp, 9 predicted proteins | sample BarGraNGADG00311_FD_184498 | JGI IMG/M metagenome (GOLD analysis project Ga0209747, IMG submission 184498) | Arctic peat soil microbial communities from Barrow, Alaska - Barrow Graham LP Ref core NGADG0011-311 (SPAdes) (version 2) | ecosystem: Environmental > Terrestrial > Soil > Wetlands > Peat ... | reverse complement strand
TACTCCGACGGCTACTGCAGCCGCAAGGGCGGCCACGATTCCACCGGCGCCACTGCGCCGTCCAAGACCTGGTACTTCGCCGAGGGTTACACCGGCTTTTAAGGCACTGTGTTCCGTCCCATGGGTAGCCTGAAGCACCGAGAGACTAAGGGTTGGCGTTGAACAGGGAACGCGCTAAGAGACGCAAGACACGACTGGCGGCCCTTGCCGAAGAGAGGGTCCGGATGGTCGCCGCCCTGATGGTCCTTTTCGGGTTCGCGATCGCCGCCCTGTACCTCGCGCAGGCCATGCCGCCCCGCATCGTCGCCCAAGCCCGTCCCATCGCCACCGTGAGCGCCGAGACTTTCAGCGTCAAGCCGGTGGACGTGAACCGGGCCCTGGCGCGTTCGTTCGCCGTCCAGCTCCCCAGGAAAGCTACCGATCGCTCCGGCGGGGTGCCTTACCTCGAGGGCTTGCGCAACGCCGGGCTGCTTCACGGCTACAGCCTCCCTCCCGACAAGCTCATCTTCGTGCCCGGCGGGGGCGTGCAGTACTGGCCCGTGTCCCAGTTTCCTACCGGCCCCAGGCCGCCCGTGGCAGTGACCCACGGCGACCGCTCCAGGCAGCGGGTCGCCCTCACCTTCGACGACTGTTACTACGGGCTGGGCAAGCTGCTCGACACCCTGACCCAGCTCAGGGTCCCCGCGACGATCTTCCCGACGGGTGGCGCCGCGAACGGGCACAAAGACTTGATCCGCGAGGCCAGGGACAGGGGCTTCGAGATCGCCAACCACACCTGCACCCACGTCGACGTCACGCGCCTGCCCACCCCGATCGCCACCCGGGAGATCGCCGACTGCAACAGCATCGTGCGCAGCATCTCCGGGACGGGCACCGCGGCCTTCTTCCGGCCCCCCGGCGGGGCCTTCGACGCCCGCATCCTGCAGATAGCGTCGAGCCTGGGGTACGTGGTGGTCAACTGGACCCGCGACACCGAGGACTGGAAGCCGACGACGACGGCGGACCAGATCTTCGCCAGGGCCACCCAGGGCGTCCAGGGCGGCGACATAATCCTCATGCACTCGCAGGGACCGCACACGCTGGAGGCGCTGCCCGGGATAGTGAAGTACCTCAGGGGCAAAGGGTTCGAGCTGACCACGGTCTCGGGGGTCCTCGAGTAAGCGACCCCGCCGGATCGCGGCCCTAGTAGAGCTCGAGCATGTCGTTGGTAGGGTCGATCAGGTTCGCCGGCTGCGGGCCGTACCACTGCGACCACGAAGTCGTGCCCGGCGCGTACATCTCGAAGTGCAGCTGCACCGTTCCGCTGACGCTCGCGAACACCTGCCCCCTGGTCAGGTGCGCCCCTGGGCCTACCCACCCTTCCGGCGGCTGCACCTCGCCGTAGTTCGCCACGAAGTCGCCGTGGTCCACCAGTATCGCGTAGGTCTGCTCTCCCGTGGCGCGCGTATAGAACAGGCCGGTCTTTATCACCGTTCCGTCCTTCACCGCCCTCACCGGCGTTCCCCTGCCGGTGGCGGGGTAGATATCCACGCCGGCGTGCAGGCGCCCGCCCTCGCGCGGCGCGCCGAAGTAGGGGTAGTCGGTGGAGCCGGCCGGCCAGTGGCCGCAGGCGGCCGAGGCGTCTCTGGTGAACGGGTAGAGGAGTGGGCCCTCGACCGGCGCGCACATTCGCCTGGATGCCCCGACCCCGTACATCGAGCGCTCGCACGCGACCGGCCCGGTCGCCTCCAGCAGCGACGACACGTTGTATGAGGTCACCGATCCGGAGAGGTCGAAGGTGCGGCGCCGGTGCGCCTCGATAGTGCCGGAGGGGCCGGCCAGGGGGCCCTTGTCGGTCTGCAGCTGGAAGGACACGTCCACCGGCTCGTCGCCCGGGTTGGCCACCGCGACCCAGGTCTCGAACCCGCTTGCGGTGCAGCCCTCCGCCATGTACCACCTCGTTGACAGTTCCTGCGAGCCACCGGAGCAGGAACCCCAGCGACGGTGGTCCCCGTACATGGCGCGCTCCGCCACCACGGGTCCGCTCGCCGAGACGACGGCCGCGATGCTCTTGCCGGGCGCCCAGCCGGAGAGGTCGAACGACGTGCGGCTGCCGGCCTGCAGCCTGGCGGTTGGCCCCGCGACCTCGCCGCTGTTGGTGAGCAGGTGAGTCGTCAGGTAAACAGGCTTGTCGCCGGGGTTCTGGACCAGCAGCCAGGTCTCGAAACCGGGCAGCGTGCAGCCCTCGGACATGTACCAGGTCGCCGACGGCGTGCTGATCCCGGTCGAGTCGGTGGCCCACTCCCTGTTGTCTCCGTACATCGCCCGCTCGCAGACCACCCCGGCGCTGGCGGTCACGGTGGTGGCCACGTCGTAGGACGTGACGTAGTCGGCCAGCTTGTAGGTCCGCCTGGTGCGCGCCGGTATGGTGTCGGTGGGGCCGCCGACCTGCCCGTTCGCGGTCTGGAAGGTCAGCCGTACGTTCGCGGGCGTTGCTCCCGGGTTCTGGAGGAGCACCCAGGTTTCCACCCCTCCGGCGGTGCACCCCTCGGCCAGGTACCAGGTCTTCGCCGGTTGGGTGACGCCGGTGGCGCCCGTTCCCCAGATCCTGCCGGGACCGTACATGGCGCGCTCGCAGACCACGTCGCCGGTGGCGCTGACGCTGGTCGAGACGTCGTAGGAGACCACGTAGTCGGCCAGGTTGTACGTTCGCCTGCTCAGTGGGGGAATGGTGTCCGAAGGACCCTGGCGGGCCCCCTGGGCCGTCTGGAGCTCCATGGTGACATCGACGGGCCGCGTGCCGGGGTTCTGCACCAGCACCCAGGTCTGGAAACCGCCCGCGGTGCAGCCCTCGGCGAGGTACCAGCGTCTGGCGGGCGCGCTCACCGCGGACGCGCAGGTGCCCCAGTCGCGCTCGTAGACGCCGGACGCGCCCCCGCCGGCGCCGGGCGAGGAGCCTGCCAACGCGCCCCCGCAGACGGCCAGGAGCATCACCGCGCTGAGCGCGCACGCCACCACCGCGTGGCCCGGGCCGGTCATCCACTGCTGCTTCAAGACGCCTCCTATGCGGGGTCCGTCGCGGCCGCCCCCAACTTGTGATACTCGACGGCCTGATGATAACATTCTGAGGTTGTTCGAGGCCTGAGAACGGAGGGCAGATGAAGGCACTGGTGCTGTGCGGCGGCTCGGGGACGCGGCTGCGCCCGATAACGCATACCATGGCGAAGCAGCTCGTTCCGATCGCCAACAAACCCGTGCTCTTCTACGGCCTCGAGGCCATCAAGGCGGCGGGGGTCGAGGACGTCGGCATCGTGGTCGGCGAGACCGCCAAAGAGATCATCCAGGCCGTCGGCGACGGCTCCAAGTGGGGCATCAACGTGACCTACGTCCAGCAGGACGAGCCGCTGGGCCTGGCGCACGCGGTCATGGTGGCCGAGCCGTTCCTGGGGGACGACGACTTCGTGATGTACCTGGGCGACAACCTCATCAAGGAGGGCATCACCTCGCTGGTGGAGCAGTTCAGGCAGAACCGCCCCAACAGCCAGATCCTTCTCGCCAGCGTCAAGGAGCCGGAGCGGTTCGGCGTCGCCGAGCTCGCCTCGGGCAAGGTCGTGAAGCTGGTTGAGAAGCCCGAGAATCCGGCGAGCGACCTGGCGCTGGTAGGAGTGTATATGTTCGACGGCCACATCATGGAAGCGGTCAAGGCGATAAAGCCTTCCGGCCGCGGCGAGCTCGAGATCACCGACGCCATCCAGTGGCTGATCGACCAGGGGCTGGTCGTCGACCCGCACATCATCGAGGGGTGGTGGAAGGACACGGGCCGCCTGGAAGACATGCTCGAGGCCAACCGCATCATGCTCGACACGCTGGAGGCCTCCAACGAGGGCTACGTCTGCAGCGAGTCCAACGTGGTGGGGATGGTCGTGGTCGAGAAGGGCGCCGAGATCGTGAACAGCACGGTCAGGGGTCCGGCCATCATCGGCGAGGGCACCAAGATCGTGAACTCGTTCATCGGCCCGTTCACCTCGATCTACTACGGGGTCGAGATCACCGGCTCGGAGATCGAGCACAGCATCATCCTGGAGAACAGCACCGTGACCGACATATCCGGCCGCATAGAGGACAGCCTCATCGGCCAGAACGTGATAGTGGAGCGCTCCCCGCTGAAGCCGGCGGCATACCGTCTGATGCTGGGGGACAACAGCCGAGTGGGGATACTCTGACACCAGAAACTCACCACTGGGGTCAGGCGCCGGTGGTGCATTTACGGGAGACAGGAAAGCGCATAAAGAGGACAGGCACCTTTATGCATGACGGGAGGCACGAATGATCGACGGCGTGGTGGTGAAGCAGCTGCGGGTGATCCCGGACGAGCGGGGGCACCTGATGGAGATGCTCCGGAGCGACGACGACGTGTTCGAGGTGTTCGGGCAGGCATACGTCACGACCACCTACCCGGGGGTCATCAAGGCCTGGCACATGCACCTCAAGCAGGACGACAACGTGGTGTGCGTGAAGGGCATGATCAAGCTCGGCCTCTACGACGGCCGTGAGGGCTCGTCAACGCGCGGCGAGGCGCAGGAGATCTACCTGGGAGAGCACAAGCCCGTGCTGGTGCACATCCCCAAGGAGGTCTACCACGGCTGGAAGTGCGTGAGCAACGAGGAGGCCTTCATCGTCAACATGTCCACCGAGCTCTATGACTACGCCGACCCGGACGAGCACCGGCTCCCGTACGACACCGACCAGATCCCGTTCGACTGGTCGCTCAAGCACGGCTAGAGAGGTCAACTTGAAGATACTGGTAACCGGCGCCTGCGGGTTCATCGGCTCCAACTTCGTGCGCTACATGTTCTCGGCCCACGAGGGCATATCGATCACCAACCTGGACAAGCTCACCTACGCCGGCAACCCGGCCAACCTGCGAGACGTGGAAGGCGCCAACGACTACACGTTCGTCAAGGGCGACATCTGCGATGAGGCGCTGGTGGACGGGCTGGTCTCGGAGGGCTTCGACGCGATCGTCAACTTCGCCGCCGAGAGCCACGTCGACCGTTCCATCACCGGACCGGACGAGTTCATAAGGACCGACGTGTTCGGGACGTTCAACCTGCTGGAGGCGTGCCGGAAGCGGCACGTCAAGCGCTACCTGCAGGTCTCGACCGACGAGGTCTACGGCTCCATCGAGAGCGGCTCGTTCACCGAGAGCTCCAACATCGCGCCCAACAGCCCTTACTCCGCCAGCAAGGCCTCCGCGGACCTGCTGGTGCGCGCGTACTTCAAGACCTATGGGATGCCGGTCCTGGTCACTCGCTCGAGCAACAACTTCGGGCCGTACCAGTACCCGGAGAAGCTCATCCCGCTGTTCATCACCAACGCCATGGACGACCTGCCCGTGCCGCTCTACGGCGATGGCCTCAACGTCCGCGACTGGCTGTTCGTCAACGACAACTGCGCCGGCATCGACCTGGTGCTGGCCAACGGCGAGCCCGGCGGCGTCTACAACATCGGCGGGGGGCAGGAGCGGACCAACATCGAGATCACCAGGGGAATCCTCGCCGAGCTGGGCAAGCCGGAGTCGCTCATCAACTACGTGGACGACCGGCCCGGCCACGACCGGCGTTACTCGCTCGAATTCTCACACGCCGCCTCCCTCGGCTACCGGCCCCGCGAGGACTTTGCCGCGATGCTCTCCGAGACCGTCCGCTGGTATGTCGACAACCGCGCCTGGTGGGAGCCGCTCAAGCCCCGCGCGTAGCGCCGGAGTCCCGCCGGCTTCGCACGGTTTAACCAATCTCAATGTTTTTACGTCTAATGCTCCGTAAAGTGAGGTTCGAGGAGTTAAGTTGCTCGTCTCGGGTTTCGATAATCTTATTGAAGGAACGATTATCCCGGCCTGGTTGCCGGCCGCGTGAAATTGACTGAGAAGGGTGGTTCTCTTGATCAAGCTGGTGTCGGAAAAGCGCGCGCGGTTTCTCACCGCGGCCGTGGGGCTGCTGGCGCTCGCGGTGGTCATCGCGGCCCCGCTGTTGATGCTGCAGTCCTTGTCGGCGGCGAGCATGTCCAAGAGCGTCCAGGGCCAGTATGGAGCGGGCTCCAGTTTCAACGACGCCAAGCTGACCGCGTGTGACATCGACGGCGACGGCCAGCAGGAGATCCTCGCCGGCAACATGAACGGCATCATGTACTGCTTCACCGCCACCGCCCAGATCAAGTGGGCGTTCAACTGCCACGCTGCCATACGCGGGGGCGCGGCATGCTACGACGTCGACGGCGACGGCAAGAAAGAGGTCTTCTTCGGCGACATGAACGGCGTGGTGTGGGGCCTCGGATGCAACGGCGTGGTGCTGAGCCAGTGGGGCTGGCCCAAGGCGACCCCCAACACCGACGGGTTCGTCGGCGTCTACGGCACGCCGGCGATCGGCGACATCAACGGCGACGGCGCACCCGAGATCGTGACGGGCTGCTACGGGCATTACATCTACGCCTGGTGTTTCAACGGCACGCTGCTGCCAGGCTTCCCCTTCGACACCAAGGACACCATCTGGTCCTCTCCCGCGCTCGCCGACATCGACCGTGACGGGCTCAAGGAGATAATCATCGGCGGCGACAGCACCGGCGGCAACGGCTGGCCCTATCCCGCCGGAGGACTGCTGTGGGTGCTCAACGGCGACGGCAGCGTGCAGCCCGGGTTCCCCCAGTGCACGCCCGAGGTGCTCTGGTCCTCGCCCGCGGTGGCCGACATCAACAACGACGGCTGGTTGGAGATCGTGATCGGCACCGGGCATTACTACACCGCCACGGGCCACCTCTCCACCCAGGGGTTCGTGGTCTACGCATTCGGCTGCCACGGCAACATGTGCGCGGGCTTCCCGGTCCCGGTCCCGGGGTGCACCATGTCCTCACCGGCGATCGGCGACGTCGACGGGGATGGCATCAAGGAGATCGCGATCGCGTGCTATCCGGTGGCCGGCAGGGGAGCCGACAGGATCATGCTGATCAAGGGCAACTCCGGCGCCAAGATGTGGGAGATTCCCGCGTTCGGCGGACCCAACCGCGCCTCGCCGGCGCTTGCCGACGTCAACAGCGACGGCAAGCCCGAGTTCGTGATGGGCTCGGGCCAGGCTATCGGCGCCTGGGACATCTGGGGCAACTGCGTCTGGAACCAGGTGCTGGACAACTTCGTCATCACCAGCCCCTGCGTCGGAGACTTCGACCACGATGGAAGGATCGAGGTCGCGGTCGCCACCGGGGCCGAGTCCGGGGGCGGCAGCTTCTACGTGTTCGACTGCGGCAGCAAGCGAATGACGGCCGCGGGCGACGCGGGCATAATGCCGTGGGCGCAGTTCCGCCAGAACCCCGAGCACACCGGCACGATACCGACGGGCTACGAGCCCCCGCCCCCGCCACCGCCGGCGAACTTCCACGAGTACATACTGATCCAGAACCCGAACGCGAAGACCGCTACGGCCACCATCGAGCTGATGAGCGACAAAGGTGAGAGGAAGAGCGTCGCTATCGGGGTCAAGCCGCTGTCGCGGCAGACCGTGTTCATCAACGACATCATGCCCAACCGGAGCGTGAGCGCGCGCGTCAGCGCCAACCTGCCGGTGATAGCGGAGAGGTCCATGTACTTCAACTACAAGGGCTCCTGGACCGGCGGGCACGACGTGGTAGGCGCGACGGCGCCGGCATCGACCTTCTACTTCGCCGAGGGGACGTGCAGGCCCAATTTCGACCCTTACATCTGCATCCAGAACCCCGGCGCGGTGGCCGCGTCCGTCACCCTCACCTACATGAAGGGCGACGGGGGAACCGCCACCGATTCGATATCGGTAGCGCCGAAGTCGCGCGCGACCGTGTCGCCGCGCGCCAGGCTGGGCACGGGCGACGACACCGCCCACGACTTCTCGACCAGGGTGGCCTGCACCAACAGGCAGAAGATCATCGCGGAGAGGGCGCTGTACTTCAACTACGGACCCGGCTGGAACGGCGGACATGACGTGGTGGGAGCGACCGCCACTTCATCCGTGTTCTATTTCGCGGAAGGGACCACGCGGCCCGGGTTCGACCCTTACATCTGCATCCAGAACCCCGGCGGGGCGGCGGCGAGCGTGCGCATCACCTACATGAAGGGTGACGGGGCCATCGCGACCGACAACCTCAGCGTGGGCCCGAACTCACGTGCCACCGTCAACCCCCGCAACAGGCTGGGCACCGGCAACGATGCCGCCCACGACTTCTCGGCCAAGGTCGAGTGCACCAACGGGCAGAAGATCATCGCGGAGAGGCCGATGTACTTCGCATTCAATGGCGTCTGGACCGGCGGGCACGACGTGGTGGGAGCCGCGGCCCCGGCCAGCGACTTCTTCTTCGCGGAAGGGACCACGCGGCCCGGCTTCGAGCCGTTCCTGTGCATCCAGAACCCCGGCAGCAAGAACGCTGACCTGACCATCACCTACATGAAGGGCGACGGGACCACTTCTGAGCAGCGGATCGGCGTGGCCGGGTACTCTCGCGTGACCATCACCCCCAAGAACCTGCTGGGCGTCTACGACGATACGGCTCACGACTTCTCGGTCCACGTGGCCTGCACCAACGGGCAGAAGATCATCGCCGAGCGGCCGATGTACTTCAACTACAAGGGCTCCTGGACCGGCGGCCACGACGTCATCGGCGTCACGGGCCCGTCGAGCACCTGGTACTTCGCGGAAGGCTACACCGGCCAGTAGAAGTGATACGAAACGAAAACGCACCACCGGCGCCTGACCCCGGTGGTGCGTTTTTACTAGTAGGGGGGCGGGATCTTGCCGCCGCCGTAGTGCATGTGGTACCTGCGAGCCAGGTAGATCGTCACGGCGAAGAAAAGGATCCAGGCGAGGATGAGGAACATCCCGCCGATGCCGGCAGGGTGCAGCAGCGGGAACACGGTGAAGAGGAACTTCTTGGCGAAGCCGTTGTCCAGGAAGTGCGGCACGAAGATATTGTCGGTGGCCTCGATGCCGTAGGTGCCGACCATGAAGCGGAAGGTCCACACGGTGGTCACGATCGTCCACAGGCCCAGCGCGGCGGCCACGCCCCAGACGACCTTGGAGCGCACCCGGTCGAGCAAGAGGCCGATGCACAGGATCAGCATCGGCGCCAGCGGCACCAGGTATCTCTGCACCGGCGCGGCCCCTCCGTTCCAGGACTGGAAAACGCCCAGCACCAGCGTGTGCAGGCCAATACAGATCGGGAAGAACACCCACCAGCGGTCCCACTCCCAGGCGGTCTTCTGGGTAGCCAGGCCGTAGCCGAACAGGGCGTAGACCGGCGCGAATATCAACAGCCCCCAGGCCCGGTCCAGGTACATGCCGGCGATGCCCCACACGGAGTTGGTGCCCCAGTAGCCCCCCTGGAACTTGCTGCCGCCGGAGGCGGTCAGTCCCTGCACGATCTTCCAGCCGAAGGCGATGTTGGTGAGTATCAACAGCAGCAGTATGCACGCCGCCGCGGGCGCGGCGAACCACGCCAGCAGCTTGAGGTCCTTGCTCGGCCTGACGATGAAGAACAGCACCACGAACGCGATAGTTATCGCGATGAACTTGGGGTGGGCCAGCGTCAACGCCCCCGCGGAGATCCCCATCAACACGGCATACAGGCGCTTGCCCCTGGTCTCCTTCAGGCGCCAGGCGCTCCAAAGGCCGAGCGCGACCAGGAAGACGCCCAGGGTCTCCGGGTATATCAGCCTCGAGTAGAAGAGCAGGGGATAGGTGAAGAAGAAAAAGACGGTCACCCCCGCCGCTATGGTGCGCGTCACGAACCTGTCCATGACGAGGAAGGTGAACATCGCCGCCAGGCACATCAGCAGTATCATGGTGACCGCCGCGCCCGGGTAGGAGAACGCCCAGAACCCCGGCAGCACCACCAGCGACATGAACATCGGGTGGGTGGAGACGAACCGCCCGTTCTTGCCTCGCGCCACGTGCCACATGGTGATGGTCTGCTGGAAATAGGGAAGGTACTGCTTGGCCTGGTAGTTGTTGGTGAGGTAGACGTCCCCGTCCCTGAGGATGCTCTCGGTGACCAGCAGGTAGTGCGGCTCGTCCCCCTGGGTGCTGGTGGTCCCCCTGAAGCGCGGGACCAGCCCGAACGCCAGCCCGTACACGATCAAGGTCAGCAGCAGGATGAGTAACGCCGTCCGCGTCCTGCCGGGCAGGCTCAGCCACCTCGCGGTGATGGTGACCTTCTCTTTCTCCTCTGCGGGGCTCGCCTCGCTCTCGACCGTTACTGTTTCTTGCATACGAAGATGAGGTCGAACGCGCGCGACGGCGCGAGCCGCCCGGCGCGCATGAAAGGCTTGTAATAACGCTCGTGCTCCGGCATTCCGTAGCGGGCGGTCAGCAGGTCGACGCGCTTGCCCGGCGGCCTGTGCCAGTTGAGGAAGAGCTCCAGGTAGATGCCCTCGGTCTCGAGGACGTCGAACCCTTCGGCCGCCAGCAGCGCCCGCGCCTGGCCGGGGCTGAGCTCCAGCACGTGCTCGGGATGGACCGGCATCGCCCGCCGATTGGCGACGGCCAGCATGCGCTCACGGTTGGGGGTGGTGAGGATGAGCGTGCCGCCCGGCTCGAGCACCCGGCGCCACTCGGCCAGCGCGCCGCGCACGTCGGGCACGTGTTCGATTATCTCTCCCGCGTAGACGGTCCCGAAGGAGGCGTCGTCGAACGGGAGCCTCATTGCGTCGGCCACCTCCCAGGTCCAGCCCGGGCAGAGCCCGCGCATCTTCTCGATGGCCGAAGAGTCGAGGTCGCAGCAGGTGATGTCGAACTCCCAATCGCGGTTGCAGAGGAAGAAGATGCTGTAGCCCGAGCCGACGTCCAGCACCTTGCTCCCCGGCGGGATCCTCTCTTCGAAGATGCGGGCCAGCGCCTCCAGCCTGGCCTTGTGGAACGCCAGGAAGAACGGGTGCTCGATCACGTACTCGTCCTGGTGGTCCTCGCCCTGGTAGTAGCGCTCCAGCGCGACGGTGTCGGTCACCTTGAACGGGACTTCCATGCTGTCGGGGCCGCACGCGAGCCTCAGCACCATCTCCGGCCTCACCTTGCCGTCCGGCGCCTGGGAGCTACCCACCAGCACCGGTTCGTCCCTGCCGTCGGCAACGATGAGTGAGATGCCTTCGGCGCCACCCGCGGACCAGTCGATCGCCACGGTCCCGGGCCCGGCGGTCGCGCCGCTGAACTCCCAGGTACCGGCGGTCTCCGAAGCGCCCGCTCCGCCGCAGAACATCGAAAGTTCGAGCCCGGAGGCGAGACCAGGCCAGTCGGGGATCTCCAGGCTCACCCGCGAGCCCCCCGCCTCAGGCGCGGCCGCCGCGGTCATCCTGCCGCTCCGGTCACTCGCTCGAGGGCCTCGGACAGGCTCGACCGCACCGCCTCGGGAGAGAACGCGCTCAGCCTGTCGCGTTGCCCGGCGATGACCGCTTCGCGTATGGCCTTGTCGGTCCGCAGCGACTCGAGCGCCTCGCCCACCATTGAGAACTCCTTGCGGTCGAAGGCCAGCCCCGCGCCGTCGAGCGTGAAGGGGATCGCGGTGGAGGAGTAGGCCAGCACCGGCAGGTCGAAGGCCATGCTCTCCACCAGCGGGACCGAGAAGCCCTCGTGCTCGCTCATGGAGAGGAAGACGTCCGAGCCGCGGTAGAACGCGGCCAGGTCGGCGTCGCTCACCCGTCCGGTCATGGTCACGCTGTCCCAGAGCCCGAACGAGTCGATGAGCCACTGGAGCTGAGCGTTGTAGCGGTCCACCCAGGACGCGCCCACCAGGAAGAGGTGCGAGTCGGAGTTGACGCAGCGGTTGTAGTAGAAGAAGGCGCGCAGGACGTCCTCCACCCGCTTGTTGGGGACCATGCGCCCCACGAACAGGACGTTGAAGCCGGCCGCGCGCGAACGCATCAGCTCGCCGCCGCCGTCCGCCCGGCGAAGCCCGTCGTAGTCCACGAATATCGGGAGCACCCCGGTGGCGGCCTCGTCGAAGCCGGCGGCCACCAGCTCCAGCCTGTTGAACTCGGAGTCGCCCAGCGCCAGGTCGCATCCGGCAAGCTTGGGCAGCAGCTCGCGGCCGATGCCGCAGAAAGAGGCGACGCCCTTGTCGTAGGCCTGGAAATACTGCGGCGGCGTGATGTTGTGGTAGACCAGGATGCGCCGCGCCGCCGACGCCAGGTACATCTCGTAGTTGGAGCACCACACCGAGTAGTGATAGATGAGGACGTCGTCTGGCGCCTCGGCGCCCGCGGGATACTCGCAGTCGGGCTGGGAGACCTGGGAGCCGTACTCGTCGGAGGTGTTGGTGTATACCTCGGTCTGGAGCCCCCAGGACGACAGGGTCCTGGCTATCTCGAGAACGTGGTTGCTCACCGCGTCGCCGAACTCGACGCGCGTGCAAAGTTGTCTTACTTTCAAAGGTCGATCACTCCGAGGGCGTCGAACAGGCGCTGCAGAACCGAGTCCCAATTATACTCCGTCTCGACGTAGGCGCGGCCCTCCCGTCCGGCCCGCTCCGCTTGCTCGGAGTCGGACAGCAGCAGGAGCAGCGACTCGGCGAACTCGTCGTATCCGTCGAAGGCCAGCCCGCCTCCGCTCCGGCTCACGTGCTCGCGGGTCACGTCGCAGTTGCGGTTGACCAGCGCCGGCGTACCGGCGAGCCAGGACTCCAGCAGGACTATGGAGAGGCTCTCGTTCACCGAGGGCTGGCAGAAGACCGAGGCGGACGCGTAGCCGTCCCACTTGGCCTGCTCGCTGACCCTGCCGGCGTCGATGACCAGGTGCGAGACGGACGGTGGCACGCGCACGTCCCCGGCGCCCATCAGCACCAGCGTGGCCTCGCCCGGCCGCTCGGCCGCGAATCGCGCGAAGTACTCTACCAGCAGCGGGGTGTTCTTGCCCTGCTCGCGCCTGCCGGCGTAGAGGACGACCGGCCCCCGGGCGGGCGTGCGGTCGCGGAAGGCAGCTTCGTCACCCTCGACCCTCCTGAAGCCCATGCCCACCACCGGGCCTGGGTCTTCCGTCCCGAGCAGCCGGCCCGCGAGCCTGCGCTCCCCCTCGCTGTTGAACATGAGGCCCTTCACGCGACGCAGCATCTCGTGGACGAGCGGCAGGTGCGCGTAAGGCTCGTCGTGCAGGCAGGGCACGATGTAGGAGGTCTCCGGCCTCACCGCCGAGCCCAGGAACGTCGTGCCGAACAGGTAGGGCAGGAAGATGA
>Ga0209747_1001319_pt1 | contig 13223 bp, 9 predicted proteins | sample BarGraNGADG00311_FD_184498 | JGI IMG/M metagenome (GOLD analysis project Ga0209747, IMG submission 184498) | Arctic peat soil microbial communities from Barrow, Alaska - Barrow Graham LP Ref core NGADG0011-311 (SPAdes) (version 2) | ecosystem: Environmental > Terrestrial > Soil > Wetlands > Peat ... | reverse complement strand
ACGGCGAGGCCCAGCAGCCCGAGGTAAGCGAGGCATATCAGGAGGAATGTCGGCAGCGTGTGCCCCGAACTGTCGGCCGATGCGGGGGCGATCGAACTTGGGGAAGACCCGGCGCGGGCCACGCTCTTCCCGGCGGCCACCGCATCCGGTCCGGCCGGCGATGAGGATGTGGTCCCGCTGGTCGACCCCGTGTCGGCGCCGGGAGCGGTCGTCCCCGCCGCCTCCGGGTCGGTTGGCGCGCCGGGGCTGGTCGTAGACCCGGTCGAGGCGCTGGGGGCGGTCGTCTTGTTCTTGACGTCCTGTTTGCCGGTCGGAGCCGCGGCTTTCTCGGTCAGCGGGAACGGCTTCTCTAGCAGCGCCGGGATGGCTTCGGCGGTCATCCAGGCCGGCTGCGAGTCGCTGGACCTCATGTAGCGGATGTGGCCGTCGGACTGCCGCATCGATTCGAGGTAGTCTATCGGGGTCTTTCCATCCCTGGACCAGGCCGCCGATGACGGGTCCTGTCCGGCCGCGGCGATGCCCTGGACCGCCCAGGCAGTCGAAGCCACGTTCGAGGACTCAGAATGCCAGCAGAAGCCTCCATCCGAGGCCTGGCAGAGGTGCAGGTACATGAGCGCCCTTGACATCACGCTGCTGTCTCCCTTATCCCCCATCGCGGCAAGGGCCTGCAGGGTCGCTCCAGTGTCGTCGGGGTCGCTGGCGCCGTCGTCCGCGTAGCCGAACCCGCCGTCGACGTTCTGCCTGGCGGCGAGCCACTTGCGGGAGCCGTCCGGGAGGGCTTCGCCCGCGGCCAGCAGCGCAATGACGCCCCAGCAGTGGTCGGCCAGCTTGTCCCCTATGTGGCCGTCCGCCGCCATCCTCGCCTTGATCTCCGCCACAAGGTTTCTACCACCCAGCGACCTGGGGTCGACCCCCGCGCAACTTGCCGCGAAGCAGCCTCTCTCGATTTCTGTCAGTTGCTTCCACCCGGGCGCGCGGGCCGAAAGGTAATCGAGGGGCGACTTGCCCGACCTGGTCCACCGCCGCGGGTCCTCCCCGGCGGCTTTTATCGCGGGCACGGCCCAGGTGGTCAGCATGTCGGTCGACGCCTGGCCGGGCTCGGCGAAGCCGCCATCGGCCTGCTGGCGCGCCTCGAGATATGCCATCTCCTTCTGAACGCTGACGTCCGCGACCGCGCCGGCGGTGCCGGCCCAGGCTCCGGCGGCCCCCACCGGCAGGAGAGCAAGCACCGTCGCGCATACGATGAGCGTCGCGAAGTTCCTGTTCATGGCACCGGCCGCCCTTCGCTTACCGGGGCCCGCGCCGGGGCGAGCCCGTCCGGCCCCACCGCCTCGAAAGTAAACCGCTCGCGGTATCGTCGCAGCATCGTTATCATGGCCGGGCCCAGCGCGAAGGCGAATGCGAAGTTGCCGGCCGCGTGAAGGGCGTCGAACCACACGCTCGCCGCGTACGTCACGGCGAACGCCCGCATGGTTATCGGGCGCACGAAGCCCAGCACGAAGTAGAGGTTGACTATCCAGCCGTACACGAACCCCCACGACGCGCAGTACGCCGACAGCCGCCCCCGGCTCTCGAGGCTCCGTCTCGCGCCCAACAGGCCTGAGGCCAGTCCGACCAGCCCCCAGGCCAGCATCTGCCAGGGAGTCCACGGCCCCTGACCCAGCAGGAAGTTCGAGACCAGGGCCGTCGTCGACCCGACGATGAACCCCTCGATCGGTCCGAAGACGTAGCCGCTCAGGACGATGATGAACGTCGACGGCTGGACGCTGGGGATGGGCGCCATCAGCACCCTTCCAGCGACCGATATCGCGGCCAGGGTGCCGAGGATGGCGATCACCCTTGTGTCGGTCTTCTTCTCCTCGAAGCGAAGGTAACCGTAAGCCAGGATGGCAGTGACGGCCGCCAGCGACAGCAGTCCCAGGTACCGGTCCAGCGGCACGGACACCAGCGCGCCCACCGCCCAGAAAACGGTCAGGGCCGCGAGGAAAAACAGCGCGTAGTTCGACTTCCTCATCGCGACCCCCACAGCGCTCTCTCGGCATCGCTCCTGGTGACGACCCCCGGGAACATCCCGCGGAAAGACTTGCTGAACTGGGTCGTGAAGAAGAGTGACTCGGAGAGCACGACGTTCCTGTCGCCGTCGGCGAGCACCCTGCCGCCGGCCATCAGGACCACCCTGTCGCAGCACTCGGCGGCCAGCTCCATGTCGTGGGTCACCAGGACCAGGGTGCCTCCGGACGCCCGGTAGCGTCCCATGTACTCGGCTATCCTCGCCTTGGTGACCCCGTCGACGCCCCGCGTCGGCTCGTCCAGGACCAGCAGCCTCGGCTTATAGACGAGTACGGATGCCAGCGACACGCGCTCGCGCTCGCCGCAGGACAGGTCGATGGGGTTCTCGCGCCTGAAGCCCGATAGTTCGAGCAGGTCGAGAACCTCCTCGATGAGGCCGGGCCGATCCGCCCTCGGAACGCCGAGAGCGTCAAGGGTGGCCTCGAGCTCGCCCTCGGTGGTGTCGGCCAGGAGCTGGTGGTTCGGGTTCTGCCCAAGCATCCCGCAGGTCCGGGCCAGCTCGGCCACCTCGGCCTCGGAGGTGTTCCTGCCCTCCAGCAGGACGGTGCCCCTGGTGGGCTTGAGCAGGCCGTTGAAGTGCTTGACCAGCGTGGTCTTGCCCGACCCGTTCTCCCCGACCACCGCGACCGACTCGCCTGTGAACACCTTCAGGGTGACGTCCGTCAGCGCGATGGTGCCGTCCTCGTATACGTGGTGAAGCCTGCGGGTCTCGACTAGCGGTTTCTCACGCTCTGGAGTCCTGCGGGCCGCCCTGGCCCGGCTTTTCGGCGCGGATGCCACGCGCGGACCCTCCACGGCCGGCCCGGGCGCGACCCGCATCGACTCCGCGATCCTCTCCCTGCACTCTTTCACGTTGAGAGGTGGGTCCATTCCGCCGTTTTGATCTGAGAAGAGCGCCGTCACGGGAGGTACGGGCACCCAGGCCCTGCCACGCGACCAGCGCGCCATCTGAAGTGGGCTGCCGTCGAACTCGACTTTACCCTCGCGCATCACCAGCACCCGGTCCGCGAAGTGAAGGCACCTGTCGATCCGGTGCTCGGACAGAAGCACGGCCAGGCCCAGGTCGTCGTTGAGCGAGCGCAGCGTGGCCAGGAAATCGTCCGCGCTCACGGGGTCGAGCTGGCTGGTCGGCTCGTCGAGCACCAGCACCTCCGGGTGCATCACCAGCACCGACGCCAGCGCGACCTTCTGCTTCTCGCCCCCCGAAAGCTCGACCAGTCTCTTGTCCCGCAGGTGAGTGAGCCTGAGTGTCGCCAGCACCTCCTCCACGCGGGCTTTCATCTGGAGCGGCTCCAGGCCCAGGTTCTCGGGGCCGAAGGCGACCTCGCTCTCCGGGCTCTCCGTCACCAGTTGGTTCTCCGGGTCCTGGAAGACCATCCCGACCTTTCGGGCTATGTCCCTGACCTGCGCTGTCGTCGTGTCCAGCCCGCAGACCCTGACCGAGCCGCTCATCCTGCCGCCGAAAAAGCGCGGCACCAGGCCGTTCATGGCCTTGAGAAGGCTCGATTTTCCCGAGCCGGTGGGCCCGACGACCAGCACGAACTCGCCCTGGGACATGGTGAAACTGACGTCGGCCACGGCCGGCGTCTCCCTTCCCGGGTACCAGTAGCTCAGGCTCTCGACTTCAACCAGTTCGATCTTTTCCATGACTCCGATAACCCCAGCACTATAAGGGCGAGGACCAGCGGCAGGCAGGCCGCGGTCACGGTTAGCGGGGTGGCCCTCCACGATATCACCGGGTAGTAGCCGAACCCCACCGTCCCGGTCGCGAGCGTAGCTATCAACAGCGCCGCGATTCCGCCGGTCGCGGCCAGCAGCACGACGTCCGCAGCGCCCACCCCATACTCGCGATACCGGGACCTCCGTCCCGAGCCGTAGGCGCGTGCTTCCATGGCCTCGGCGAGACCTATGCCCCTGTCGAGGGACGTGGTGGCGAGGCGCCTCACCAGCGGGAGCCTGCTCTTCAGCACCCTGTACCTGCCCCCGCGGTCGAGCGCTATGCCCCTCGACCTCTGGGCGTCGAGAATGTCTCCTGCGTCCCTCGCAACGGTCGGGACGAGTCTCAGTGAGAGCGTGGTGAGCAGCGCCGACCTCGAGCCGGTGCCCTTCAGCAGGCCGAGCAACCGGTCCGGATCGAGCGTCAGCGACAGCAGCGCGAAAGCCCATACCACGGCCACTATCCTCAGGGCCATCGCGGCTCCGAACGCCACCGCCTCCAGGGTTATATCGATCCTGCCGATGACGGGTAACCTCGGGCCCAACCAGAGCACGGTCGCGCCCCGGTGCGACAGCAGCGGGTTGAGCACCAGCGCCAGGAGCCCGATGACGAGGCACAGCCTCCACCAGGACAGCCACTCCGCGAACACGTCGGCCGAGAACGCCAGGACGGCCGTCGCCGCGATGATGGAGGCCAGCACCAGCGGGTTGTCGCACAGCAGCGAGAAAAGTATCAGCACAGACACCAGCGTGACCTGCGTCACCGGGTGAAGCCGGTGCGTCAGGCTCTGCTTCTTCCGGTAGGTGTAGCGCATCTTCGTCACCTCGGCAGCGCGTAAACCGCGCCCCGCTCCCCGACCGCCGCGCCGAACTTTCCACGGAGCTTTTCGGGCCGCGCGGTCAGGAGCCTCCCTGCCGCGGCGGCGCCATCCGGTCCCGCGCACACGACGAGCCACACCGGTTGGGCATCCCCCATGCCCGAGCCGCTCGCCACCACAGCCGCGTTCAGCCTCTCAGCCGTAGGTGAAGGCTCGCCCTTCTCGTCCAACGCTACCAGGCTCTGGCCTTTGACCTTGAGGAAGACCCCGTTTGCGGCCGGGTCCCCGAGCAGCTTGCCGACGCCCCGGTTCCCTCCCGCGTCCGCGGGCGTCGCGAAAACCATCGACGGCCCTTCCACGCCGGCGCCCGGGCTCGTGGGCAGGCCGGACCGGTACTCTACGCGTGCCCCCAGCCCCTCCAGGTAGGCTCCGACCTTCCTGGCGAGCGTCTCCAGCGTCGGCCCGTAGAACACGGTCGTCGCGGTCCTCGCGCCCCCATACCCCCTCGTGAACGGGCTGGGATAGGAACCCACCACGGCGGGAATGAACGTGCGGCCCCCCCAGGGGTGGTAGTCCCACCAGACCGAATCCCCGTCGCGCACCTCGTACTCCGCCGCGCCCGTCCCGGAGAGCACGCCGTTCACGTAGTAGAACCAGTCGTTGCCGCTCCCCGAGGATGTCCGCGATGCGAGGCCCTCGATGGAGGACACGAAGCCTCCGCCGTAGTCGGTGTCCACGTCCACCGACCTGCCGAGAACGCTCATCACCGAATCGCCCCGGCCCACGCTCACCGCCTTGTTGGCCACGGCTCGCCGCCCGAAATCGCGCGTCACACTCAGGCTGACAGAGCCGCCGCGGCCGCCCACCGCGCTCCCGTTCCAGGGCATCAGGGCGCAGCCTTTCAGCGCGACGGCCAGGACCACGCCCACGATGAGCGTCACCCCGACCGCGATGGTCGCCTTCCTGGCCCTTGCGTTCATCCGGGACCTCGCGTCCGCGCGCACCCGCGCCGGCTCAGAACTCCTCGCAGTAACCGAGAGTCGTCCCGCCTCCCGCGTACGGCCCCGCCCCGAAGTACATCGGCCGCTCTACTATCACGGGCACCCCTGAGGTCAACTCGAACGAGACGTCGCACCCCGGCTCGACCTCGTCCTTCACCTGTATCGTGTAGCGGGAGTTCTTCTTGACCGTGACCTTCTTCTCTTTCTTCCTGCAGGCTCCGTCCTTGTTGATGATGTAGTCGACCGCCACCACGACGTCCCGGTCGTTGGTGTTCGCGATGCAGAGGTATGTCTCGTAGCCCGGCCTCGTCGTGCCCTCGGCGAACTCCCACTTGTACGCGCCGTACGAAGTCCCGATAGAGTTGTGGCCGCCTCCCCAGGGTTGAGTCCCGCCGCCGGTAGAAGGCGCGTACTCGAAGTACATCGGGCGCTCGGCGACAAGGGGCTTCTCGGAGGTGACCGATACGCTGACGTCCGTCGGCTTGCCCAGGTCGGCGCCGACGTCGACCGTGGTCCTCGAGTTGGCGGGGAGGTCTTTCTGCCGGGTGACAACTTCGCCATCCCCCGTGAAGTAGCTGACGTTTGCGACGGTCGCCTGGCCGCCCGGATTCATCAGGCACAGCCACTCACGGAAGTTCGGCCGCGTGGTCCCCTCGGCGAAGTACCATTCTTTGCCGGCCTTGCGCGCCCCGACAGAGTTGTGGACGCCATTGGGGCTTGCGCCGAGGATCGGCGCTATCCCCTTGAAGTACATGACGCGCTCGGCGACGACTTCGCCGTTCGCGTTGACCGCCACCGACACGTCCCTTCCGGGGCCTGCATCCGCGTTGACGTCGACGGTCTTCCTGGAGGTAGGAGGTATGCGCACCAGCTCCGCCTTCGGCTCACTTCCCGAATAGAAGTAGGTGACGACGGCATCCACCTCTTTCGTCCCGGGGTTCTGGAGAGCCAGCCAGGTCTGGTACCCGTCACGCGTCGTGCCCTCCGCGAAGAGGAAGTCCCTGCCCGGCCCCGTCGCCCCCATGACCTGCTCGCCGCCGCTGATCCCGTTGACGTCGACGTACATCGAGCGCTCGGCGACGAACGGGCCGGTCCCGGTGACGTGTACGGCGGCGTCGCATCCCTGGCCCAGGAACGCGTTGACGTCCACCGTGGTCCTCGACGAACCGGGTAGTGACACCGGCTGGCGCCTGGTGGTGCCGTCCGACAGCATGTAGTCGATGTTAGCGCTAATCGATTTCGACGAAGCGTTCTCGAAGCAGAGCCACTCCTGGTAGCCGGCGCGGGTTGTGCCCTCCGCGAAGTAGAACTCGCCTTTCTGAGTGATGTTCGCGACGTTCGCGCCGCAGACCGCCACCTTGCCGCCCCCTATGCTGACCACGCCGTACCTGGTGGGTACGGGCGAGCTGCCTCCCGCCTGCTTGTTGCCCCAGACGGTCGAGCCGGTGCCTGCGTCCAGGCAGTAGACGCCCTGCGATTTCCAGGTGTTGGCGTCCCAGTTCCCGCACAGGACCCGGTCACCCGCCAGACACGAGGACATGTTGAACCCGCCGATGTCCTTCCTGTTCCACAGCTTTTTCGCGGCGCCGCCTCCCCCTTTGCCGGCTCTGAAGGCTGTGATCCAGTTGGTGGAAGGCGCCGGCCACACGCCCCACTGGTTGCTGGCAGTGACCACCTTTCCGTCCCCTACCGCGGGGGTCCCGCTCGAAGGGAACACCGGGGCCTTCCAGACCAGGTCGCCTCCGGCTTTATCCAGGCAGTAGATGTGGGAGTTCGGCTCGTCGGCGGCGCCGAAGGAGAAGTCGGAGAAGTACAGGAAGTCGCCGTCGATGGCGACCGAACCGGTCACGTCCTGATCGTCGACTGTCCTGAAGTAGCCTTTGTTACCCCAGGAGTTGACCGTCTTGCCGTCCTGCCTGTTCAGGCACCAGACCTTGCCCCTGCCAGTCCCGAAGGTTGCGCTCATCTGGCCGACGTAGACCCTGTCTCCGTCGACGGCGGGGGTCGACTGCGCGTGGCAACCGGACTCCAGCTTGTGCTCCCATAACAGCTTGCCGTTGCCCGCGTCGAGGCAGAGGTATCGGCCCTCGTTGGCTGGACTCCAGTCGCCTATTAAGACCCTGTCCCCGTCCACAGTGGGCGAGCCGTTGACCACAGCCGATGAGTCGCCCAGGTCGCGCACCCATTTCTTCGACCCGTTCAGCGCGTCGATTGCGTAGACCTTGGAACCCGACCCGATGAAGACGACCCCTCCGGACACGGCCGGGGAAGACCAGCTTCCCAGCATCGGGGGCTCGATGTCCGTTTCCCAGACCTTCTCCCAGTCGGTCATGTCGTAGCAGATGACCGACCCGCTGGTGTCGTCGACGCCGGTGTAGACGAAGAGGTTGCTCCCCGACACGACGGGCTGGCTGCCGTCACGGGCGTCGACAGCCTTCGTCACTTCGCTTGCCTTGCCGCTCTCCGGCACCTTGCAGTCCATGCAGCCGCTGTTGGCCTTGTCCTTCTGGAACTGGCTCCACTCGTCCGCCTCCTGCGCGAAAGCCGGGCCCGCGAGCGCCAGCAGTACCGCGACCATCAAGGCCGCGATCAGGACTCTGACAGATACCTTGCTCATTTGCTCCTCCCCTTCTGCCATCTCAGTGGCAGTGTCCGCGCCCGGGCGATCGCCGCTACATCACCCACAAGATCCGGTCGGTCCAGGAGGCCGCACAAATAAAAAAGCGCCCTCCCGTCGAGGGGCGCTCGATTCGACTCAAAAGACCCGGACTCTCCCGCTCGCGAGGATGTTCTCGGTTTCGCTCAGGCAGGTCTCCTGACTCGGTTCATCGCTTCCCGCCCTTCCCGGCTCTCACCAGTGGTCGATGCGGGTCGCTCCCCATCACAGTGGCGCGTCCGTGCCGGATTCTCACCGGCTTCCCTATCAAGGCCGAATGCCACCTTTGCGGCTTGTTATTCTGTTTTATGCACGTATTCTAGAACAGGGGCGGCCTGTAAATCAACAAGCCGCCCGTGATGTCCGGTCCGTTCCATGTGCGGCGTCGATCGAAGAACAGGATGGTAGATGAGCAGCGGCCACGATCTCTCCTTCACTATCAAGCCCATCGGGGTCATCCACTCGCCGTTCGCATCTCCCGGGGAGACGCCGATACAGCCGTCTTTCGCGCCGGGAGTGAAGGGCACCGTCGAGCTGTTCGGCGAGTACGGCGAAGGGCTCAAGGACCTCGAAGGCTTTAGCCATATCGAGCTCATATATTTCTTCCACCGCGCCGGCGAGATGGGGGCTCCGGCGCTGCTGCGGAAACCGTTCCTCGATACCGAGGCTCACGGCATCTTTGCGACCAGGCACCCAGCCAGGCCGAACCCGATAGGACTTTCGGTCGTCAGGCTCGTATCGGTGACGGGCAACTCGCTCGAGGTCGAGGGCATCGACGTCCTCGACGGCACGCCGCTGCTGGACATAAAGCCCCACGTTCCCGATTTCAGGGCAGCCGGGCGGACGCGGATCGGCTGGCTGGAGGGTAAGTCGAAACAGGATTGATGGCGGATTGGTGGAACTACGCTGTATCAATGCTGGCCCGCTCCCCATACGAGCAGGGGCGTTGCGGGCCTGGAGGTTCGAGAGGGGGTTCCATGGCGCTTATGTCCCGTTTTACTACCCTGCTGGATACCGATCTCGGCGACCGGACTGTGAGGTTCGCCATCAGGTCGCTGTATAACGACACACTCAGGCAGCCGGTATTCCGGGCCGCCCGGGCGCTGGCCCCTCCCGTCGTCCGTGTCAGCCGGCGCCACGGCGACTCGGCGCGCATAGACAGGGAGCTCGAGGCCTTCGCTCTGGCGGTTGTCGATACTGTGGACCGGACCATCGCGAGACGGGCGGTGTCGCGAGAGTTCATGGAGACCGCTGCGTCCGTCTGGGCCAGGGCACTGGGCGGCTCCTCGCAGGACCCCGAGAGGGTACGGTTCAAGGAGGAGAACGGCGTCGAGCCGCCATGGGTCCTGGTGGTAGCCCCTGGCGCGGCGTGCAACCTGAACTGCAACGGCTGCTACGCGGGCTCCGCGGGCTCCGGCCCTTCGATGCCCTTCTCCGAGCTCGACCGCCTGGTGGACGAGGCCAAACGCCTCTGGGGCATCAAGGTCGTCGTCTTCACGGGAGGCGAACCCCTTCTCTACAGGTCAGAGTCCAAAGGGGTCCTGGACATAGTGGAGAGGCACCCCGACCTCCTTTTCCTTATCTTCACCAACGGGACGCTGATCGACCGCGGAGTCGCCCGCAGGTTCGCGTCCCTCGGCACGCCCACGGCGGCCCTGGCCGTCGAGGGCCTCGAGGAGTCGACGGATTCGAGGCGTGGCAAAGGCGCGTTCGAGCAGGTCACGCGTGCGATGTGCGAGCTCGAGGACGCCGGGGCGCTGATCGGGATATCGATGACGGTGACCCGCCACAACTGCGCGGAGCTTCTCTCGGATGATTTCCTCGAGTTCTTCTTCGTCCAGCACGCGGCGATGTACGGCTTCCTCTTCCAGTACATGCCCGAGGGTCGTGACCCCGACCCGTCGCTGATGGTGACTCCCGAGCAGAGGCTCTGGATGTGGGAGCGCACCTGGGACATCATAGAAAAACGGAGCATAATACTTTTCGACTTCTGGAACCACGGTACCCTGATAGGTGGATGCGTAGCGGCCGGCCGTGACCGTGGCTACGTCTACGTGGACTGGGACGGCAACGTGCTGCCGTGCGTGTTCGCGCCTTACTCGACCTGCAACATCCACGACCTGCACGCCCGCGGCAAAACGCTCAACGACGCCTGGGCCTCGCCTTTCCTCGCCGAGATCAGGGACTGGCAGAGGCGGCACGCGTCGGGGCAGGGGCAGGAAACCTTCGCCGGGGCGGGCTCGAGGCTGGTCCGCGCGTGCCCGGTCCGCGACCATTACGCGGATTTCCGCGACATCGTGCTGCGGACCGGTGCAAAGCCAGTGGGTCCAACCGCCGGGCCCTGCCTGACCAGCAGCGCCTTCGCGCGCCAGATGACCGACTACGGGCAATCATTCGCGGAGGTGAGCCGCCCGGTCCTCGAGGGCGAGTACGCCCGGAAGGCAAAAGCCCGGCGACCGTGATCAAAAAGCAACGACACCCTGGAAAGGCCTTGCCCCGTCCCTCTGCCACGTCTTGAAGGACCTGTGGCCCCCGAGCGCCGAGTTGATGACGTCGGTGAACCGCGGCAGGCAAAGGCCGCGCATGAGCGTCGCGACGCGCACCGAGAGCCGCGGGACGCATATCTCGGCCTTGTTCTTCTTCACCGCTTCGACGATCGCGTCCGCGATCTTCGCAGGGTCCTGCCACCGCGTTATGAACGGGACCTTCGAGCCCCCGAACATCCCGGTGTTGACGTAGCCCGGGTTCACTATCGTGAAGCGCGCGGCTCCTGTCACCAGGACGGTCTTGCCGATAAGCTCCATGGCGGACCTCTCTTTCGCGCATCGAGATAGAATACCTACAGTATTTCAGAGAGCGCGCCCATCGCACAGACACACCGGGAGGACCCGCCTCCAGGGCGCGGGGAAAGGGGGATACGACATGCCACCGAAAGATGCATCTCGTTTCACTGAACTCGCCAACGAGGCCGTGCGGCGCAGCGACGAGTTCGACTGGAGCGACGAAAGGGACCTTGATTTCGCGACCCGCGGCTTCATCGCCAGCCTGGAAGACCCTGTCATAAGGGATGAGGACGGCAGGACGGTATGGGACCTCGAGCAGTACTCGTTCCTGGGCCAGGAGACGGCCCCGGCAACGGTCAACCCGAGCCTCTGGCGCCAGGCGCGGCTCAATATGCGGCATGGCCTGTTCAAGGTCACCGACCGCATCTACCAGGTCCGCGGGCACGATCTGTCTGTCGTCTCGTTCATCGACGGGGATAGCGGCTGGATTGTCATAGACCCGCTTATATCAGCCGAGACCGCGAAGGCTTCTCTGGAGCTGGTGCTCAGCCACGTGGAAGATAAGCCCGTGGTCGCGGTGATCTATACTCACAGCCACGTGGACCACTTCGGTGGTGTCAGGGGGGTCGTATCGGAGCCCGAGGTGCGTGCGGGCAACGCCAGGATCATAGCGCCCGAGGGTTTCATGGAGGCGGCTATCACCGAGAACATCGTAGCCGGCAACGCGATGGGCCGGAGGGCCAGCTACATGTACGGCAGCCTGCTTCCCAGGGGGCCGAAGGGACAGGTGGACGCGGCACTGGGAAAGGCGACGTCGTCGGGCACCATCACACTCATCGAGCCCACCGACTACGTGAGCGAGACCGGGACCGAGATGGAAGTCGACGGGGTCAGGCTCGTGTTCCAGGTGACACCCGGCACCGAGGCGCCCGCGGAGATGAACTTCTTCTTTCCGCAGTTCGATGCGCTGTGCATGGCGGAGAACTGCTCTCACAACCTCCACAACATCCTCACGCTGCGCGGCGCGCAGGTGCGCGACGCCAGGGCCTGGGCGCACTACCTGGGAGAGGCGATCGAGCTCTTCGCCGGTCAGGCGGACATGGTCTTCACGAGCCATCACTGGCCGGTCTGGGGGCGGGACGAACTGGTCGGCTACATGAAGATGCAGATGAACATGTACATGTACCTCCACGACCAGACCGTCCGGCTGATGAACAAAGGCTACACCGGCATCGAGATAGCCGAGACGCTGACCCTGCCGGACCACCTGGCGAGGCAGTGGTACAACCGCGGCTACTACGGCAGCATCTCCCACAACGTCAAGGCCATCTACCAGAAGTACATGGGCTGGTTCGACGGAAATCCCGCCGGCCTCCACCCGCTGCCTCCTGTCGAAGCCGGAAAGAAGTACGTCGAGTTCATGGGCGGCGCCGAATCAATGCTCGCCAGGGCGAGGGAGGCTTACGATTCGGGCGAGTACCGCTGGGTCGCCCAGGTGGTCAACCACCTGGTGTTCGCTGAGCCGGACAACCTCGAGGCCCGCGCGCTGCAGGCGGACGCCCTCGAGCAGATGGGCTACCAGTCCGAGAACGCCACGTGGCGGAACTTCTACCTCACCGGCGCCATGGAGTTGCGCGACAGCGTCATGAAAATAGAAGGGGCCGACCCGGCCGGCAGCATCGACATCGTCAAGAGCCTCAGCCCGGACATGCTCTTCGACTTCCTGGGTGTCATGCTGGACGCCGACGCCGCGTCTGGAAAGCGCATCACCATCAACTGGGACTTCGTCGACACCGGGGAGACCTACGTTTTGACACTTGAAGACTGCGTCCTGGGCAACTCGCGGCGCGCGTTGTCGGACGACGCGGACCTCACCATCAGGCTGGCGCGTGACCTCCTCACCGACGTGCTGACCGGGAAGGCCGACATCATGGGAAAGATCGAATGCGGAGAGATTTCCATGGAAGGTGCCGCGGCCAGGCTGGGCGAGCTCCTCTGCCTGATCGAGCGGCCCGACTTCTGGTTCAACATCGTCACGCCTTAGCCGTCGCGGTCCGTCGTGCCGTGGAGCCCCTTGACCGGCTATCGCAGAGCCGGCTGGAACATTCCCGGGAACAATAGCAAGCGTGGAGTATAAGGAGCTCGCCACCCCCCGGACGCTGGCGCGTTACACCATGAA
>Ga0209747_1001317_pt1 | contig 13230 bp, 9 predicted proteins | sample BarGraNGADG00311_FD_184498 | JGI IMG/M metagenome (GOLD analysis project Ga0209747, IMG submission 184498) | Arctic peat soil microbial communities from Barrow, Alaska - Barrow Graham LP Ref core NGADG0011-311 (SPAdes) (version 2) | ecosystem: Environmental > Terrestrial > Soil > Wetlands > Peat ... | reverse complement strand
ATCTTCTTACACCTTATAGGAGTTATATTATAGGAGTGGAGATTCCTTATTTCGCTTCGATCTTGATTTGCTTTGTGCCTAGGTTTGATTAAATTCAATCAGGTCATGTTAACTGAAGATTCCTCATTTCGCTTCGCTGCATTCGGAATGACAAATCATTTTTTTTGAAAGGAGGAAGAAGGGGTGATTCGCTCAAGCGAATCACCCCTTCTTCCCATTCTACCATATTCACCTTGTCATTCCGAGCGTTAGCGAGGAATCTCCTGATCCCGGGAATAGCTTTCTATAAATAGGACTTGCCATTTCGAGCATTAGCGAGTAATCTCACTATTCCATAATAGTAAAAATCTCTTTTACTTCATTCTGAGCGAGGTTAGTAATCTTTGTTAATAAATATTCAGGTAAGATTCAGATATTATTGAAGATGACTATGACTTATATAAAAGTATTTCAAACAAACATAAAATCTTCATTAAACTGTTGGAAGCAAAACTGTAACAATGGTGCCTTTGTTAATCTTTGATAAAAGTTTTACTGTTCCGTTATGGTTTTTAATTATCTGACTAACAAGTGGAAGCCCTATTCCTGTACCGGAAATGGAAATGGTATTTGTGCCACGGTAAAAAGGTTCAAAAACCTTTTGGAGATCCTCTTCTGAAATACCAATACCATTGTCTTCGAATACTAGTTCTATAAAGTTTTCTATATGCCGGAACTTTATATCAACAGCATGACCGGGTGAGTATTTGCAGGCATTATCTATAATGTTTGAAATAGCTACCTTAAGAAGATTCTCATCTCCAACGACGATCATCTGGTCAGAATCAGTCAATGAATCATCAATTGATATATTGATATGGTAATTATTATTGAATTTCACAATCTCTTCCTGGGCTTGCCAGAGAATCTCATCGATCCTGATCTTTTTGTTAAAATTTACCGGCCCCTCAGCACTGGTGCGTGCTATCAATAATAATCTGTTTGACAGATCAATAAGAGATTTGATGTCATCAAGTACTGATCCAAGAGCAGACTTATACTCTGTGGTTGACCGGTCTTTCATCATCAGAACTTCCAACTGGCCGTTTATTGAAGTAAGTGGTGTTCTCAGTTCATGTGATGCATTTGCAATAAAGTTCTTCTGCATGCCAAATGATGTCTCAAGACGTTCAAGCATATTATTAAATGTCTTTGCGAGTCTTCCAATCTCATCATTTCCATTACCTTCAAATACTCTTAGATTCAGGCTGGTTATCGAAATATCTTCCACCTTCTTTACAACATCTGAAATAGGTTTAAGGGAGCGGCCCGAATAAAACCACCCGGCAATAAAAAACAATAAAAGGCTTATCAAACAAACAACTATTAATAATATCTTTAATTTTTGGAGACGTAAAGCTCCTTCTGAGTCTGTAGCTGCAGCAACAATAACAAACCGGTCATATTTTGTGAAGTATAGTGTTACAAGGACATCATACGAATCCTGTTTATACGTTATGTCGTAACCTTGTCTTACCTTTTCTATGATATTATTTTTTATTTTAATATCAGAGTTCTCATCTGAATTGTATACCGTATCATTCTTGAAATTCAGGATTGTTATCTTTTCATTCTGCAGGAATACAGGGCTTTCGTTTTCAATTCTGAGGATTCGGTTTGCATCAACACGGTCGGTATTAAACAGCAAATTGGCCGTGCTCATTGCTTTATCCCTGAGATGGTTATAAAAATCCTCCATCCGGAATCTGGAGGAAGAAAGATAAATTGCAACTGATGCAACTATCATAATTATACCTCCGAGGAGGAGGAACTGCAAGGTTAACCGGGTTCTGATCTGCATTCTAAATATCTCCAAAAACATATCCAAACCCAACCCTGGTATGGATCATTTTTTTATCATGTCCTTTATCAATTTTCTTGCGCAGGAAATTTACATACACATCAACTACGTTGGTGCCGAAATCGAACTTAATATCCCAAACCTTTTCAGCTATATCGATCCTTGACAAAACCCTTCCACTGTTTCTCATAAAGTATTCAAGCAGTGAAAACTCCTTGGCAGTCAGATCGATGGATGAGCTGCCCCTGCGTGCTATTTTCCTTTCCAGATCGAGTTCTACATCTCCCACGATCAGAATGTTTGTTTTCTCGTTTGGAAGTTCAGGTTTTTTGAGCAAAACCTTTACCCTGGCAAGAAGTTCCCTGAATTCAAAAGGTTTTACCAGGTAATCGTTTGCCCCTGCCTCAAATCCAATAATTTTATCATCGGTAGTACCTAGTGCGGTAAGCATCAGCACAGGCAGATTTGAGTTTAATATTTTAAGTTTTTTACACAGCTCCAGACCGTTAATACCAGGAATTATTAAATCAAGTATGAAGAGGTCGTACTGATTGAGCTGGGCCAGTTTTTCTGCTGATAATCCGTCATATGCTATTTCAGCATCATAATTGTTTTCTTCAAGACCCTTTTTTATAAATGACGCTACCTTCGGTTCATCCTCAACAATCAATATCTTCATTAATTTCACTTATTAGAAAACTGATACCTTTAATTATACACTATCCGAATAGTTTGAATTATAATTAAGAAGCGAATATACATTATTTGATTTCAAAAGTGGATAATGTTTACCTGAAAGAGAGACTCATTTATACTCCGTCTTTTTGCCCCCCATCCCCCTAAAGGGGGGCTAATACTCTGTATTCAAGTGTAATTCAAGTAAATACCACAGAATTAGTCCCCCTTCAGGGGGATGTCCCGCTTCAGCGGGACAGGGGGCAAAACTACCGGAGACAGAATATTTTAACAGGGAAGTGGAGCTTCGTCATCAAATTGAGTCTTTATTTCCCATAAACTGAATTTCCAGAGGAAGATTTAGTCAAATCTAAAAGTGAGATTTCACTCGTTTGATATACCTTATATTATATATAGTATGTTAGTTTTAAGACAAAAAGCCAATATTCTTATTTGGTTTGTGTCTAAATTGCATGGATTTATTCACGAATGAGACTTAATGTATAATATTTAATTACAATCTTTTGTATGTCATTATTCATAACTTTTTTGTTGGTATGAATAAAAAAAAAGTATTAGATATTGTAATTGTTATTTTTATTTCTACCTTCGCTATCCGTGAACCTATCACCGATCTAAGAAAAAAGTAAATGCTTGTTTTAATTATAAACCCTTTTAACTAACATGTTTAAAAAACGACTGACTATGCAAATTTCTACAAATGTACGGCGCATTGCGCTGTTTTTTCTAAGCATGGTGCTTTCTTCGAGCATTATTTTTGCTCAGGAAAAGACCATCACAGGAAAGGTCACTGCCCAAGGCGAAGGACCTCTGCCTGGTGTAAACGTTACAGTTCAGGGCACGACGATCGGAGCGATCACCGACCTGAATGGTGCTTACTCAATTAAAGTGCCCGGAACGGCAGCAATACTTGTTTTTTCATCCGTAGGTTACACTTCCAAACAGGTTGTTGTCGGTACTCAAACCGCCATTGACATGATTCTTCAATCTGATGTAACCGCACTGAGTGAAGTAGTTGTAACAGGTTACACGACTCAGAGGAGAAAAGATTTAACAGGTTCTGTCGGAACTGTTGCACCTGCCGAACTCACCGCTGTACCTACCACAAACGTAAGTAACGCTTTGCAGGGACGTTCTTCAGGGGTTACAGTAATCGGAAACGGACAACCAGGATCCACAGCATCAGTAAGAATCAGGGGATTCAGTTCATTTCAGAATAATGATCCTCTTTATGTAGTTGATGGAATTCCAACACAGGACATTTCTTCAATGAACCCGAATGATGTTGAATCAATTTCTGTACTGAAAGATGCCGGTGCCGCTTCTATTTATGGTTCCAGGGCATCAAACGGTGTTATCATCGTTACTACCAAAAAAGGGACCAAGGGTACAAAAGTAACCTATAGTGCGTATACAGGCTTCTCTGATCCTGGTAAAGGCCCGAAAAACCTTTGCAATACACAGCAATTTGCAGATCTTCAATGGCTTGTTTACAAAAATGACGGAACTGTGATAAATAATCCTGTCTATGGTCTGTCTACTAATCCCACACCTACACTTCCCAGCTGGGCCGCAAATACTAACTGGTTCCAGGCTATGACCCGTACCGCTTATACGCAAAATCATGACCTGACTCTTTCAGGAGGTACTGATAATGCCAAATTCTTTGGTGCTATAGGTGTAAATAAAAATGACGGGATTATTCTTTACAACTATGAAAATAAATATTCTGCAAGGTTCAATTCCGAATTCAGCTTTCTGAACAGCCATCTGAAATTTGGAGAGAACTTCGCATTTGCCTACCGTCAGAACAATACTGTTGCTCAGCTTAATGAAGGCAGCCCTATCGAGATGGGTTCTTTCAGGAGTCAGCCTATTATCCCGGTAGTTATACCTGCAGGTGAAACAATTACCGGATTAGCCCATAATTACATTCCTGGTGACTGGGGAGGAACAGGGATTGCCAATGGTTTGGGTCAGGCTGGTAATGAAGTGGCAGTTCTTACAAGGAATAAGGACAACAAATATTGGAATATCAACCTGATCGGTAGCGCTTTTGTTGATGTAAAGATACTTCAGGGCCTGAATTTCAGATCAACACTTGGAGGAACATGGTTTAATAGTTATCAAAGCACCTATAACTTTGCTACTTATGAAGGTTCTGAAAATGCTCTGACACCCAGTTATAATGAAAACGCAGGTTATAATTTGGAATGGACCTGGACAAACTCACTCACCTTTGATAAGACATTCGGGCAGCATAAGATTCTTATCGTTGCCGGTTATGAAAGTAATGAGCTTGGCTTAGGACGTGGTATGTCAGCTACCGGTTCAGGATACTTCACAGATGATCCTAATTACCGTACAATTAGTAACGCGGCGAAAATTTCAGGCGCAAGTTCATATTTTAACAACCCTGTTACCCTGATATCGCAGTTCGCAAGAGCTGATTATTCTTTTATGGACAGGTATCTGTTAAGCGCTACTGTACGCCGTGATGGTTCTTCCAAATTCGGTTCCACTAATCGTTATGGTGTATTCCCTTCATTTTCTGCAGGATGGCGTATAAGTGATGAGCCATTCTTCAAAGGTATAAGCTTTATTAATGACCTGAAAATCAGGGGTTCTTATGGTATGATGGGTAATCAGCTTGCTGTTGATGCAGCTAACCAGTTCTATTCCTATGGTGGCGATCCTTCGACTTCCTTTTATGACATAAACGGAACCTTTAGCTCTTCACAACCGGGTTTCCGCCCGATACGAATTGGTAATCCTGCTGCAAAATGGGAAACCAACGTTACAACTGACCTCGGGTTTGAAACCAGTTTTCTGAATAATAAACTCGGGCTCAAATTTGACTGGTACCAGAAGAAAACAAAAGATCTGTTATATAATCCGGAATTACCTGGTACGGCAGGGGCAGCAACACAACCTTATATTAATATTGCAGCCATGACCAATACAGGAGTCGATTTGGAATTTTCATTCAAAGATAAATTTGGTGACCTTGGCTTTGACGGAAGTGTTATAGGAAGTGCATATAAAAATAACATCGACAAAATTGCTGAAGGTATCACATTCTTTGATTCCAATGGAGGTTCCAGAATCGGATCTTTCAACAGGAACGCAGTAGGACATTCAATGGGAGCATTTTTTGGCTACAAGGTACTTGGCTTGTTCCAGAGTGACGCTGAAGTTGCTTCTTCTGCAACACAAGATGGAGCTGCACCCGGATTATTCAAATTTCAGGATACCAACGGCGACGGAGCAATTACTCCTGAAGACAGGGTATTCATGGGGAACCCTAATCCAAAATTCACCTACGGGGTTAACCTTTCGTTCACTTATAAGAATTTTGATCTGACAGCTTTCCTCCAGGGTTCACAGGGAAATGATGTATTTAACTGGAATACCTGGTGGGTTGATTTCTGGCCATCATTCGCAGGTCAGAAGAGTTCAGATCTTTTGAACAACAGCTGGACTCCAACTAATACCGGTGCAAAAGTTCCAAAAGCAACCAGTCTGTCTAACTTCTCAACAAACACTCAATCATGCAGCTATTATCTCGAGAATGGTTCTTACGCCAGGATGAAAAACCTTCAGCTAGGTTATACTCTTCCCGAGAGCCTTTTGAGCAAGATTAGTGTTAAATCAGTAAGAGTTTACGTACAGGCGGTGAATCTTTTCACAATTACCAAATACACTGGTCTTGATCCGGAAATTGATACTCAACAAGCAAACGGAAGTCCTAACGATTTAATCAGAGGAGTTGACTACGGAAGCTATCCTACTGTAAGGCAGTATATTATTGGAATCAATCTAGCGTTTTAATTATAAATAATGTTATAATATGAAAAAGAAGTATATTATATTTATATTAATCCTTGCAGTCATGGGAACCTGGGGTTCCTGCAAGAGTGATTTTCTTACTGTCGCCCCGACAGGTAGTTTGGATCAATCGTTATTAGCAACCACTAACGGTATAGATGCCATGTTAATTGGTGCCTATTCAATGATTGACGGTCAGTCATCCCAGTTCAGCTGGGAGCCTGCATCTTCCAATTGGGTGTGGGGTTCTATTCGTGGGGTTGAATCAAATAAAGGATCTAACTCGGGTGACCAACAGGACATCCAGCCAATTCAGGGATTTACTGAAGACGCTACAAATCCTTTCATAAATGCCACATGGAGAGAGCTCTATGAGGCTATTTCCAGGTGTAATGCAACAATTGTTATAGTAAATAAGGCGTTGGCAGCCAGCAAAATTACTCAGGACCAGGCTACCTCTTACCTTAAACAAGCTCAGACACTTCGTGGATGGTACCATTTTGACGCATGGAGAATGTGGAATAAGATACCATACATGGATGAAAAAGCTGATCCGGCTGTAGCAACAAACAGTGAGGATGTATCTGATAAGATTATTGCTGACCTGACTACCGGTATTGATCTTCCGCTTGATATGGGAGCAATAGGTAGGTTCAATGGAACAGTAGCAAAAGTTCTGCTGGCCAAAGCTCTGATGCAGATGAAACACGACTATGCAGGCGCATTAATTTTACTTGCTGATGTTAAAGCAAATGGGAAAAAACCTGATGGTTCAGCTATTGGTCTGGCAGCAACTTACGGCGAAATTTTTGATATTGCAAACCGTAATGGAATTGAATCCGTTTATACGGTTCAGTATTCTGTTAATGATAATTCAGGTGCAAACAACGCTGGTAATGGTGAAGTATTGAATTTCCCATACAAAAGCGGTGGATCACCCGGTGGTTGCTGCGGATTTTTCCAGCCGGCACAGGAATTTGTTAATTCATTCAGAGTTGACGCTGCCGGTCTCCCAATGTTGGACAATAGTTATGACTTACCGGCAAATCAGATTTTACGCGATGAAGGTATTGCCGGTGGCAGTCCATGGGATGCAACAAAAGCTTATGATATAAACCAGGGTGCCACAGCATATTCTCCGGCTGCTCCGTTTAAAGATTTAGGCTATGTATCGCTTATTACAGCTAATAAAGGCAATAATCCGCTTACAAGTCCTGCTGCCTGGGCATTGAAATGGACCGAAGATAATTCAAAAGTCGTTGACCCGCGTCTTGACTGGTCTGTTGGCCGCAGGGGTATTCCATATTGGGATTGGGGCGTACATACTGGTTCTGACTGGATCCGCGATCAATCATATGGAGGGCCATATAGTCCTAAAAAACAGGTGTACAAAAAATCACAGGAAGGTAAATATACCGAAGTTGGTAACTGGACATCAGGATGGACTGCTAACGGCTATCGTATGATCCGTTATGCTGACGTACTCCTTATGCTTGCTGAATGCCAGATTGAAACAAACGATCTTGCAAATGCACTTATCAATGTTAACCTTGTAAGAGCCAGAGCAGCAAATCCACTCGGCTATGTCATGGAATCTGATGGCACGACTCCTGCAGCTACTTATGCTGTTGGTGTGTATCCAGCTTTCGCAACTCAGGCTTTTGCCCGTACAGCACTCCAAATGGAAAGAAAACTTGAACTTGGCCAGGAGGGCCACAGGTATTTTGACCTTCAGAGATGGGGAAATGTTGTAACCGAACTTAATAGAGTTCTTGCTTATGAGGAAACAATGGATTGGGGTACACTTTTGTATAACCATTCAACTGTTTCAGCTAAAGATGTTAACTATCCAGTACCACAGCGTCAGATCGACCTGAGTAATGGTAAAATAACTCAGAACACTGGCCATTAAAATTTAATTATTTAATTCATTCAAAAGTGGACTACCTTATCTGGTAGTCCACTTTTTTTATACATTTACGGAGTTGAAATATTTTAACTTATGAGTGAATTATTCACATCTTCCTTCTTATCTGTTTGCCTTATCCCCCTTGCCCCCTTCTCCAAGGAGAGAAAGGCTTAACAAAATGAATTATACTGTATTAGCCCCTCCCTCCTGGGGGAGGGGTTGGGGAGAGGCGGGTTTCAAAGGGTTTGGGAATGAGTTAAAATATTTACGGGGTTCGCGAAGAGGCTGTTATCAATTTAGGTTGTGGGTTGACGTATAATCAAAATTATTCAAGACACACATAGTTACAAATGAAACCGTTATTATTCCATAGTATGAGGATATTTATATTGTTTTCCGGTATCGCGTTATTAATACTCTCCTGTAAGGAATCACCAAAGTTCAGGGCACTAAGTTCCGGAAGCACAGGTATTAATTTTAAAAATGAAATCATAGAGACTGATAGTTTTAATCTCATGAAGTATGAATACATATACAATGGAGCCGGCGTAGGAATTGCTGATTTGAACAATGACGGTTTGCAGGATATTATTTTCGCCGGCAACCAGGTTTCACCGAGAGTTTATCTTAACCTTGGAAATTTTAAATTTAAGGATATCACTTCTAATTTTGCAGGATTAACTAACGATCAGTGGTACAGCGGGGTCACAATTGTTGATATTAACAGCGACGGATTACCGGATGTTTATTTCACTTCTACTGCAAGCAGCGACCCTCAAAAACGCAAAAACAAGTTATGGGTCAATAATGGTTCCAAAAATGGAGCGGATCCTACTTTCACCGAAATGGCAGAAAAATATGGAATTGCAGATGCCGGGTATTCTGTCAATGCAACATTTTTTGATTACGACAGGGATGGATTGCTCGACCTTTACGTTTTACATAATACTGTAAGTTCAAGGATGAACACCAATTATCGTGCTAAAATGGTTGACGGTAGTGCACCTAATAATGATAAGCTTTACCATAATAATGGAAATGGCACTTTTAGTGATGTGACGATCGCAGCCGGAATTGTTTATGAAGGATTCGGCCTGGGGTTTGCTGTGGGTGATGTGAACAAGGATGGATATCCGGATATCTATATTTCTAATGATTTCAATTCCAACGACTTATTATATATTAATCAGGGTGACGGTACTTTCCGCAATGAAATCAGAAAATACATGTCATATCAGTCAAAATCATCAATGGGTGATGATATGGCCGATGTGAACAATGACGGCAATCCGGATATGTTCACACTTGATATGCTGCCCGAACAGTATCAAAAAAGAAAGCAGACTGTAAATGGTTTTAGCTATATGTTTTATCTCCTGGAAGATAAATTTGGCTATGAACACCAGTATGTAAGGAATATGCTCCATATGCATAATGGGTTTTTGAACGGAGAAATGCTTCCCACAAGCGAAGAAGGTCAGATGAGAGGCGTCTTTGCAACTGACTGGAGCTGGTCTCCTTTGTTTGCTGATTATGATAATGATGGCAATAAGGACCTTATCATTACCAATGGCTTTCCCAAAGACGAGACAGATAAAGACTGGACCCGCTTCAAAGTAACAGCCGCAGGGTTTTATGCTTCGGATAAATTGCTGATGGACATGGCACCGGCGGTAAAAATACCTAACAAGGCTTTTAAGAACACCGGGGATGGAAATTTCGTTCAAAGAAAAGACTGGCTGCCTCAGATTCCTTCTTATTCCTATGGTGCTGCTTTTGTCGATCTGGATAATGATGGTGATCTTGATTTTGTAGTTAATAATTTAAATGACGAAGCTTTTATACTCAGGAATTACACTATTGAAAAGTCAAAGAATCAAGCTAATTATATAAGGATTAAATTAACCGGAAAGACAGGTAATACAATGGCTATCGGTGCTAAGATCGAATTATGGAACAAGGGCAAATATCAGTTCACTGAGCACTTTTTGTCAAGGGGATACGCCTCTTCTGTTGATCCGGTTGTTCACTTTGGTCTTGGTCGTGACGTTTTAATTGATTCCATAAAAGTTACCTGGCCGGCGAGCGGGTATACCTCAATTCTGAAGAATGTTACTGCGGATCAGACAATTGAAATAAATGAGATGAATTCCGCTCCGGCTCATGCTGATCTTAAAAAAATAAGTAGTAATGATCTTTTATTTAATAAGCGTGAAAATGTTATAAATTACGTACATGAGCAAACAGATTTTAATGATTTTGAACTTCCGCAGAAAATAATACCGCATAAATTTTCTCAGATTGGACCACGTATGGCCAAAGGAGATCTTAATAATGATGGTCGTGAAGATATCATTATTGGTTCAACAAATACATTGCCAACTACAGTACTATTAAGAAAAGGCAACGGATTTGAAGACGCAAAATTAGAAGGATTGACAACTCAAAAGAAATATTCTGAATCGGATCTTGCTATTCTGGATATAGACAATGATGGAGATAATGATGTTGTAGCCGTTGCAGGCGGATATGAAAATAAAGACGAAAGCGAATATATCCATTACCTTTATGAAAACAATAATGGAACCTTCATAAAGAAGGAGCTTCCCATACCCCCATTCTCTGCTTCCGTGGTAAGACCATGCGATTTTAATCACGATGGATTTATAGATTTGTTTGTTGGCTCCAGAGTGAAAAAAGGAATGTTCCCTTATGCTACTCATTCATGGCTTATTATTAATGATAAAGGAAAACTCTCAGTTAATTCCAGTTCCAAATTAGATCTTGGTATGGTAACCGATGCAGTATGGACCGATTATGATAATGACGGATGGGAAGATCTGCTGGTTACCCGGGAATGGAATTCGGTAGTTCTTCTGAAGAATATGAAAGGGAAGGAGCTGGTACCCCAAATTATACCGGAATTGGAATATAAAAGAGGCATCTGGTACTCTATTGTTGCCGGCGATTTTAACAAGGATGGATATGAAGATTATATTGTAGGTAATCTTGGGGATAATAACCGGTTTACTGCGAGTGATAAATATCCTCTAAATCTTTATGCTATTGATTTGGATGGCGATGGCACAATTGATCCTATAATTACATCTTTTTGGAACGATCCGGATGGAAAAATGAAAGAATATCCTCTGAATTACCTCGATGAACTTATGTCTCAATCCACTTTTTTCAAACATAAATTTAAAGACTATGCTTCATTTAGCGTTGCAGATATAAATTATATTTTAGATAAAGAAGTTTTGAAAAAGTTACTGTTTAAGCTTGATGTCAATACAACATCAAGCTATATTCTTTGGAATGAGAAGGGTAAATTCAGATGGGAAAAGTTACCACAGGCGTTGCAGGTTTCTCCAATCAAGAAAATGATAGTCCAGGATTTTAACGGTGACAATTATCCCGATGTATTGGTAGGCGGTAATGATTACAGTTACGATGTGTCAACAGGATACTATGATGCAAATAAAGGGATAGTCCTGTTGAATAAAGGTGGTAAAAAGGAAAATGGACAGCCTTCCTTTGACATATTAAGCCCTTCTCAGAGTGGCATCTTGCTGCAGGGAATGGTAGAGTCTTTACTATATTTTAAAGGTGATACATCACTGGTTGTGGCAGGTTTCAACAGGGCAAAAGTTTCTGTGTTCGAGCACACAAAGAAGAACAGATAATAATTTTTAATCTATTCCACTTTAATCAGATCTCCTGATTTAAATCGATATTTAACTACCTCTTTACAGAGTGAACAGTCTGACAGAGGCGAATTGCGTGATTTGGTATAAACTTCTGTTGTTATTACCCTGTCTTTTATTCCCAGTATTTTCATGTCAGATTCAATAACCCTGTTAAGAGTGAGTTTACCTTCGGTGTTAATCAGGATCAGATGCTCGGTCAGAACCAGATATTGACCATGATAATAATCGATTGAAACGATTGCATCTACACTATTATCATCGTCAATCAGTCCTGCTGAGATTTTTGCGGGGTCAATAATATAACTTGTCTGGTTTTCTCCAATTGTAATAGCACCATCCGGAGCAACAGTTTTTACAGGATCTTTAAGTTTCCCGTTCACATAATTGGATGCATATTCCATAACCTCCTTCTTTATCTTAGGTGCAACTGAGTTTCCGGCATCTTGTTTCTTATCATTATGAGCACATGATAACAACAGAGATATAAGGAGAAAAGTAAAAAAGCTCTTTTTCATAAATAAAATTATTGGATAGGCACTTACCTGGTATATTTCAACCTGAGATCAATATTTTTATCATAAACAAAATAGCAGGGATCGTCACATTGTGTCTTATCAAATCTTACTCTCGGAGTAGCTGAATCGATTGCAACGTAATAATTATCATTAACATAATAAGTAGCTGTGGCAGTATATTTTTTATTTAGTGTTACGGATAAAGTTGCAGTTGAAGAAATAGTTTGAATGGAGCTGTATAATATACTATCTTCGATATTACCTTCATAAATATTTATTAATATCGCTCCACCCAGGCGATTCACGTCCAATTTGATTCCCAGATTTGCATCAGTTGGTTCTTCTGACAGGCAGTCGGGGCACTTAACAACAAGACTCTGATCTTCACATGCAAAGCAGAAAAGAAAAGCAATTGCCAGAAATATTTTGATCCCTGTTCTCATAACGCTCATTAATACCACTTTAACGTTTTAGCCTTTGTTCTTACATTATCGAAATAAAGATTATATGATGTACCAAATCTTAGCCATACCGGACCTATATGATAGAATTCGGTTTTCATATAATCTGCACCAAGAGAAAATGAGAGATTCTTCTTTGTCCATTTAACAGAGACAGAGGGAATAACTTTGAATTTATTTTTCGGTGCAAAAGTTGTACCCTTTAGTTCATTGCCAAAAGAATAGCCTGTTGAGAGTGATGTTGATAACTCAAAATTGGCTTTGTATGCGT
>Ga0209747_1001313_pt1 | contig 13241 bp, 9 predicted proteins | sample BarGraNGADG00311_FD_184498 | JGI IMG/M metagenome (GOLD analysis project Ga0209747, IMG submission 184498) | Arctic peat soil microbial communities from Barrow, Alaska - Barrow Graham LP Ref core NGADG0011-311 (SPAdes) (version 2) | ecosystem: Environmental > Terrestrial > Soil > Wetlands > Peat ... | reverse complement strand
GGCGATCCCCAGGATCGGGACGGTCGGGACCACGTCGCCGTCGACCACCGGTTCAAACGCAAGGCCGTTCGCGGCGATCTCGCCCCACCGAGCCGGGTCCGGCACCGAGCTGGCCTGCAGGCTCAAGGCGGACTGAGCCTCTAACAGTCGGTCCGCTCCCACGGCGGCGATGCCCTCGCGGGTCGGCGCGACGCCGAGCAGGTCGGCCAGGTAGCCGGTGACGCGGGTGGCGGTCGCGACGGAGTGCACGTGGTGGCCGGTGCCGCTTTGCAGCACGGCTCGGCGGAACAGGCCACGCGCACGGGGCATCGACAGCAGGGTGGCGGTGCTCATCGCGCCGGCGGACTCACCGCCCACGGTGACATTGTCGGGGTCACCGCCGAAGGCCGCGATGTTGTCTCGGACCCACTCCAGCCCGGCCACCTGGTCGAGCAGGCCCCGGTTCGCCCCGCCGGGCTCGGAACCGAGGTAGCCGAAGCCGTCGACCCCAAGGCGGTAGTTGAGGCTCACACAGACGACGCCGTCGCGGGCGAATGTGGCGCCGCCGTAGGTCGGGACGGCTGACGAGCCGTTTTCGAATGCACCACCGTGGATCCAGACGAAGACGGGCAGCCCGCCGGCCCCGGGATCGGGGGTCCAGACGTTGAGCGTCAGGATGTCCTCGCCGAGGATCACCGGCTCGGGAAGCAGCTGGTCAAACGGCGATCGGTACGGCCCTCGGGTCGCCGTCGGGCCGAAGCTCAGCGCATCGCGCACGCCGTCCCACGGCACCGGCGGGGCCGGGGGCCGGAACCGGTTCGGGCCGAACGGCGCGGCGGCATACGGGATGCCCCGGAACGTGGCCACGCCGGACTCGGCGCGACCGCGCAGCTGGCCGTGCCGGCACCGGACCACGACGTCTAGCAATGGTTCGTTCATCGACTCTCTCTTCCCGTTCGCCCGCGCGCAAACCGCGGCCGCGGTGGGACCATCACCGTCGACCTCGCCGTCCGCACCTACCACCCGGTGCTCACCGACGACAGCTACGCCGACCGCACCGCCACCGTCCCGTGGTGGGGCGGGCTCACCCTGCAACAGGGCCCTCGGCCCGACCGGGCCGGCTGGGGGTCCGACGGTCGTGCGCCCGCCCACGGTGTCGGGGTGATGGGATCGCTTACGGTGTCGCGGTGACCGTTTCGGGTCTGCGGCTTGGCGTCGACGTCGGAGGTACCTTCACCGACGTTGTCGCGGTGGACGGCGAGGGCCGGGTGGTCATCGAGAAGGTGCCCTCAACGCCGCAGGACCAGTCTGCCGGCGCGCTCGCCGGATGGCAGGCGTTGGATGTGCCAGCCGGCCGGGTGGCGATGTTCGCGCACGGCACGACGGTTGCGACGAATGCCCTGTTGGAGCGTCGGGGCGGCCGGACCGCCGTGCTGACCACCGAGGGGTTCGGGGACCTGATCGAGATCGGCCGCCAGGACCGGGCCTCGCTGTACGACCTGACCCGTCACCGGCCACCGCCGCTGGTGCCGCGGGAGCTGCGGTTCGTGGTGCGGGAACGGATGGGTCCTGGCGGTGTCGTCGTCCCGCTGGACGCGGCCAGCCTGGAAGTGGCCGTCGAGGCGGTGGCCGCGGCCGAGGTCGAGGCGGTCGCGGTGTGTCTGCTGTTCGGCTTCCTGCACGCCGAGCACGAGCGTCAGGTTGGGGAGGCCCTGCGGGCCCGACTCCCCGACGTGCCGGTGTCGCTGTCGTGCGAGGTGCTGCCGGAGTTCCGGGAGTACGAGCGGATGTCGACGACGGTGGCCGACGCCTACCTGCGGCCGCGGCTGGGCAGCTACCTGGCACGTCTTGGGCGCCGGTCGGCGAGGGCCGGGCTGCCCGCCCCGTTGGTCATGCAGTCCTCGGGCGGGGTGGCCGACAGCGCCACAGCCGCCCGCCACCCGGCTCGGTTCGTCCTGTCCGGGCCGGCCGGCGGGGTGATCGGTGCGTCGTACGTCGCTCGCCGCTCGGGTCACCGGAACCTGCTCACCTTCGACATGGGCGGCACCAGCACCGACGTCGCTCCGGTAGTGGCGGGGCGGGTGCAGCTGACGACGGAGTCGGTGGTGGCCGGGGTCCCGCTGCGGCTGCCCATGGTCGACGTGCACACGGTGAGCGCCGGCGGCGGGTCGGTCGGGTGGGTCGACGAGGGGGGCGCGCTGCGGGTCGGGCCACGGTCCGCGGGTGCCGCACCCGGGCCGGCGGCGTACGGGTTCGGCGGGCAGGAGCCGACCGTCACCGACGCTAACCTCGTACTTGGCGCCCTACCGGAGGGTGTGCGGCTGGGTGGGGGACTGGTGCTGCGCCGCGACCTCGCCGAGCGTGCGCTCGCCCGGCTCGGTGACCGGCTCGGCCTGGACGCCCTGCAGGCGGCGCTCGGCGTGGTGCGGGTCGCGGATACGGAGATGGTCCGGGCGCTACGGGTGATCAGCGTCGAGCGTGGGCTCGATCCCCGGGAGTTCGCGCTGGTGGCGTTCGGTGGGGCCGGTGGCTTGCATGCCTGCGGACTGGCCGAGGAGCTTGGCTGCCGCACCGTTCTGGTGCCCCGCGCGGCCGGGGCCCTGTCGGCGTTGGGTCTGGCGATCTCCGAGGTACGCCGCGACTACGTCCGGCCGGTCTTGCACGAGGGCCCCACCGGCCTGGAAGCCGCGTACGCGGCGCTCGAAGCCACGGCGTACGCCGAGCTCGACGCCCCAAGGATGGAGCGACGCGCCGACCTGCGCTACGCCGGGCAGTCATTCGAGCTGACCGTCGCCGGCGCGACAGCGGGGGAGCTCGAAGGCGCCTTCAATGCCGAGCACCAGCACCGCTACGGCCACCGTATCGACAATGAGCCCGTCGAGATCGTCAACATCCGTCTGGTGGCCACGCTGCCCGGCGCGACGCCGGATCTGCTGGAGCCGGAGCCCGCCGCCGCGGCCTGCGGGCGGCGGGAGGTGCTGCTGGAGGGCGGCCTCGTCGAGGCTGTCGTCCTCGACCGGGCCCGGATGGGCCGCGGCTCGCCGGTGGAGGGGCCGGCCGTGGTGGCCTTCCCCGAGGCGACGTGCCTGGTCCGTCCGGGCTGGGCCGGCGTGGTGGACGAGGTCGGCACGCTCGTCCTGGAGCAGCGCCGATGACGCTCGACCCGATCACCCTGTCGGTCCTCCGCAGCGGCCTCGCGGGCATCGCCGAGGAGATGGGTACGGTGCTGGTCCGCAGCGCCTACTCCTCGAACATCAAGGAGCGCCGGGACTGCTCGGCGGCGCTCTTCGACGGCGCGGGCCGGATGGTCGCACAGGCCGAACACATCCCCGTCCATCTCGGTGCGATGCCGGAGTCGGTCGCGGCGGTGATGGCCCGCGACCCGCGGCCGGGCGACGTGTGGATCCTCAACGACCCGTACACCGGCGGCACGCACCTCCCCGATATCACGCTGGTCAGCCCGGTGGCCGTCGGTGGGGCGATCGTCGCCTATGCCGTCACCCGGGCGCACCACTCCGACATCGGCGGCATGTCCCCGGGTTCCATGCCGGCCGGTTCCCGGGATCTGTGGCAGGAGGGGCTGATCATCCCGCCGGTCCGGCTCACCGATGACGTGCTGGAGTTGATCTGCGCCAACTCGCGCACCCCCCGGCTGCGCCGGGGCGACTTCCGGGCGCAGGTGTCCGCCAACCGGGTGGCCCAGCGGCGGATCAGCGAGCTGGTGGACCACCGTGGGTTGGACACGCTGCTCGCCGGGTTCGAGGAGGTGCTTCGCTACGCCGAACGCCGGACCCGCGAGGCCCTGCGGCGCCTGCCGGACGGCACCTACCGGGCCTGCACCGAGCTGGAGGGCGACGGCGTCACCGACGAGGACATTGTCGTGGACGTGACGGTGACCGTCGCCGGCGACACTGCCCACATCGACTTCGCCGGCACCGCCGCAGCGGTCGAGGGCAATGTGAACTGCCCGCTCGCGGTGACCCGGTCAGCCTGCTACTTCGCGCTGCGCGTACTGCTGCCCGAGGACGTCCCGGCCAACGCCGGCACCTACGCACCGCTCACCATCGCCGCGACGGAGGGCTCGCTGGTCAACGCCGGCCCGCCGCACGCGGTGGTAGCCGGCAACGTCGAGACGAGTCAGCGCATCGCCGACGCCGTCCTCGCCGCCCTCGCCGCCGTCACCGACGTGCCCGCCGCCGGCCAGGGCACCATGAACAACACCGTGATCGGCGGGCGGGGATGGACCTACTACGAGACGGTCGGCGGTGGCCAGGGCGCGTCGAGTCGCGGCGACGGCCCCTCCGGGGTGCACGTCGGGATGACCAACACCCTGAACACGCCGATCGAGGCGCTTGAACTGGAGTACCCCATGCGGGTCGAGCGCTACGAGCTCGCCCGCGGCTCCGGCGGCGCCGGCCATCACCGCGGCGGCGACGGCATCATCCGGTCGATCCGCGTGCTCGAGGACGCGACCATCAACCTGCTGACCGATCGCCGCCGGCACCCCCCCACGGGCCTGGCCGGAGGCCGGCCGGGCAGCCTCGGCCGCAACCTACTCGGCACCGAGGAACTGCCAGCGAAGGCAACTCGCCGGCTCCTGGCCGGACAGGTCATCACGGTCACCACCCCGGGCGGGGGCGGCTGGGGCGAGCCGCCCGGATAGCCGGAGGGCACCACAGCCCGCGGCGACCACCGATGGACGTCAACGCCGGCCGCGGCTTCGTGTCCATCTCGCATCTCGGAGCCGTGCAGCCGAGCAGTTCCTCCCGCTCACCGCTGGCGAGCTTCCCCCATCAGGACGAGGTCACTGCCCTGATCAACCTGACGGCATAGCGCCGGCATCGAGGCAAGCGGGCACGTCAGATCTCCGCAGGTCGCTTGGGGCCCTCGACCTGCCGGTAGTGCTGCCGCCAGATGAGCCGGTGCACGCCGAGGTGACGCGGCAGCGAACGCAGACCGGGGATGAACGGCAGGCAGACGAAGACGAGGGACAGGACGGCCATCAGCCCCCACACCAGCGCATCGGCGTTGTCGGAGGTGGAGAACGGCTTGACCTGATACCAGAACGTATAGAGCCACAGCCACGCCTGGCCCGGCCAGCTGCCGGTCTCGTTCATCATCCCCCACTGGTCACCGCCGAGATTCTGCGCCCGGGCGGTGTCCTCCAGGTAGGTGCCGTCGGCCAGGAAGAGCAGCGGCTTGGTGTAGTCGGTGGCGTAGAACCGGTCTTGGGAGACCAGGAGTCCGTCCAGCGCGCCGGTCTGTCCGAGCCCGAGCAACCGGGTCATCAGCAGCGGGACCGGGCCATAGTCGCCGGGCGCGACCGTACCCGGGTCGCCGCCGGGAGCTTTAGCGACGGCGTCACCGTAGGCCGTCGCCCACTCCATCTGCACAGCGGCAGGGGCCGACGACCACTCGGACAGGGCGCCGGTCAGCACCGGGTCCGCGGGGACCTCGCGCAACGGCCGCAGTACGAAGTCTTGCGCCGTGTCCACTCGCGCCCGAACGCCGCCCCAACGCTGCAGCGGCAGCGGTCCGAGCTCCTGGCCGGCGCCCGGGAAGGAGTTGTATGGCGGCCCGTAGCTCGCCGTAGGGCTGGTGCCGTCCAGTTCGGTGACCGCGGTGGCCACGAAGTCCCCCGGGGCGGCTTTCGCCCAGCGAGCGACGGTGATCGGGCGGTCGTCGGGGGAGCTGAACAGCGCGGCCAGCGCGACGCAGAGCACGCCCACCACGACCAGCGCGACGAGGAGCTCCTTGACCAGGTCGAACTCCCGGGTGTCCCCGGCCCATTCCTGCGCCGCCGGGTCGGCGCGACGAGAGGCCCACCGGCGCCGGGTGGGAGTCCCGGTCATGACGAGGCCCCGCCGCTTCGTCGCTCAGCCGGTGCGACGACCCCCGGGTCCGGCACCGAAGCGCCAGCGGCCGGGAACGGCGGCACCACGCCGCGCCGCCGGACCAGAATCAGATGCCCCGCGATCAGCGCAGCCAGGGCCACCGGCAGCAGCAGCACGTGGAAGAGCAGCATCTGACCCATGTCCAGAACGTTGAACCACGCGCCGATGCCCACTGAGTTCAACCCGTCCTTCGCCTGGGTGGCGATCCACTGCGAGTCGAAGTTCGACTGCACCAGATACCCCGTGAACGCGGTGCCGACCGAGGCGAGGAAGGACAGCGCGCCCAGCACCCAGGTCAGCCCGCGTCGGCCCCGCCAAGCGGCCATGAAGAACGTGGCCCACAGGTGGATCACCATGAAGAAGAAGAACAGCTCCACGCTCCACAGGTGCAGGCTGTTGAAGAACAGCCCGATGCTCGAGCCGTGGTACCACTGCGGCCCCTCCAGCGCGATGACCGTGCCCGACGCCAAGGCGACGAGGAAAGCCGCGATCGTGAGAACACCGAAGACGTACACCCAGCTGGCGACATAGGCCGGCTGCCGGTCCGGGAGCAGCTTCTCCGGCGGCAGCGCCGCCACCGCACGACTCCGCAGATACGCCGTCCACGACCGGGCCGGACCCGCCGGTCCGGTCACGGGCGCGGACTCCGACGAGGTCAACGCCCACCGCCTCTCGGGAACGGCAGCAGCACAGCGAGCACCAGAACCAGCACGAGCAGCCCGACCACGATCAGGTTCGGCACGGATATCTGCACGATCCCCCAATGCACGTAGTGCGCCGGCCGGTGCAGGTCGATCGGTGCCGCGAGCAACAGGTTACCGGCCATCACTCGACCTCCATTCGGAGCCGGATCAGCAGCCCCACCTGCCCGGCCCGCGATCAGGCTAGCCCCTCGGTGCTCCCACCGCGGCCCGAAGACGACCTCGGTTCAGCGGTTATCGGACTCAAGATCGACTACGCCCGGCCGCGTCGACGCACCTCTCACCGCGCGCATCCGGTCATGAGTCAACGAAGGGGAGGAAGGCCGGAAGCCAAATCGTGGGTACGGAGATCAACGAGCAAGACGGTTCAGGAACCCGTCGGCTTCGCGCTCGGCGCGGCACTGTGCCCCGGCTCCGGCGCTGCGGGCGGTCAACGGGCGGTGGATTGCGCACTCCAGGACGCGTGCAGTTCGGCGTACCGGCCGGGTACGGCGACCAGCTCGGCATGCGGCCCCCGCTGCACGACCCGGCCACCATCCATCACGAGCACCTCGTCGGCCGCCTCCGCCGTGGACAGCCGGTGGGCGATGGCGATCGCCGTACGGCCGCGGGTCAATCCCTCCAGTGCGCGCTGCAGCCGGACCTCGGTAGCCGGGTCAACCGCGGAGGTGGCCTCGTCCAGCACCAGCAGGTCGGGGTCGGCGACGTGGGCCCGCGCCACCGCCACCAGTTGCCGCTCCCCCACCGACAACGACTCGCCGCGCTCGCCCACCCGCGTCGCCAGCCCGGCCGGCAGCCCGTCCAGCCAGTCGGCCAGTCCCAGCTCGGCGAAGGCGAGCACCACGTCGTCGTCGGCCAGTCCGGGCCGGCCGTACCGAACATTGTCGGCCACCGTCGCGTCGAACAGGAACCCGTCCTGGGGCACCATCACCACCCGGCGGCGCAGCGAGTCGAAGGCGACCTCGTCCACCGACACCCCGGACAGCAGCACCCGACCGGAGCTCGGGTCCATCAGCCGGGTGAGCAGCTTGGCAAGCGTCGTCTTGCCCGACCCGGTCTCCCCCACCACGGCCACCCGGGTCTGCGCCGCGATCTCCAGGTCGACATCGTGCAGCACCGGCGGCCCGCCCGGGTAGCTGAACTCCACGTGGTCAAACCGCACCCCCAGCGGCCCCGGCGGCAGTGCCCGGGCCACGCCACCGACGGCCGGATCCGGGACGTCGGTCGGCGTGTCCAGGATGGCCAGCACCCGCCGCCAGCCGGCCACCGCGGTCTGCGCCTCGTTGAGCACCTCGGTGGCGACCTGCACCGGCCCGACGAACAGCGTCACCAGGAACAGGAACGCCACCAGCCGCCCGGCGGACAACTGCCCGTTGATCCCGAGCAGCACGCCGACGGCGACCACCCCGGCGTTGGCCAGGCCGGCGATCACCTCGCCGGTGGAGAACATCACCGCGGCCAGCGTCTGGCCCGACGTGGCCGCCGCCCGGTGGCGCTCGATGGCGGTGTCGATCCGCTCGGCGGTGCGCGCCTGCACGCCGTACGCCCGGATCACCGGCGCGCCAACGACGGATTCCGCGACCGCGCCGAGCATCTCGCCGACCCGTTCCCGGACGATGGCGTAGATCCGGTCCAGCCGGCGCTGGAAGGCCCGCAGCACCAGCATCAGTGGCGCGAAGCAGGCGTAGACCAGCAGGGTCAGCTGCCAGCTGTAGTAGGCCATCAGCACCGTGGCCAGCACCACCTGGCCGGCGCTGACCAGCAGCATCATGCCGCCCCACTGCATGAATTGGCTGATCTCGTCCACGTCCGAGGTCACCCGCGACACCAGCGAGCCGCGCCGCTCGGCTGCCTGGTGCAGCACCGACAGGTCGTGCACGTGCCGAAACGCCCGCACCCGCAGCGCCGCCAGCCCGGTTTCGGTAGAGCGGTAGAGCCGGACGTTCATCAGATACGCCGCGACCATCGTCGCCAGCACCGTGGCCGCCGCCGCAGCCGTGGTCGCCCGGATCGCGCCGATGTCGACGCCGTGCGGACCGCGCAGCCCGTGGTCGATGGTCTGCTGCACGGCGACCGGTACGACGACCCGCCCGGCGGTGGCGACCAGCGCCAACAGCAGCGTGACCGGCAGCCCCACCCGGAACTCCGGCGAGAGCTGCAGTCCGCGCACCAGCGTGCGCCAGGCGCTGGCCGGCTGGTCGGCGGCGATGGTTGTCATGGCGGGCTCACCGCGTGCCCGCCGCGACGTCCCGGTCGACACCGAGCGCAACGTCCCGGTCGGCCGCTTCCTGGACGCGCTGCGCGGCCGCCCGGTCGTAGGCGGTCACCAGCTCGGCGTACGCCGGGACCGCGGCCAGTAGCTCGGCGTGCCGGCCCCGACCGACGATCCGGCCACCGGCCAGAAAGACCACCTCGTCGGCGAGCTCGATCGTGGACCGGCGATAGGCGATCAGGACCACAGTCGAGGGCAGCGCCACCTCCCGCAGGCCGCGCAGGATGGCCGCCTCGACGGTCGCGTCGACGCTGGAGGTGGCGTCGTCGAGCACCAGCAGCTGCGGTCGGCGGACCAACGCGCGGGCCAGCGCCAGGCGTTGCCGCTGACCACCGGACAGCGTCGTACCGCGCTCGCCGACCAGGGTGTCCAGCCCACGCGGTAGGGCGTCGACGAAGCCGTCGGCCTGGGCCAGCCGCAGCGCCGCCCACACGGCGTCGTCGTCGACGGCGGCGCCGAGGGTGACGTTGCCGCGCACCGTGTCGTCGAACAAGAACGTGTGCTGCGGCACCAGCGCGGCCTGCCGGGCCACGGCCCCCACGGCCAGGTGGCGGATGTCGACGCCGTCCAGCCGCACCGCCCCGTCGTCCGGGTCCACCAGCCGGACCAGCAGGGTGGCGATGGTGGACTTGCCCGAACCGGTCGGGCCGACCAGCGCCACCGTCCGGCCCGGCGCCACCTCGAAGCTGACGTCGTGCAGCACCTGCGCCTGGGCGTAGGAGAACCGCACCCCGGCCAGTTCCAGCGAGGTGGGTTTGGAGTGCGCCGGGCCGGGATGCTCGCCGTACGACAGCGCGCCGCCAGCAGCCAGCACCCGGGCCACCCGCTCGTAACCGACGACCGCGCGCGGCAGCTCGCCGAGCACCCAGCCGATCACCCGGACCGGGAACGCCAGCAGGGTGAACAGGTAGGCGACCTGGACCAGCTGGCCGGCATTGAGTGTGCCGTCCTGGATCCGGCCGGCGCCGACCAGCAGCACCAGCAGCGTCCCGAGCTGGGGCAGGGCCTCCATCAGCGGGTCGAACAGGCCGTGCACCCGGCCGACCCGCACCATCTCGTCGCGTAGCTCATTGGCCGTCGCGGCGAACCGGGCGGTCTCGGCGGCCTCCCGGCCGAGGGTCTTGACGACCAGCGCACCATCGAAGCTCTCGTGCGCGACAGTGCTGAGCTCGCCGCGCAGGTGCTGCCCCCGGGTGACCAGCGGGGTCAGCCGTTGGTTGTAGCCGAAGTTCAGCGCTCCGATCGCGGGGAACACGGCGAAGCCGACCACCGCCAGCACCGGGTCGGTGACCACCAGCGCCACGCCGGTGACGGCGAGCATGACCAGCACGCCCATCGCGAACGGGAACGGGGGGATGGCCCACCAGGTGGCCTCGACATCGGCGTTCGCGTTCGACAACAGCTCGCCGGTCGGGTGCTGCTGGTGCCAGGACAGCGGCAGCCGCAGGTACTGCCGGGTGACCCGTTGGCGGTACGTCGCCTGCAGCCGAAACTGCATCCGGCCGGCCCCGATCCGGCGAAACACGATGCCCGTCGCCTTGACCACCGCCACCGCCACGATCGCCGCCGAGCCGCCGAGGAGAGCTCCGGTGGTCACCTGCCCGGACCTGAACGCCGGCAGCACGACCCGTTCGGTGACGCGGCCGAGCACAACTGCACTGATCACGGTCATCACGCCGTACAGCGCGCTGCCGGCGAGTGCGACCGCGAACACCCAGGGCTCCTCGCGCACAGCCAGCGCCAGCACGCGCAGGCCGCGGCGCAGGACGCCCGGCGGCGTCCGCGGGGCGTCGGACACCGGTCCTCCTCGTCACGGGCTCCGGCTCAGGGTGCCACCGCGCCGGCGGCCGGTCATCCCGATTTCCGCCCGCGTTCCCGCCCGCGCGAACCGACCGCCAGCCGTTGTCGCCGGCGGCGGTCGGTCAATCGGTCAGCGCGATCACCCGTGATGCATACCGTCCATGCCGTCTTTCATGTCCATCACGGTGACGACGAACGGGCGCATCATCTCGGTGTCCTCGTGTTCCAGCACGTGGCAGTGGTAGACGTAGCGACCGGCCAGGTCAAACCGGATCGCCACCTTGACCACATTGCCCGGGTCGACCCGGATGACCTCTTTCCAGCCGTGCACCTCGTGCGGCTCGTACGTCCGGGGTGGGTTGGCCGGGTCAGTCTCCGGTTCCAATGGCGCCGACGTCGTCCGGGTGTCCGGGTTGTAAAGGTTCTTCTGGTCCGCGTTCTGGAAGACCAGCCGGCCGGCAGTGGCCTCCAAAGGCTGGAAGGTGGACTGGTGGATGTGGATCGGATGGGTGTCGCCGGTGGTGTTGACGAACTTCCACACTTGCCACCCCCCGAGCTGCGGACGCAGCGCGATGTGATCGTAGAAGGAGACCCGGCTGCTCGACCGCGTCCGGTCGCCCGCCATCCAGCCATCCACCCGGTACGTCGTGGGAGCCGTCTCACCGGGCAGCCGCAGCACGATCTCGCCGGCGTCGTCGGGCACTATTTCCTGCACGTAGAGGTGACCCGGTGGGTCGGTCTCCGCGAGCAGGATCGTGGCGTGGTCGTGGCCGGCGATCGCGAGCGCCGGTGGCTCGCCCGGCGCGGGGTCGGCTGCGTTGTGGCTGAGCCGCCGGAACCCCGGGTTCAGCTCGGCGCCGGCGGTGTCGGTAAACAGCGACTGCGGCTGACCCGAGGTGGGGGCGTCTGAGTCGATGTCGATCCGCAGCACCCACGGGTAAGGGTTGCGGTTTGGGCGGTCACCGTGCTGGATCAGGTCGGCCAGCTCTGTTGGGGACTTGCCGCCGAATGGTGCCTCGACCGAGTTCCCGCCGAATGGTGCCTCGGCCGAGTTCACGACGTAGTACTGCGCACCTTCCGACAGCCCGGTGAGGTCGACCAGGATGTCAAACCGCTCCGCCGACGCCATCGTCAGCGCCTGGTCGTCGCCAAGCTGCCAGGCCCGCCACAGTAAGCCGGCGTCGGTGCCGATGACGAGCACCCGGTCGTGGTGCGGCGTGACCACCGCGTTGCCGTCGGCGCCGTTCTCGACGGTGACCAGGTGCAGCCGGTAAGCGCGCGCGTTGGAGCCGTTGAGCAGCCGTAGCCGGTAGACCTCCGGCCGCAGCGACACTCGCGGCCACAGCTTGCCGTTGACGAGCGTGAGCGGGCCGAAGAACTCGGCCGTGTCCGCCGTCGTCTTGTGCAACAGCCGCGGCGTACCGTCCACGACGTCGAGGTTGCGGTCCTGCAGGATGAGCACGATCTCGCCGTCGTCGGCCGAGGTGGGCAGGCCCAGGTCGGCTTCGCGCGGATCCCGCACCAGGTAGCCACCCGCGAGTCCGGCGAAGACGTGGTACCGGGTGCCGTTCATCGCGTGATCGTGGTACCAGAGGAAGGCACCGACCTTGGCCAGCCCGAGCTCGGCGTTGTCGTAGGTGTTGCCGTAGCCGGTGAGCTGGGTGCCGCCGGTGGGCACCATGTTGTCCGGCCAGCCGTCGGAGTCGGCATGCGAGTGTCCGCCGTGCAAGTGCACCGACGTCCAGCCCGCCGGGGCGCTAGAGGTGTCCTGCGCGACACCACCCTGGGCGCCGAGGTAGTTCTGCACCGAGTCGGTCTTCCCGTTGGGGTCGTCCAGCTTGGCGGTGTCGAACGGCAGCGTGGCCGCCGGCTTGTTCGGATTGTTGGGGTATGTCGAGGCGGGCAGCCGGTTGCGCCAGCGGATCATGGTGGGCTGCCCGGCGGTCACCTCCAGCAGCGGTCCCGGTGACGTGGCGGCGCGATAGAACCCGTAGCCCCAGGCGGGGACGGACGGCAGGTCCGGATGCACCTGAACCTGGGTCGGGGCGATGTCGATCTCGTGCAACCGGTCCGCGGAGAGCCGGTGCGCCTGCGGCGGGTGCAGATGCGCCCGGAACGGTGCCAGCAGGTGCCCCGACCGCAGCGGGTTCTCCGGGGGCGTGAGCTGCTTGGCGTCGGTCGTGGTCTGCACGGTCAGCGTGTCCTCGGCCGCTGGCGTCGGCTGAGTCGATACATCGGTCACTGCGTCCTCCACGGTTCTGGGTCGACACCTGGACAGAGTCGGTGAGCGAGCAGCAGATACTTTGGCGGCAGGGCGCCGTAGCCTCGCTCGTCCGGGGCGGGTGCGGGCCAGCGTTCCTCAAGGCACCAATCGGCACCGCCAGCACCGGGGTGCAGCGCGTGCGAGGTCGCGACCCGCTAGCCGCAGTGCCGGTGGCAGCGGCCGCGAGCGATGCCGGCGGCGGGTGAACGCGCTCGGCGGAGCCCGCTTCACCCGGCTACGGCACAGCCGGTACGGCGTGTCGCGGCCGAAGCGCGTTAGGCCTGAGCCCCTCGCCCGCGTCTGCATTACTCAACAGCGCACGCACCGCCGCG
>Ga0209747_1001307_pt1 | contig 13289 bp, 9 predicted proteins | sample BarGraNGADG00311_FD_184498 | JGI IMG/M metagenome (GOLD analysis project Ga0209747, IMG submission 184498) | Arctic peat soil microbial communities from Barrow, Alaska - Barrow Graham LP Ref core NGADG0011-311 (SPAdes) (version 2) | ecosystem: Environmental > Terrestrial > Soil > Wetlands > Peat ... | reverse complement strand
GTGAAGTACGAGATCTGGTTGCAGCTGGTGCGTGGGGAGACGACGGTGGCTGCGGCGGCGACCACGAGGTGTCGGGCGAGGCGGCGTTCGATCGCGTCGCGGCTGAGGTGCTTGCCGGTGGTGCTGGGAAACAGCGGCTGGCCGGGTTCGCCGCCGACTTCGGTGAGCCACGCCTTCAGAACGGCTCTGGTCGTCGGGATGAGTGGTGTTCGTCGTTCCTTGCGGCCTTTGCCGATGGTGTGCACGTGCGCGCCGGCGGTCAGGGTGACGTCGCCGCGGGTGAGCCCAGCGACTTCGGAGATCCGTAGCCCGGTCTGTAGTGTCAAGGTGAGGATTGCGTGGTCGCGTCGGCCGGTCCAGGTTGACTGATCGCAGGCCGCGAGTAGGGCTGCGGCCTCCGGATCGGTGAGGTAGGTCAGGATGCGTCGCTGGGTGCGCTTGGGCGGAATCGCGAGCACCTGTTGGATGCAACCGCCATGCTCGGGGGCGTCGGCTTCAGGGAACGAGGCGGTATCCGACGCCGGGCTCGGTGATCAGATGCCGCGGCTGGGCCGGGTCCTCCTCGAGCTTGGCCCTGAGTTGCGCGAGGAACACGCGCAGGTAGTGCGGCTCCTGGGGCACGTTGGGTCCGCGAAGCTCGCGGAAGAGCTCCTGTCGCCCGACCATCCGCCCGACATTGCGAGCGAGGATCTCGAGGATGCGCCACTCGGTGGGGGTCAACCGCACCTCCTCGCCGTCGCGGGTCACGCGGCGGCGCGCGAGGTCGACCGTGAAGGCCCCGGTCTCGACGACGGCGAGCTCACCCCCGGGCTCGACACGGCGGGCCGCCGCGCGTAGCCTCGCGAGGAGTTCGTCCATGCCGAACGGCTTGGTCACGTAGTCGTCAGCGCCGGCGTCGAGCGCGGTGACCTTGTCCGTGGCCCCCTGCCGGGCGGAGAGTACGACGACGGGAACCCTGCTCCACCCGCGCAGCGCCCGGAGCACGTCCATGCCGTCGATGTCGGGCAGGCCGAGGTCGAGGACCACGACGTCCGGATGACGGCCAGCGGCCGCGTCGATGGCAGCCGCGCCGGAGCCCGCGACAACCACCTCGTACCGCTGGGAGCGGAGCGTGATGGCGAGTGCCCGGGCAAGGCCCGGGTCGTCCTCGACGATCAGCACCCTTGTCACGGCTGGCTCCTCTCGCCGTGGAGGGCCGCCGCGAGTGTCACCCCGTCGGGAACACCGGGCTCCGCGGCGGGCGCGAGACCGTCGGCCACGGGGAGCGCGATCACGACTGTCAGTCCACCTCCGGGGGTGTCCTCCACCTCGATGGTGCCGCCCATCGCCTCGACGAAGCCGCGGGCGACCGCGAGGCCGAGCCCGAGACCCTGGCCCGAGGGCGCGTCACCGAGCCGCTGGAACGCCCGGAAGATCTCCGCCTTGTGACTGTCAGGAATCCCCGGGCCCCGGTCTGCGATGCGGAGCACAACCGTCCCGAGCACCGAGGCGGCGCTCACTGCCACGCCCGTGTCCCGCGGGGAGTACCGCACGGCGTTCTCCAGTACGTTGGCGACGGCCCGTTCGAGCAGACCCTCGTCGGCGAGCACGAGCGGCAGCGAGTCCGGCACCTCGAGCGTGAAGCGCGCGCCGGGCAGTCCGCGCAGCGCCTGGGGCACGATCTCGTCGAGGGCCACTGCTGCGAGCCGCGGATGGACAACTCCCGAGTCGAGGCGGCTGAGGTCGAGGAGGTTGTCGATGAGGTATTGCAGCCGGTCTGCCGACTCCTCGATCTGCGCGAGGAGCTCGGCCTCGTCGTCGGTCTCGAGAGTGACGTCGGGCGAACGCAGGGCGCTCACGCCGGCCTTGATCCCGGCGAGAGGGGTGCGCAGGTCGTGCGAGACCGCGGCGAGGAGCGCCGTTCGGATCGCTGTGCGTTCCTTCTCCGCGCGGGCCGCACGGGCCTCCACCAGCAGCCGGTCGCGTTCCACCACGGTCACCACCTGGGTGGCAACGACGTTGGCGATCCGGGACTGGTCGCCGTCGAGCGGGGCCCCCCACAGGACGAGGCGCATGTCGTCGCTCACGGGGAGGGTGGCCCCCGGGGCGGTCCAGTCGTCACCCGCGGAGGCGGCACTTGCCGAGCCAATGGTCCGCCACCCCGCGGTGTCCCGCTCCTCGAGGTCCACCCGCGCCAGGGCGAGCGACTCCTGGAGCACCTGCAGGAGGGCTGGGAGCGCGTCCCCGCCGCGAATCACCGTGCCGGCGAGGGCGCTGAGCGTGTCGGCCTCGGCCCGCGCTCTCGCTGCCTCTGCGCTCCGTCGTGCAGCGAGGTCCACCACCAGCGACACCGCGACGGCAACAGCCACCATGACGAGCAGCGCGAACGCATTCTCCGGCTCGGCGATGGTGAACGTGTAACGGGGCGGGGTGAAGAAGTAGTTGGCGAGCAGGCCGCCCACGACGGCGGCGAAGAGTGCGGGCGCCATCCCGCCCACCATCGCCACCCCGACCGTGAAGGCGAGGAAGAGCATCACGACGGTCGGCAGGCCGTGCAGGTCCCGGGTCAGGTGGAGCCCGAGGACGAGGGCAGCCTCGCCGACCGTCGCGAGGACCCAGCCCAGGGTGCGCCGTCGCGCGCCGAGGCGGGTTCCCCGCCGGAGTCCGGGCTTGCCCCCACCCGCATTCCGGTGGGTGACGATGTGGACGTCGACGTCGCCGGAGGCCCGGACCACCGCCGGGCCGGGCCCCGGCGCGACGAAGCTGCCGAGGCGGCCCCGCCGTGACGCCCCCAGGACGATCTGGCTCGCATTGACGCCCCGGGCGAAGTCGAGGATCGCGGTGGCGATGTCATCGCCGACCACCGTGTGCCAGCTGCCACCGAGCGACTCGGCCAGGGCCCGCTGCCGGGCGAGCGCGTCGGGCGAGGCGTTGGTGAGCCCGTCACTGCGTGAGACGTGGAGCGCCAGCAGCTCACCGCTGGTGGCGCGCTCGGCGATCCGGGCACCGCGCCGCACGAGGCCATCCCCCTCAGGCCCGCCCGAGAGGGCGACGACGACGCGTTCCCGGGCCGGCCAGGGCTCGACGATGCCGTGCTCGGCGCGGTAGAGCTCGAGGGCGTCGTCGACGCGGTCCGCCAGCCAGAGGAGTGCCAGCTCACGCAGCGCCGTGAGGTTGCCGACCCGGAAGTAGCTGGCGAGCGCGGCATCCACTTTCTCAGGTGCGTACACGTTGCCGTGTGCCAGGCGCCGCCGGAGCGCCTGGGGGCTCATGTCCTCGAGTTCGATCTGGTCCGCGCGCCGCACCACGTCGTCCGGCACGGTCTCCTGCTGGCGGACGCCCGTGATGGCCTCGACGACGTCGTTGAGCGACTCGAGGTGCTGGATGTTGACGGTCGTGATGACATCGATGCCGGCGTCGAGCAGCTCATCGACGTCCTGCCAGCGTTTCGCGTTGCGCGACCCGGGCACGTTCGTGTGCGCCAACTCGTCGACGAGCGCCACCTCGGGGTGGCGGGCCAACAAGGCGTCGACGTCCATCTCCGTGAAGTGTGTGCCCCGGTACTCGAGCGTCTGCCGCGGTACCAGCTCCATCCCTTCGGCCAGCTGGGCAGTCTGGGCCCGGCCATGCGTCTCGACCAACCCGATCACCACGTCGGTCCCGCGCTCGATCCGGCGGTGGCCCTCACCGAGCATCGCGAAAGTCTTTCCGACGCCGGGAGCGGCGCCGAGGTAGATGCGGAGGGTGCCACGGGCCATGGGCACAGTATCAACCCCCGGCGGGGTCCATGGCAGCCAGCGCGAGGTTGAGTTCGAGGACGTTCACGGCCGGCGCGCCGATGAAGCCCCAGGTGCGTCCCCGCACCCGCTCCTCGACGAGCGCCGCGACGTCGTCCTCTGCCAGCCCCCGTTCCGCGGCCACGCGGGCCACCTGCAGGCGGGCGTACTCAGGCGAGATGTCCGGGTCGAGGCCGGACGCCGAGGCCGTGACCGCATCCGCGGGCACGCGCGCGGGCTCCACGCCCTCGCGCCGCGCGACCTCCGCGCGCCGGCCCTCCACCTGGGCGAGCAGGTCGGGGTTCTCGGGGCCGAGATTGGTCCCCCCGGACGCGAGGGGGTCGTACCCGCCCGCCGACGGCCGCGGGTGGAACCAGGCATCGCCGTCGACGGCCTGGGCGAGGAGCCGGGAGCCGACGACGGTGCCCGCAGTGTCGGTGACGAGCGAGCCGTCGGCGCGGGCGGGGAGCGCCCGCGCGAGGCCAGCGACCGCGAGCGGGTAGAGGATGCCGAGCAGCACGGTCAGCGCCAGGAGCAGGCGGAGCCCGGCGAGGGTCTGGCGAAGGGTCGCACGCATGGCGGTCATCCGATCCCGGGGATGAGGGAGACGAACAGGTCGATGATCTTGATGCCGACGAACGGGGCGACCAGGCCACCGAGGCCGTAGACGAGCAGGTTGCGCCGCAGCATCTGGGCCGGGCTCGCGGGCGCGTAACGCACGCCTCGCAGCGCCAGGGGGATGAGCGCAACGATGACGAGCGCGTTGAACACGACAGCGGAGAGCATCGCCGACTCGGGGGTGGCGAGGCGCATGAGGTTGAGGGCGTCGAGTTGCGGGTGGAGGGCCACGAACATCGCGGGGATGATCGCGAAGTATTTCGCGACGTCGTTGGCGATCGAGAACGTGGTCAGCGCCCCGCGGGTGATGAGCAACTGCTTGCCGATCTCGACGATCTCGATGAGCTTGGTGGGGTTGGAGTCCAGGTCGACCATGTTGCCGGCCTCCTTGGCGGCCGACGTGCCCGTGTTCATGGCGACCCCCACGTCCGCCTGCGCGAGTGCCGGGGCGTCGTTGGTCCCATCGCCGGTCATCGCGACGAGGCGCCCCGCCTCCTGCTCGCGCTTGATGAGGGCCATCTTGTCCTCTGGCGTGGCCTCGGCCAGGTAGTCGTCCACTCCGGCCTCCTCCGCGATCGCGCGCGCGGTGAGTGGGTTGTCCCCGGTGATCATGACGGTCCTGATGCCCATGCGCCGCAGCTCGTCGAACCGTTCGCGCATGCCCTCCTTGACCACGTCCTTGAGGTGGACGACGCCGAGGGTGCGTGCCGCGCCGCCGGGCAGGCGTTCCGCGACGACCAGCGGCGTCCCCCCACTCGCGCTGATCGCGTCGACCGAGGCGCCGACCTCCTCGGTCGGGTGACCGCCCAGGTCACGGACCCACTTCATGACGGCCGAGGCGGCGCCCTTGCGGATCTGGCGCGTGCCGGCGGACGACGTGAGGTCGACCCCGCTCATCCGGGATTGCGCGGTGAACGGCACGAACGCCGCGCCGTCGAGCAGGCCCTCCTCGGTGGCCCGCAGCCCGTACTCCTCCTTGGCGAGGACGACGACGGAGCGGCCCTCGGGCGTCTCATCGGCCAGGCTCGAGAGGCGCGCGGCCTCGGCGAGGTCGCGCCTGTCGACCCCCGGGGCAGGGACGAAGTCCGCGGCCTGCCGGTTGCCGAGCGTGATCGTGCCGGTCTTGTCGAGGAGGAGGACGTCCACGTCGCCGGCCGCCTCGACGGCGCGCCCCGACATCGCCAGGACGTTGCGTTGCACGAGCCGGTCCATGCCCGCGATCCCGATCGCCGAGAGTAGCGCGCCGATCGTCGTCGGGATGAGGCAGACCAGGAGGGCGACGAGGACGATGACCGGCTGCTGCGCACCCGAGTACAGGGCGAACGGCTGGAGCGTGACGACGGCGAGCAGGAAGATCAGCGTGAGGGACGCGAGGAGCAGGTTGAGCGCGATCTCGTTCGGTGTCTTCTGCCGGGCCGAGCCCTCGACGAGGGCGATCATCCTGTCGAGGAAGGTCGCTCCCGGCGCCGCGGTGATCCGGACGACGATCCGGTCGGAGAGCACGGTGGTCCCGCCGGTCACGGAGGACCGGTCACCGCCCGACTCGCGGATCACCGGAGCCGACTCGCCGGTGATGGCGGACTCGTCGACGCTGGCCACGCCCTCGACCACGTCGCCGTCGCCGGGGATGACCTCGCCCGCTTCGACGACCACGCGGTCGCCGACGTGCAGGGCGGTGCCGGGCACGCGTTCCTCGCCCCCGCCGGGGAGCAGGCGCCGCGCCGTCGTCTCGGTCCTTGTCCTGCGCAGGCTCTGGGCCTGCGCCCGGCCGCGGCCTTCGGCCACCGCCTCGGCAAGGTTGGCGAACAGCACGGTGGCCCACAACCAGGCCGCGATCAGCCACGCGAAGGGCGACGGGTCCAGGACGGCGAGGACGGTCGTCAGGACCGAGCCGACCCAGACGACGAACATCACCGGGGAGCGGACCTGGTGCCGGGGGTCGAGCTTGCGCAGCGCGTCCGGCAGCGAGGCGAGCAGCTGCGCGGGCCGGAAGGTGCCCGCGCCGCCGCGGGACGGGGCGGGACTCTCCGGGCGGGTGGGGCGCGTGGTGGTGCTGCTCATCGGAGGGCCTCCGCGAGGGGCGCGAGGGACAGGGCGGGGAAGTACGTGAGCCCTGCGACGACGACGGTCACGAAGGTGAGCAGGCCGACGAACACCGGGGTGTGGGTGGGCAGGCTCCCCGCCGAGGCGGGCAGCGGCTTCTGCTGCGCCAGGCTGCCCGCGAGGGCGAGCACGAGGACGATCGGCACGAGGCGGCCGAGGAGCATCACGACGCCGAGGGCCGCGTTCTGGTAGTCGGTGGCGGCGTTGAAGCCGGCGAAGGCGGACCCGTTGTTGTTGGCCGCCGACGCGTAGGCGTAGAGCACCTCGGACAGGCCGTGCGGGCCCGCCTCCTGCACCGACGCCTCGCGCAACCCGGGCACCACCGCGGTCAGCGCGGCGCCGACGAGCAGCAGGGTCGGGACGGTGAGGACGTAGAGCGCGACGAGGGTGACCTCCCGCCGGCCGACCTTCCTGCCCAGGTACTCCGGCGTCCGGCCCACCATCAGCCCGGCGAGGAACACGGCCAGGATCGCGAGAACAAGGATCCCGTAGAGCCCGGAGCCCACCCCACCAGGGCTGACCTCGCCGAGCATCATGCTCGCCAGGGCGACGCCGCCCCCAGCCGCCGTGAACGAGTCGTGCAGTGCGTTGACCGAGCCGGTCGACGTGCCGGTGGTCGACGCTGCGAACAGCGCCGAGAGGGCCTCACCGAAGCGGACCTCCTTGCCCTCCATCGCGGCACCGGCAGCCTGTGGCACCGCGCCGGCGGCGTGGAGCTCCGCCCACGTCAGGAGCCCGACGGCGCTCAGCCACAGGCTCGCCATGACGGCCAGCAGGGCGCGGCCCTGCCGCAGGTCGCCGACCATCCGACCGAAGGTGCGCGGCAGCGAGAACGGGATGACCAGCAGGAGGAACACCTGCACGAGGCTCACCCATGCGGACGGCCCCTCGAACGGGTGGGCGGAGTTGGCGTTGAAGAACCCCCCACCGTTCGTGCCCAGCTCCTTGATCGCCTCCTGCGACGCGACCGGTCCGCCGACGATCGCCTGGCTGCCGCCGGAGAGGGTCGTGACGTGGATGTCGGGCGCGAGGTTTTGGACGACGCCGCCGATCACGAGGACCACCGCGGCCGCGAACGACAGCGGCAGGAGGATCCGAACGATCGCGCGGGTGACGTCCGTCCAGAAGTTGCCGATGCGCTCGGTGCGCGACCTCGTGAACCCGCGCACGAGCGCGATCGCGACGGCGAGGCCGACAGCCGCGGAGACGAAGTTCTGCACCGTGAGGCCGGCCATCTGGACGAGGTGACCCATCGTCGCCTCGCCCGAGTACGATTGCCAGTTCGTGTTGGTGACGAACGAGACGGCGGTGTTCCAAGCCGTGGCCGGGGGGACCGCGGGCAGGCCCCGGTTCCACGGGAGGAACTCCTGGAGTCGCTGGAGCCCGTAGAGGACCACCACACTGGCGAGCGAGAACGCGAGGACCGAGCGCGCGTACACGGGCCAGCGCTGGTCGGCGTCGGGGTCCACACCCGCCGCCCGGTAGAAGAGCAACTCCACCCGCAGGTGCCGGGAGGACCCGAACACGCGGGCGATGTGGTCCCCGAGCGGACGGTGGACGAGCGCGAGGGCGACCACCACGAGTGCGACCTGCGCCGCCGCGGCCACGGCGGGGCCCATCAGAACCGCTCCGGGAACAGCAGCGCGGCGAGGAGGTAGCCCGCGAGCCCGATCGCGATCACGAGCGCGACGATGTTCGCGGCGCTCACAGGCGCTCCAACCCACGTACCAGCGCCGCGAGCAGCGCAAAGCCGCCGAGCGTCACCATCGCGAACACGAGATCGGCCACCACAGCCTCCGAGAGAGGTCCGACGGCGCCCGCGAAATGCCCGCGAACGCCCTTCCACCGACCATTGCGCACCGGCTGGCACCCGGTGCGCCACCTCCCTGACGGTTCCCGGACGCTCCTTCCCGCCTTGCGGACGAATCCCGGACGCCATCGCAAGACCCGGGTTGTGGCACCGGCGGAGGCGCGGCGCGGGATGCCCACAACCACGTTCTCCCGCGACGCCTCGCGCACGAACACGAGCACGTCGTCGTCCAGCGTCAGCTGGCGCGGTAGCCGGGCTCGCCGGCGTACACGGGTGCCGCGCCGGCGGCGCGGGCCGCGGCACAGTTGGGGTAGTACACCAAGCCGCGTGCCCGCGTCCGGAACATGAAGAGAGGCCGATGCGGGGGCGGCCACCCTACCTCGGTGGCGGCCCCCGTCAGGGTCCTTCCGGGTTTGGAGACTCGGTCAGCGCTGGCCCGCGCATGGGTTGCGACTCGCGGCGGTCACATCGGAGTCACCCGGCCGGGCGGGACACCTCCGGAGTCCGGCGGCCCGGCAGCACGAGGGCGAGCACCAGCATGGCCAGCGCCGTTGCCACCAGTAGCCACAGGCCGAGGGCGTACGAGTTCGCCGCCTCGTTGTACGTCGCACCCATGACCAGCGCCGGGAAATATCCGCCCAGCCCGCCGGCCGCAGCCACGACCCCGCTCACCGAGCCCACCCTGTCCGGTGGCGCCAGCAGCGGCACCCAGCTGAACACTGCCCCCATGCCAGCGCCGAGGGCAGCGGCGATCGCGAGGAATGTCACGCCGGTGACCACGCCCTCTGGGGGCTGCAGGCTCACCACCCACGCGAGGGCCGCCACGGCGGCGAGGGCTGCGGCGGCGATGAGCTTGGGGCCCAGCCTGTCGGCCAGGATGCCGCCGATGGGACGGGCGAGGACGGCCGCGATCACGAAGGTCCCCATGCGGGTGCCGGCGCCGATCTGGTCCACCTGATCGGGATAGATCGTGGTGAGGTACTTCGGGAGGAAGGTGGAGAAGGCCACGAAGCCGCCGAAGACCACCGCGTAGAGGAACGACATCTGCCACGTGATCGGCAGCTTCAGCGCTCCCTTGATGCGCGGAACCAGGGGGTGCTGGCTGCGGGCCCACGCCGGTGACTCCTTCATGAAGAACCAGACAATGGCTGCCATCGTCATCATCACCGCGGCGATCACCAAGTGGGTGTTCACGTAGCCGATGGCAGCCGCCAGCCGTGGCGTCAGGAACGCGGACACCGCCGTGCCCACCATGCCCATGCCGAACACCCCGTTCGCGAAGCCGCGCCGCTGCGGCTCGTACCACGCGCTCGAGAAGGGGATGCCAACCGCGAACACCGTCCCCGCGACCCCCAGGTAGAGGCCGGCCGCGATCAGCAGCCAGTACAGCTCCAGACTGCCTGCGAGCGCGACGAGGAGCACCGCCGGCGTGGCCCCCAGGAGGATGGCCGTGAACATCTTCCGGCCGCCGTACCGGTCGGTCAGAGCCCCGACCACCACCCGGCCGAGGGCCCCCACGAGCACCGGGGTGGCGAGCATCACCGAGATCTGCCCCTCGGTCAGCCCCATGGAGGTGGCGTAGGTCTTCTGCAGGGGCGCGATCGACATCCACGCCCAGAACCCGGCCGTGGAGGCGATCGTCGCGAGCGCCACCTGTGTCAGCTGGCCGTTGAGGGTAGGGGCGTCCTGGCCCGGGGCCGCCTTGTCGGTGCTCATCGGCGCGCGCCTCCTTCCTGGTCCGGCTTGCCGATGGCATCCGCTGCAGGGCCGGCGACAGGGGCGCGCGGACTGCTCATCCCGTCAGGTTAGTTGCGGCGCTCCCACAGCGTACGGGGTATGGGCGCAACCCGACGGCGACCCGAAAAGGGCCGTCAGCCGCGCGCGTAAGGCGTTCACGATCCAGGACTGGCGCCTCACCGTGGAGATCTTCGAGATTGGACGCTGACGCTGGTGCTCACGGCCGTTGCCGCGAGAGAGCGAGCCGCACGAGAGGATAGCCGCGGGTCGTAGGTCTCCACACACGGAAATCCGTCGGTCGTGGGTTCGAGCCCCACGGGGCCCCACTCCGTCCGTCCATCCCGCGGTTGGTCAGCTGGCTTGTCGGTGGTGGGGTTGGTGGTAGTGGAGGTCGATGACGTGGGCGAGTTGCTGTTCGAGGCCGGAGCGTTCGTGTCGGGGTGGTCCCGGTGGGTGGCCGCGGAGGAGTGGTGGGGTGTGGGCCTGGTAGGTGTGTCCGGTGGGGGTGGTGACTTGGAGTAGGTCGGGGGTGGCCGCGTGTTGCCAGCCCTCGGTCTCCTTGCCGAGGTTGCAGTGTTCGCAGAGCCCGGACCCGTTGACGTAGGAGGTGTCACCGCCCGACGCGTGGCCGGTGGCGTGGTCGGTGTGGCGGATGGGGGCATCACACCAGGGGGTGCGGCAGGTGTCGTCCCGGAGGATGATCATGCGGCGCAACAGGCCGTCGAACAGCCGCCGCTTGGAGTCCATCGCCACCAGTTGGCCCGTCTCGGGGTTCGTGTAGAGCCGGCGGAGCCACACCCTGGCCTTCCCCGCGGGTCCGTCGTGGGTGGGGTCCAGCAGCTCCCGGGCGACGGCGGCGGGGATGGGCCCGTGGCCGACGATCCAGGCGGGGGCCTCCGTGGGGTCGGTGACAGACACCGCGGGGCTGTGTTCGTCGGTGAGGGCGCCCATCAGCGCGGTGTCCGTCATGACCAAGTGGACTTCGACGGGGACCGCGGCGGCGGTCTCCTGCCCGGTCAACCGTTGGACGAGGAGGTCGGCCATGACCTGCCCGCGGGTGCGGCCGTCGGCCTGCCCGGTGCCGATCAGGGTCTTGGCGTCCCGGTCCAAAGTGGCCCAGGCGGCGATCCCGCGGGTCATGGGCAGCAGGGCGGTGACGTAGACCATGGTGTCCGGGGCGGGCCGGATCGTGACACACCGTTCGGTTTCCGCGCGCCGCAAATGACGGACCGACTCGGCGGGGTCCCACGCGAGGGCCAACGCGCGGGCCTGAGCGGCGAGGCGCCGGTCCCCCAACTGGGTCACCTGGGGGGCGAGGGTCTGGTCCACGTGCCGGCGGCCTGCCACCGGCAGCCACCCGGTCTCCTTCGCGAGGAGGGTGGCCCGCCACTCCGAGATCCGCCCGGCGGTCAGCGCGGCCATGGTGTGGGGCATCTCGTTCACCAGGGCCCGGGCCAACCCGAGGTGCCGGGACCCGCGGGCGGGGGAGTCCCGCCGGGCGAGCGCCACCTCGGCGGCGACCCCGCGGCCGCGTTTGGCGGCCGGGATCCCACGCCCGGCCTCCGCGTCGCGGCGGGCCGCGTCGAACGCGACGGTCTCGCGGGCCTGGACCGCGCCGCACACCGCTTTCAGGTCCTCCAGCAGGCGGAGACGGTCGATGTTCTCCGCCTCGGTGCCCGCGACCGGCAACGCGGCCAACCGGGCGGTGAAGGTGGCGAGGTCCGCCGTCGTCAGCGGCGCCCGCACGGAAGCAGCGCCGTCATGTGCACCCGACCCTGCCGTATCTGACCCCCCGAACATGTGTTCGAGTCTACCCTGTCCTGCACCCCTGCGCAACCCCGAAACCGTTGGAATTGCAACGAAAAGTCCCCACCGGCCTGTGGACACCACAGCACTAACCAAGCCTGTGGAAGGACCATCTCTAGCGTGGCCGGAGGCCCTCCGTCATGATGGCGGCGGGCCACTCCTTCGGGCGGGCCAGTCACAGGCGCGAATTCGTCGAGATCGCGAACGACGCGGGGGCGCCTAGGTCATCAAGGCCGATTCTCCAGGCTCCGCCCGGCGGTACTGTGTGCGCGTGGCCATCCGCGTGTGGGGACGGCAATCGTCTGGGTCGGTGACGCGGCGGCCGGAGAGCGTGGTACCCCGGCACGTCCGGTCCTGGATTGCCGCAGTCCTCTTCACGGCGGGCCTGGGGACCGCGGGCTACATGGTGCTCGAGGGCTGGAACCTCTCCGACTCCCTGTACATGGCGGTCATCACCCTCACGACGGTCGGTTTCCGTGAGGTCCGGGAGATGGACACCGCGGGTCGGCTCCTGACGATGGCTCTCGCGGTCGCTGGCGTCGCGATCATCTTCGGGACGGTTGGCATCGTTGCGGAGGCGGTACTGGCCGAAGCGGCCAGCGGCAAGAGGGAGGCGAGGTTCATGAAACGGTCCGTCGAGGCGCTTCACGACCACTTCATCGTGTGCGGGTACGGTCGCGTGGGGTCGATGGTGGCGCGTGAGCTGGTGCGGGACGGCCACGACGTCGTCGTCATCGACATCCGCCCCGAGTCACTGGCGACGGCCGCGGCGGACGGGCTGTTCACCGTGACGGGTGACGGCACCACGGACGCGGTGCTCGTGGAGGCCGGGGTGGAGCGGGCCCGCGGGCTGGTCAGCTCCATCGATTCCGACGCCAACAACGTCTACGTCACGTTGTCCGCGCGGGCGCTGAATCCCGCGCTCTTCATCGTCGGCCGCGCTGGCGCGGAGGGGGCGGACCTCAAGCTGCTCCAGGCCGGCGCGGACCGGGTGGTCTCGCCATACACGATGGCGGGGCGGCGGATCGCCGAGCTGGCGCTGCGCCCGCGCGTGGTCGAGTTCATCGACGCCGCCCTGTCCCGGGGCGACCTCGCGTTCACGATGGAGGAGCTGGAGGTGCACGAGGGCGGTCCGCTCGCCGGCCGTTCGGTCGGCGAGCTGCGCGTGCAGGGCGTGTTCACCCTCGCCGTCGTGCAGGCGGCTGGGGGCTACCAGGCGAACCCGGGGGACGACCGCGTGCTCGCCGGGGGCGAGCACATCATCGTCTCCGGGTCCGCCCGGGTGCTCCACGACCTCGCCGAGTGACTACCGGTAGTTCACCGCCGTGATGGTGGTGCTCACCATCGCGGCGAACCCGTATGGGTTGGTGTAGTAGTCCACGCTCCCGCCATCGAGCAGCACCATGACGACAAGCCCCACGGGCGTGGCCCGCACTGCCATCAGGCCGGCCTTGAATCTG
>Ga0209747_1001305_pt1 | contig 13299 bp, 7 predicted proteins | sample BarGraNGADG00311_FD_184498 | JGI IMG/M metagenome (GOLD analysis project Ga0209747, IMG submission 184498) | Arctic peat soil microbial communities from Barrow, Alaska - Barrow Graham LP Ref core NGADG0011-311 (SPAdes) (version 2) | ecosystem: Environmental > Terrestrial > Soil > Wetlands > Peat ... | reverse complement strand
AAAGGAAGTTATAATGTAACAGAAAACTGGGAGACTAACGTAAATGCTGATTTCCTTGTGGGTGTAAGCAAGAAGATTAATAAGTTTTCCGTAGATGCAAGTTTTGGGGGAAACACATTCATAGTCAAGAATCACAATTTTAGCGAAAACGCCTCAAATCTTACCGTCAGAGACTTATTCTCCATTTCAAACGGGGTTACTAAAACCCCAACTTATGGTTTTAGCCAGACCCGGGTTAATTCACTTTATGGATTGGCCGAGATTGGATATAACTCAATGTTTTACCTCAATTTTACGGGTAGAACTGACTGGTTCTCTGTATTAAATCCAAAATATAATTCTAAATTTTATCCATCTGTATCAGGTAGTTTTGTTTTCTCAGAATTGTTGAAAGACCAGAAATGGCTTACATACGGCAAACTGAGAGGTTCCTGGGCCCAGGTAGGTAGCTCAAATGGTGTAAACGCTTATGATGGTTCCCTGACCTATAGTATTGGCGCTAATCAATTTAATGGTCAGACCACAGCTAGTATCACTCTTCCTGGTGGTGTTAACCTGGCTCCTAACCCGCTCTTGCAACCATTTACTGTAACTGAAAAAGAAGTAGGTTTAGAAGCCAGGATATTTGACAACAGGTTGCATTTTGATATTGGATACTTTGACAAGGTGACAACTGACCAGATAATGAGTATTAACCTTTCTGATGCATCCGGATATGGTAGTTCCAAGCAAAATATTGGCTCATTAAAGAACAGCGGTGTGGAATTATTAATAGAGTATACACCTGTAGAAACGAAAAACTTCAGCTGGACAACTGCCTGGAACACTACTTATTTGAAAACAGAAGTACTCTCCGTTGGCAAGAACCCGGATGGGACACCAATTAAGGATTTACTTGTAATTTACTATAATGGTACCGGTAACGAGTTTCTCGGAGAATTGCATTATACGGTGGGAATGCCGATGAACCAATTGTATACAAAAACATATTTGAGAAATGATAATGGTGATATTCTCGTTCAAAACAACGGTAGATTGCTCGCATCGCCTACTACTGTACCTGTTGGAAGTTCGATCCCAAAACATACAGGTGGTTGGAACAACACCTTCACCTACAAAAATCTTTCTCTTGGGGTATTCATCGACTACAAGCTGGGAGGAACAGTACTATCATCCACTTACTTAAATATGACAAGACAGGGAATGTCCGATCTTTCACTGCAGGGTCGCAGAGAGGGAGAAACTGGTCTGGTATTTCCTGGTGTTTATCAATCCACCGGCCAACCCAACACCACTGTGGTTACAGATCTGCAGGGCTTTTACGGAGATTACCGAAATCTTCAAATCGGGGATCCTTTCACATTTAAGTCAGATTTTGTTAAGTTGAGAAGCATTACGTTATCCTATAATCTCACCGATGTTGTAAAGAAAGCGGCTTTCCTCGGCTTTGTCAAGGGATTATCGCTGCAAGTTTCTTGTCGTAATGTGGCAATTCTTTATAAGGATATTCCTAACCTTGACCCTGAAGCCATTCAATCTTCGGGAGACACGAGATCTGGTTATGAGAATTCATCATTACTGACAACCCGAGATTTTATGTTTGCTTTAAATGTTAAATTCTAAGGATTATGAAAAAGATAAGACAATTAATATTATTAAGTGCATTCCTTGTTTTGATTGGAGGATGCGATAAGGATTTTGTGGAAATAAATACAAATCCATTTGCAATAAATGACATTGATCCGGGGCTTTTGTTTGCCGGAGCACAACGTACCAACCTTGGCAGTTGGGATTCAGAAAGTACGATAGTTCAGCAATTTGTTATTCCGTATAACCTTGGAGCCACACTGGGTTTCAATTTCAATGAAAACATTGACGGTACCCAGATCGGAGCCTGGGGTCAATATAATGGATCAAATGGCCAACTAGCTGCTGTCAAATCATTTGTTCAAATTTTAAATCTCCTGAAAGGGACCACCACTAAAGTTAATTTACAGTGCATAACCCGTATCTGGAAAGCTTCGGTCTTTATGAACATGGTTGACACTTACGGGGATGTACCTTACTTTAAGACAGGTCTGGCTGCCATTGAAGGTGAAACAACCTTCTTCCCTCCATATGACTCTGATGCGGCTATCTATGATGACCTTTACCTCGAGATAACAGACGCATTAAGTAAATTGGATCCTGCCGGTGATTATGTTTCTGCTGACCTTTTTTATGGGGCAAAAGCTTATATTCCCATTACCAGTGCAGCCGCACAAGTGGCGCAATGGAAAAAACTTGGTAATTCGTTGCTGCTAAGATTAGGAATGCGTTATTCCAAGCTTGATGCCACCAAAGCTAAAAATATTGCATTAGAAGCATTTAATGGTGGAGTGATGACATCGAATAATGACAATTGCCTTGTGGTTTACGATGGCACACTTTTTACAAATGGCAATAACGGTGGTTTGATAAATAACAACCCGAGATTCTATTATGCAGCAGAGCCTTTCGTAAATCAATTGAAATCAACCAGTGATCCTCGTAGCAAGTACATGATCGCATCATTTGCAGATCCAAATGCTCCGTTAAATGATCCTGCCCCTAAGACTAATGTAGCAGCTCAGTTTGGCCTTCCGGTAGGGATTCCCAACGCTAATATTACTGTTGCCAATGGTTACAGAGGTCCTAAGGGTTCAGGGTTTGATTATTCACAGGTGAACGTAAATGTGGCGGGATCTCTGACAACCCCTTCTTTCTGGGTGACCTATGCGCAGACTTCTTTGCTACTTGCAGAGGCCGCAAACAGAGGTTGGATCACCGGTGGTGATGCTGCTGCCAAGCAATATTATGAAGCTGGAATAAGAGCGGACATGAGTGCTTATTCTTTAGTTATAGCCAAAACTAAACCCACAAATGCCGCAGTTCCTATCCTTCCTTCAGTTTCCGTGGCAGAACAGGATGCCTATATTGCACAATCTGGTGTGTTATATGATCCTGCTAACGCTCTTAAACAGATCAACACACAATACTGGATAGCTAGTTTCCTGATCAGTCCGGAAGCCTGGGCCAACTACAGAAGAACCGGTTTCCCCACTTTGGCTCGTAATAGTTATAATGATGCGCTTCTGGCTAATGGTGGTGACGGATATGTTCACAGATTTACTTATCCTGATGCTGAATCATCTAAAAATCAGGTGAACTACCAGGCTGCAGTAACAGCTATGGGTGGCACAGATAATTTAATAGCAAGAGTATTCTGGGATAAACAGTAGAACCTCTTAAATGGAAACATCACTCAGTAAGTAATTTTGTTTAAAACAGAATAAGATTAAGACTAAGGAGTCATTATTGATTTGACTCCTTAGTTTTTTTTCAAAGATTCTGTAATCTTTTCCAGGGAAGTATATGAAAGAGAGAAGCTGCTAAAAACAGCAGTTTTCTCATTCATTGATAACCTGTAATCACTTAAACCATCCTTTAATAATTGTTAAACATGAAAACAATCTTAAACCTGATTGCTGAAAAGACCAGGCAAGAGGAACGGTCGGAAAGAGATGCAATCAAAGCAGAGATTGCAAATCCTGCTACACCGAAAGACCGTCGTAATTTTCTAAAAAAAGCTGCGCTTGGGGGTATTGCCCTGGGAGGACTTATGCATCTGTCCATAGAGGATACTGTTGCTCAGACAACACAGAATGTTTCCAGGGCTTCAAGTCCATCTGACCTTAAAATAACAGACCTCCGCGTTGCACAGAAAGGATATGGTGGTTCATTTGCAACCCGTATTATTAAAATCTATACAAACCAGGGATTAACCGGTATAGGTGATATCAGGGACGGTTCGGATCAGCGTTTCGCATTATTCCTGAAAAGTAAGATTGTGGGTCTCAATCCCTGTAATGTTGAAATGATATTCAAGGTAATCAGGCAGTTTGGAGGCCACGGAAGGCAGGGAGGCGGTGTAAGTGCAGTGGAGACGGCATGCTGGGACCTGTGCGGTAAAGCGTTAAATGTGCCGGTATGGCAGCTTCTTGGTGGACGATACCGCGATAAAATGAGACTTTATGCTGATACTCCTGATGGAAGGGATGAAGCAGATCAGGAAGCCAGAATTAAAAAAAGAATCGAAGAGGAAGGTTTTACCTGGCTCAAAATGGACCTTTCAGCAGGAGCAATTGCAGCAACAAATCCGGGTTCATTGGTGAACAATAATTATTGGAGATTCGGAACACCAAGACCGGCAATGCCACAGCAACAAGGTACAGCGGGCAGTCAAAGACCTTCCGGCCCCCGACCTGTACCAGAGGCCAGCATGAACCAATACATGAGCTATAATAATACTGAGGCTCCATTCACTCAGATCCAGTTAACGGATAAAGGGTTGGAACTCATGGCTGAAAGAGTAAAGAAAGTTCGTGAAATGGCAGGAATGGAAATACCAATTTCTACCGACCATTTCGGATATATGGATGAAAACCAGTTTATCCGCCTGGCAAAAGCTGTAGAGCCTTATAGGTTGGCCTGGCTGGAAGATACTGTGCCATGGTTCTATCATGACAGGTTGAAAGCTCTGAAGGAAGCTTCCACTACACCGATATGTACCGGCGAGGATATCTATATGCTTGGTGGGATGCTAGGTGGATTTAAATCGCTGATTGATGACAGGTGTGTGGATATTATTCATCCCGACCTTGTAAGTGCAGGTGGTATCCTGGAAACCAAAAAGATCGGTGATTATGCTGAAGAGGCCGGTATCCCGATGGCTATGCACCATAATAGTAGTCCGGTTGCTTTTATGGCAAACGTCCATTGTGCAGCTGCTACCGAGAATGCACTTGTACTCGAGTTCCATGGTGGCGATATACTAACGGAATGGGAATCAATCGTAATTAAGACCGATGGTCAGCCTCTGATGGATAAAGGTTATGGACTCGTTCCTTTGACAACACCCGGATTAGGTATTGAGTTAAATGATGAGGCACTTAAATCGATGATGTCTAAAGATGCCAAATATTTTGATGCAACTCCGGAATGGGATAACACGGGCAGGACATACGATAAATTGTGGATATAGTATAATCGAACCTGAAAAACTAATCATTAGAAAGGCTGCCACCATGCAGCCTTTTTTTTTGAATTATAGCAAAATATTATTTGGCATGCTTTTACTTTAAGGAGATTCAAGAGTATATTTTATAAAAATTAATAATTTTTAAGATTTTGCCACACCTTAAAAGCTGTATATTTATGAAATATTGGCTATCAAGATAACAAAGATTCCTTGTAGATTATATTAGTTAACTACACAAATAGCAGATAATCAAACAAATGATAATTATTACTAACTAATAAATGAGGCAACATGAAGACAATTTTGCAGCAAATTGCTGTTAAAACCAGGAAGGAAGAAGTTGTGGAAAGAGAATCTGTGAAGGCTGAATTGAATAATCCGGCCACTTCCAGAGATCGCCGTAGCTTTCTTAAAAAAGCTGCTTTTGGCGGTATTGCTCTCGGCGGTTTAATGCATCTGTCGGTTGAGGATACAATTGCACAGACTACCCAGAATGTTTCCCGTACATCGAGCCCGTCTGATCTTAAAATCACCGACCTGCGTATAGCAGATAAAAGCGGTAGATCTCTTGCCAATCGTATTATACGAATTGAAACAAACCAGGGAATTTACGGACTGGGAGACATTAGAGACGGAACAGACCCTCGTTTTGCTCTTTTCCTAAAGAGTAAGATAGTAGGCCTAAATCCCTGTAACGTCGAGATGATCTTCAAGGTCATCAAGCAGTTCGGAGGACCTGGCCGTCAGGGTGGTGGCGTCAGTGCAGTGGAAACTGCATGCTGGGACCTATGTGGTAAAGCCCTGAATGTCCCTGTATGGCAATTGCTTGGAGGAAGATATCGAGATAAAATCAGGATCTATGCCGATACACCAGAAGAGAGTGATCCGGCAAAACAGATTGAAGCACTAAAGAAAAGACTGGCAGATGGCTATACATGGCTTAAAATGGATATCGGAATGGACGAAATAGCCAAAGATCCCGAATCGCTTGTCAATTCAAAATTCTGGGCTCAGAACAGCGGCAATTTAAGCAACTGGTACATGGGAAGGAGTTATGCCAGTGGAGGTTATACCGATTATTGGAAAAAAGAACAGCCCTTTACGCAGATTCAGATAACCGACAAAGGGCTGGAAGGGCTTCAGAAAATTGTTGAAAATGTGAGAAACGTGGTCGGAAACGAGATACCTCTTTCAGCCGATCATTTCGGACATATTGATATGAATCAGATTATCCGTATAGGCAAAGCACTGGAAAAGTACAGGTTGGCATGGCTCGAAGATACAGTTGCCTGGTTCTATACAGATCAGTTAAAAGCGATAAAAGATGCTCTTGAAACACCAATACTTACCGGAGAAGATATTTATTTGCTTAACGGCCAGTTGGGAGGATTTAAAAAACTGATTGATGAACGCGCTGTGGATATTGTCCATCCCGACCTGGTAAGTGCAGGCGGTATTCTGGAGACAAAGAAAATCGGCGATTATGCCGAAGAAGCAGGCATTGCTATGGCACTACATGCAAACAGTACACCGGTTGCCTGGATGGCAAACATACATTGTGCAGCAGCTACTGAAAATGTCCTTGCCCTTGAGCATCATAATATTGATAATCCCAGATGGGAGGGCATGGTCAAAATGACAGGTAAACAACCTCTGATTACAAACGGATTTGCCAATGTTCCTCTGGATGCCCCAGGTCTTGGAATTGAGCTGAACGAAGAAGCTATCAGGGCAATGATGCCAAACAAGGGTGAAAAGTACTTTGAACCTACACCTGAATGGGACAGATCTGGAATGACCTATGATAAGCTCTGGATTTAGTAATTGAGCAAGTTGATCAGTGTTTGTTTAGATTTGTATATACCGGAATTGGATAACTCCTCTTCAGGAAAGCAGCCTGGTACGGATTCTAAATATTGCATCGACGTAAAATAATTAACCGGATCAATTGATTATGAAAAAAATTGAAACATTCTCAGATTTCATATTGAAATTAAAAAAGCTGAAAAATGCTTTGACGTTCCCTATATCAGCAGTTGTGTTGATATTGATTTTAAGTTCTCTGATTACAGTCATCGGGCAGGAAGGAAATCCCGGTCAGGAAAAACCGAAAGTCATTCCTCCGCTTGCCGAACGCATTGGGCATACTGATCAAACCAAAGCTTTTGCTGGTAAAAATGTCCATCAGGGTACCGGGACATTATACATGCAAACACTTTTAGGCAGAGGTTCAATAACCGGATTAAACTTTATGCACCATGGTCCGTTGATGCCTAAAAGTTCTATCGGTCATCACTTCCATACCAATTCAGATGAAATGTTTCTGATCCTGGATGGTGACTGTGAATTTACTGTAAACGGACAGACTGCGCTGATCAAAGGGCCTGTTGGCGTTCCCTGCAAGTCGGGGAATTCTCATGCAGTATACAATCCTTCTGCCAAACCCGTTGATTGGGTGAATTTCAATGTGGCCGTTGTAAACCCTTCTGAAGTAGCAGGATACGGCTCTGCAGGAGGGGGCGGAGGTTTCCAGCGACGGGGTGCTTACAATTATTCAGCCGATCCGACAGGACTATTTGAAACTGCTGATGACCGCGTTGGGGCAACCCTCGAAAAAAAACCAACATTCATTTCTACACGTCAGCTTACAAAAGATTTGCTGCGCCCGGTTGTCAGGATGGATGGAGGAAAAGATACAGTATTTTACAGAAGAGCTCTGGGACCTGGTTCATTTGAATCAAACTGGGCTTTTGTTGATCATCTGTTGATCCCGGTGGGATCTTCTGTTGGAAGACACTTTCACTCAGGTGTCGATGAGGTCTATTTCGTCATTAAGGGAAAAGGGAAAGTTCACGTGAATGATGAATGGGCCGACATCACCTATGGTGATGCTGTCCCGGTACGAGCCAGTGAAATTCATTCTCTTGAAAGTTCTGCAACCGATCCTCTTGAAATGATAGTTTACGGTGTTGCACTTGAAAAAGGGAAACTCGATGTAACAGATGTGCCGCTGACAATGGCAAAACTTCAGATGTTCTTTGAAGTTGAACCGGTTAATTTTGAAGCTTTTGAGAAGAATTACATTGATGTTTATGTAGTTGCTCTGAGAAAACAAGTCGGGTATATAGGATCCAGGCTTCTTCATCGTTTCCCGGATGATGTGTCAAAGAGAGTTGGTTCCCCGGAAACCAGGTTCACTTATGAAATGGAGCTTTTGTTCGATACCGAAGAGCACAGAGTGATGTGGACAAAAACCAAAGAACATGACTATGCATGGGCGAAAACTTCAGCTATGGCAAAATCATATCAGTGGTTTGGCTATGATATCGTAGGAATGGACCAGTTGAGTGATCCGCTGGGCAAGAGAAATGTTACAATTGAAAAGCAATAGACACATACCAACAAAAACTTTATAAATTATGAAAATTATGAAAAGGACATTGACAAAAAAACTTATTTTCCCGGGTCTTCTGGTTTTGATCGTTATTCTCCTGGCCCAGTGCACCTCAGCACCTGAGTGGCAAAAGAAAAACAACGACCTTATTAAACAATATTCTTTGACAGAAAGGCAGCTTGCAGGTCTTCCAAAAACAAATGTTGTTTCAAATCTTAAAGCCGGAAAGGTTACAACACTCGACAGCATTGCAAATACAGTTCTGCATCCTGGCGTCAATGCCAAAATCTACTGGGGAACCGGCACAATGGCAGGTATACTCCAGCTTGAACCAAATGCAAAAATTCCTGAAGAAATTCTTTCTTCAGAACAATTTGTATTTGTGCTGGAAGGATCTGTAGATCAGGTTATTAATGGATCACCCGTTACCATGATCTCAAGGAAGAGGGAAGAACCTGATGGTACCCATAGCGCTACACCGAGAATTGATTTTGTATATCTTGAAAAAGGAAGCAAAAGCGCTATTACAGCCGGTCCTTCCGGTGCAAAATTACTTGCAGTATGCAGCCCTGTACGTCTTGACTATCTTCAGAAAGCAGGTGTAAAGAATGTTCCTGCTCAATCAGCTGATCTTTCAACCACCCAGGTTCCCAATGTAAAACCCAATATGGTTTATGACTTGTATGAGTTACAGCTTACAGCGCTAACTGCAGGAGCAAACTCAAGGCTTATTACAGGTAAGAATACCCAGGTGAGTTTTATTTCGATGGATCCTGGTGCACTCTTCGACCGTCATATACATCCTGAAGAACAGACTATGCTTGTGCTGCGCGGCGGATGTAACGAAATCCTCCTCGATGGTGAACAGAGCATGGCAAAGAACAACGTAGTTGTGATCCCGGGCAATATGGTTCACGGTGCAAAAGTCGGTGATCTTGGCTGTGATGCGATAGATATTTTCTGGCCGGCAAGAGCTGATTATGCTGAAAAAGAAAAAGCAAGACTTGACGCTTACCATATCATTATTCCTGAAGATGCCAAATTAGAACTGCTAGTTGACGGTACCAAAACGAAACCTGGTCTCACTTTCACTGAAGGTCCAAAATGGATGAACGGAAAAGTATATTTTTCAAATATGTTCTTCGATCAGAAATGGAATGCCAGCCCAAAGAAAAGTTCAACGGTGGAAATGGCTCCGGATGGTTCCTACAAGAATATTACGGAAGGGAAAATACAGACCAATGGTCTCTATCCTTACAAAAATGGCAACCTTATTGTTTGTGACATGATCGGACACAGAGTTGTTGAGATGACCACAAAAGGTCAGGTTGTTAAGGTTCTTGCCGACAAATACAACGGAAAACCGATAGACGGGCCCAACGACATCATTACTGATGTAAAAGGTGGTATCTATTTTACCGATCCTCAATTCACCATGGAAGCCGTGAAATTCCAGCCAGGCCGTAATATATATTACATTTCACCGGCTGGCAAGCTTACAAGACTCTTTGAACCTAATGAGTTTGCGATGCCAAATGGAATATTATTATCACCTGACGGCAAAACTCTTTATATCAATAATACTTATGATGATGAATCATGGTACCCTGTAAAGAGTACTAAAAAGAATACTCTTTGGGCATACGATGTTAAAGACGATGGAACTGTAACCAATGGCCGGAAATTTGCAACCCTGTTCCTCACTGAGAATGTACTTGACAGAAAAGGCAGATCAACCAGTGCCGATGGAATGGCAATTGATAAAAACGGTAATATTTATATCGGTACCTACTATGGTGTTCAGATCTTTAATAATAAAGGAGAATTTGTTGGTATGATTAATTTACCACACTTCCCGGTTAGCCTCTGTTTCGGAGATAATGACATGAAGACTCTTTATATTGTTAGTTACCAGTGGGTTTACAAGATCCGTACCAATGCAGAAGGATATATAAACTATTTAAAATAAAAGAATACTCCTGTGGGATATAAAAAAGAGGCTGTCTCAGAAAGTGATGACAGCCTCTTTTATGTTAATCTCTTTTTATTTGCATGTGGCTTGCTTTTGGTAAATTGTTTTAATGATTATGACCATTGTCAATGAAATGCCGAAAACCTCAATTCACAGGGTTTCAGCTTGTTGCTGCACCTTTAACTTTCATCCTGATTCTGTACAATCCTTTGCTTGCGGTGATATACAGAGTTTTGAAATCTTTGCCTCCGAAACATATATTGGCGGTCCAGCCGTCAGGGACAGGAATATTTCCGAGTTTTTTACCCGATTTGTCGAACACGGTGACACCCCTGCCTACAAGATAAAGATTTCCATTTTCGTCAATTGTCAGTCCGTCTGAACCCATTTCACAAAAAAGCTTTTTATCCGCAAGAGAACCGTCAGGATTAATCGTATAAGACCAGGTTTTCCGACCGTCCATATCAGTTATGAAAAGGGTTTTACCATCAGGTGTACCGATAACTCCGTTTGGCTTTAAAAGATCGTCAGCTACCCGGATGACTATTTTATGATCTGGTTTAAGGTAATAAACGCATTGTTTATCCTGGGTCATTGTTTTATGTTCCCAATAATTTCGGACAAAGAACGGATCACTGAAATAAAGTCCACCGTCAGGAGCGGTCCATACATCATTCGGTCCGTTATATCTGTGTCCATCGAATGATGCGGAAATTATTTCAACCTTTTTCTGAGGAGTGATCATCCATAGCTCGCCCTTGTCATCTGCGCAGGTCCAGAGATTTCCGTTTTTGTCAAAGGCCATCCCGTTTGAACGGCCGCATGGTTCCATGAAGGTTGAAAGACCGGTCTTCTCATTCCATATAAGAATTTTGTTGTTTGGCTGATCTGTGAAATAGATATTGCCCTTTTTATCAGCAGTAGGCCCCTCGGTGAACAAAAATCCGTCCGCTACTTTTTCAAGTTTGGCACCATCAGCAATAATAGTGTTCAACGCCTGGTCCTGGGCCTGAGAATTCAACGAAAGTGTAATCACGAGTATAATAAGCAGAATTGATTTCTTCATGACAGAAATATTAATTTAACATGTTAATAATACATTATCTGATTTTCTTTTATTACATTCTTAACAGCTTCTTCCCCAAGTCTTTCTTTAAGCTGTGTCAGGTAAAGACTCCTTGGAGTAACATGAGTGTCCAATGATTCAATATGCCCTCTTGGTGCGGTGAGATCCTGCAGTGGTGCATTAAATATAACAGCATTTACACCTATATGTCCGAAAGAATAGTTTTGAGCAGTCGGCGGGCTCTGGCAGAGAAAATCACCTTCACAATTCCAGAATACAATATTGGCACCAGCCCAGCCAATGATGAAATCTTTCCAGAATCTGGCTGTCAGTGGGGCTTTTACGTTGTCGTAGAGAACCCCGTTTACCCATCTGTTATGAGGTTCGCTTGTGGAGTAAGGGTTAACTGCCTGGCAATCGAGGTATACGTTACCGCTTGCCTCGGAACCCTGCAGAACAAATGAATGTCGTCCTTTCTGTGAAAAACACCTTTGTACAAGGCATAACTGGCCATTCATCTGATATATAAATCTCCTTCCTCCCATTCTGACAGAGACGGGCTCCCTTGATTCACAATCCTGCACTGTTATCCATTTTGAACCTGCGTTACTCTGTACTACACTTGTGACAAAGTGAAGAGCACTGATATTCCTTACCCATACATTCTTTGAATTGGAAATAATTATAAAGTTACTAACGTGACTTTCGTCAGAAAAATATTCATTCCCTTCATACCGGATCTTTGGATCATCAAATGATGGACTATTCATATTTCCATAAGCGACGGTCCTGACTGCAGGATTATACTCTGATACCCCCCGCAGGTTTTCAACTCCTACCTGATCGATACGCTCGTCATTGTATTTGAGAATCTCACCTCCACCCCAACGGGTATCAATAGCAGTGAAAATGGTTGCATCAATCGTAATTGTATTTCCCCTGATATCGACAATAATTCTGTCATATGTAATATTAAAAGGTCTCCATCTGCTTCTGCCTGCACTAATACTGTCTTCACCAATAGCCTTTATCCAGTCCTGATTACCTATACGCCTTACAAGCACCTTATCGCCCACTTTAAATCCTTTGGCTGATACTACATTAAAACTACGGGTACCAACCGGTACATATTTATCAGTAATTACCTGTTTTGTTTCTTCCTGCGGGGTTATAGCTGAAGCACCACTTATATTTATAAGTCCACCTCTTCCATAGGTCTGTCTGTCTTTTGGTATTTTGGCGATAAGAATGGTTCCAATATCACTCATCCCTTCTCCCCGTAGCACAACCCCCGTTGCTTTTATATAGATTGGCTTCTCAAGCTCATATTCACCCATTTTCAGAAGCACAGTGCCTCTGAATCCTGAAGCGTCAGGAGGGAGGGCAGAAACACTGTCAATAGCTGCCTGGATATTGACTGAATTGTCTCCAATTACCGGCCAGACAATTTTTTTGATCGCTACATACGGAATAGGTACACCTCCGCCTTTATACCCGGCATTGGAAAAATCAGGGATTTTATTACCCAGGCTGTCAGCGACATATACCAGTCTGCCATTGGTGCCGGGATATACAAGGGATGTTGTTGGTGGAATATCCTGGACCTGGATATTACTTCTCAAAACCGGGTTATCGGTGTTGACAGACCCCTGTTTACCAGGGTTGCCTGTAATTCCGTTGATAAAGAACATCAACACGGCAAAAGAAGAAACAAAAATGTTCATGGTAAAATTGAATTATGAAGTTAATTTATCAATTATGGAGTATCCAAAATATTGTTACAGAACCTGGCTCTAAGCAAAATAGAT
>Ga0209747_1001301_pt1 | contig 13335 bp, 13 predicted proteins | sample BarGraNGADG00311_FD_184498 | JGI IMG/M metagenome (GOLD analysis project Ga0209747, IMG submission 184498) | Arctic peat soil microbial communities from Barrow, Alaska - Barrow Graham LP Ref core NGADG0011-311 (SPAdes) (version 2) | ecosystem: Environmental > Terrestrial > Soil > Wetlands > Peat... | reverse complement strand
TCATCTCTCAGGAACAGGTCCACTTCTGCTGAGGCTGCATTATGGGAGATGATAAAATCAAGAAAACTTGAAGGAAGAAAATTCAGAAGACAATACAGCGTTGGGAATTACATTGTTGACTTCTGTTGTCCTGCAGAAAAACTTGTAATTGAACTTGACGGAGATCCCCACGGCGAATATCATAAAATACAGGAAGATTAAAACAGGGATAAATTCCTGGAGAGCTTTGGATTCATTGTATTAAGGTTTGAAAACAGAATTGTATTCCAGGAACCTGAATATTTAATAAGTGAGATAAGTAAAGTTATCAATAGAAAAAGAGAATCGATCTGATAAACCAATCAACCACCCCGGCCGCAACCAGCCTTTGCAATACTTTGATTATCATTGTACTGCGGCTACCCCTCCTTCAAAAGGAGGGGATACTTCTCCTTAACTCTGTTTTTACGATTCTACGTTTTAGTTAACGGCTATACCCCAAGGGGAGCGAAGAAAATCAATGACTTTATTTGCATAAATCTAAGAGTTCATAAAAATTATTATCATGATCCATGTATTTTTTGACTACCAGATGTATTACCTTTGATGAAATTTTAAAATATGTAAAAATGAAAAAAGGTTGTTTAATTTCTATTATAGTAGTTGCTGCCCTCGCGCTTGTTGTTTTATCTGCAGTGGTTTGGGGTACAAAAGTTTATAACGGTATGGTGACAATGCAGGAATCAGTTACCAGCCAATGGGGAAATGTACAAACATCATATCAGCGCAGATCCGACCTGATCCCTAATTTTGTTAGTACTGTGAAGGGAGCTGCTAACTTTGAACAGACTACTCTTACACAAGTCATTGAAGCCAGAGCTAAGGCTACATCAGTAACAATTGATCCTACAAAGATGACCGCTGAAAATATGCAGCAGTTTCAACAGGCTCAGGGACAGGTTTCCTCAGCTCTTGGCCGTCTCATGGTTGTTATGGAGCAATATCCTGAGCTTAAAGCTACACAAAATTTCAGAGACCTTCAGATAGAGCTTGAGGGCACTGAGAACAGAATTTCAGTTGAAAGAAGAAAGTTCAATGAGGTGGCATTAGTTTACAACACTTATATCCGGAAATTCCCTCAGACATTCTTTGCCGGAATGTTTGGTTTCCAGATTAAGCCTTATTTTGAGGCTGCATCAGGCGCTGAAAAAGCGCCAGAGGTTAAATTTTAATTCATAAATATAAATGAAAGCTTCATCGTTCTTTAATAAGGAACAACAGGCTCAGATTCTTGCATCCGTGAAGGAGGCTGAATTGGAAACTTCAGGTGAGATCAGAGTTCATATCGAAACTTCTTTCTCAGGTGAAGTTCTCGACAGAGCTGCTTGGGTATTCAATAAGCTTGGGATGCATAAAACAGCCGACCGTAACGGAGTTCTGTTTTACCTTGCTATAAGCGATAAGAAATTTGCAATAATCGGTGATGCAGGGATAAATGCAAAAGTTCCTGACGGTTTTTGGGATGACATAAGTCAACTGCTTCAGAAAAACTTCAGAGAGGGTAAATTTACAGAAGGTATTTCAGAAGGAATTTTACTCGCAGGGAAGCATCTTAAGACTCACTTCCCTTTTAAAAAAGATGATGTAAATGAACTGCCTGATGAAATTTCATTCGATAAAATAAAGGGAGAGTAATGATAATGAGAAAAAAAAGTTTGTATTTACTGCCCCTTGTGGTTCTTCTCTTTACAACATCATTTAATAGGATCTATTCACAGGATATACCTGAGAGATCTGTACCGCCGAGACTTGTAAATGATTTTGCCGGACTGCTTACCGGGCAGGAAGTAAATATGCTCGAAAGAAAGCTGGTTTCTTTTAATGATTCAACATCTACCCAGATTGCTATTGTTATAGTTAAAGATCTAAACGGGTATGCACCTTCAGATTATGCACAGCGGTTGGGCGAAAAATGGGGAGTAGGGCAGAAGGGCCGTAACAATGGTATTCTGATAGTTGTAAAAACAAAGACTGACACGAAGGGCGAAGTACAAATTGCCACCGGTTATGGAGCTGAGGGGGCTGTGCCTGATCTGGCCTGTATAGATATTGTTAATAATGAAATTCTTCCGGCATTCAGGAATGGAGACTATTATGGCGGACTGACTAATGCAACAAATACCATCATGTCGCTCATAAGAGGTGAGTACTCCGCAGCCGAATATCAACAAAAGGTAAAGAAGGGTTCAGGTAAAGGTGTTCCTTTTGGGTTAATCATCTTTGTCATCTTCATTATTATCGCACTGATCTCAAAAAATTCAGGAGGATCGAACAGCAAAAATATAAGTACCGGCGGGCTGCCGTTCTGGGTACTTATGGGAATGATGGGGTCGGGAAGAGGCTCTCATGGTGGAAGCTGGGGTGGATTCTCCGGTGGTGGAAGCAGTGGAGGAGGCTTTGGCGGCTTCGGTGGCGGAAGCTTTGGCGGCGGAGGAGCAGGAGGCAGCTGGTAACACTAAATAAGACAAAAGACAAAAGGCACAAGACAAAAGGGAAGAATGTCAATAATTTGGCTACTAGTACCTGCTTTCGAGACTTTTGTTTTCCATTAGGTCTTCCCCTTTAGGCATAAGCCGTAGGTCTTTTGTTTACTTTTATCTTTATACTTTTGTCTTTTATCTTATTTTCATTCTTCTTCTCTCCCCGACGTGTATTTCCTCCATTTATCAATTACCTGTTGCATATCGTCCGGCATATTTGAGTCGAATGAAAGCCTTTTGCCGGTAACCGGGTGATCGAATGCAAGCGATTTTGCATGCAAAGCCTGACGTGGCAATATCTTAAAACAATTCTTTATAAATTGATGATATTTTGTAAATGTCGTTCCTTTAATTATCTGATCTCCACCGTATTCCGCATCATTGAATAATGGGTGTTTAATGTGACTGAAATGCACTCTTATCTGATGTGTTCGTCCGGTTTCAAGTTTACATTCGACAAGGGATATATATCCAAGATCTTCCAATACTTTATAATGAGTTATTGCATGCTTCCCTTCTTCTTCATCTTTGAAAACCTGCATCACTTTTCTGTCTTTTACACTCCTGCCTACATTCCCTGTAATAGTGCCCTCTAAAGGATTTGGCACTCCCCAAACCAGTGCGTTGTACCTGCGATCTGTTGTGCGATCGTAGAACTGTTTTGAGAGTCTGTTCAGGGCGTATTCATTCTTTGCAATAACAAGTATTCCGGAGGTGTTTTTATCAAGCCTGTGAACCAGTCCGGGTCTGGCTTGACCTGTGTTGAATAAAGGAAGGTCCTTGAAGTGCCACATAAGAGCGCTTACCAGAGTTCCGGTATAATTTCCGTGTGCCGGATGTACCACCATCCCGGGTTCTTTATTTACAACCAGAACATCGTCATCTTCATAAACAATATTTATCGGAATGTTTTCAGGGACGAGTTCAATTTCTCTCGGAGGGGTAGGCAAAACAACCTGTACCAAATCCCCCGGTTTAACTTTGTAGTTTGGCTTAACAGCGATATTGTTTACCAGAATACATCCTGCATTCGCAGCATTCTGGATGCGTGTTCTGGAGGTGCTCTCGATTCTGTCTGTAAGGAATTTATCTATTCTGAGCAGTGTTTGCCCCGGATCGGCCTTAAATCTGAAATGTTCAAAAAGTTCCTGCTGGTCAACTAATTCTTCTTCTGTCATTTTTGATGATTACCTTGATTTAATTATACGGTTATAACCTATTGATCTGCCGTTCATTGTCGTAACGATAATATAAATTCCTTCATGCAGCGAGGATATATCAATGCGCTCAGTGTAACCGGTTTTTATTAATTCACGACCGGAAATATCGAGAATAGTTATTTTTATTAATCCTGACTGAGGCAGATCTCCACTGTTAATATTAATATAATCAGTTGCGGGGTTAGGCCAAACACTGACCATGCTCTTATTATTTGAATAAATATCATTTATTGCTGTTACCCTCGGAGGATTTCCAACGACGGGCCTTATCATTATGCTTCCATTTACCTGCGATTGTTGCCATTGGCCATTTAACCAGTATAACTGCCTGCCGGCATTAGGAGTATTAATATCGAGACCGGCATTCAGAAAGGTTTCAGAGCGCTGCCTCCATCCCACATAGAATATGTTATTTAACATAACTCCATCCGGAAGAACGTAGGTATAAAAACCGTTGATCACATCTCCCTGTTCAACCAGCACCTCCTCTTTTGTATATAAAACATTCCCGGGAACACCATTATCATCATCCCAGACCATCAGGTCGAATGTTCTTTTATTAGCATCCAGATAGCTGTCATTGAAACATATACGGATAGCTCTTAAAGTATCGGGAATGAATACGGCAAACCTGTAAGCTGCCATAGCGTTTCGTGAGCCAAGACCGTTTATTCCATATCCGGCTTCAGCTGTCCCGTCATCAAAAGCAAAATAGTCATTGAAAACCTGGTAATAAACTAAAGTGTCGTTTCCCTTTGGATCAAACTCATCGGTTTTTAGAGAGCACGTAATCCGGAACAGAGCTGAATCGATGTACGGAGTATTGAAAGTATAGACAAGATTAGCCTTATAATCGACGTTGGTTAAAGGACTTATATTTGCAGCGCCAGCGGAGAAAAAATCCGATTGTACATTTTTATAAACATCCCAAATCTCAAAATTACGGGTTACATTCCTGGTTATAATATCATTATTGCGATAATGAATCGGTATATAAGAGCCCATCTCCTGAAGTTCGATCTTTTTAAATTGTTTCCAGGGCATCGCCTCATGATTTTTAAGCAGAGACCTTAGGGGTAATCTGAAAGCAACATCTGCAAAAACTGTGTCGGCAGCATTTCTGTTTTTACCCAGAAGAACATAATCTACATTCCATATATCACCATTTCCGGCCATTGACGGATCTTCTGAAAGTATTGAACTGAGGCTTGCATAGTTAATGAATCTAAACTGAAAACCTTTTTTCAGGAAACGTGCATTATCTATCTTTAGAATAACCGGTTTAAATCTAAGATCTGAGTTGCCTTCCATTCTCCATACGGAATACCATTTGTTCTCTCCGGGAGCAAGAAACTGAAGTGTAAGGCTGTCTCTGGCCTCCGGAGGATCGCTTAATCCACCAGCCTGATAAAAAAAGCTAAACCAGATATTGTCTGAGGAGGTATAATTAAGATTTAACGGTTTCGACGTAAGCTCGTCAGCTTTAAACCCTGTCGTGGAGGCCGTCTCATACAGCCGTCCTATGCTGTTGAGGGCATCAAATGTTGCAATTCCGATTGTGATCTGGCTGTCGGAGTAAGTGTTGTTAATAAAGACATTTTGGTCGATCCATTTTTTATTGTCAGGGAAAATTGATCGTCCTGAAAAATCGTCAAAAAATGGAAGCTCAAGAGTATCTGAAGCAGATAGACCTTTGTTTATTTTCGTATTATCCTTTGAGCCGGTTATAACCCAATTCGATTGGAGGCCGGTAACAACTTCCTGTGCCGAAGAGAATGCCAGACTAACATTTAAAAAAATAAAATATAGAATTATCTTCTTCGTCATCTGGATTAGTTAGATGTCACTCTGGTAGTATCAGTAACCGGAATTGAATCGGACCTGATTATAAGTGTATAATCTACCGTCAGTTTGGCGGAATCAACTGTTAGCCATAGGTATATTGCAGAGCCGAGTTGAAGGCTGCCGTCTATATTGTACTCCGGATTCTGTTTATATACAAAAGCGTTAGTGGTATCATTCCCGCTCTTAATTGAATTATCATAAATATATGTTCCCAAATTAAGAGATGCTATAAGTATCTTCTTTTTTGCGGGTTCAAGGGTCATCCCTGTTAAGTCAGGAATGGAAGTACGTTGATTACTTAATCCTTTGCCCAGTACCAGTCCTATAACCGACCCTTTCTGAATTGAATCACCGGCTGCGATCTTTTTACCATTATAAAGCTGTTCCAAAACAAAACCTACAGAGAGATCTGGCTTGTATCTTGACTCGCCCATTTTAAGACCGGAACTTTCAATCATATAGGATGCCTGAATTATTGGCAGATCGATAAGATTTGGCATGGCAACCATCTCAGGACTGAATGCATTTATTATAAGTACAACATTTCTCCATTTCTTTACTTTGAACCCTGGTTTGGGATTCTGTTCTGTTACACAACCACGTGGAACAAGAGTCGTATAAACTGAATCAATGATCTGGTATTTTAGCTTACTTTTTTTTGCCAGTTTAGCTGTCTGATCCATTGTAAGGCCATAAAAATTGGGTACTGGCCGTGCCTGCCCATGTCTCGTATAGAAATTAAGCACTATCAGTAACAACATTAACCCTCCAACAGAAATTGCAATCGCAAATGCAAGATTTTTAAAAAATACTTTGCTTAAGAGAAATTTTTTTAAGCTCATGCTGACAAATTGATATTAGTAATAACGCAAAGGTACTTATAAAATTATAAGAAATATTGTCGGGAAATTCTAGACTAGACTTTTTTGCTACTAAATCCTGCTCTTTTTTGCCCCCTGCCCACTAAAGGGAGTTCTAAGTCAAATGTTTAGCCCCCTTCAGTGGTCCAGATAATTATCGGGAAGGTGACTAAATGGCGTTGTAGAGTGAATCTCTCTCTACCGGAATGTATCCCGATTCGCTTATTATTTTGCAGATCTCATCGGTTGTCATAGCAGGGTTCCCTTCTTTCGAACCAGCCATCGAATAGATTCTGGTTGTATCGTCAATTGTTCCATCCATATCATCTGCGCCAAAAGAGAGAGAGAGCTGTGCCCCTTCTTTCCCTATCATTGGCCAGTAAGCTTTTATATGAGTGAAGTTATCGAGGAATATTCTGGATACAGCATAGTTCCTGAGATCCTCAACAATACTCACCTCGCCAAGATATGACATACTGTTATTCGACTTCTTGTATTTTAAGGGGATAAATGCATTAAATCCACCGGTTCGGTCCTGAAGCGAGCGAAGGCGATCGAGATGATCTATTCGATGACTGTAAGTTTCCATATGGCCATATAGCATAGTGGCATTGGATGGTATTCCAATTTTGTGGGCGGTTTCGTGAATTGTCAGCCACAGTTCTGAGGAGGCCTTTTCATCACAGATGGTTTTTCTGAGTTCCTCATCGAAAATCTCAGCGCCGCCACCTGGTATTGAATCGAGACCATAAGATTTCAGCTGCTTTAATCCATCTTCGATTGTATAACCGGCTTTGTTTATCATATAGTCGAGTTCAATAGCCGAAAAAGCTTTTACATGCAACCCGGGACGGTGTTCTTTGATTTTCTTAATCAGCGAGCCCCAGTAATGCAGGTCGTACGATGGATGAACCCCACCAACGATATGAACTTCAGTAACCTCTTTATTGTCAAAGCGTTTTACTATTTCGAGCATTTCCTCATGACTGTACTCCCAACTATCAGGGTCGCCCTCTGGTTTATGATAAGAGCAGAACCTGCAGTTATAGATGCACTTATTTGTTGGTTCAATGTGAAAGTTCCGGTTGAAATATGCAAGATTTCCGTTATGATTTCTTCTGACGATGCTTGCCAGCAGACCCAGAAGCGAAAGATCAGCTTTATTGTAAAGTAATAAACCGTCATCCTTAGTAATACGGATACCTGATGTTATCTTGCCGGCTATCCGTTGGAGGTCTGCATCATCAATATGGGTTAAAAGATTATCCATTTTTTAAAATTAGAAGGCTGGTAAAGGTAAGAATTTAGGGGCTGAGTTAAGGGGGTACATGTAAACAAAAAAGGCGTCCTGTAAAGACACCTTTAAGAAGATATTGTAAAATGTGTATTATCCTTTTAATTTAAGCTCCTCGGAAACTGAAAGTTTTTTTCTTCCTTTAGCTCTGCGGGCAGCAAGAACTCTTCTTCCGTTTGGAGTTGACATCCTTTCTCTGAAACCATGTTTATTTGATCTCTTCCTTCTTGATGGCTGAAACGTCCTTTTCATCTTTTCAATTATATTTGTTGACTAACATTCAAATTTGAGAATGCAAATGTAGTACTTTTTTGAAATATAAAAACCAGTAAGGTGTTTTTTTTCAAAAAAATCAAAATGAGAGGTATATTATCTTTTTAGTTTCAAAAAAAGGTTCCTCAAAAAAGTCTTTTATATCCCAAACTTTTACGCGTTTTTTAAAAGGGGAAAGTTCTTCTGAAAAATCACCTCCTTTAAGGTATAAGATCCCATTCCTAAGGCTGTTAATCCCTGAGGTTTCAATATTTTTGGAGGTCATACTTACAAATCCCGGGAACTCTGTAACTGCCCTGCTCACTATGAAATGGAACCTGCTTTTTTCGTCTTCAACCCTTTTCCTTGTTGGAACGACATTTTCTAACCCAAGTTCCTCTGCAACTGCTTTTACCACTTTAACCTTTTTTCCAATCGAGTCGAGAAGAGTGAATTCAGAGTCGGGGAACATAATTGCCAGTGGTATGCCGGGGAACCCGCCCCCCGTTCCAACATCAAGGATCCTTGTTCCGGGTAAAAAGCCAATGATCTTCGCTATTGCCATTGAGTAGAGAACATGATGAACCAGAAAGTTATCCATATCCTTACGGGAAATCAGATTGATCATACTGTTCCACCGGTCGTAGATCTCCCTTAACTGCGACAGCTTCTCCTTCTGAGAGACAGATAATAATGGGAAATACTTAAAAATTCTTTCTGGCACTACCTGTTACCTGTTTTAGTTAGTATGTTGTAAAGCAGAGTTTTGGCTCTGTATAATTGAGCTTTTACAGTTCCAATAGGCAGCTTAAGTTCAGATGAAATCTCTTCATACGAGTATTCTTTGTAATAGCGTAGTTCGATAAGTGATTTATACCTCGGTTTTAGCTGGTTTACAATATCTTTCAGGGCCGCAATCTCCTGACGATTTATTAATGACTCTTCAGGGTCGGGCATATCAGACTGAAGGTTTACGGTTAGATTGTCTAAATCATCCTGCTGATTATCAAACGGAGCAGGAGAGAGTTGCTTCTTTCTTATAAAGTCAACGCAATTGTTTGTTGCAATTTTAAAAAGCCAGGTGCTGAATGCAAATTTCGGCGTGTAAGACTCCAGATTCCTGAACGCTTTTCCAAAAGCTTCAATTGTCAGGTCTTCAGCATCGGATGAGTTGTTTACCATCTTAAGAAGCATATAGTAAATTGAATCCCGGTAACGGTTCATCAGGCCGGCAAAAGCTTTTTCATTTCCTTTTCTGGCCTCTTCAACTAGCAGCAGATCACCCTTTGCCTTGTCCGATAAAACATGAGTTACTTCCATCTGTTTTTACCCGGAGTGTTCAGAAGATTACTAAAATACAATAGTGCATTTATTATTGGGGAAAAGATATCAAAAAATAGCGAAAAAGTTACTAATCCTGATTCATTTAATTTTTTCTGAACAAAAACAAAAATAATAATTTGTGTAATGAGCCTTAATGCGAATATACCTAAAACATAAGGCCAGAGAAAAGTGAATGAAAGCAGGACAATAAATGTGGTATAGAATATTATTCTGGTTATAGTTTCAGTAATTAAGAGAATTCTGTCTCTTAACTTATAATATGGAGCAGTTGTCAGATGCCTTTTCTTTTGTGCTATCCATTCTCTCAAACCCGAACGTGGAACAGATTTGGTATGTGTGCTGCTTCTGAACTCAACCCGTGTATTTTTTCTCGTGGCATTTGTATTAACAAAAAGATCATCATCTCCTGAAATAATATGATTATGAGCTCCAAAGCCCTTATTGGCGAAAAATACTGACCGGCGGTAAGCCAGATTGCGACCAACACCCATGTATGGAATACCACGAATGGCCATGCCCAGATATTGCATTGCTATTATCATACTGTCATATCGAATGAATTTATTGAGTAAACCTTTCTCTTTAAGATAACCTCCGTATCCCAGCACAAAAGATATCCTGTCATCAAAATTTGAAGTCATCCCCTCCAGCCATTTGTCAGATTCGGGCTGGCAATCCGCATCTGTGAATAGAAGAAGCTCGTTCTTTGCTGCTTTAATTCCAATGAATTGAGCGAACTTTTTATTATGTGCAAATTTAGGATCTTTGTTTATTGTAGAGATCTTTAAATTCGGATACTGCATAACAAATTTGCCAAGTACATCATAGGAATTATCTTCAGAACAATCATTTACAACAATTACTTCAAAATCGGGATAATCCTGTTCCAAAACTGACGGTAAAAAATTGGAAAGGTTCTCAGCTTCGTTACGTGCACAAATTATAATTGAGACAGGTTGTCGGATTGATTTACTCACTGCTGGTTTATAAATATGAACAGCAAGATAAAAGAACAGGTAATAAAACAACTGAACAGCTGCAACAAAAGAAAAGATTAGAAATACGGCTAAAAGAAGAACATTCTCACTGTCTATCATCTGACTTCCATTTATGTCAGCAATATTAATAAGATAATCTGTATGACAAAAAAAATAATTCATGATAATTTTCTTAGGCCGTATGGAAGAATTACATTTGTGCTTCGAAAAATGAGCTAATTATATATGTTTAAAATAGAGAGTAGGGATAAGGAATCAAGAGCACGGACCGGTATATTGAAGACTGCTCATGGTGATATTCCGACTCCGATATTTATGCCTGTTGGAACGGGGGGTACTGTAAAAGGAATTCTTCAGCGCGATTTATCAGAGGATATTAATGCAAAAATAATTCTTGGGAATACATACCATCTTTATTTGCGACCGGGAACAGAAGTCCTTAAAGCAGCAGGTGGTCTTCATAAATTTATGTCGTGGGATCGTCCGATATTGACAGACAGTGGTGGCTACCAGGTGTTCTCTCTTACAGGAAACAGGAAGCTTTCTGACGAAGGAGCTGTTTTTAAATCCCATATTGATGGATCAAAACATGTTTTTACTCCTGAAAATACGATTGATATACAACGGATTATTGGTGCAGATATAATGATGGTATTTGACGAGTGTGCTCCATGGCCATGCGATTATCAATACGCAAAAAAGTCGGTTGCTCTTACTCATCACTGGCTAGACAGGGCAGTGGTAAGGTTCAGGGAAACAGATCCTTTATGGGGAAAAGAGCAGTTCCTTTTTCCTATAGTTCAGGGTGGTGTATTTGATGACCTGAGAAAAATATCAGCGGAAAAAATTGCGTCGGCAGGGATGGCAGGAAATGCCATTGGTGGTTTGTCTGTAGGAGAACCGGCTGAAGAGATGTACCGGATTATAGAGATTGTTAATGAGATTCTGCCTCCCGATAAGCCACGTTACCTGATGGGAGTAGGTACCCCGGTTAATCTTCTGGAAGCAATTGAAAGAGGAATAGATATGTTCGATTGTGTTATGCCTACCCGTAATGGTCGCAATGGAATGTTATTCACAAGTGAGGGGACCATAAACATCAGAAACCGTAAATGGATGGATGATTTTAGTCCAATTGATCCGGAAGGGCCATCGACAGTAAGTCTTTGTTATTCAAAGGCATATCTTCGACACCTTGTAATATCCGGTGAAAATCTCGGAGCTCAGATTGCAAGTATACACAACCTGGGATTTTATTTAAGACTTGTTGAGGAAGCAAGAAAAAAAATTGAAGAGGGTAATTTCAAAGTATGGAAAAGCTCAATGGTAAAAAAACTTTCGGAGAGGCTTTAGATTCTCTGAAGATTAAGTTGATAGATAAGTATATTATTAGAAAGTTCCTTGGTACTTTCTTCTTCTGTCTTGCATTGATACTTACTATTGCTGTTGTTTTCGATTTTGCTGAAAAAATCGACAATTTCATGGAGAAGCAGGCCCCTGTGCATGCAATAATTTTTGATTATTACCTAAACTTCATTCCATACTTCGCGACACTCTTCGCCCCGCTGTTTGTCTTTATTTCAGTTATTTTCTTCACTTCCAAAATGGCGATACATACTGAGATTATCGCTATCCTGAACAGTGGAATGAGTTTTAAAAGAATGATGTGGCCCTATTTTGTTTCAGCTCTGGTAATTGCCGCTTTCACTTTTATTCTGACCAATTTTATAATTCCAAAATCAAATCTGGTACGGATGGATTTTGAAGATAAGTACTATCGTAGTTCAGCCCGGAAAGTAATGGTGGAGAATATTCACAGACAGGTATTTAAAAATTATTATGTTTATATGGGAACCTACAGTCCTCTCAACCACAGAGGACAAAATTTTACAATTGAAAAATTAGATAGTGGCAGAATTGTATCTAAACTATCTGCCGAGTATGTTACTTATGATACAATAACAAAAAAATGGTCGGCATTCAATTATTATATACGCGAAATAAAAGGAAATGTGGAGGAATTCACTCAGGGTACAAAAATTGACACTACTCTTACAATAAACGAAAATAGTTTTTCAACCGATCCTGGCTTTGTTGGTACAATGACCTATAGAGAACTTGGAGATTATATCAGCCTGCTTCAGCTGCAGGGATCGGAAGAACTGAAACTTTTCCTGATTGAAAAACACCGGCGGTTTGCCAACCCCTTTGCTGTTTTTATTCTTACACTTATTGGCGTTTCATTGTCTTCAAGGAAAATACGGGGAGGCATTGGCATGAATATAGGTATTGGGCTTATACTAAGCTTCTCATATATCCTGTTTCTCCAGTTTGCATCACAATTTTCACTTAAGGGAGACCTGAGTCCAATGCTGGCAATGTGGATACCAAATATTATTTATTCAGTTATTGCGTTGGTCCTTTACAAAATGGCCCCGAAATAGTTTTATATTTTAAAAAAGAATTATATGCTAATTAACAAAAAGATTCTGGAGTTACAGGAGAAACGTGAGAAGGTATTGCTGGGCGGAGGTGAGCAGGCAATTGAAAAACAGAAAGCTATGGGTAAACGCACAGCTCGCGAGCGCATTATGGCCTTGCTTGACGAAAACTCCTTTAATGAATACGACATGTTTGTTGAACATGACGCCCGCGATTTTGATATGTATAAAAAATCGCTCCCGAGCGATGGGGTAATTATCGGATCGGGAACTATCTATGGCGCTCCGGTCGCAATTTTTGCCCAGGATTTTACAGTTGCAGGAGGATCGCTGGGACTTATGCACTCAAGGAAAATTACGAAAATAATGGACCATGCCCTGAAAATGAGGATGCCTCTTATTGGTATTAATGATTCAGGAGGTGCTAGGATACAGGAAGGAGTGAACTCACTTGCCGGTTATGGTGAGATTTTCTTTCGTAATACAATATCGAGCGGTGTCATCCCCCAGATATCTGTTATCCTTGGACCATGTGCTGGAGGTGCAGTCTATTCCCCTGCTC
>Ga0209747_1001296_pt1 | contig 13353 bp, 7 predicted proteins | sample BarGraNGADG00311_FD_184498 | JGI IMG/M metagenome (GOLD analysis project Ga0209747, IMG submission 184498) | Arctic peat soil microbial communities from Barrow, Alaska - Barrow Graham LP Ref core NGADG0011-311 (SPAdes) (version 2) | ecosystem: Environmental > Terrestrial > Soil > Wetlands > Peat ... | reverse complement strand
CCGCAGCGTCTCGGCGTTGATCCCGAGCTGCTCACCGATCCGCCCGCACGCACCCGACCGCGACGCCGGGTCCTTGCGGGCCTCGACCGTCAACCGGATCGCCCGCTCCCGCAGCTCGTCCGGATACTTCCTAGGAGCCACCACGGCTACCTCCTCCTGAGTTCACCAGCCTCCATCAAACCCGGGGCGAGACAGACACCGTTCCGTGCCAGACCTGGGTCCCAGGACGAGCTCGGCGTGGACGCGGCGCGAACCGTAGATCCCGTTGGACGCGGCGTGGATCTGTCGAATCGCGTCGGTCAAGATCACGGGCGACGGTGGCCTGGTCCGCCAGGCGTAGAACCCCGACTCCGAGGCCCGCAGGACCCTGGTCGCGACCTGGACGGCGTGACCTTCCTCGGCCATCACCGCGGTGGCCTCGAACCGCCTCCTGGGGCACCACCTTCCCCAGCAGCTCACTGGCCCGCCGGTGAATCGCCGGTTCCGCCTCCAGCTCAGTGATCCGCTTGCGCGCGGCGAACAGCTCGGCCTTCTCCATGCCTGTCAGCCCCGGCACCAGTCCCCGGTCGATCAGGTCATGGTGCCGCCAGGTATAGATCGACTCCGTGCTGATCTCCAGGTCCCGCGCACATCGACGACCGACCGTCCTGCATCGATCAGGTCCAACACCTTGCGCCGGAACTCCGGCGGATACCCACGACGTCCCACGAGGCCCTCCTCCAAGGGTCAAGTGACACCAGACTCCAGCAACCCGGCTCCGCAGAAGGTGGGACACACTAGCCACGAGCTCGGCGCAGAGCCCATCTGCCGGATGCTGCAGGTGACGTCAAGCACGTACGGCACGGCCAAGGCCCGCCAGCGCTCAAATCGGGCCAAGCGCGACCCCGCATTGGTCCCTCGCACCTGATCGAGCCGTGGGAACCGAGCTACCGGGCCTGGGGCTCGCAAGCTCTGGAAGACCGCCAACCGAGCCGGGCACGCCGTCGGGCGAGACCAAGGTCCGGAGATTGACAAAGACCCTTGGATGGGTCCGCCGGCACAACGCTAAGCGGCTGCATGGCTCTTTTGACGATGTCCCATATCGTTAGTTATGCCTCTGGCCGTGCTTCCCCATGGACCCGCCTTCGATGTTCACCTGGACACCCTGCTCGACGTGAGCGTGCGCCTCGTCAACGGGCTCACGGGCAGCTGGTCGCGCGGACAGCCACACCTACCCCCTGGGGACGGGGCGCGGGCCGACTTGGTGGCCCTTGCCCTGGCGGGCGAGGACCGCCGACGGCCGGACGTGACGCCGAAGGAGGCGATCCTGCTGTCCCACACTGCTGACCTTATGCGCCGCGTGTTCGACCTCGTGACCCAGGGCAAGTTGGATGACGCAGCCAGCGTGATCAACGATCTCATAGTGAGTACGGGCGCACATCCATACCTAGTGCCCAGGTCCGACGGCGGTTGGGGACTACACTTCCATGGGAAGAACGACTCGCTCGCTGTGGGTTGGGCGGCGGGGTGCGCCTCGGGACTCGCCATGGCCGTGGGCAGCAAGTTGTGCGGCCGACTCGGCGTCTGTGAGGCAGTCCGCTGCGATCAGGTCTTCGTGGACTACTCACGTAACCGTGCGCGGCGCTTCTGCAGCCTCTCCTGTCAGAACCGGATGAAGGCATCGGCGTTCCGCAGCCGCAAGCCGTGATCCGTCCCCGCGCGTGGCCGCCACGGGGCGCCACACACCCTCGCGCCCAAGTTCCCGCACCTCTGCGACGTTCCCGAGGGGTGGGTATCGCGCCGCGACAGCGCCGCCATTAAGGTCGCCTCGCGCCCCTAGCGGCGGTGGACCTTCACCGAGCGGTCGAGCGGGCCCGGATGGCGAGCGGCCATGCCATCATGTACCGCCGTCCGACGCGGAAGAGCTCCAGGGAGGTGTCGATCTCCCTGCGGTCACAGTCCAGCGTGGTCAGCGGCCACCGCATCAAAGGTGCAAGAGTCATGCCCTTAGAACTTCCCGTGGCTGACCAGTGCGGCGAACGCGCCCAACTGCCGGAGGACGTCGCCTTCGCAGATGTGGTGGACCAGCATGAGCACTGACCGTTCCAGGGAGTCCCAACGCTCGGGCAGTGCCTCGTCGGTCGAACCGCCAGGGCATGGTCGAACACGGCAGGCCGGCGTACAAGTCGAAGACCTCGTCGCTCAGGGGTCCGGCCTCGACCGAACGGGTCTCACCATGACTGACGCACTGCTTTTCAACAGTTACCAGTTCACGGTCATGGCGGCGCCGGGAAGCGCCCGTCAGCCACGCGGTCCAATCACGTGCTCAAGCACCGCCATGGCGCTGTAGAGCTTCATCCGGGCCTGGTCCCACGCGACCGAGCGCGGCCCGTCCAACACCTCCCCGGTCACCTCGTCGCCGCGGTGCGCCGGCAGGTCGTGGAGGAAGATCGCGCCGGGCATCCGCTCCATCAGAGCGGCGTCCACGCGGTACGGCTCGAACTGGCTACGCCAGCCCGGGTCGGCCTTGCTGGTCCCGGTCGTCTGCCAGCGCGTCGTGTACACCGCGTCGTAGCCGCCGTCGAGACCCGCGACGTCATGGTCCTGGCTGATCGAACCACCGGCGACACGGGCCTGGAGGTCCGCGTCCCGGACGATCGCCTCGTCGAGTCCGTAGCTGGGCGGCACCACGAGCCGGACGTGCAGCCCGGGGGTGAGCGCCGCCGCGCGCGCTAGGGCGCTGGCCGAGTTGTTGCCCTCGCCGACATAGAGGACTCGGCGGCCATTCAGCGGACCGAGGTGGAGCGCCAGCGTCGCCAGGTCGCACAACCCCTGGGTTGGGTGCTCGTCACTCGACATCGCATTGACAACCGGCACGCCAGCGCTGGACTGGAGCCGCTCGAGGTCGCTGCTCGACCCGGTGGACCGCACCACGATGCCGTCGAGCATCGAGCCCATGACCCGAGCGGTGTCCTCCTCGGTTTCGCCCGTCGCGATTTGCAGGTCGTTGGGGCCGAACGTGATGGGCGTGCCGCCCAGCCGGACGGTGGCGACGGTGAACGCCGTCCTCGTCCGGGTCGACGTCATCTGGAACCAGATGCCGACGCACCGGCCGGCCAGCGGGCACCCGACCGGCCCCTCCCGGAAGTACTGCACGCCTCGGGCGGTGAGGTCGGCGACTTCCTCCCGCGTGCGGTGGACGAGACTGCTCAGGCCCGGGACGGTCCGGGTACTACGTGCCGACATCAGGGCTGGCGAACGCTCGCCGTCGGTCAGCCGCATGCCACGCTCCCCACCAGGTCGAGGTCGAAGCCGAGCCCGAGGTCTCCGGCGACCCGGATCACCTCGCCGAGAAGTGCGACGTCGAGGATCGCCATGCCGAACGGGTTCGAGATCACGTGCCCGGCGCCGGGCCGAACGGCCTCGGCCCGGCCGGCCAGGACACCGCCGAGGGTCCCGGCGATGAACGCCCGGTCGGGATGGGGCGCTAGGGCGACCGTGCCGTCGGCCACCAGCGAGCCGAGGATCCGACGTGGGTTCTCGACCACGAGGTCAACGTCGTCGACGAAGACGGCCTCAGAACCCTCGAAGACCGAACGGTCAACGTCGTCGAGCGAGACGTGCGCGACGAAGGTTGGCTCAGTGAACCAGCTGGCGTCGATATAGGGGGTGGCGGAGACGGTCACCGTCACAAGCACCTGGGCGGCCGCCACGCAGGTGCGCGCGTCATCGACAGCCACCACGTCGAGAGCCGGGAGGGTCTGCGCCGCCCAGTCCACGAGGGCGCGCGTCCGCTCCGGGACGATGTCGTAGACGTGGACGGTGCGAACGCTCGGCAAGTAACTGGCCAAGAGCCGCAGGTGCATCCGGGCCAACGTCCCACAGCCGAGCACCGAGACCCGCTCCACGTCGACAGGGCCGAGGTGCTGCACCGACAGGACGGTGTACGCGGCCGTGCGAAGCGCCGAGATCACCGCGGCCTCCGCCAGCGTGCGGGGGCGCGCGGTCTCCGGGTCGAACATCATCATCACGCCGCCAGCCCGCTCGATGCCCAGGCCCGAGTTGCTCGTCGAGGCGTTGACAACCTTGAGTCCGTACAGCGGGGAGGCCAGCCCCGTGATCCCACCGAGCATGGCCAGGGATCGGCTGTAGGCGCCGCCCGAATTCTCCCAACCGAGGTACCCCTCCGCAGGGAGGACGGTCTCCTTGTGGGCGTGTGCGAGCAGTGTGCGCGCGACGAGCCCGACGGGGTCGATGTGATCGAGGCACCCCGTCACGGCGGCGCGGTCGAGCACCGTCATCGTGTCTGCCGATGTCAATGTGAGTCCTTCCGAATGAGTCCGAGGTGGGCAAGGGCGAAGCAGAGGCGGTCGGCCGATTCTGCGACGTTCTGTGAGGTAGCGGCGCCAACACCGTGACCACCGAGTTCCTCCACGCGGAGCAGGGCGATGCCGCCGTTCTCCTGCAGCCGCGCGGCGAGTTTGGCGGGCTGCCACGGCAGCACCCGGGGGTCACGCAGGCCGACGGTCAGGAGCACGGGCGGGTAGCGGACGTGCGGCTCGACGCGGTGGTAGATGTCCGAAGTCAGAAGTGCCCGGGCGCCGTCGACAGTTGTGACCGTGCCGTACTCCGGAATGTTCGGCGGTCCGTTGTCATGCATCTCCAGGCGCAGCGTGTTGGTGAGCGACACCCGCAGCACGACCGCGCCGAACCGTTCGGGCGCGCGGACCATCGCCCCACCGACGGTCAGTCCGCCGGCTGAGGTGCCCTCTGCGACGGTCAGCGCGCGGGTGGTAATCCCGGAGCGCACCAGGTGGTCGGCCACGTCCAGTAGGTCTTCCACGGTGCGCTCCTTGTGCTCGCGGTGCCCGGCGCGGTACCAGGCGTCGCCACAGTCGCCGCCGCCGCGCACGTGCGCGACGACAACCACGCCGCCGCGACGCACCCACGCCAGGAACAACGGCGTGAACACCGGCCGCAGGGTAATGCCGAAGAAGCCATACGCCGTCAGCCACACCGGCACCGGGCCGCCGCCGCTGGCCGAACCGATGACGGTGATCGGGATCGACGTCCCGTCGGACCCGCGGGCATGGTCTAGACGGCACTCGACATCCTCGGCGAGGTCCGGCGCCTGCACCGGCCACCGCGCCTCAGACTCTCCGGTGACCAGGTCGAACCGCAGGACGCGCGGCGCGCTGACCCAGCCGGTGACGAGGATATCCGCTGCGGGAGTCGTGGCAGTCACCGGGCTCACCGCCGCGACCCCGGCCCGCTCCGGCAGGTCGAGGCGCACCGGCCCACGGCCGGGGTGGTCAGGGTGCAGGGCCACCAGCGCCGCTCCTCCGTCGACCAGGGCACGCACCAGGACGGCGCTACCTACCGCGACCAGGTCCTCGAGCGTCGAGCCCTCTTCCTCGCGGAGCACCTGCGGCGCGCCCATTGCCGACAGGTCGCGCCAGGTCACCACCCAGCCCTGATCGCGGGCGTGCCCTGCGTACCAATGGTCCGCGACGACGCACCAGGCGTGCACACGGTCCTCGGGTCCGGCCAGCCTCCGCCACGCGAGCACTGCGGGATCGGTGCGCCCGATGTCGTCACATACGTACACCGACCGCTCCCGGGTCGAGGCATGCGCGACTGTGAGGACGGCCCGCCCTCCCGCCACGAGGTGGACCATCGGCAGGTCATCGGCGGCCAGGTCGATGTCCTGGTGCAACCCCGACCGCATCAGCACGATCTCATGGTGAGGGTCGTCGAGCCGGCGCAGGCACGCGGAGGCGTGCTGGTACCTGGCGGTCTCCGACTCCTCTCCTAGGTCGCTGAGTCGGAGGTATGCCAGAGCCTTGCCGTCCGGGCTCCAGGACACGCCGCCGACGTTCGCCCGGTTGAGCCGCATCGGATAAGCCCGCGAGAGGCACAACCCGTCGACCGGGCGACCGTCCCGGCCGACCACGACCAGTGTGGCCTCCTCCGACCCGTCGACCGACAGTCCGAGCGCGATCCGCTCGCCGTCCGGCGACGGCGTGAACCAGTCAATGCTCACGTGCGAGCGCGCACTGACCATGGCACCGAGGCCCACGTCAAGCCGTTGTGGGTCGACGACGAGCCATGCCGTGTGGCCGCCGTCCGCGACACAGAACAGCCTCGGTGCCGTGTCGTGCGCCGACCTCGCCAGGAAGAAGAGGTATTCCCCACCCGACTGAGGGTTCGTAAGTTCCTCCGCCAGCCCGACTAGCTCGCGCACCTCAGCCAGGACGTCCTCGTGCGCGGCGTGGCCCGCGAACCAAGAAGCGGTCGCCTCACCCTGTTCGCGCACCCACGAGCTGAACCGGGGTGCCCGCCAGTCCTCCATCCAGCGGTGGTCGTCGTGGACGACCACCGCCCCGGGGAGGATCTCGGTGACGCGGTCGGCCCCGAGCACGGCTTGTACGTCGTCTACAATCTCGCTCATCGGGCCACCTCCTCGAGCGCGGCGGCCACTACGCGGGCAGCCGCGCCCCGGACCACCGTGTAGTGGTCCGCCTCGACCGGGTGCAGCCGCGCCGACGGGCAGAGCCTGCTCCAGTCGTCTGCGGTCTGGTCGCCCTTGAGGTGCGAGGCGGTTGCGTGGACGACGACGGTCAGCGCGTCGTACGGCGCTGTCCGGTGCTGGCTCAGCAGATTGGCGTTGACGGCGAAGATGTCGTACCGCTCCCGGAGCACAACCTCGTCGGCGCCGTCGGGGACCAGGCCTTCCGCCACCAGCATGGCCAGCGGATCGCCGTCGTACGGCGCCTGCCCAACGACCGCTCGCAGCGCCACCAGGGCACGGTCGTCCGTCTCCCGGCCACCGGCCAGGTCGAAGAGGAAAGAGGCGGCGAGGTCCTGCCCGAAACCGTGCTCCGGGGTCGGCATAGAGTCGACCACGAGCACAGCGTCGACGTCCCTGCCGCGCTCGCGCAGGCACCGGGCCACCTCGACCGCGACCACGCCGCCCATCGACCACCCGCCCAAGATCAGCGAGCCGGTCGGGCGGGCCTCCTCGACCACGTCGGCGTACGTGGTCGCCATCGCGCTAACCGATTCTGACCGTTGGGACACCGTCGCCTGGAGGCCGAACACCGGGCGTTCCGGGTCGAGCGCGTCGACGAGATCGGCGTACGCCGTCACTGCGCCCCCGACCGGATGCACGAGGAACACCGGCACCCGCTGCCCACGGGGACGCAGCGGCACGAGGACCCGGTCGTCCCCGGCCGCGGACTCGAGCAGCCGCGCCACGGCGCCGGCCGACCCGGCGTCGAAGACCCGCGAGAGCCTCAGGTCCACGCCGAGCCGGGAGCGCAGCCTGCCCACCAGCCGCATCGCCGCGAAGCTGTTACCCCCGGCGCCGAAGAAGGAGTCGTCGGCGTCGAACTCCTCCCCGACGCCAAGCACCTCCCGCATCTCGTGCAGGACCGCCGCCTCGAACTTGCCCGCCTGCACCTCGCCTGCCGACGCCGCCCGCCCCGCCGTATTCGTGGGCGACGGAAGCGCGCTGCGGTCGGCTTTGCCGTTCGGCGTAAGCGGCAGCCGGTCCAACCTATTGACGTGTTGCGGGACCATGTAACTGGGAAGCGCCCCCGCCACGTGCCGACGCATCGCGGCCGCGTCGTACTTGGAGTCGTCGACGACGACGTATGCCGCGAGGGTGCGGCCGTTCTCCGCGGAGTCGTGCACCACGACGACCGCGGCGGTGACGTCGGGATGCGCGTTCAGACACGCCTCGATCTCCCCGAGCTCGATCCGGTGGCCCTGAATCTTGACCTGATCGTCCTCGCGCCCGAAGAACTCGATCACACCGTCCGGCCGCCGCCGGCCGAGATCGCCGGTGCGGTAGAGCCGCAAACCGGTGCGCGGGTGGACCACGAACCGCTCGGCGGTGCGGACCGGATCGCGCCAGTAGCCGAGTGCCAGACCCACGCCGGAGATGCAGATCTCGCCTACCGCCCAGTCGGGCCGCGGCTCGAGCTGCTCGTCGACCACGTGCATGCCCTGCCCCGGCAGCGCCGTGCCGTAGGGGATGCTCACCCACGCAGGATCGACTTCGGCGACCGGGAACGCGATGGACCAGATGGATGCCTCGGTCGCGCCACCCAGGCTGACGAACTTCAGACCCGGCACCCGGTTGCGGGCGCGATCCGGCAGTGAGACCGGGATCCAATCGCCGCTGACTATCGCGAGCCGGAGCGCCGGCCGCGGACCAGTCGCGACACCGGATTCCAGGTAGCAGGCGTACATGTCGAGCAAGGCCGGGACGCTGTTCCAGACGGTGACTCCGTGGGTGGTCACCTGCTGGTGCCAATGCGCGGGGTCGCGGTACTCCTCGGGGGCCAATAGCACGAGGTGGCCGCCCGCTGCGAGCGTGCCGAAGATGTCCCAGACGGAGAGGTCGAAGCTGGTCGAGGAGAGCGCAAGGACTACGTCACGGTCCGTCAGCCCCGCCATCTCGTTGATCGCTGCGATCGTGTTCACCGCGCCGCGGTGGTCGATGGTGACGCCCTTGGGCTGTCCGGTGGAGCCCGAGGTGAAGATGACGTACGCCGTATCCGCAGGCCCAGCGCCGCCGTCGACGAGCACGCACGGCACGTCGGTCTCGGTGCCGGACGATATATCGACGTGGGCGATACCGAGCTCGCGTAGTCGGTTGAGGCTGCGGGTCTGCGTCAGCACAGTACCGACTGTCGCCTGGTCGACCAGGTAGCGCACCCGCTCGTCGGGCAGGCTTGCGTCGACCGGCAGATAGGCGGCACCGGCCATGCTGGTGCCGAGGATGGCGACGACCTGCTCCCAGCCGCGGTCCATGACATGGGCGACGAGGTCGCCGCGTCCGACCCCGATGTCTCGCAGGGTCGCGGCCACGTGCTGGGCTCGGGCGAGAACGTCGCCGTAGCTCAGCTGGACGCCGACTGGATCGCTGACGGCGACCGCGTTCGGCGCCGCGATAGCCCTGCGGACGAAGGCGCCGTGGAGGACCACCGTTCCGTCGAGCAGGAGAGGCTCAACGTGCTGCTCGATCGCCGGCGGCGCTGTCGTGCCCTCCGGCCGGAGGACCTCCTCCCAGGCGGTGTTCGACATTGCGAGGGCGTGCACCGTCCGGCAGTACGCCGACCAGAGATCCTCGATAACGCCGTCCTGGAACGCGGCGTCCACACTGTCGAAGACCGCATAGAACCTTTCACCATAGACGTAGACCTGATGATCCAGCCAGACGTGCGGCGTCTGGACGCCGCTCGACACGACGCGTGACGGGAACGGCAGGTCGGAGGTCGAAGGGTTGTCCACATCGAGGGTGCTCGCGAAGACGACGGGCAGCGAGGCGGCCTCCGACCAGCCCCGCTCGGCCGCGATACGGCGCATCAGCGCGACACCGCTCGTGCGGGCATGCTCCAGGTCGGACACCAGCCCGCGCTGCAGACCGCGGGCCCGTTCGGAGAACGGCAGCGCCGCTGCGCAGTCGACGACCGAGGGGATTGTGGAGGAGAGGTTGCCGGCCAGCCCGTCGACCTGCTCGCCAAGGGGCAGCCGAAGGCTAACCAAGGTGTTCACGGCGAACCGTGGCGTCTTGCTCCAATGCGCGAGCACCTCGACGTAGGTCGCGAACAGTGCGGCTGTCGGCGTGAGCCCATGTGCCGCGGCCCGGGCACGAAAGGCGGCCCACTCTTCCTGCGGCAGGCTCCAGGTCCGGCGCGTGAAGTGGCGTGTCGTGAGCGATTCCGCCTCGGCGGCCCATGGGAGCGCCGGGGCTCGCGGGTGATCCCCGAGCCGCGCGGACCAGTACACGACGTCGTCATCGCCGTTCTCCTGCTGGGCGGAGTCGACGGCGCGCGCGACGTCGCGGTAGGCGGGGCCGGCGTATTTCGGCGCTGCCGCGCAGTCGTCAGCGTAAGCCGTCGCGAAGTCGCGTATCAGGATCGCCTCGGTCGCGGCGTCGGCGATGATCAGGCTGATCGCCACGAACACCCGCTGGACCCCGGCGCGCTCGACGACGGCGAAGTCGAAAAGGGGCCACGTCGAGGTCGTCGGGCCTTCGTCACGGAATCGTCGGCGGGTCCGCTCGACCACCCGCTCATGCTCGGCGACCGGATGGGCGTCGGTGACGACGTGCGTGACGGACACCGGCGGCACGTGGGCTAGCGCGCGCTGCTCACCGTCCTCAAGCACCAGCCGCAGCGCGTCGTGACTGGCGACGAGGCAGTCAAGTGCTCGTTCGACACGCGCGACGTCCAGGCCACAGGCGTCGAGCTCGCAGTAGAGGTGGGCTTGCATTCTACCGCCACCAAGGAAGTCAGACTCCCCGACCCAGTACGCCTGCTGCAAGTCGGTCAGCGGGACGGGAGCGCCCGGCTCCTCGTCGGCGGCGACCACATCGATCCGGGTGCGTGCCACCGGCGCGTCGGCGCCCCGCTCTACGACCGTCGCCAGCGCGGCGACCGTCGGGTGGTCGTAGAGAGTGTGCAGCGGCAACCGAAGGCCGGTTTCGGCCTCGAGTCGGCCAAGCATGCGGCCTACGGCGAGCGAGTGCCCGCCCAGGGCGAAGAAGTCGTCGAACCGGCCGATGTCCTCGACCCCCAGAACCTCACTCCAGAGCCGGGCGACCAGGGACTGCGGTCCATTGTCAAGGCCGCCCGAGCCGGATCCCCGGGTTACGGCCGCCAGCACCTGCAGTGCGGACCGGTCCACCTTGCCGTTCGCCGAGAGCGGCAGCGCAGCGATGCGCGCGACGTGATCGGGCACGTGGTGCTCGTCGAGGGTGGTGGCCACGTGGGCGAGCAGGTCGTCGGGCAGACCGTCGGGTGCGACGATGAACGCGACCAAGCGCGACTCGGTCAGATCGGCGTCAGACCGATGGCCGACGACCGCGCAGTCCTGGACAGCCGGGTGGCGGCGTACAGCCTCCTCGACCAGGGCGGTCTCGACCCGCCGGCCACGCACCTTGACGGTACCGTCAACCCGGCCGAGGAACTCGATAGCCCCGTCGGTTCGCCTCCGCGCCAGGTCGCCGGACCGGTAGAGGCGGCCCTCGGGCTCGAGGCCGGGCAACACCCCGAAACGGCCAGCGGTCAGATCGGGTCGGCGCCAGTAGCCGGGGCCGACGCCGATCCCTCCGATGTACAGCTCGCCCGGGACACCCGGCGGCGCGACCCGCCCCTCATCGTCGAGGACCAGCGCGGCCATCCCTGGGATCGGCCGCCCGAGCAGCATCACCGGAGGGTCGGAGACCCGCACCTGGTCGACCACGTGGTGGCACTGGTCGTCACTGCACTCGGTCGAACCATAGGTGTTGAGCAACGGGACGTGCGGGTACGCACCCAGCCACTCGTGGCATAGATCCGTCGGCAGTGCGTCGCCGGTCGGGACGATCCAGCGGAGCCGCTCAAGGGTCGGTCGGTCGGTCACGCTCGTCTCAAGGGCCGCCCGGATGAGCGCTGGCAGCGCTTGCCACACCGTCACCCCCGCGGCACCGAGCGCCTGCAGCGTGCGCCGAGGGTCCCGCACATCCTCGTCCGGGATCACGACGACCCGGGCGCCGCGCACGAGCGGCGCGACGCACTGCCAGACCACGATGTCGAAGGAGATCGGTCCCGTCTGGGCGACCAGGTCGTCGGCGGTTACGCCGAGGTCGTCAAGCTTCGCCAGCGCGTGGTTGAGCATGCCGTCGTGGGCGACGGTCGCACCCTTCGGTGCCCCCGTCGACCCTGACGTGAACATCACGTAGGCGCGGTCGTCGGGGCGGCAGCACTCACCGGGCACGGTGCCGCGCGGCTGCGCCGACACATCCACACGTCGCAGCGCGCCGGCCTTGGCGGGCGCCGAGTCCCGGCCGCCCTCGCCGAGGACGAGGCACGGCCGGGCGATGTCGAGGACATGGGCACGTCGGGCATCGGAGTCGCGGGGGTCCAGAGCCACGAACGCACAGCGGGCGCGCCAGGCGCCGAGCATTGCGGCGACCAGGCCGCAGCCGCGGTCCACGTCCAGGGCGACCAACTCCCCCTGCTTGACGTCGTGGTCGTGCAAGAGGGCGGCGATCCGCTCCGCCTCGGCGAGGAGTGCCGCATAGGTCAGCGACCGGTCATGGTCGGACACTGCGACCGCGTCAGGAGCGACCGCCGCCACCCGGCCCACGTGGGCGAGCAAGCAGTCGTCGGGGCCCAGCGCACGGGCGGGTCCGTGCGAGTCCGCGAGCCAGCCGCTCCGGTCCAGCCCGTCCAAGTCGCCCACGAGGCGGGCCGGATCGGCCGCCGCCTGCTCAAGGACACGGACGACGGCGTGCGGAAGTACACGCAGCACCTGTTCGTACCAGGCACCGGGTGCGGCACGCAGTTCCACGCGCAGTCCGAACTCCTCCTCGGTGAGCGTCCACCGGAACTCGCCACCGCTTTCGCCGGCGAGGAGCAAGTGGACCGTCGTGACACCGGACACGAGGACTTCGACGAGTCGGGCGGCGTCCCGCCACGGCTGGTCGAGGCGGACGCGGACCTCGGGCCTGCCGGCCGCGCGGATGCCGACGGGAGTGGTGGCCCCGAGCGAGCACGCCGTCCGCACGACTGCGAGCACAGCGTCGGCGAGGCCAGGCGGGGCGGTCGCGGATGCGTGGACGTCCGCACCACCCGACGATGCCGCGTCGGGCCCGTGGCACGGGACGACGGCGGTCGTCCGCAAGGAGATCGAGCCCGAGGATCCGAGGCGGTCAAACGGTCGCCTCTCGACGTGGGACGAGGTCACGTGATCGCCTCCTTGGCGACTCGGAAGATCGGGTGAGTGCACACGTCCGCTACGGACGGTGCCGACGCGTCGGCGAGGCGGTCGTGCGTGGCACCGACGCGCACGCAGATCGCGCCGAAGGCCCGGCCGGCGATCATGTCCGACTCGCTGTCGCCGACGACGACGTGAACCGCCGAGGGCGGCGAGGGCAGCTGCTTGAGCACAGCTTGGAAGAGAAGGGGCGTCGGCTTCCCGAGCACGGTGGCCGTGCGTCCGCAGGCGTGTTCGACCGCAGCTACGACCGCGCCTGCCCCGGGCAGCCGCCGACCCTCCTCGTCCAGGTACCAGGGGTCGGTGTTTGTGGCGAGCAGGTCCGCGCCACCGTCGACGCCCGCGACGGCTTTGGCCAGCGCACGGTAGGTCAGCTCCGGGTCAAGTCCCACAACCACGGCGTCGGGCCGGTCGTCAGTCACCTCCACCCAGTCGCCAAGCAGCTCCCGGAGCGCCACGGCGACGGCCGGCACGCCCAGGTATAACACCCGGAGCGGCCGGTTGCCGGGGTGCCGATCCGCGAGACAGGCTGCGGTCACGGTCGCGGCCGTGACCAGCGGGACTGGTCCGGTCGACTGCTCGAGCGGAAACCCAGCGGCCCCC
>Ga0209747_1001295_pt1 | contig 13353 bp, 12 predicted proteins | sample BarGraNGADG00311_FD_184498 | JGI IMG/M metagenome (GOLD analysis project Ga0209747, IMG submission 184498) | Arctic peat soil microbial communities from Barrow, Alaska - Barrow Graham LP Ref core NGADG0011-311 (SPAdes) (version 2) | ecosystem: Environmental > Terrestrial > Soil > Wetlands > Peat... | reverse complement strand
CGCCCGGGACCAGGAGGAGGGCGCCGGCGACGACCCCGACGACGAGGAGAAACGCGAGGACCCCGGCGAGGAACCGTCGGCGGCGTGGCCGGCGCGCCTGCATCGACCACGCCCGCGTCATCGGCCGCCCGGCTCCCGCCCGAAGATCTGCGCGAGCTCGAACGGCGGCGTCGCCTCCAGCTGGTCGTAGCGGCAGGTTTCGGGACCCCGGTCGGGGCGCCAGCGGACGAGGCGGGTCGCGTGCCGGAACCGGTCGCCCTGGAGGTGATCGTAGGCGACCTCGGCGACCCGCTCCACGCGCAGGGGCTCCCACGAGAGGTCCTTGCCGCGGTTCCAGCGCGACGTGGCCCCTGGCATCCGTCGCCCATAGGTGGCCTCGGCCAGCTCGGGGGTCGCCCAGTCGCGCCACGGGTGGCCATCGAGCGCGCCGTCGCGCAGCGGCGCCAGCTCGTCCACGAGCTCGCGGCGGCGAGCCGCGGTGAACCCGCTTGCGACACCGACGTGATGGAGCGTGCCGGCGTCGTCGTGCAGGCCGATGATCAGCGACCCGACCCCGCTGCCGGCCTCGTCCTTGTGCCAGCGGAACCCGGCCACGGCCACGTCGGCGGTGCGGGCGTGCTTCACCTTGATCCAACCCCGCTTCCCGGGCTGGTATGGCCCATCGAGACGCTTCGCGATGACCCCGTCCAGGCCCGCCCCTTCGAACCGATCGAACCAGTCCCGTGCGAGGGCCACGTCTCGCGTGAGCGGCGTCACATGAATGGCGGGCACGTCCGGGCGGATCCCGGCGGCGAGGGCCTCGCGGCGCTCGGAGAAGGCGCGGTCGCGCAGGTCGTCGTCACCGATCGCGAGCAGGTCCCAGGCGACGAAGCTCGCGGGCGTCTCGGCGGCCAGGAGGCGAACCCGTGACGCCGCCGGATGGATTCGAAGCAGGAGCGCGTCGAAGTCGAGCCCGTTCGCCCCCGCGATCACGACCTCGCCGTCGACCACGCCGCGATCCGGGAGCGCGGCCAGCAGCGGCTCGATCAGCTCCGGGAAGTAGCGCTCGAGTGGCCGCATGTCGCGGCTCTGCATGACGACCTCGGCGCCGGCGCGGAAGACGATGCAGCGGAATCCGTCCCATTTCGGCTCGTAGGCCCAGCCGTCTCCCTCGGGGAGCGCCGCCTGTGGGGCGGCGAGCATCGGCTCGAGGGGCGGGACGAACGGCAGGCGCATCGCCCGATTATGCGGCGGGAGGCGCAGGTTATGGGCGGGGTGCTCAGGCCGGCTCGTAGGCGGGGTACTCGGGCCACCAGATCGACTCGTCGACCGCGGCCTCGGCGTCCGCGCGGCCCTGGTCCCCTGCCGCGAGCGGCAGGCCGTCCACCGTCCCGAAGGACCGAACGACCTCCACGGCGATCTCGCGCGAGACGGAACGCAGGTCGCGGATGGGCGGGTAGAGAGCGCCTTCGGCGAGGCGCTCCGCCGTCACGAGCCCGGCCAGCGTGTGCGCAGCCACCAGGAACTGGGTGTCGCTCACCTGCCGAGCCCCGGCCACGATCGCGGCAAGCCCGACGCCTGGGAAGATGAAGGCGTTGTTCGCCTGCCCGATCAGCCGCGGCCGTCCGTCCACGATCACCGGGTCGAACGGGCTGCCCGTCGCGACGAGCGCGCGCCCGTCCGTCCAGGCCAGCACCTGGCTCGGGGTCGCCTCCGTCCGCGAGGTCGGATTCGAGAGCGGGAAGACGATCGGGTTCCGGCACCCCTCCGCCATCGCCCGCAGGACCGGCTCGGTGAACGTGCTCGGCGTCGCCGTGGTCCCGATCAGGATCGTGGGCCGCACCGCGCGAACGACCGAGAGCAGGTCGGCGCCGGTGGCGAGCCCGAACGTGGCCAGCTCCGCGGGGCCGAGCGCGAACTCGTGCTTGTCTGCGTCGAGCCCGGGTCGGTCCAGGCCAAGGAGGCCCTTCGAGTCGATGAGGGCGAGGGAGCGTCTGACCTCGTCCTGGGGTGCGCCCGCGGCGACGAGGGCGGCCCGCACGAGCCGCGCGATGCCGGTGGCCGCGGCCCCGGCGCCGAAGAAGACGAAGCGCTGGCCGCGCAGCGGCTGGCCGAGGTGGCGGAGCCCGGCCAGGATCCCGGCGACGATGACCGACGCCGTCCCCTGGATGTCGTCGTTGAAGGAGGGCAGCACGTCCACGTAGCGGTCCAGGATCCGGATCGCGGTGTGCTGCTTGAAGTCCTCCCACTGGAGAATCGCCCGCGGAAAGACGGACTTGACGCCGGCGACGAACGCGTCGATGAACGCGTCGTAGGCCGGCCCCCGGAGGCGCGGGTGGCGCCAGCCCGCGTAGATCGGGTCGGCGAGGAGCGCCTCGTTGTCGGTCCCCACGTCGAGCGAGATCGGCAGGGTGAGCGCCGGGTAGATCCCGGCGCCGGCGGTGTAGATCGCCAGCTTTCCCACCGGGATTCCCATCCCGCCCGCGCCCTGGTCGCCCAGCCCGAGGATCCGCTCGTTGTCCGTGACGACGACCAGCCGGACCTCCTGCTGCGCCGCGTTGCGGAGGAGCTCCGGGACGCGGCCGGTGTCCCCCGGCGTGATCCACAGGCCGCGCGGGCGCCGGAGGATGTGGCTGTACTCCTGGCAGGCCCGCCCGACGGTGGGCGTGTAGACGATCGGGAGGAACTCCTCCAGGTTCTCGGCCAGGAGCCGGTAGAAGAGGGTCTCGTTGCGATCCTGGAGGGCGGCGAGCCCGATGTAGCGCTCGAGCGCATCCTCCTTGCGCCGGACGTGCTCCAGCTCCAGGCTCAGCTGCTCCTCGAGCGTCAGGACGTGCGAGGGAAGCAATCCGTGCAACCCGAACCAGTCGCGCTCCTCGTGCGTGAACGCAGCGTCCTTGTTGTAGAGCGCGCGGCCAAGCAGCGAGCGACCCCGGAACGTGATGCGAAGCGGGCGACGCGGGTCCGGCGCGCCCGGAAGAGAAGCGTGCGGAGCAGTCATCCGGTGAGCGTAGGCGGACGCCGGACGCCCGCGGAGTGCCGTCTGCACCGAAGCCGCGCGGCGGGTGGCACGGTCGATGACACGACCGCTGCCGCGCGGCCCGCCCGCAGCCTCAATGCGCCACGACGACGGTCGCCGCGGCGTGGGCGACCACGTGCCGGGAGACGCTGCCACGGAAGGCGCGGTTGATCGGGGTGCCGTCGCCGGACCCGATGACGATCATGTCGAACCCGCCCTCCTCGGCGATCTGCTCGATCCGGCGCGCCGGGTCGCCGGACGGTTCCAGGACCTCGACGTCGATCCCCATGGCGGCGAGCAGCCGCTTTGCCTCCTGCAGCCCATAGGCGCGAGCGCTGGCGTCGATCGACGCGTCGCCGGTCGGGCTGTCTCCGCAGTCGGGCACGACGCTCACCACGCTTACCGGCGCGTGGAATGCGCGGGCAAGCTCGCCCGCCGTCTCGAGGGCGCGCCGGGCAGGCTCTCCGCCGTCGTAGGCAAGGAGAATCTTCTTCATCGGCTCACTCCCATGGCGGGTCGGCCGGAGGCGGTCGGCTCGCGTGCAGGGAATGGTCGCTCGACGCACCGCGGGCAGGTAGACCGAATGGGCGCGATCACGGGGGCCGCTCGGGATTGGCCCCAGGGCCATGGGGCAGGGTGATCAGGTCGGCGTCGCGCTCGCCGGTGCGGGGTCCGTCACCTTCTCGGCGTCGGTCAGGTCGCCCGCCAGGTACCGCTGGACCGTCGGGCCGAGGGCCCGCACGAGCGTCTCCGTCGAGACGGAGGCCAGCGGCTCGACGGCGACCACGTACCGCGCGATCGCGAGGCCGATGAGCTGCGAACCGGCCAGCGTGGCGCGGAGCGCCGCGTCCGGCCGGTCGATGGCCCGGGCGAGGGCCAGGAACGGGCCCTCGGCCAGGAGCTGGCGGAGCATCCCCGCGGCGACCGGGTCGGTGGACGCCGAGCGAACCACCCCCAGCAGCAGCGACCGGACGGCGGGCGTCTCCCAGAGCTCGAGGATGAAGCGGACGAACCGATCGCCGAGCTCGTCGCGGGGTCCGACGAGAATCCGGCTGACCGTCAGCGCCGGGTCGAACGGGAACTCCATCGCGGCGACGAACAGCTGCTGCTTGGACCCGAAGTAGTGATGAACGAGCGCCGGGTCCACCCCTGCCCGCAGCGCGATGTCGCGGATCGTCGCCGCCTCGAAACCGCGCTCGCCGAAGGTCGTCCGCGCCGCGAGAAGGACGCGGGCGCGCGTGTCGCTCGCGCCGGGCCTGCGGCCCGTCCGGCCGGACGTCCGCGCCGAGACGGTCACACCACGTCGCGGCGGATCGTGAGCGCCGCGATCGTGGCGAAGAAGGCCGCGACGATCCCGAGAACGGCCAGATCGAGCTGGAGGGCCGGGACGCCCAGGTCCGCGCCCCGGATGAAGACCTGGCGAAGCCCGTCCACCGCGTAGTTGAGCGGCATGATCGCGACGAGCGGTTGGAGGATCGACGGCAGGCTGCTCACCGGGAACAGGACGCCCGACAGGAGGAACTGCGGCGCGAGGACGATCGGGATGAACTGGATGATCTGGAGCTCCGTCCGGGCAAACGTCGAGAGGAAGATCCCGAGGCTCACGGCGCCGACCGCCAGGAGCACGACGACCAGGAACGCAAGAATCGGGCTGCCGCTCGCGGCGATGCCGAGGCCGATGGAGAAGGCGGGCAGCGGGCCGAGCGCCCCGACATGCACCGAGCCCAGGGCCCACAGCAGGAGCACCGCGACCTGGATCGTGGCGAACAGGCCGAACCCGAGCGTGTACCCGAGAACGACCTCTCCGCGCGTCACCGGCGTGGCCATCAGGCGCTCGAGCGTGCCGCCGGTGCGCTCGCGCAGGAAGCTCACCCCGGTGAGGATGTAGACGAAGAAGTAGGCGAAGAACGCGACGATCGCAGGCGCGAAGGTCGTGACCGGGTCGTCCGTCGGGGTCCCGTAGACCGTCGTGTGGTGGACGGCCGGGATCGCCGTCCCGGTCGCCGCCGTGGCCGCGGCCAGGATGGACCGCTGGATCGCCGAGACCTGGCCCACGTCACCGGACGGGTCGAGGCCGTTCGTGATCACGGTGACGTCAAGCGAGCCGCCGGACGCGACGGCTGGCCGGAGCACGATCCCGACCGACGCGGCCTTGTCCCCGATCGCCGCGCGGGCGGCCGCCTCGTCCGCGACGTCGCTGACCGTGGCGCCGTCGGTACGGAGGGCGGCCTCGAGTGCGTTGCCGACCGCGAGGCCGCGCGGCCCGGCGAGGTTGACGACGACCGCCGTGACCTGCGGCGCCTGGCTCTCGCGCAGGATGAACGTCACCAGACCGGTGATGACGATCGGCGCGATGAAGAGCAGGGCGAGCGACGGGCGGTCGCGCCGGATCTCCGAGACGACCCGCCGGAAGAGGGCGACGATGCGACGGCGGCTCATCGGGTCACCTCGACGTTGCCGCCCAGGCGGAGGAACGCCTGCTCGAGGTCGGCGGTGCCGGCCTGCACCCGGATCTCCTGGCCGGTCCCGCGGGCGATGATCGTGCCGGAGCGGACGAACAGGAGCTCGTCGCAGCGGTCCGCCTCGTCCATGACATGACTCGAGACGACGATCGTGGTCCCGGCGTCGGTCAACGCGCGGAAGTGCGCCCAGAACTGGACCCGCAGGAGCGGATCGACCCCGACGGTCGGTTCGTCGAGGAACAGAACGGGCGGCCGGTGGATCAGGGCGCACGCCAGCGAGAGCCGTCGGCGCTGGCCGCCCGAGAGCGTCCCGACGATCGACGATCGCCTGTCCGCGAGGTCGACGATGCCGAGCGCGTGCTCGACCGGCTCGCCCCCGTCGACGCCGTAGACGGCGCCGAAGAAGCGAAGGTTCTCGGCGACGGTCAGGGCCGTGTAGACGCCATCGGTCTGGGTCATGTATCCGATCCGGCCCAGGTTCGGGCGGGACGGCATCCTCGTGCCCAGCACCTCCGCCCAGCCCGCGGTCGGGACGGTGAGCCCGGTGAGGAGCCGGATCAGCGTGGTCTTGCCGGACCCGTTCGGTCCGAGGAGCCCGTAGATGCGGCCGGGCGCCAGGTCGAAGGTGACGTCGTCGACGGCGCGCAGCGTCCCGAACGACTTGACGAGGCCGTGCGCGCGGATCGCGGGCGGGGGGCCTGCGCCGTCCAGGCCCGGCTCGGCATGCAACGCCATGGGCGTGTCACCTTCCCGTGCGTGCGGCCGCCGTCGGGCCGCTCGTTCACCGACCGACGAATTCTACATCCGATGAATTCCACGTCAACCCGCGGATACGGCCATCCGTGTCGACCCGCTGCCGTGGCGACCCTGCCTGATCGCCGTGTGGGCGGCCGTGGTCGCGCGCGTCGCGCTGCGATGGCATCCTGCGGGCGTGAGCGAGCCGCGGACATGACCGAGATGGCCGCCCGGTACGACCTCCGGGCGCGATCCTACGGGCGGTGCTGGGCGCCGGTCCTCGCGCCGGCTGCGCTCGCCCTGCTCGACGCGGTCGAGCCCATGATCGCGAACGCGCCGGCGGCCCGGCTGCTCGACGCGGGGACGGGGTCCGGGACGCTCGCGATCGCGGCCGCGCGTCGGTGGCCGCTCGTTCGCGTGGTCGGGCTGGACATCTCGGCCGGCATGCTCGCCCTGGCGCGAGCCGGCGCGGACGCCACGCTCTCGGCGGACGACCGGGCGCGGATCTCTCTCGTGGAGGGAAGCGTCGCCGCCCCGGAGGCAGCGGGCCTCGGGCTCGCCTCGATCGACGCGGCCGTCTCGTCGTTCGTGCTGCATCTCGTCCCGGACCGCGCGCCGGCGCTCGCCGGGCTGCGGAGCGTGCTCCGACCGGGCGGCGTGCTCGCGTTCGTGGTGTGGGCGGCGGAAGGCAAGCCATGGGCGATCGAGGCGGCATTCGACGCGGCCCTCGCGGAGACCGTGGAGCGCCGCGGCGTGCCGGCGCCGATCCCCGCGGGTGGGCATCGCGCGGGCCCGATCGGCTCCGCCGTCACGGCGCGCGCCGAGCTTCTCGACGCCGGCTTCGCGGACGTGGAGGCGTGGGAGCCCGTGCTCCATCACCCGTTCGACCGGGCGGGGGCTCGGGCGCTCTTCGTCGAGTACGACCGCGCGGCCGATCTCGATCAGCTCTCGCCGGTCGTCCGGACGGCCGTCCTGGCCGCGTTCGACGCGGCGCTGGACGTCCTGCCGGACGCCGCGTTCACGTGGGACGCGCCGCTCGTGGCGGCTCGAGCATTCCGACCGCGCGACGTCTGACGGGGCGACACGCCCGGCGTCGAGCCCGGCGGTCGACCTGGCCCTACGCCGCCCGGCGAGGGGCTGCCCGGCTACTCGGCGGCGGCTTCGCCCTCGGCAGGCGCGGCGACCGGAGCCACCTCGGCCACTGCCTCCGGCTCGGCCTCGACGACGCGCGGGGCGAGGACGCGGAAGATCACCTCGTCCGGATCGTTCAGGATCGTCGCGCCGGCGGGAACCGGCAGGTCGCGAACCGCGATCACGGCGTCGAACGTGGTCAGCGTGGAGACGTCCACCTCGAGGAACTTGGGCAGGCGGTCCGGGCGGGCACGAACGCGGACGTGGTCGACGGCATGGATGAGCGTCCCACCCTCCTTGGTCACGGCCTCCGACTCGCCGAAGCTGTGGACCACCACGTCGACGGTCATGTCCTCGGTCATCTTCACGCGGAACAGGTCCACGTGGAGCGGCGTGCGATTGACCCGGTGGAGCTGGACGCCGTTGATGACGACCGGCGTGGGCTTGGCGCCCTCGACCTGGAGATCGATCAGCGCGTTCGCGCCGGCGCGGCGCCGGAGCTGCTCGAACTCATGCGCGTCCACGGAGACGGACGTCGAATCGCCGTGCCCGAACACGACGGCCGGGATCCGGCCCGCCTTGCGCAGGTGTGACGTCGCCTTGCCCATCTCCGTACGGGGCAGGGCGGCAAGGGTGGGGCGGTCGGTGGTCACGGCGGGCCTCTCGGTTCGGACTGGTCGTTCTCGGGACGGGGCGGCGGCGCGGCCGAATGGGGCCGGGCGCCCGGTCGAAGGGTGAGGGTACCACGAGCCGAGCCCCGGGCTCCACAAGCTGGCTCCACAAGCGGAGCCGCGGGCCTTGCCGGTGTACGATCCGGCCGGCATGGCGAGCACCATCCTCATCGTCGAAGACGAGCACGCGGTTGCGCGTGGAATCCAGTACGCCCTCCAGCAGGAGGGCTACGAGGTCACCGTCGCCCGGTCCGGCGAGGAGGGCCTGGACTTCGCCACGCACCAGGCACCCGACCTCGTGGTGCTCGACGTTCGCCTGCCGGGCATGGACGGCTTCGAGGTCCTGCGCCGCATCCGCGCGACCGACGGCAAGATGCCGATCCTGGTCCTGACCGCGCGTGACGACGAGGTGGACAAGGTCATCGGCCTGGAGCTGGGGGCGGACGACTACCTGACCAAGCCGTTCGGGCTTCGCGAGCTGATGAGCCGGATCAAGGCACTGCTCCGGCGGGCGTATGGCGACTTCGCGGATGCCGGGGGCGGGCGCGTCCTGCGCCACGACGACCTCCTCATCGACCTCGAGCGCCGGCGCGTCCAGCGCGCGGGCCGCAAGGTCAACCTCACGCCGACCGAGTTCGAGATCCTCCGGCATCTCGCGGCCCGTCCCGGGCGCGTCTACACGCGGAGCGAGCTGCTGGAGCTCCTGCGCGACTACGAGGCGCTCGACCAGGACGAGAAGACCATCAACGTCCACATCAGCCACCTTCGCGAGAAGATCGAGGACGACCCGTCCGCGCCGGTCTTCGTGCTGACCGTGCGGGGAGTCGGCTACGCGTTCGTCGAGCGCTGACGCAACGGCCGCAACCGGTCCCGCGGAGGCGCCCCGGCCCGGGCTGCGCCGCATGGGCCGCCTCGTCCCACGGTCCTTCAGGGCGCGTTTGACCCTGACCGTCGTGGCGCTGGTGGCGGCCGTCCTGCTGGTGGTGTCGGCCATCGTCGTCAACCGGCTCGACGCGTACTTCGCGGAGCAGGAGGAGGGCGCGCTCACGGCACGGGCCCTCGAGGTCGGGAGCATCGTCGTCTTCGTGGCAGTTCCGGCCTCGGGGGGGGACCCCGTGGTCGAGGCCGGCAACACGCTCAACGCGACGGTCGCCGATCGGGTCAGCGCCGCCTCGTTCCTGAGCTTCCTTGCGAACGCGGTCGCGAAGGCCGACGTCACCGTGGAGATCGGCGGCGCAAGCCGGACGTCCTCCGGAACCGTGATCGTGACGGCGGCCACCGGCGGAACGACCAGGGCGGCCCTCACGGCGCCGCCGGAGGTGCGCGAGAGCCGCGAGACGCTTCGGGCGTCGGCGGTTTTCGGACCGGTCCAGAGCAGCGAGCTGTCGATCCCGTGGGGCGTCAAGGTGACGCTCTCGAACCCGTACACGACGCGTGCATACACCCTGGCCACCGTCACCACGCTCCTCGCGGTCACGGTGCTGGGCGCGCTCCTGGCCACGCTCGTGATGGGAGCCGTGATCGCCGGCCGCTTCACCCGCCCGCTGCGCAGGCTCAGCGAGGCGACGCACCGCTTCGGCGGCGGGGACCTCGCGAACCGTGTCCCGGCGGCCGACATCGGCACGGCGTATACCGAGGTGACCGACCTCGCCCGACAGTTCAACCTGATGGCGGGACGTCTCGAGGAATCGGTTGGCCTGGTCCGGCGCGACCGGGATCGAAGCCGCGAGTTCCTCGCCGACGTGAGCCACGAGCTGCGGACGCCGATCGCCGCGCTCCGGATGAACACGGAGCTCCTCCAGGGGCAGGCCGGAGACGATTCCGCGACGCGGCGGGAGTTCCTCGAGTCCAGCCGCGTCCAGCTGGAGCGCCTCGACTGGCTGGCCCAGAACCTGCTCGACCTCTCGAAGCTCGAATCGGGGCTGCTCGCCCTGGACCTTCGCCCGGACGACCTCCGGACCACCGTGGAGTCGGCCGTTGAGCAGGCCGAGGCGACGGCTCGACGGCGCGAGGTGGAGCTGTCCCTGGAGCTCCCCGAATCTCCCCTCCGGATTCGCCACGACCCGCAGCGGATCGGGCAGGTGGTCGGGAACCTCGTGGGCAACGCCCTCAAGTTCACACCGCGCGGCGGCCACGTGATGGTCGCGCTGCGACCGCACCGGGACGGCGCCCAGCTGGAGGTCGCGGACACGGGTGTCGGGATCGACGCCGCCGAGCTGCCCCACATCTTCGAGCGCTTCTATCGGGGTTCGAGCGCCAACGAGGCGCGTGGAAGCGGGAGCGGCCTGGGCCTCGCGATCGTGAAATCGATCGTGGACATGCATGCGGGCCGGATCAACGTGGAGAGCCGCGTCGGCCACGGGTCGACGTTCAGCGTGACCCTCGTCCGGGATCCGCGGGCGGTCTCGTCCGCGCCAGTCGGCGCCGACCCTGGCGGCACTGCGGCCCTCGGCGGCGCGTCCGCTACAAGCAGCGCGGGGACCGCCGGGGAAGCCGCTGGTACCGGGGAGCAGGCGGCCCCACCCTCGGGTGCTGCGGGGAACGGCGAGGTGGCGAATTCTTCATAGTCGCCGCAGTTGCGCCTGAACGCGCTGCTGCCACCATGATGGGCACGCCCCGGCCACGGCATGCCGCCACGCACCCTGGAGTCACGCACGCATGAACGGCCCCTTCGACCCGGCCCCGGACACGATCGGGATCCCCTCGGCGCCCGACCAGCTGGACGACACCGCCCCGCCCGCGCCGCCCTTGCCGCCCACGCCGCAGGTCAGCTATGCGCCGGTGGCGGATCGCCGGCCGGCGTGGGCCGCGACCGAGGTCGACGCGGAGCAGGCACCGCGGCCGACCCCCGAGCGGTGGTTCGAGCCGGCCCACGCGGAGGCAGTGACCGGCGGCTGGATCCCGGCGAACCCGGCGCCCGCGCCGGGCGGCGGCGATCGCGGGCGTGGCGGGCTGGTGGGGGTCGTCGTGGCCGCGTCGCTGGTCTCCGCGACGCTCGCCTCGATGGGGACCTACGGCCTGCTCCGCGCGTCCGGGTCCCTCGACAAGCCGGCGCCGGCGCCGGCCGCCGTCCAGGGGCAGACCGTCACGACCGCGCAGCCGGTCGTGATCGACGAGCAGTCGGCCATCACGACGGCCGCGGCCAAGGTCTCGCCGGCGATCGTGACGATCACCTCGTCGGGCGCCGCGCAGAACCCGAACGACCCATTCGGCCAGATCCCGTCGACGGGCGTGGGATCGGGCGTGATCTTCAACGCGAACGGCTGGATCATCACGAACAAGCACGTCGTGGCAGGCAGCAGCCAGCTGCAGATCGCCCTCCAGGACGGCCGCCAGTTCGACGGCACCATCTACGGGATCGACACGCTCACGGACCTCGCCATCGTGAAGGTGGACGCCACCGGCCTGCCAACCGCCCCGATCGGGAACTCGTCGGCGGCGAAGGTCGGACAGCTGGCGATCGCGATCGGCAGCCCGCTCGGCACCTACACCAACTCGGTCACGTCGGGGATCATCTCCGCCTTCGGTCGCACGATCCAGGTGGAGGACGGCACCCAGCTCCGAAACCTGATCCAGACCGACGCCGCGATCAATCCCGGCAACTCCGGCGGCGCGCTCCTCGACGCCGGGGCAAACGTGGTCGGGATCAACTCGGCCGTGGCCCGCACCGCCGAGGGGATCGGCTTTGCCATCCCGATCAACATCGCCAAGCCGATCATGGAGCAGGCCCTCGCCGGACAGAAGCTGGCGCGCCCGTGGATCGGGATCCGCTACCAGGCGCTGACCCAGCAGATCGCGGACCAGGAGAAGCTGAGCGTGAGCGAGGGGGCCTGGCTCCAGCCGGCCTCCTCGAGCGGCGCGACCGACCCGGCGATCGTCCCCGGGAGCCCCGCCGCCAAGGCCGGGCTCAAGGACGGGGACATCATCACCTCGGTCGACGGTACGAAGATCACCGCCCTCTCTCCCCTCGACGACATCCTCACGGAGTACGTGCCAGGCACGACCGTCGCGCTCGACGTCCTCCGGGATGGATCGTCGATCACCCTGGCCCTGACCCTGGGGACCCGGCCCGCCAACCTCTGAGCAGGGCGTTCAGGCCCGGTCGCGCTCCCGCCGGATCTCCACACCGGCCCAGGCGAAGTCCCCGGGAAGCGGTGCGCGCGGCTTGCGCACGCGCACCGTGACGGCCTCCGCCGCCGGGTGGCCCGCCAGCACGTCGGACGCGATCCGCTCGGCGAGCGTCTCGATGAGGGCGACGTGCGGTCCGCGTTCGACGATCGCCCGTGCGCGTCGGAAGACGTCGCCGTAGTCGATCGTCCGGGCGAGGTCGTCGGTCGTCCCGGCCGCCGCGAGGTCGACCTCGAGCACGACGTCCACCTCGAACGGCTGGGCTTCCACCGCCTCCCCGGGGAGCACCCCGTGCCGGGCCTCGAAGCGCATCGCGCGCAGCTCGATCCGGTCGGTCACGAGCCGACCTCCGGGTCGGCATCCGGGCCGCGCACGACGGCGTCCGCCATCCGGGCGGCGCGCACGTTCGGCCTGACGTCGTGCACGCGCACGACGTCAACGCCGGCAGCGATGCCGAGGACCGTCGTCGCGAGTGTCGCCTCGACGCGCTCGTCTGCGGGCAGGTCGAGCACCTTGCCGAGCGTCGACTTGCGGGAGGTTCCCAGCAGAATGGGCCGGCCCAGGAGGCGGAACGACGCGAGGTTCCGAAGCAGCGCCAGGTTGTGATGTGGCGCCTTGCCGAAGCCGAAGCCCGGGTCGACGATGAGGCGCTCCCAGGCGACCCCCGCGGCGAGCGCACGCTCCAGGGCGCGCTGGAGATCCGCCAGGATCTCGGGGACGAGGTTCCGGTAGCGCGCCTCTGCCCGGTTGTGCATCACGACGAGCGGGATGCCGTGGAGGGCCGCGACGCGGGCGAGCCCGCCTTCCGGGGCGACGCCCCACACGTCGTTGATCAGGTGGGCGCCCGCCTCGATGGCGGCGTCCGCGACGGCCGGCTTCGTCGTGTCGACCGAGATCGGGACGTCCGGCAGCGTCGCCCGCAGCGCGCGCACCACCGGCACCACGCGGGCGATCTCGTCCGCCGCGCTGACGTGCTCATGGCCCGGCCGCGACGACTCGCCCCCGACGTCGAGCAGGTCGGCGCCATCCGCGACCATCGCCGTTGCCAGTGCGACCGCGGCGCGCACCGCGTCGCCGCCCGCGGCGATCAGGCCGTCACCGGAGAACGAGTCCGGGGTGACGTTGAGGATCCCCATGACGTACGTGCGGCTTCCCCAGGCGAACGTCCGGGGCCCGATCGGGATCGGCGCGGGGTGGCCCGGAAGGCCGTGGGAGGCACCTGGGGGGA
>Ga0209747_1001293_pt1 | contig 13359 bp, 15 predicted proteins | sample BarGraNGADG00311_FD_184498 | JGI IMG/M metagenome (GOLD analysis project Ga0209747, IMG submission 184498) | Arctic peat soil microbial communities from Barrow, Alaska - Barrow Graham LP Ref core NGADG0011-311 (SPAdes) (version 2) | ecosystem: Environmental > Terrestrial > Soil > Wetlands > Peat... | reverse complement strand
AAGCGGATGAAGGGATTCGAACCCTCGACCTTCTGCATGGCAAGCAGACGCTCTAGCCAACTGAGCTACATCCGCGTGCGGCCAAGTATAGCCCGGAGCGCCGGTTCGCTAACGACCGCTCGCTGCGTCCAGCGCTTCGTTCACGAGCTGGTCGGCCAGCTTGTTGTGCTCGCGCCGCACCGCCCGGTAGCTCACCCTGCCGATTCTGCTCGCGAGCCCGCTCGCCTTGATATGGAGCGGCTTCAAGCCCGCGTTCTTGACCCGGTAGTCGCCCTTCATCTGTCGCACCATCAGCTCCGAGTCCGAGACCACCTCGAGCTCCGCGACGCCGAGCTCCACCGCCTTCGCCAGCCCGGCGACGAGACCGCTGTACTCGGCCACATTGTTGGTTGCGACTCCGATCGCCTCGCCGCGCGCGTCGAGCACCGTTCCAGCCGGATCCTCGAGCACATAACCGTAGGCGGCCGGGCCGGGGTTACCCCGAGCGCCGCCGTCTGTGAAGAGGCGCGCTTTCAACACTGCGCGGGCTCCAGCAGCTCGTAGAGATCGAAGGCGGGCTGCTCGTAGGGATGCGACTCGCGCAGCGCGCGCACGACGTCGGCCTCCAGCTCGCGCGGATAGACGGTCTCCAGGCGGTACTCGTTAACGCGCTGCTCCTGACCGACTTCTCCGATACTCGGCTTAGCGCCTTCGCGGGCGAGGAAGATGCCCGTGCCCGCCGTGTACCAGGCGCAGCGCTCGTAGTTGCCGATCTGCCCGGCGCCCGCGGCGAAGAGCGCCTCGCACACGCTCTCCAGTGCGGCGGCCGGAACGAAGACAACTAACTTGCGCTTCACGCCGCGCACCTTACACGCGTCCTCAGCCGAGCCCTACTCGGGCCTACAGCCCCGGCGCAATAGCCTCTTAGGGAGCGTTGATCTTGGGGAAGGTGCCCAGAATACGCGCCCGGCGTTTCTGCTCGGGCTTCTCCGCGTCGTGTTGCGCGGGAGCAGACTCCTGACCGCCGCGGCGATCGATGATGACCTCGACGTTCGGATTGTCCTTGTAGTACTCGACCATCCTGTCGAACAGATCGTCGGCGAGCTCGGGTGGGATCACGCAGTAGATCATCTGTCTCGCATTCTACGAGTAGACGGCGACAATGCCAGCGCGTGTGCGCCGCGATCAGCCGAGCGAGTCGATGCGGGCGACGTTCGGAACCACGCGGCCGTCCTCCTCGACGCGCGCATTCCAGTTGGTATAGGGCTGCTTCAACTCTTGCAACTCGTGCCCGCGCTCGACCAGCCTCACCTGCTGCGCCGCATCGAGCGAGACGCGGTACTGGTACCAGGAAAGATCCCAGCCGATTGTCAGCACGAACTCGGCCTTCGCTCCCGAGAGCGCCACGATGCTCGCGTGCGGCTCGCCCAGACTGCGCGCCACTCCACCGACCGTGCGCCGGTATGGACTCGTGTTGAACACGTCGGCCGCCTCGACCACGGCCGTGTCTTCATCGCCCAGGCGGCGCAGGATCGGCTCGGTGAGCACCGGCTCCTCTATCTCGCCTCGAGAGATACCGAACAGAGACGAAAGAAGGCCGCGCTTTCGCTGCGCCTCGGCGCGCGTCGGCGTCGTCGGCGCCCCCTCTCTCGACCAGCCGTGATCGATCGCCTTCTCGAAGCAAAGGCGGCAGACCTCGACCAGCTCGCCGTGCCCTCCCGGCGAGAAGCGGTTGAACTGCTCGCCCATCAGCAGCCGCCGTCCGCAGATTGCACAAGGTCTGGATGATTCGTTGCGCGTGATGCGCATGGTCTCAGCCTAGTGGCTGTGCTCCTCCTCGCGCTCTTTCTTTACCTGCTCGACAATCTTCTGGGCGATGTGCGATGGGACTTCCTCATAGCGCAGGAACCGCATGTGGTAGTCGCCACGACCGCCCGTGAGCGAGGTAAGCGATTGCGAGTAGGTGAGAATCTCGGACATTGGCACCTCGGCGCGAATCGTCGTCATCCCGCCCGCGGGCTCCATTCCCTGAAGGCGCCCTCGGCGAGAGTTCAGATCGCCGTTGACGGCGCCGACGGCCTCGTCCGGAACGGTCACGTCTACTTCCATGATCGGTTCCAAGACGACCGGGTCGGCCTGCTCGTAGGCCTGCTTCCAGGCCATCGAGCCGGCGATCTTGAAGGCCATCTCGGAGGAATCGACGGTGTGATAGCTGCCGTCGACGAGCCGTACTCGAACGCCTTTTACCGGCGCCCCGGCCAGCTCGCCGCGCTGCATCGCTTCCTGGATTCCCTTGTTGACCGCCGGCCGGAAGCTCTGCGGAATAACGCCACCGACGATCTTGTCGAGAAACTCGTACTCGGCGTCGGCGCCGATCGGCTCGATCTCGATATGGCAGTCGCCGAACTGTCCGCGCCCACCGGTCTGCTTCTTGTAGCGACCGTGTCCGCGGGCTTCCTTGCGGATCGTCTCCAGGTAGGGAACACGTGGCTGGTGCAACTCGACCTCGACGCTGAAGCGGCGCTTGAGCCGCTCGACCGCGACCTCCACGTGCATCTGGCTCATGCCCGAGAGCAGCTGCTCACCGGTCTGCTGATCGCGGCGTAGGAGCAGCGTCGGATCCTCTTCGGCCAGGCGGCGCAGCGCCGAGGCCATCTTTTCCTCGTCGCCCTTGGCCTTGGGCGTGATCGCAAAGCTCATCACCGGCTCGGGGAACCCGATCGCGGGCAACTCGACCTGGCGGTCGGCATCGAGCAGCGCGTCGCCGGTTTGCGTGTCCTTTAGCTTGGCCACCGCCGCGATGTCTCCCTCGCCGATCACCGCGGCGCTCGAGTGCTCCTTGCCCTGCATGAGCAGAAGCTGGCCCACGCGTTCTTTCCCTCGCGTGCGGGGATTGGTGAGCGTGGAGTCGGACTTGACGCTGCCACCCACGACGCGGAAGACGTTGATGCGCCCTGCGAAGGGATCGGCGATCGTCTTGAAGACGAAGGCCCCGGAGCCGACCCCGTCGAGACCGCTGGGGGCACCCTTCTCCTCCGGCGAGGGCATGCACTCGGAGGCGAGATCGAGCAGTGCCGTCGAGCCGAGGTTCTTGGTCGCGACCGCGCAGGTGACCGGGAACAGCTCGCCGCGCAAAATGGCTTGCTCGAGTGCACTCGCAAGCTCCTCGCCGCCGATCTCCTCGCCCTCCAGATAGCGCTCCATCAGCGCCTCGTCGGTCTCGGCGATGGCATCGAGCAGCTTCTCGCGCTCGGCGGCGACGGTGTCAGCGATCTCGGCGGGAATCTCGGAAGCCTCGACCTCCTTCCCGGCCTCGGGGCTCGTGTAGGCCCTGAGGTGCAAGAGGTCGACGACGCCCGTTAGCTCGTGCTCGACCCCGATCGGGATTTGCACCGCGATGCAGTGAGTCGAGAGCTGGGATTGAAGCTGAGAGAGAACGCGGAAGAAGTCGGCGCGCTCGCGATCGAGCATGTTGACCACCAGGCAGCGGGCAAGGCCGAGCTCGTCGGCGCGTTTCCAGACTCGTCCGGTCTGCACCTCGATTCCCATCACGCCGCTGACGACCAGCAAAACACCCTCGACGACCCTGAGCGCCGCCAGCAGATCGCCCTGGAAGCCGGCGTCGCCGGGCGTGTCGATCAGGTTGAGCTTGTTACCGCGCCAGAGCACATGACAGATGGAGGCCTGCAGCGAAAGCTGGCGCTTGCGCTCGTCCTCGTCCCAGTCCGAGACGGTCGTGCCCGCCTCCACCGTTCCAAGTCGAGTCGTGGCGCCGGACTGAAAGAGGAGCGCCTCGATGAGTGACGTCTTCCCCGTCCCGCGGTGACCTGCAACAGCGAGGTTACGAATCTTGCCGGGCTCGACAGCGGACATGCGCTCTTCCTCCTGTACCGATTGCGTCTGCGATCTTAGAGCCTATCCCGATAGGAATGCGCGGCCGAGGTGGTCGGCACGTGGATGCCGGGCGTTGAATGGGCCGCGAAAGCGCACTGGTTGTGCCGTTAGCGGTTCGGGCGACGGCCGGCGCGCACGCCGAAAGACGAACGCACCCGGCGGCCCGCGAAAATAGGGCGGAAATCAACTGCGCTCGAGCGCGGCGCGCGTCTGAGCGCCGCCGAGGCGGGCCTTCAGGCGCAGGATCGCCTTGGTGTGAAGCTGCGAAACGCGTGACTCCGTCACTCCGAGCACCTCGCCGATCTCACGCAGCGTCAACTCTTCGTAGTAGTAGAGCGTGACAACGAGCTTCTCGCGCTCGGGCAGGCGTGCGATCGCCTCGCCCAGCGCCTCGCGCATCTCGGTTTGAGCCAGCGCCGTCTGCGGCTCCGGGCCCTGCGTATCCTCGATCGTGTCGATCAGCGCAACCTGGTCGCCGCCGCCCGAGGAGATCGTCCAGAGCTCATCCAGCGCCGCGATCGAAGAGCGTGAGATCTCCAGCAGATTCTCGCCCAGCTCGTCCTGGCTCAAGCCCAGCTTGGCTGCGATCTCCTCTTCGTTCGGCGCTCTGCCACTCTGCGCCTCGAGCTCACCGATCGCCCGCTCGATGTCACGCGCCCGCGCCCGCACCGAGCGCGGAACCCAATCCATCGCCCTCAGCTCGTCGATGATCGAGCCCTTGATGCGGGCGATCGCGTAGGTCTCGAACTTGACGTCGCGATCGGGGTCGTAGCGCTCGATCGCCCCGATCAAGCCGAGTAGTCCGTAGGAGACCAGGTCGCCCTCGTCGACGTGAGCGGGCAGGCCCGAGCCCAAGCGGCCGGCGACGAACTTGACCAACGGAGCGTAGGTCAGGATCAGACGATCACGTAGTTGGCGATCGCGACTCGCGCGGTATTTTCGCCAAAGGGAGAGGACGTCCTCAGCAGGCACCCTTGAAGAATACGGGGTCCGACCCCCTTTCCCCTACTTAACCGACGAAAATCGGGCGATTTCGTCGGATTTCGATTTGAGCGCAGCGCTGCGCCTGCGGCGCAAGCTCCTCGCCGGCCCCGGAAGCGAGGCGGGCTTGCGGCGCTTGTGAGCGGAGCTCGCCTCGGACGATTGTGGTGTAGGTCACTGCTTTCCTGCGATCGCGCATCCTCGGCGTAAGTAGAATCGTCGGCGCGAACCCTAGGGGCGTAGCTCAATTGGTAGAGCACCGGTCTCCAAAACCGGGGGTTGCAGGTTCGAGTCCTGCCGCCCCTGCTAGGTGATAGAGCGAGAACCCGCTTCGGTAGCGGGTTTTCGACTATCTGGGGACTCGTCTCGTATCCGCTCGTAGAGAGGAATCGATCCGTGCTCTGCGAATGGCGCTAGCGCCGGAGCGGTGACTCTCCACTGGCCGGAGAGAGCGTTCCACTGCTCGGCGTGTCCAACTCAGCGTCTATTCGACCAAGCAGATCAAGCCGAGCGTCATCAAGAAGCTCAAAGGCGCCAAGGGGCCGAGGGGCTCTCAGGGCTCACAGGGCTCACAGGGCGCTCAGGGCGCGCAAGGGCCATCGGGCCTGTCTGGTCTGGTAACGGTCCAGTCTGCCCCCGTAAACCTCCCGGACGGGTACTACGTCGCACCAGCCGCGTACTGCCCCTCGGGAACTTCCGTGGTCGGGACTGGTATCTACAACTCTTATAGTTCCGTCGCTTACCTGAAGAATTACGGAACGTTAGTTGGCGCGTTCATCTACAACGACGGCTTCCCTTACACCACCTATGGCGTGTACGTACAGGCAACCTGCGCGAGGGTTTCGACCTCCGCCTCCAGCTTGAGCCTGTCGAAGCAAGAGCAACTACGGCAGTTCAAGGCCGACAAGGCCGTAGCGATGGCGAAATCGTCGCTACGTCCCGTGCACTAGCAATAAAGAAGCCATAGATGCGAAGGGGGCTCCTGCCGGAGCCCCCTTTCGTTCCAGCGATCACCGAACCAAGCCGATGCACCGGCGGGCATCGACCTCGCTATCCTGACCGCGATGGCCGGCAACCTGTTCAGTGTCGAGACGCTCACCCGCGAGCAGGTCGCCAAGACGATCGACCACTCGCTGCTCAGGCCCGAGCTCGATACCGAGGCGGTCAGGACCGGCTGCGAGCTGGCGCGCTCCCTCGACGTAGCGTCTGCCTGCGTCAAGCCCTGCGACGTGGTGCTCGCTCACGAGCTGCTCGCGGGCTCGCAGGTGAAGGCTTGTACCGTGATCGGCTTTCCGCACGGCTCCTCAGCGAGCGCCGTGAAGGCGTTCGAGGCCGAGCGGGCGATCGCAGAGGGCGCGCAGGAGCTGGACATGGTGCTGAACATCGGCCGCCTCCGCTCGGGCGCCGTTGACGAGGTGCGAGCCGATATCCAGGCCGTCGCCCAAGTCGCCGCGGGACGGGCGCTGCTGAAGGTCATCCTCGAGACGGCCTATCTCGACGAGGCGCAAAAAGAGCTCGGCTGCCGCCTCAGCGAGGAAGCCGGCGCCGACTTCGTCAAGACCTCGACCGGCTTTGCTCCTTCGGGCGCCACGCTCGCCGACCTGCGCCTGATGCGGAGGGCGGTCTCGCCCGGAATCGGCATCAAGGCCGCCGGCGGCATACGCACGCTCGACGCGCTGATCGACGCGCTGAACGCGGGCGCCACACGAATCGGCGCCACCGCGACGCAGGCGATCCTCGAAGAGCTCGAGGCTCGACAGGCAAAGCACTAGCCGGTCGCCTTCTTCCACGCCGGCGCCGACGGCTACTGGAACGTGCGTCCCTCGAATCAGGGATGAGAATTAATGGCGATCGGACAAACCGGCGATAGAATCGAGGTCCCCCCAGATCCGCGCTGGACCGATTCCAGCGGAGGCAAGTTGTGGCAACTGATCTCGAACAGCAGCTCGTTCAGCTCGATGAACTCCTCGGACTGCTCGATGCGAAAGCTCTTCGCAGCGCCCAAGAAGCTCTCGAGCACCAGATAGCCGAACTTTCAGAACGGCTCGAAGCAACGCGTCAATCGCTCGCGCAGGCACATGCTCAACGCAAGCGGCTAGCGCGCGCACGTCTCCTACTCGACGACACCGCGAAAGACTCGAACGGTAACGGCGACCCTGCTCTTCACAAAGCACCGCCCGAAGAGCCGGAGCCCGAAAAGACGGTGACCGCTCCGGTCGTCTCCGAGCGCCGATCGAACGATGCCGAGCGGCGTCTGGTCGAGGACAGGCGCAGCAAGGGCTAACGCCCGCTTCCTGGTGCCCTAGTACTCCTTCGGTAGCTCGATCGCGGCCCTCGCCGAAAGATCGTCGAGGGCTCTCTCGGCGCCTTTGAAGTCGCCTTCGCCGAACATCAAGAAGGCCATGACGACCTCGGGGTCGAACTGCGTTCCGCGCCCGGCCAGAAGCTCCGCCCGCGCCTCGCTAGCCGTTCGTGCGGCGGCGTACGCGCGTTCACTTCGCATCGCCTCCCAGGCATCGCAGCAGGCGATGATCCGTGCTTCGGCCGAGATCTCGTCCCGCTTCTTTCCCTCCGGATAGCCGCGACCGTCGTAGCGCTCGTGGTGCTCGCGGATGATTCGCGCGATGCCGGCCAGCTCGGGCGCCAGCTCGACCAACGCGGCGCCCATCTCCGGATGCTCCTTCACGAGCTCCCATTCGAGGATCGAAAGCGGCCCGTTCTTACCCAGAATCGTCTCCGGAAGAGTGCTCTTGCCGACGTCGTGGTAGCGCGCCGCCAGGGCACAGCGCCGTTGTGCTTCCTCGTTCAGGCCGAGCGCGCGCGCCACCAGCGCCGCCCAGCGTTCCATCGGCACGACCTCCGCCCGCGCCTCCTCGGCAGGTACCGCCCTGGCCGCCGCGGTCGTCTCCAGCGAGGGAAGCTCGAGCCTGTTACGCGCCTCCGACTGCGCCGGGAGCTCGGGGCGCCAGCTCGACTCCGGTAACGACACGACGAGCGGCGAGGCTTCGTCTGCACCCGAGTCGCTCAGAAAGATGCGGTTTCGTCCGGCTTCCTTCGCGCGATAGAGAGCGGCGTCCGCCGCCCCTACGAGCCCTCGCGGGGTGTTTGCGTCATCCGGCCAGCAGGCGCCTCCAATCGAGATGGTCACGAACGCCTCGTTGTTGTGAGAAAGCTGAAACGGCGCCTCTTCGAAGGCTCGACGACAGCGCTCACCGATCTCCCTCAGCTTCTCCTTGCCGCCGCCGGGCAGCAACACAACGAACTCCTCGCCGCCGTACCGAGCGACGAGATCACCGTTTCTCACCGCATTCAGCAGCCTGCGGGCAACCTCGCGCAGCACACTGTCCCCGACCAGATGTCCGTGCTTGTCGTTGATCTGCTTGAAGTGATCGAGGTCACAGAGAAGCACGCCGACCGGCACCTGCGACCTGGCGCCCCGATCGAGCTCGAGTTGGAGCTCGGCATCGAGGAAGCGCCTGTTGTAGAGCCCCGTGAGAGAGTCCATCACGGCGAGCTGCTCTTGCTCGCGCAGCGCCTGCTCGAGCCGAGCGGAATGATGGTGACGCTCGAGCGAGTGCAGCAGCAGCCGCAGCACCAACAAGATCGAGACGGCGCTCGTGATGGCGAATCCGCCGAGCTGATCTCCGCGCCGGAACGCCAGCCCCGCGTAGGCCAGCGAGAAGACGAAGGCCACGAGCACAATGGCCATCCTCGCCATCCCGACGCTGAAGCGGCCGCGCCGGCGCACCCTTGCCGACCTGCCGGTCAGCTCGGCGGCAATGACGACGAGGAGCGCGGCTGCCAGTAGCGCGCCGTGAACGGAGGCCATGCCCCCGCCGGCAAGCAGATGGCGAGAGAGCAAGACGGCGGCGACGAATCCGGCAGCGATCGCCGCAACGAGGACGAACTGCGAGATCTCCGTTTCGGAAGCCGCCCGACTCGACAACCAGACCAGAACGATCGCCACCGCCGCCACAACGGGAACAACGAGCTCGGGAAGAAGAGCCGAGCCGCCGTGATCGCCCAGCCGCGGTGAGATGAACAACTCGTACCAAGGGCCGGACACCGCGAGAGCGATCATCGCCGAGTCGACCAGCCCGAGCGACCAGGCGATGACCGATGAACCGGCAAGTAAACGCAGCGCCGCGAGTGCGAGTAACGAGTAGGCGCCCAGCGCGAGCGCACCGACCAGAAGCCAGCGCAAGCCGGTACTCGTGTCCAGGTTGCCGGCCAGTAAGCGACCGGCTTCACTCGCGGCCAGTAAGAGACAGAAAAAAGGTACTGCCCACCAGACAACCCGCGTCAACATCGGAGCCCTGCGCCCGGCCAGTACGGCCGAGCTGCCGGCAAGCGCCAACGCTCCCAGTAGAACGCCTTCCCTAAGTACTGATCCGTTGACCGCCAGCCAGAAGCTGAGCACGTAAGCGAACGTGAGCAAGAGCACGATCTCCGCCACGAACGGAGACGCTTCGCGCCGGCCGACACGAGTCTCGTCGCCGAGCTGAGGTGAGCTCTCGCCCATCATGCTTTGCAACCGCCAGCGGCTGGAGACACCCGCGACGGCGGGTCGAACGCACTCGTACTCATACCGGTGCCAGGCCGGTCTTTCCTGCGGCAATACGAGTCCATGCGGCGGACTACCTCGTGCTCCTCCGCCGCCGGACGAACTAGGCACAACACAAGCCAGCTCCTACGTGGGGGGAGACCGCTAATTGTATGACCCTCGCGGGTCGTTGTCGTCTTACATCACTCGTTCGGGGGACGCGATCGGTGCCGCATCACTCGTTCGAGGGATGCTCGCATCGCACCCACATCCCCAGGGACAGACGGGACGGCGCCGAGCGGCGGGCCCGAACGCTTACCGCGACGCGGCGGGAAGAGTCCGAGGGCGCCCGACCAGATCCCATTGGAACGGTCGCGAGCGGATGCGATCGGCGGATGCGATGCCAGGACGAGCTCGGCCAGGCGGTGGATTGCTTGATTCGAAACGAGCGCTTTATGAGATCAGCTTGTTCAGCTGCATGGCCACGCTGAGATCACCGCTCAGCTTGAGCTTTCCGCTCAGATACGCGGACATGACCCCGAGCTTGTGATCGAGCAGGCTGGCGAAGGTTTCTTCCGAGGCCGAGATGGTGCAATCGACATCCGCATCGATGCCGTCGCGTACCGCCACCTCTTGCTCGTTGATACGAACCGTCCAGGCCTTGCCGCCCTCGACCACGAAGGCGTATGTGGCCCGCACTCCAGACAGGTCGCTTTTGGCCGCGCGCGCGGGGATCTCGGCGATGAAACTCTCCAGCTCCCCGCTCATTCGGAGCAACAACCTTGCGATGGACGACGAAGCGTGTGGCGTTCGGGGTGCATAGAGGTGAGACTAGCGCCTGCGCCCACGCTCGGTGCCCGGGCCGCTCAGGCGGCGCGCTCGATCGGGCGCGGTAGATAACGCCGTATCAGCGCACGGGAAAGCTCGTACTGGCAACGCCCGATCTCCAGCCTGTTCGTCTCCAGAGACTCGCACGTGCTTCTGGCTTCTCGCAGTCTCTGCCGCGCGAGCGCGAGTAGCGAGAGCTCGACCTGCAGTTGTTCCGGGCTGAAACCGGATCCTTCGTCGCCACGTTGCCGCATTTCGGATTCCTCTCTTCGCTAGACCGCGCTTCCTGCTCTCATGGTTTCCGATCAGGCTGAGAGACGAGTGAGCCGGCGCTAAGAGTTGGGGAAGAGCTTGCGAGCTAACGGCAACCGCAGTCTCTGACGCGCGCCAGCCGTTACTCTGACGGTATGCGGATCCTGGTTCTCGCCGAGGACGCCGAGCGACTCGATAACGCGCTCAGCGCCGGCGGTTGCGACGTCACCGTCAAGAGCCGCAGCGGCGAGGCCGAGCACCTCTTGCTTTGCGAGCGTTTCGACGTGATCGTCTTTCACCCCCGCTCGGACGACCCCTATTTCCTCACCCGGATGCTGCGGGATTATCCGGGACGGGCGCTCGTTGTCTGGCTCCGCTCTTCTTCGTCGACGCGCGTCGGTGAGCTCCTCGACGCCGGCGCCGACGAGGTGCTCGACGGCACGATGGACGATCGCGAGCTACTCGCCCGTGTGCGTAACGCCGCCCGGCACGGCCGTCGTCCAGCCTCCCAGACGCTCGAGCTGGGCGACCTGAGAATCGTCTCCCCCAGCGGAAAGGCGAGCTGGCACGAGGAGCCTCTTCCGCTAACCAGGCGCGAGCGCGGAGTGTTGCTCGCACTGGCCGAGGCTGCGGGCGAGACGGTTCCCCGTGAGGTCATCTACCGCAAGGTCTGGGGCTACAGCATGGTGCGCGGCGACCGCTCGGTGGACGTAAACGTGAAGCGGCTCCGCGACAAGCTCGAGCAGGCCGAGGTCGAGCTTCGCATCCGCACCACTTCGGGCGTCGGCTACCGCCTCATTCTCCAGGTCGCGAAGCCCGACGAGACGCCGGTAGCAACTCTGTAACTGGTTCGTAACCCGCGCTCGCCTTCTCTCCGTTAGCGTGCGTGCCGACAGTAACTAGTAGCAAGGAGTCAGAGATGCGGTTTTCTCTCGTCCCACGGCAAGCTCAGTTCTACGACCTCTTCACTCGAGCCGGCGAGAACGCGCTTGACGCAGCGCGGCTCGTGGAGAAGCGCTTCAACAACATTCCCGACACGACCATCGGCCAGAAGGCGGTCACGGACCTCGAGCACAAGGGCGACGACATAACCGCCGAGATCATCGGGCTGATCAACACGCAGTACGTCACACCTCTCGACCGCGAGGACATCTACTCGCTGGCGAGCGCTATCGACACTGTCGTCGATTATCTCGACGACGCCTCCGAGCTGATCGACATCTACCACATCGAGAGCCCGATGGAGCAGGCGATCGAGCAGTGCCGGATCCTGGTCGGCTCGACCGAGCACCTGGCGAACGCGCTGCGCGGGCTGCGCGGGCTGCGCGGCGTGTCGAAACAGCTTGTCGCGCTCAAGCAACTCGAGGACGAAGGTGACGCGATCCTCCGCGACGCAATCGGGGCGCTGTTCGAGGACGACAAGGTCTCGCCAAGGCTGATCATCCAGTGGAAGGACATCTTCGAGGCGCTGGAGGCCGCGATCGACTCGGCCGAGACGGCCGCGCACCTGATCGGCAACATCGTCGTCAAGAACGGCTAGGTAGGGATCTAGTGCTCTGGATCACGCTCGTAGCGGTCATCGTGATCGCTCTGTTCTTCGATTTCACCAACGGCTTCCACGACAGCGCCAACGCGATCGCGACCGCCGTCTCTACCCGCGCCCTCTCGCCGCGAGTCGCCGTCCTCATGTCGGCCGTACTCAACTTCCTCGGCGCCTTCTACGCGGTCAAGGTCGCTGCAACGATCGCCAAGGGAATTGTCAACCAGGATCTCATAACAGGCGTGAACGGGCTGAAGATCATTCTCGCCGGGCTCATAGGAGCGATCGTCTGGAATCTCGCAACCTGGTATCTCGGCCTTCCTTCGAGCTCGAGTCATGCCCTGATCGGCGGCATGCTCGGTTCCGTGATCTGCGCCCTGGGACTGCACGCGAACGCGAACGGGAAGAGCCTGTCGGTGATTCACTGGCACGGGTTGTACGAGAAGGTGCTCGTGCCTTCACTGCTCGCACCTCTGCTGGCCATCCCGAGCGCGCTCGCGCTCATGTACATCTTTCTCTTGATTATCCGGAAGAGATCGCCGCAGCGAACCAACCACGTCTTCCGGCGAATTCAGCCACTGTCATCGGCCTTCGTCGCTTTCCTACACGGTACGAACGACGCTCAGAAGACGATGGGCATCATGGCGCTGGCGCTCGTATCGGCGGGCCATCTCGACCCGAACTTCAGTCGGCCACCGATCTGGGTGATCGCCGGTGCCGCCTCGGCGATGGCGTTTGGTACCTACGCCGGCGGCTGGCGAATCATTCGCACCCTGGGCACGCGGATTGCGAAACTCGATCCTCCGCGCGGCGTCGCCGCCGAAACGGCCTGCGCCAGCCTGCTCTGGGTAACCCAGTACTACGGCTTCCCGGTCTCGACCACACATACGATTTCCGGAGCGGTGCTCGGCTCGGGAGCCGCAAACTCGCGGCTCTCGGCCGTTCGTTGGGGCGTCGCCGGCAACATCCTGATCGCCTGGCTAATCACCATCCCTTGCGCCGCGCTCGTCGGAGCGGGCGTCGAGCTGCTGACCAGGCTTCCGGGCGGCGTTTTCTTCGCTCTCGCGGTAGCCGCCGCGGCCGCGGCTCTTGCCTTGGTGGCCCGCCATCAGCACCTGGCTGCCGGTAAGGCCACACCGCGCGAGCCCGAAGCAGACGGCCTGACGGCTTAGCCGAGTCGGGCTCTCAGCTCGCGCACAGCGCTCAGCGGATCCAGGCGCCTCTCGGCGACCGCGTTGATCAGCTCATCGACTTCGGGATCGTCGGCGCTGGCCTGCTCGAGCTCGCGGCGCATACGACCGGCGGCAAGGTCGAGCAACTCGCGGCGAAGGTTCTCCCGTCG
>Ga0209747_1001292_pt1 | contig 13359 bp, 9 predicted proteins | sample BarGraNGADG00311_FD_184498 | JGI IMG/M metagenome (GOLD analysis project Ga0209747, IMG submission 184498) | Arctic peat soil microbial communities from Barrow, Alaska - Barrow Graham LP Ref core NGADG0011-311 (SPAdes) (version 2) | ecosystem: Environmental > Terrestrial > Soil > Wetlands > Peat ... | reverse complement strand
GAGGCGGTGCCCATCACCGCCCAGCAGAACCGCAGCACCACGATCACGTCCTCGCCGTAGATCGGCGGCCGGGCCTTGCGCTCCCGGACGATCTTGACCTTCAGGACCTCCCGCAGCGCCTTGCGGGCGTGGTCCCGGTGCCACCCCGTGAGTTCGCACAGCTCGTCCAGGATCACCTTCTTGCCCGCCCTGTCCTGGCCCCGGTACCGGCGCGCGATCGTCTTCGCCCGCGGCTCTGCGCTCACTCATCGTCAGCCCCATGGATCGGAGTTACCCGCCCAGCACCCGCCCCGGCGGCAGACGCGCCGCTACGCGGGCATTCCTACAGGAGGCAACGACCCCACCCACGCGGGCATCTTTGATGAGTCAACGCGGTTGATTGACACAACAGAACTGGCCCGGCTAACATCGGGTCGCCCACTGTGGGGAAGGTTTCCGATACTTTCGAAGGCCTGTTCAACGACGAACGAGTGCCAAACCTGAAGAAGCGGGAACATGTCCCGAAGTCACCTGCAGTACCGACGCCTGATCGGCACGCTCGCCGCCGCCCACGGCAAGTACTTCGGTTCGGCCACCGACTCCCCGGACCTGTCGGACGCCGCCTACGTCTCCACCCTCAACAGCGAGTTCGGCCAGATCACCCCGGGCAACGACATGAAGTGGGCGTACACCGAACCGGCGCAGGGTCAGTTCGACTTCGCCAAGGCCGACAACATCGTCGCCATGGCGCGGGCGAACGACCAGATCGTGCGCGGGCACACCCTGGTCTGGCACAGCCAGCTTCCCGATTGGCTCACGAGCACGGCGTGGACTGCCCCCCAGCTCGACGCGGTTCTCGAGAACCACATCACCACCGAGGTGGGCCACTTCCGGGGCGAGATCAGAGCGTGGGACGTGGTCAACGAACCGTTCAACGAGGACGGGACTTATCGGGACACGATGTGGTACCAGACGCTCGGTGCCGGCTACATCGCCAAGGCGTTGACCTGGGCACATGCGGCGGACCCCCGGGCCAAGCTGTTCCTCAACGACTACAACATCGACGGCCTCGGCGCCAAGAGCGACGCGATGTACAACCTGGTCGCCTCGCTCAAGGCGCAGGGGGTCCCGATCGACGGTGTCGGTCTCCAGGCCCACCTCATCCTCGGCCAGGTGCCCGACACCATCCAGAAGAACATCCAGCGTTTCGCCGACCTGGACGTGGAGGTGGCGATCACGGAGCTGGACATCCGGATGGATCTGCCGCGCGACGCGGTCAAGGACGCCCAGCAGGCCACCGACTACTCGAACGTGGTCGGCGCCTGCATGGCCGTGCAGAAGTGCGTCGGGATCACCATCTGGGACTACACCGACAAGTACTCCTGGGTGCCCTGGGTGTTCACGGGCCAGGGCGCGGCGCTGCCGTATGACGAGAACCTCGCCAAGAAGCCGGCGTACGACGCGATCGCGTCCGCGCTCGCGCACGCACCACGGTGTGGTCCGGCGGGCAGTTGCGCGGACTCCGCGGCTCATACCTGGAAGGGAGTGATTCCAGCGGGACTCGGTACCTCATCCAACACATCACAATCCCGTCACTTGGCATCGGTTTGTAGAGAGGAGTTCGCGTTATGGATGGGAGTCACGATCAAGCTCGCCATGACATCCGAATCAACCGAGAGCTACACCTCTCGAACGTATCAGAACTACTCTGAATAGCTTCGCTTGCAGGACTGCCAAGGATGGCTGTCTCAAAGTTCCGATCGGATCGGGCAGACGCTCCCGAATTGGGAGCCGAATCGGTGCGTGCCCCCACCTAGAACATCTCAAAGAGGAGAGTCATGGTTCGATACATAACACGAGCGCGGGGAGCATCCCGCGCTGTGGTTGCAGGTATTGCTCTGGCGTCCTTGGTGGCCGGATGCACCGGCGGAAATAAACCCGACGCGGGCATCGCCAGCCAGTCCGCCGGCGCAATGGACAACTTCGCAGCGGATACGCAGTTCACTGCCACGAAGCCGCTCCATGTATCGCTGTTGTGGACCGACTGGCCAGATCTTCCGGTGAAGGACTCGTGGAAGAGCTTCGACGAGATCAAGAAGCTAACCAACGTTTCCTTGGATCTCACTCATATCCCATTCAGCGATGCAATCCAGAAGCGCAGCCTCCTGATCAGCGCCGGTGACGCGCCATCCGTCATCCCCCTGGTGTACACGAGTGAGGAGAGGGCTTTCGTGCCTTCGGGAGCGGTCTTGCCGGTGAGTGACTACGTCAAGTACATGCCCAACTTTCAGAAGTACGTTGCTAAATGGGGCCTACAGGACATGGTCAACAATCTCAAGCAGTCTGATGGGAAGTCCTACATGCTGCCGGGCCTGCAGGAAGTCTCGGTGCCGGTCTTCACGTTGATCCTCCGCAAAGACATTTTCGACGAGGTCGGTGCCAAAATCCCGCAGACCTGGGACGAGCTCCGCGACGGTCTTGTGAAGATCAAGGCGAAGTACCCGGACTCGTATCCTCTGGCGGACGGCTTCGAGGGCCAGTCCATGCTGAACTACGCATCGCACGCGTTCGGCACCCGTGCAGGCTGGGGCTTCGGCGACGGCATGGAGGACAACGCAAAGACTGGCAAGCTGGAATACGCTGGCGCAACAGATGAGTACAAGGGCATGGTGGAGTTCTTCCAAGGTCTTGTCAAAGACGGCCTCCTCGACCCTGAGTCGTTCGCGGTTGCCGCCTCCGGTGCGGCGACCATCGCGGAAAAGTTCGCGAATGGCAAAGTCTTCGCCGCATCCGGAGCATCCGGAACTGTTGTGGAGTTTAGTACCGCATTGAACGAGACCGTCGGCAAGGGCAAATACGAACTCGTCCAAATCGCACCTCCGGGAGGAGAAGCTGGACAGGTCGTCGAGCCGCGCAACTTCTGGCATGGCTTCATGCTGAGCTCGAAGCTCAAGGACTCACCCGACTTCCTGGCGACAATTCAGTTCATCGACTGGCTGTACTACAACCCGGACGCTCGAGAAATGCTTCGCTGGGGCATCAAGGGCGATACCTACACGAAGGATGCAAATGGCAAGATCACTCTGAACCCGGAGTACTCGTTGGACGCGTTCGAAATCAACCCAGACGGTAAGACTGATCTGCAGAAGGACCTCGGGTTTTCGACGTTCCTCGCAGAGGCGACGGAGTCACGTTCACTCAAAGAGTCTTACAGCTCGGCACAATTCGTCGATTATGTCAACTCGGTGCTCAGCAGTCGGACCCCGCGAAAGCAGTACCCTCCGGCTCCTCTGAAGGAAACTGAACTCGAGCAAGCGTCAATCACCGCAACGGCACTGCAGGACGCAGTCAGGACAAACACCTTGAAGTTCATCCTCGGGCAGCGCGACCTGAGCGAGTGGGACACCTACGTTTCCGAACTCAAATCCGGCGGTCTGCAGACCTACATCGATCTCATGACCACAGCCCACGACCGATTCGTCAAGGGAAACTCCTAGCTCTGGATCACCCGGGTCGGTTCGACGGCGAGACCGCCACCGGACCGATCCGGGTCCGGACTCGGAGGGGTAGATAGATGAATCCAACACAGCATGAAACGGTGTCTGGTCCAACGACCGACGGTGTGGTCGGCGGAACAGAGGCAGCAAGCGTAGATCGACCTGCCGGCGCACTGGCAAATCGTCGCAGCAGCAAGAGGACCCGCAAGACAACTGCACGCACGCCCTGGCGGACCTCGATTCGGCGAGACTGGCAGCTCTACTCTTTCGCGCTGCTTCCCCTGATCTTCCTTGCGATTTTCCGTTACGGGCCCATGCTCGGCAACGTGATCGCCTTCCGACGATTCCGCCCCGGCGGTAACATCTTCGGAGATGAATGGGTCGGATTCCGATACGTCGAGATGTTCGTCAAGGACCCGGCGTTCTGGCACGTCTTCTTAAACACCGTTGTTCTCGGGGCACTCACTCTCGTCGTCTGTTTCCCGCTGCCTATCGTTCTCGCGCTGTCGCTGAACGAGGTGCGAAAGAAGCATTTCAAGAAGATCACGCAGTCAATTTCCTACCTTCCCCACTTCCTCTCGATCGTGATCATCGTGGGAATAGTGATGCAATTGCTCTCGCTTCAGGGGACGGTGAACCAGCTCATCACCACCTTCGGCGGCGAAGCGATCCCATTCCTCCAGCGCGCGGAGTGGTTCCGTACGATCTACGTCGGCTCGGAAGTGTGGCAGACCATCGGATGGGGCAGCATCCTCTACCTTGCGGCGCTCACAACAGTCGACAAATCGCTCTACGAAGCTGCACGGATCGACGGTGCCGGCCGCCTGCAACAGACGTGGCATGTGACACTGCCCGGCATCCGCCCGACCATGGCCACCCTACTTATCCTCAATATCGGTTCCTTCCTCAACGTCGGATTTGAGAAGGTCCTGCTGTTGTACAACCCGCTCACGTACTCAACGGGAGACGTCATCTCGACGTATCTGTACCGAGTAGGCTTCGTATCGAACAACCTCAGTTATGCAGCCGCGATCGGCCTGTTCCAGGCACTGATCGGTCTGGCAATGGTCCTGTCCGCGAACTTCGTGTCGCGGCGAGCGTTGGGAACAAGTTTATGGTGATTCAAGGAGCGGCCCTGGGCCGCGAACGTCCGGGTGCACCGAGCGGCCTTACCCGTGGGCCACGCGACTCGACCGGCTACCGGCTCTTCACAATTGTGAACACCGTCGGACTGATCTTGCTATCTTTCGTCCTGCTATATCCGTTTATCACGGTGCTCGCCCAGTCCTTCAGTTCTCCTGGAGCAATCAAGGCCGGCCGGGTGAACCTCTGGCCGGTTGGTTTCAATGTCCACACCTACATCGCGGTGCTTGATAACTCCACCTTCTGGCGCAACTACGGCAACACGGTACTTTACACGGTGGTCGGCACCACGATCGCGATGGTACTCACGACGACCTACGCCTTCGTCCTTTCGAAACCACATCTGCGTGGCCGCAGCGTGCTCATCGGGATCGCGGTTTTCACGATGTTCTTCAACGGCGGCATCGTGCCGAACTACGTACTGATCTCATCGCTCGGCATGAAGAACACGATGTGGGCGGTCGTCGTTCCCGGAGCGATCTCGGTTTTCAATTTGCTCATCATGAAGTCGTTCTTCGAGAACCTTCCGAAGGACATCGAGGAGGCAGCGCAAATCGATGGCCTGGGGTGGTACGGCATCTTCGCACGCATCGTGCTTCCGCTGTCCAAAGCGGTGATCGCGACCATGGTTCTCTTCTATTCGGTTTTTTTCTGGAATGATTGGTTCGGGGCATTTCTCTATCTCGACAAGAGCGAGCTCTTCCCGGTGACGCTGTTTCTGCGAAACATGATCGCCGGCGCGTCGACGGCGGCATCGGAGGGGGCCGCCGCCGCAGGGAGCACGACGGCTCTGCTGTCGGCCAATATTCAGTCCGTGACGATGATCCTCATCGTGATCCCCATTCTCTGCGTATACCCGTTCGTGCAGCGGTACTTCGTATCGGGCGTGATGCTCGGATCGGTCAAGGGCTGATCGCCCGCCAGGCACCCGCCTCGCACCGCCGAGGTGGCAGCAAGTCTACGTGGGCGAACCGGAATCTTCACACGATCAACAAACGTTTGAAAGTAGCAGACACCATGACGACAGGGCTCGGCTACACAAAGCCTGAGTCGGCAGCGGTACCGCGCTGGCACGACCATGCGCTCACCACAGAGCAGCGGACAGACGCCCTCATCGAGGAGATGACTCTCGAAGAGAAAGTCAGCCAACTCGTGGGTCTCTGGGTCGGAGCGGATGCGGGCGGCGGCGATGTCGCACCGTATCAGACCGACATGAGCCAGTATGCGCCCGCGTTTTCCGATGTCATCGCCGATGGGTTGGGTCAACTTACCCGCCCGTTCGGTACCCAACCGGTCGAGCCGACTCTCGGCGCTCACTCTCTGACTCGCGCACAGCGTCAGGTGATGGCCGCAAACCGTTTCGGGATTCCAGCGCAGGTCCATGAAGAATGCCTCGCGGGCTTCGCTGCATGGGGTGCGACCGCTTATCCGGTCCCGTTGTCCTGGGGCGCGAGCTTTGACCCTGACCTCGTCAGCAAAGTAGCTGCCGAAATTGGCGCATCCATGCGCTCTGTCGGGGTTCACCAGGGCCTCGCCCCCGTGCTCGACGTGGTTCGTGACTACCGGTGGGGTCGCGTTGAGGAGACCATTGGCGAGGACCCCTATCTCGTGGGAACGGTTGGCTCCGCTTATGTTCGCGGGCTCGAGAGCTCGGGTATCGTCTCGACGCTCAAGCACTTCGCCGGCTACTCCGGATCGCGGGCCGGTCGCAATCATGCGCCGGTCTCCGCGGGACCTCGCGAAATGGCTGAAGTCTTCTACCCACCGTTTGAAATGGCCTTGCGACTTGGTGGAGCGCGGTCCGTCATGAACTCGTACGCCGAAGTCGATGGGGTGCCGGCCGGAGCCGATCGAATTCTCTTGACGGACACGCTCCGCGACCAGTGGGGATTCGCCGGTGTTGTTGTTTCCGACTACTTCGCTGTTGCGTTCCTGCACACTCTGCACCGGGTGGCCGGCTCCGATGGCGAGGCCGCAGGTCGCGCCCTATGGGCGGGGATCGACATTGAACTCCCGTCGGTCGCCACTTTCGGCGCACCGTTGATCGAGGCCCTACGTGCAGGGCAGGTGCAGGAAGCGCTTGTCGATCGTGCCCTTCGACGCGTTCTCCAGCAGAAGATCGAGATAGGACTTGTTGAACCGGACTTCGATCCGGCGATCGTCGGCGAACCGGAGCTGGACACACCGAAGTCTCGTGCCCTCGCGCTGGAACTGGCCCGTGAGGCGATCGTTCTCCTCGAAAACGACGGTGTGCTTCCGCTCAAGCCCGGCCTACGTCTCGCCGTCGTGGGGCCTCTCGCCGACGACCCGTTCGCCATGCTGGGGTGCTACTCGTTCCCCGCTCACGTCGGAGTACGCCATCCGGAAACCGGCCTCGGCATCACGATCCCGACAGTCTTGGATGAGCTGCGCAGGCGCCATGACGGACCAGTCAGCCACGAACGGGGAAGCGACGTCAAGGCTCTCGGCCAGGAAGGCTTTGCCGCGGCAACCGCCGAAGCTTCGGCGGCCGACGTCGCGGTCGTCGTCCTCGGCGATCAAGCGGGACTCTTCGGGCGTGGCACCTCCGGCGAAGGGTGCGACGCGGCCGACCTCCGCCTCCCCGGGGAGCAGCAGGCCCTCCTCGAAGCCGTGCTGGCGACCGGAATCCCGGTTGTCCTTCTCCTTCTTGCGGGCCGACCGTACGCGCTCGGCGATTTTGCCGAACGGTGCGCCGCTATCGTGCAGGCATTCTTTCCAGGTCAGCTCGGCGGTCAGGCCGTTGCAGAGGTGCTCACGGGCGCAGTAAATCCCAGCGGTCACCTTCCGGTTGGTATCCCCCGGCACCGCGGCGCGCAGCCGACCACGTATCTCGCACCGCCCCTCGGCTTACAGAACGAGGTTTCCAACATCGACCCCACCCCGCTCTACCCGTTTGGCCATGGGTTGTCCTACGGACAACTCACCTGGCAGCGAATAGGCGCGGCAAACGAGGAGTGGAGAATCGGCGGGGAGACCTCGGTGAGCATCACCCTTGCCAACGAGACTGACCGTCGCATCGACGATGTGGTGCAGGTGTATCTCCATGATGCCCTTGCTCAGACCACCCGCCCGGATATGAAGCTTGTCGCCTATCAGCGTGTGGTGCTCGAGGCAGGCGCCGTCGCGACCGTTATTTTCCGGCTGCACTCGGATCTGACCTCGTTCGTCGGACTCGGCGGTCTACGCATCGTCGAACCCGGGGAAGTCGAACTCAGGGTTGCCCGGTCCGCTGGAGACATCCACGCGGTCGCCCGACGTTTTCTCGTCGGCACCGAACAGGCAGCCGGCGCAGACCGTGAGCTCGTCGCCCGAAGCGAAGTTGTCTATGCCCGCAGTTCGGGCGCGGAGGAGCGGGCATGAGCGCCAAGACGCAGATCGACGAGATCGGGAGCGGAATCCTCTCACGCGCAAGCGCAACCGTCTATCGCGGCATCGTCCTCGCGGTCTTTCTCATCGCGGTGTCCCTCCCCACCGTCGCTATCTGGACGCTTCTGGGCCGCGACGGGTCAAACGGCCCAATTTTCGTGTTGGCGATGCTCCCGATCGCACCAGGGCTGTCGGCGGCGCTCTACGCCCTAAGATCCTGGTCGCACTCCCCGGATCTGCAACCGACGAAGGCGCTACGGCGCGGCTACGCGAAGAACGTCCGCGATGTACTGAAATGGTGGGCGATCGTCCTGGTCATCGCCAGTATTCTCGTCATCAACGTGGTGTTTTCCGCGATCGTGCCGGCAGGTAATCTGATCCGGCCGGTCTGCATCGTCGTCCTCGCCGCACTGATCGTGTGGTCCGGACACCTATTGGTCGTGACATCCTTCTTCTCGTTCCGCACCCGCGATGCGATGCGAATTGCGGCTGCCCTGTCCTTCTCGCAGTGGAAAGCGAGTCTCGGGTTCCTGTCTCTCGGCGTCATCGCGACCGCTGTGGTGGGCGTCACGTCCGAGGCAGTGCTCGCGCTCCTCGCCTGGCTGTTCGCTGTAATGCTGTGGCAGGTCGCCCGCCCGGTCGCCGTCGAGGTCGAAAAGGTGTTCATCGGTCATGAGTGATATCCAGACACCAGCGATGTGGGCGAACGCCGTCAATCCTGTGCTTTCGGGCTTCTACCCCGATCCCTCCGTCTGCCGCGTCGACGGAGACGACGGAACGTGGTACTACCTGGTGAACTCGACGTTCGAGTACCTGCCCGGACTGCCTGTGCATCGCTCGCGCAACCTCGTCGACTGGGAGCCGGTCGGCCACATTCTCGATCGCCCTGATCAGGTCGATCTCACCCGCGTCGGGGATTCCGGCGGCATGTTCGCCCCCACGATCCGCCACGACGGGACGCGCTTTCTGGCCGTCTGCACGCTGATTGGGGGAGCTCCGGGACGCAGCGGCAACTTCATCGTGACCGCCGATGACGCGGCCGGGCCGTGGTCCGATCCGGTCTGGTGGGACGTCGACGGCATCGATCCGTCGATCCTCGTGGATGACGACGGTCGGCTCTGGGCGCACGGTACGCGGTTGGCTCCGGAGCCGGAATGGGATCAGCAAACGCAGGTGTGGGTGCGGGAGGTCGACCGAATCTCTCTCGAACCGGGCGACGCGGAGCACATCGTCTGGACCGGAGCCGTTCGGGGTGCGGTGTGGGCGGAAGGCCCCCACCTGTATCGACGTGACGGTGTCGTCTATCTCCTTGCGGCCGAGGGCGGGACGGGTTTCAACCATGCGATCAGCGTGGCCCGTGCCGACAGTCCGATCGGGCCATTCGTGGGAAATCCAGCCAACCCGGTCCTCACGCATCGTCAGTTGGGACGCCGATCTCCCGTCATCAATGTGGGTCACGCCGACCTCGTCGATGCGCCCGATGGGACCAGCTGGGCGGTGTGCCTGGCGTCGCGGCTGTGGAACGGGAGCGATCTGCTCGGTCGCGAGACGTTCCTGGTCGACGTGGAGTGGGAGAACGGTTGGCCCGTCTTTGCCCCGGGCGAGGGACGCCTCTCGCCGACTCCGCGACATCCAGCTCCTGTCGCAGGCCCGGGCGAGGGGGTCGAAGCTCCCACGGGTTACCGCGCCGATGACCTGAGCACGTCGATCGCGGTGCGCCGTCACCCGAGCGAGATCGGTGTCGAAGATCTTGGCGGTGGCGCGTTCAGCCTGCACGCCGGCGACGGTTTGACCGCACCCCTCCCGGCGTACATCGCCAAGAGGATCACGCGGGTGGACGCACGGGTGCAGGTGCTGCTCTCGGCGGCGGAACCCGGCGTCCGTGCCGGCCTCGCCCTCCGCTATTCGTCGGCCGCATTTGTGATGATGACGGTGGGCGACCGTATCGCCCGGGTCGAGATCGTCGCGCCGGATATAATGAACGAATCACATGACTTCGACGTCTCATCGAACAACGGAATGCTTGCCTTCGAAATCGACGAAACCCGCGCCACCGCGATCTGGAACCCGACCGGCGGCGTCGCGGCAACACTGTCCCATATCGACATCTCCCACCTCTGCGCAGAGGTCATGGACGGCTTCGTCGGTGCAACCTACGGGGCTGTCGCAATCGGATCGACGGGAGGAGCGATATTCGCGGATCTCGCCGAAGTTGCGGGAAGCTCGGCATGACCTTGGCACAGCAACAGATTGAGGCACTGCACGTGGAGAGTTTCGGCTATCTCTTGGTTCATTTTGTTGAGGATCAGATTGGCCATGCCGAAAAGATATATTTCTCCCTCAGCATCGACGACGATCCGCTGCGGTGGCGGCGACTCGGCGACGGGCCGATTCTTGAGTCGACCCAGGGATCAACGGGGGTTCGTGATCCACACCTCGTCCGTGGTTCGAAAGGGAGGTTCTTCCTCGTTGCCACCGACCTGCGGGTCTGGCGCCCGGAGGGTCCTGACTGGTGGGCTTATCGGCACCGAGGAAGCCGCGATCTTGTCGTCTGGGAATCGGACGATCTCGTCAGATGGTCCGCCGCGCGTTATGTCACGGTCGCCCCGGAAGGAGCGGGCATGGCATGGGCACCTGAATCACTTTACGATCCGGTCTCCGGTGACTTCCTTGTGTACTGGTCCTCCGGACTGCTGGAGGACGAAGGTGAAGGCGACCTGCAGGAAACCGGCCCGAGCCGAATCATGGTCGCGCGGACGCGCGATTTCAGGACGTTCTCCACGCCGGCGACGTACCTTGAGCTGCCCGTCGGCGTCATCGACATGACCGTGCACGTGACGTCGAACGCTGTGCACCGCATTGCCAAGCAGGACGATGCGGCCGCAGGCTCGCTCCACGTGTTCCACCAGATGGGATCGTCGTTCTTTGCGGACGATTTTGTCACGGTCGCAAGCGATATCGGCGAGGAAATCGCTCCGAACGTCGAAGGACCGCTGATCTTCAAACAAAACAACGCGGACCGTTGGTACCTCTGGGTCGACCAGTACACGCGGCTGCCCCAGGGCTACTCAGCGTTCAGGACCACCGACCTGTCGTCGGGCGACTGGACCTGGGTTCCTGACTTCGATCTGCCCGCGAACACAAAGCATGGAGCCGTGCTCCCGCTATTGCGCCACGAGTACGACACCCTCGAGTCCCAGTACCCCGAGAGTAGACAATGACTACGAACACACCGGCTGTTTCCGGCACGGACCGATATGCGCACCGACGCACCCGCACCGAGCTCAGGGTGATCGGTCACGACGGGGTGCCCCTCGTCGACCAGGACGTGACGGTCACCCAATTGCGCCATGCGTTCGGCTTTGGCTGCACCGCCCCCGACATGACGCCGGCAGGCGAGCTGCTGCGCCGGCAGTGGCTCGATCTGTTCGACACCGCCACGCTCGCTTTCTATTGGGGCCGGTATGAGTCAGCGCCGGGAAAGACCGACCGCGAACGCGTGACACACACAGCGCAGTGGCTCTTCGACCGCGGTGTGCGCCTGAAAGGGCATCCCCTCGTGTGGCACACGGTCAAAGCCCCCTGGGTCGATCGACTGTCCCTGGCTGACGCGGAACGCGCTCTGCGCGGGCGCATCCGACGCGAGGTCAACGACTTCGCCGGACTCATCAACACGTGGGATGCAATCAACGAGGCCGTGATCATGCCTCGCTTCATCAACGAGCCGGATGGTATCGCAAATGCGATTACCCGGCTCTGTGCCGAGAAGGGCCGGATCGACATGGTCAGCCTGGCGTTTGATGAGGCCCGCAGCATGGGGACCAACCCGACACTGGTGATCAACGATTTCGATCTGGGGCCGGAGTACGAGCAGCTGGTCGAGGATCTGCTGGCCGCAGGGGTACGAATCGATGCCATTGGCCTGCAATCGCACATGCACCAAGGGTTTCGCGGCGAGGATCAACTCGTGGAGATCTGCGATCGGTTTACACGTTTTGGCATCCCGCTCCACTGGACCGAGACCACCTTGGTCTCTGGGGATCTGATGCCGGGCGAGATCGGGGATCTCAACGACTTTGTCGTCGCGGAGTGGCCTACGACCCCAGCCGGCGAACAGCGGCAGGCCGACGAGATCGTGCGGCACTACCAGACGCTCGTGGCACATCCGGCTGTCGAGTCGATTACGTACTGGGGATTCGACGATGCGGGTGCGTGGCTTGGCGCGCCCAGTGGGTTTGTTCGTCGCGACGGCACCCTCAAGCCGTCGTACGAGTCGCTGCGTTCGCTGATCCGAGGGGAGTGGTGGCTCGGGCCAACCGTGCTCCACACCGATGCGGAAGGCTGCGTCGTCGTCGAAGCATTTGCCGGTCTGTTCGAGGTGTCGGCGGCGGGTGCGAGCGAAAGCGTCGACCTCGCGGCGGGCTCCGCTACGTCGGTGGTGACGCTTCATCCTCCACGGACTGCACGGGGTTGACCGTGCAGGTGGGGTGGCGGGTCGTTGACGTGCAGGTCATCCCTGAAGGAACGGGGACGGTCAAGAGGTGCTCCCGACCAGTTCTTCTTCCTCTCCGACGCGTTCCGTGCGCGCTAATGAGGCGTCGGGGTCAAGGCTCGCGCGCAGCGCGACCGCGTAGCGGCCGTAGGGCCTTGATGCCGGCGCCGGTTGGCGCACGATGTGGACGGCGGAGAGGTTCGCGGAGGTCTCCCGAGTGCTCGGTGGTGTCGGTCATCACTCTCGTCATCGACCGGTGTCCCGGTCGGGGGGCAGGGCCACACAGGGGGCCTGCCTGTCATCCCTTCGCCGCGTCAACGGGCGGCATGATGGGTGTCAACGTCGAGCGAATCTTGACCCCTTATTGCCGATTGAACCTTGACCCCCTTGGTGTGTTTTCGATGGTTACTTGGTGGTTCTGGGGGCCGCGGGTGGCGGTGGGGTGCGGTGTGCTCGGGTGCGGTAGGAGTCTCCGTCAGGGGGATGACGTGGGCGTGGTGGACGAGGCGGTCGATGGTTGCGGCGGCTACGACGTCGTCGCCGAGGGTCTCGCCCCAGCGGGAGAACGCGAGGTTCGACGTCACGATCACGGACCCGGTCTCATATCTCGAGGCGATGAGCTGGAAGAACAGGGCTGCCGAGGCTGCGTCGAACGGGAGATACCCGACCTCGTCGATCACCAGGAGGCGGTAGCGGTTGAGGCGGCGTAGCTCTTGCTCGAGGCGGCTGTGGTCGTGGGCGTCCGCGAGGCGGGTGATCCATCCGGTCGCGGAGTCGAACGCGACCGGGTAGGCCGCCTCGGCTGCCTTGATCGCCAACGCGATCGCGAGGTGGGTCTTGCCGGTTCCGGGTGGTCCGAGC
>Ga0209747_1001291_pt1 | contig 13361 bp, 12 predicted proteins | sample BarGraNGADG00311_FD_184498 | JGI IMG/M metagenome (GOLD analysis project Ga0209747, IMG submission 184498) | Arctic peat soil microbial communities from Barrow, Alaska - Barrow Graham LP Ref core NGADG0011-311 (SPAdes) (version 2) | ecosystem: Environmental > Terrestrial > Soil > Wetlands > Peat... | reverse complement strand
AACAATGTGGAAAGGGTTGCCATGGATATTTCCGGTAAGCCGGGCGTCTACACCATCGAGGTCTCGGGACGGAACGTACCTTTTTCACCACAACCCTTCGCCCTCGTCGCCCAGGCGTTTTAAAAAAGGCGGGACTATGGAAGAAGCCGTTTACGTTAGGCTCCAACAATTTCTCGACCGGCTCCCATTAGGATTTCCGGCTACTCAATCCGGAGTGGAGCTCGAGATCCTGAAAACACTTTTCAGCGAAGAGGAAGCCGAAATCGCCATGCTGTTGTCTCCTTTGCCAGAGGAAGCGGAGAGCGTTGCCAAAAGGGCGGGCAGGGATGCCGCGGATCTGGAGAAGAGCCTGGAGGAGATTTCCAGGAAAGGCCTGCTTTACCGGACCCGACACTCCGGTAAGACATACTATGGCACCGCCCCTTTCATGATCGGGCTTTACGAGTACTCGGTCGAAAGAATGGATGCCAGGCTGGCTCGGCTCTATCAGGAGTATTATGAGACGGCGTACATGAACGAGATGGCCGCGAGCAATGTGCCCGGATTCAGGATTTTCCCCATCAATGAAGAGATTGCCACTGAGATCGTGCTCTATCCATTTCTCAATCTGATCGAAGAGGTCAAGCGGGCGCGAATTATATCGGTTGCCGATTGCATTTGCCGCAAGGAGGGGTTGCTGACGGGACAGGCTTGCGATCATCCGAGCGAGACCTGCTTGAGCTTTGGAGCGGCGGCGGCATACTACATCGAAAACGGTATCGGCAGGGAAATTACAGCCGACGAAGCTATTCGAATTCTGGAGGAAGCCGATCGATCGGGACTGGTGCACGCCGGGGTAAACACCAAGCATCTATCGAACATCTGCAACTGCTGTCCCTGTTGCTGTGCCTCGATGAAGGGCATAACCAAGGGGGGATTAGAAAGACACAGGTTCCTTAACGCGCTTTTTGAAGCGGTGATCGAAAGTGAGGAGTGTACCGCGTGCGGCGAGTGCATTGAACGATGCCCGGTGGGCGCGATAGAAATGGAAGATTATGCCTTTGCCGATCGCGACAGGTGCCTGGGCTGCGGCCTATGCGCCGGGACTTGCCCTTCTAATGCTGTTTCCATCGCCTTGAGGAAGGATCGTGAAGAACCTTTTGAAAGGGTCCTGGATCTCGGGCTGGCCATACTCGAGGGCAAAATGAAAGGCGGGCAAACCCGCTCCTGAGCGGCTCCAGTACCTGAGGAACCTTTGCCCGGCGGCTTGAATCTAAGAAGCAACGGGTTAGAAACAAGCGATTTTCATCGGGGTGATTGCTTTGAAAAAGATCCTCGCCCTCGTGCTGGCCATCCTATTCCTGGTTCCACTCGCAGCCGGCTGTGCTAAATCGTCTCCCCCGCTCGAAACGGATGAGAGCAATGACCTGGCCATGTCGAACGAGCCGATTATGGATCCTCTGACTTTGAATCAGGTCGGCTTTGACTTCGCCTTTTTCCGTTCGGTTGCCTCACAGGACCAGTTTGCGAACGTCGTTCTCTCCCCGATAAGCGCCAAGATAGCGCTGGCCATGGCCTACAACGGCGCCAGCGGAGAAGCCAGGGAAGCAATGGCCAAGGTGCTCCAGTTGGAGGGGTTGGACCTGGATCAGGTCGATAATACCTTTCACGATTTGATCGCTTCGCTCGAGCAGGCGGATCCAAAAGTGGAACTCGAGATAGCCGATTCGCTTTGGGCCAACAACTTTGATTTCTATCCGGAGTTTCTTGCCCGCTGCCAGGATTACTTCGGGGCGGAGGCAAACCAGCTCGATTTTAGCGATCCTAAGACGGTGGACGCGATAAACGCCTGGGTGAGCGACAAGACAAAGGGAAAAATTGAGGGTATCATCAATAAGCTCGACCCCGAGGATCTTTTTGTCCTGCTCAACGCGGTTTATTTCAACGGCAAGTGGCAGAAGGCCTTCGATAAGCAGGATACGAGCGATCAAGACTTCCATCTTGCTGATGGAAGCGTCGGGAAGGTTCCCATGATGAAGCAGGATGGAGAACTTTCATATTTCGAGAACGATAATTTCCAGGCGGTCAGGCTGCCTTACGGGGACGGCAGGCTCGGCATGTATGTCTTTCTGCCGAGGGAAGGAAAGGATCTGAAGGGGTTGATAGAAAATATCAACGCCGGCGATTGGTCCGAGTGGATGAAGGGGTTCAAGGACAGGAAAGGCCACATCGGCCTGCCGCGCTTCAAGGTCGAATATTCAAAGACCTTAAACAATACTCTGATTTCAATGGGAATGGGGCCGGCCTTTGAGGGCAATGCATTTCAAGCGATGGCTCCGATCGACGGCCTCTTTATAGATAAGGTTATGCAGAAGACATACATAGATGTAAACGAAGAGGGAACCGAGGCGGCGGCGGTTACCGGAGTCATAGTCGGAGTGACGGCGATCAGACCAGATGACTCCTTTGAAATGACTGTCGATCGCCCCTTCTTATTTGCCATAACCGACTCAGCCACCCAGAGCATTCTATTTATGGGATCGATCGTCAACCCATAGCGCGTTCCGGATTATGGTGGGATGCCCTTCAATCCACTCGCAAGTCCCTCTTCTTGAGCTGCTCCAGGGCGCGGTAGGCTTCGTCTTTCAAATGAGGGTCCTTATCGCCCTTGAGCATTTCCTTCAGCGGCTTGACGACCTCGGAATTCCCCACCAGCCCGAGCGCCTCGACTGCACGGCCCCGCACCTCGACCCTGTCATCCTGAAGCAACTCGAGCAAAGGCTGCTGCGCCCGGGGATCGCCGATCTTGCCCAGCGCCTCGGCCGCCGCAATGCAGACCTCGACCGCGCTGTCTTTCAAACAGGATATGAGAGGATTGACCGCTTCGCGGGCTCCGATTTCTCCCAGGGCCAAGGCTGCCTCGCGGCGCAGGTTTTCATCTTCATTCTTCAAGACCTTGATCAAAGGCCCGGTATTGCCGATTTTCTCGATCGCCGCGGCCGCTTCTCTTCGTACGAGTTTTTCCGGGTCGTGTAACGCGGCCATTAAGGCCTCGGTCGAAGATTCCTGACCGATGTTGCCGAGCGCTTTTGCGGCGGCCGCCCGTACGGCCATCCAGTTGTCCTTGAGGGCTTCAGCCAAAGGTCCGGCGGCCCTGCCATCCTTTATGCAGCCCAGAGCCTCGGCCACAGTCTTTCGAACGTATTCGTCCGGGTCCCCGAGCCTTGAGATCAGAGGTTCCACGCCGAGCGGATTAGCGATCTTTCCCATGGCTTCCGCGGCCGCCGCCCTTACCATAAGCCACTCATCGTCGAGAGCTTTTATCAAAGGTCCTATCGCCCGTATGTCTCTCGCCTCTCCAAGTGCCTGCGCCGCTGCGGCCCGTTTATCGCGATCCGGATCATCCAGTGTTCTGATGATTTTCTCCAGCCCGCCCTTTGCCCTCAGTTTCTTAAAATCGATGCCGAGGATCTTCATGAGAATCAGCCTTCCTCTAAGAGAATCGATACCTCCCCGTTAATAACTAGACTATGTGTCCGCATATGCCCAAGCAACCATTTCTCATAAATCGCTCGCATCCCCCGGTTTGCATCAAAAGTCGTATGGAATATTAAAGATAAGAAATATTTGAAGAGGGGGTGATTATTATGGCGGAATATATGATCGAGTTGAGGCATACAGCGGAGAATTGTTCGCAGATCCTGGATGAAATGATGGATTACGATGATGAATTGCTTGATATGTTCACCTGGGGTTGCAAGAGTGGGGAGCACATAGGATGGGCGCTCGTCGAGGCGGACAATAAGGAAGAAGTCGGGGAGATGCTGCCACCGGCAATAAGAGACATGGCCCACATCGTCGAAGTCAACAGATTCAATGCTGAAGAGATGAGGCGGCAACACGAACAAGTCTCCTAATGGGCCCCCCGCATCCGCATTTCAAAAGAGTTTTAAGAAACAAATGTCCCGCTCGAGAGCTCTCGGGCGGGATAAATACATGCCATGATCTAATTATAAAATCGCTTGAATATTCTGCAGATACTCAGGGTAGGATGAGAAAGCTATCTGCTTGCCTAAATAATGGTGCGCCCGGAAGGACTCGAACCTTCAACCTTGGGATTAAGAGTCCCCTGCTCTGCCAAATTGAGCTACGGGCGCATGCGATATATTATCCAGTCGCGGATTGCAAAAGGCAAGATGTCTCGAATATTCTTCCCCTAGCTATACCCGAGGGGATTTTCCAAACAATTCAAGCCGCTCCCAAAGGGCGGCTTGAATTGAAAAACAAAGAGTAATAGCCCGGGAAACGTATTATTATTTCTTGGGCGACACAGCCTGCTTTACTGCAGCCCCCGGCTTAAAGGCCACCACCTTTGACGCCGCAATCTTAATAGCCTCTCCGGTTCTCGGATTTACTCCCTTGCGTGGTTTACGCTTGCGCACTTCCCAGGTGCCAAAGCCTACGAGAGTTACTTTCTCACCCTTTTTTAAAGCATTTGTCACGATATTAACTACTGAATCAACTGCTGTCGTCGCATCCTTCTTGCTCATTTTGGCTTCCTTGGCCACGGCATCGATCAGTTCCGCCTTGTTCATCACTCACCTCCTTCTGTTTATGCCATTTCCCTAGAAATATTCGATACTATGCTCGCTTTCCCTTTTTTGGCGCTGATAAAGGGAGCCATTTGCGAGCAAAGGGAAAAGGCTCGTCATGAGAATAAGAAAGTGAGGAGCGTTTCTTAGTGTGAAGCTTTTTCGATGGACTCCAGCGCAGCCCGAATCGCGTCAAGCACGCGGTCTCGCCCTTCCCGTGCCTGCAGCGCCGTCAGGGGTTCAATTGCCTTGGGGTCTCCCAGCCTTCCCAGCGTGTTAACCGTTTCTAAAAGATCACTCTCGATATCGCTTTCCAGTAAGGGGAGGAGCTCATCAAGAGCCCTCAAACTGTTCATATCCCCCAAGGCACGAGCTGCGACACCTCTCACTCCGGCCGAAGCATCCTCGAGCATTTCGCTTATGGGAGCCCACAGGCTCGGCTCTCGCATCTGCGACAGCGATTCAACCGCCCGCAATCTGACAATACTTGCCGAATCGCTCAAGGCTTCAACCAGGAAAGGTATCGCTCGCCGGTCGCCGATTTTGCCCAGCCCCCTTACGGCACTGTAGCGCAGGGAAAGGCTGTGGCTGCGGGTAAGCTTGCAGAGTTCCGGCACCACTTGAGAATCACCTATATCCGCAAGGGCATCCACTATGAATTGGCCCACCCCGGGGCTTTCCTTATCCAGCCTTTCGAGCAGTGGCTGCACCGCCTCGAAGTCCCCGATAATACCGAGGGCCCTTGCCGCCCCCTTTCTTACATCCGGGTTGTTGTGGGAAAGGGCTTCAAGAAGCAAGGGAAGAGCGCTCTTTCCCTCGGCTGCAAGGAGATCGGAAGCGGCGAATCGCATGAAGGGCTGGGAATGGCCCATCGCCTCGATGACACCCTTAAGATCACCGCTCGCTGCCAATTTCTGTAAATCATCCCGATCTTTCATGGCAAGAATTATAGTACATGTGTCACTACTGGCCCATAGCCAGCCGTTCGGAGAGGAAGAGGGGCAGACCGGAAGCTGTGATTTTTTCCTGGGAAAGCTGGTAATCGTACTCGAGAAAACGAAACTCCACAGTCATGTCGTTGCCATCCAGGATGCATAGCGTGGAGCGGGGAAGGCCACCCCGGTATTGCCCGCAACTGCCGACATTGAACATATAATGCATGCCCGGCTGCAGCCTTATGCACAGGCCGTTCTCGACCTTTTTTTCGGTTACGCGTTTCTGCTCTCCATCATATTCATAGGCCGCGCAGATGTGCGTGTGTCCGATGAAGCAGAGAAGGTTGCAGGGAGGCGCATACTCGTAGACCAGTGATTTAAAGGCATAGGCGGCTTCGAAGGTGTCAAAGATATATTCGTCGGGATCGGAGGGAGAGCCATGAAAAAGGTAGAAAAAGCCATCGACCATGGCCTTGTCGGGGAGCGAGGTCAACCAGTCCCTTCGGGCTTTGGAGAGGGCATCCTGTGTGAAAAGCAGGGCTTCCATTGCCATTGGGTTCATATTCGGCGTGATCCCCGATTGTAGCTCGTCGAGCCCGCGTTCGTGGTTGCCCCGAATGGATCTGACTCTCTTTTCGAGCACCAGGTCCACACATTCGTTGGGCTCGGCATTGTAGCCTACGATATCGCCGCACGAGACTATGCCTTCGGCCCCAGCCCGTTCCGCCTCATCGAGTGCGGCCTTTAGCCCCTCGAGATTGGAATGAATATCGGACAAAATTGCATATCTCAATTCCTGCCCCTTCCATCGTATCGATTATATAAGAAGCAGCCCCGAGCCGCTGACCTCGGGGCTGGTCGGCTGGCGTTATGGACTGGCCGAGAGCCTCCGGCGTATTATGAGGAAACGAAGGAGGGGGAGATGAAAAAGAAAATATATTTTTCGGCCGCTTTGACTTTCATTTTGGCACTCCTGCTTATCTCGGGTTGCGGCGGTTCGAGAGGGGCTTCCAAGGCAAGTACAAGCGATGATGCGATTGCTCTGCTGGTACAGTCGGGCCAAGCGGTTTCAGGAGTAGGCTCTTATCGGGTAAGTGGGAAAATGCAAATGGATTCAGACCAGTCGCAAGGAGCAGAACCTTTAGCCTTAAGCGTTGATGTCGAGGGTGAGATGCAACAATCAGGAGGGACCCTCAACCAACATATGGTCATGTCTTCAGGAGATGCAAGACAGGAATCATATACTATCGGCCCCGACTACTACATCTTTGTGGCCGATAAAGGCTGGGGACATACGAATTCAGGGAATTCCAAAGCCGAGAATTCGAGCATTGGAATGATAGATATCCAACAGTTGGGACTCATGGCTCAACTCGGTCAAGACATACAGATATTCGAGGAGAACTCGGAAAGAATAGGTATCTCGGTGCACCTCAGTGAGGATTTTTTCAAAGCTTCATTGCAATCCGGTGAAGGCGTTTCGCAGGAGTCGTTGGATGCGGCCGAACAGTATCTCTCGGGGTTGGCGGCGGATGTACGGCTGTGGCTCTTGAAGGACAGCATGCTCGTTGATAATGTCGAGCTGCAATCCGACCTGATAGATATACAGCCATACGGCAACATCAAGATGTCGATGGATCTCAAGATTCTAGATTACAATCAAGGCCCCCAGATCACGCTGCCGGAAGAGGCAAAGAACGCCGTCGAGATTACCGCTTCGTCTTAATCAAAGCCAATCTTCGCAGTGCGCATAACCCGAACTTATTGAACTTCGGGTCATATGTGTAAAATGAGGATTAAGTGTTCGATTTTCGCATGCAGGGAGGTCTGGGAAATGTCTGATTACGAAGAGGGTAAGACCCGTTGGTGGGGATGGGGCAATGTTGATCAAAGGTTCGATGTCGAAAATCGCAGCCGCCTGATTCCCTTCATGCAGGAGAGCCTGGGAATGGAGTTAGGCAGGGAACGATTTTCTGATCCCGTCCTTGATGAGATTAATATTCCCGAACCACGTATTGCTTCTGAAATACTCGATACGATAGCAGGGATCGTCGGACCTGAGAATGTCTCTACTACAAAGTTCCAGCGCGTCAGCCACTCCATGGGGAAAAGTTACCGTGACAGCCTGCGTTATCGCGAGCGGAAGATAGAAAGGGCCATAGATGCCGTGGTATGGCCGCGAGGCGAAGACGAAGTAGTGAAGGTGTTGAGGATAGCGGAAGATAACAACCTGGCGGTCATACCATTCGGAGGAGGTTCGAGCGTGACCGGCGGAGTAGAGCCGGTATCAGCGGGAAAAACCGCTACGCTGAGCCTCGATATGGCGCGCATGGACCGGGTATTGAGTGTGGACCCCACCTCTCAGACGGCGGTTATCCAGGCCGGAGCTCTGGGGCCGGAGGTCGAGGATCAGCTCAACGTCCAAGGTTTCACGCTCGGCCACTTCCCGGAAAGCTTTGACCATTCGGCCCTGGGCGGATGGATAGCCACGCGCGCCTCGGGCCGGCAGTCCACCGGATACGGCGACATCGAAGACATGGTGCTTGCCCTGAAAATGGTCACACCGCGAGGCATGGTGGAAACCCGCAAGGTCCCGAACACTGCGGCCGGGCCATCGGTATTGCAGCTGTGCATCGGCTCGGAAGGAATTCTGGGGGTCATCACCGAGGCCACGATGAGCATCAGGCCGGTCCCCGATGTAATCGACTACAGGGGTCTTATCTTTCGCAATTTTGCGGCGGGCGTCTCGGCCATCAGGGAAATGATGCAGCAGGGAATGGCTCCAACATGCATAAGGTTATCGGATCGGGCGGAGACGGCACTGGCTAACGCTTTTCGCCACACAACCGGGCCGAAATGGAAGAGGCAAGGCGAAGACTTCGCCCTCAAGCTGCTGGCGAGGAGGGGATATTCTTTCGAGGACGGAGCCTTCATGATTCTCGGTCTTGAGGGTGACAGGGACGAGGTCGAGTATCTGCGTTCGGGAATACTCAAGCTGTGCCGCAATCTGGGTGGGTTTCACCTGGGAACCAGCCCGGGAAGGCAATGGTACGAAAGCCGGCATGATACCGCGTATTTCAGGGAGCAGTTGATAAACTGGGGGGTCATGGTGGATACGCTCGAGACCGCCACAACCTGGGGAAACCTGCTGCATCTCTACGGCGAGGTGCGCAGTGCCTTGCGGTCGGCGCTCGAGGAACAGGCCGGGCGTGCCATGGTTACCTGCCACGTCTCCCACGCCTACCGTGAAGGCGCCTCCCTTTACTACACTTTCTTCGCCCCCATGCTTCCCGAGGGGAAGGAGGAGGTACAGTGGGAAGAGGCTAAGCATGCCGCATCGGAAGCCATAATGAAATACGGCGGCACCATAAGCCACCACCATGGTGTGGGATACGAACACGCGTCATGGATGCCTAACGAGGTAGGGAGCATTTCACTGGCCGCCATAAAGGCCGTAAAAGAAACAATGGACCCGGATGACATCATGAATCCGGGAAAGCTATTACCCATTACCCGTGAAGGCTGAGAGCCAAATCAACATTAAAGGCTCAGCTGGAAGCTATGTATGCTAAGAATGATACTTGAGGTATCTTATGGAAAAACCTCCTGTTTTCGTCTACGGCACGCTTAAACAGGGCGAGAAGTTATTCCCCCATATAAGCCATGCGGTTAAAGACATACTTCCCGCTTGTATGAGAGGCAATCTCTACGACACGCCCTTCGGGTATCCACTGCTGGTATGTTCGGATGCTGAGGATGCGCAGCTCGTAGGCGGAATGTTGCTTGTTCCTCTCGACAATCTATACGAAGAAATGGTGGGGATTATAGATGTCATAGAGGCAGAGGCGGGTTTCATCAAGGAATTGAAAGAAGTAACCATGGAAAACGGATCTAAGTTGCAGGCCATCGTCCATTGTTACCGCGATGCGCCCGCCTACGCACGACCCTTCTGCGGTACGCAATGGCCATGATTATTGGCTACTTAATGGGAAGAGTGAGCAGTATTGAAATTCCCGTTTTCCCCACGTTGTCAAGGCTCACCTTGCCCCCCAGTTCCTCGACGAGATGCTGCCCCAGGCGATATTCCATCCCCAGGGTCGCCAGTTCACCTTCACCCTCCGGAGGCGGCCATTCCCGCAGCTTGAGAATCCTTTCCCCTGAAATGTTCGACTTCGTCGATCGCAATCGCAGCTGAATATCACCCTCTTTATATGCGCACCAGAGGGAAACGATCTGCGAATCGTTGGTACAACGCATGCAGATATCGAGGAGGTTATAAAAAAGGTCGAAAAGCCGCGAAGAATCGTTCATCATTTTGGGCAGCGTTGCCGGCAGTCTCACCCCAATCTTCACATTTCTTTCCCGGTATATTTCCTCCAGGATATTTCGCACCTCATCGATAATCTCCCCCAGATTGAGTTCCTCTTTCTCCAACCTGGGAGTCAGGTGCGTAAATTCCGTTATTCTCAACAGGTCGTTGGTTATGCCTTCCAGGCGGGAGGCAGATATTTTAATGTAACCGATAAATTGACGGCGGGAATCATCATCTAGCCTATCCCAGTACTCATGCAGCGTCAGGGCATAACCCACGATCGAGGTCAGTGGGTGCTTCATCTCCTGGATGGCAATGTTCGACATGCGCCGGGTTTCCTCGCCCTGTCTTAAGAAATCAGAGAGGCTTTCGACCATCTCGAGATGGTCCTTCTGCCGCTCCAGCAGCAGCTTGAGTTCCGCTCGCCTGTCTTTCTCGTTTCCCCAGATGTAACCGACAGCTAAGGCTATCGGCAGAATCGGAAGGAGCAGGATTCCGGTTGCGGGAGAGCTGCGTATCAGCTGTCCCGGGGAGCCCGATGAAATAAGGTAATGGAGGCCGAAAAAAAGGCCGCAGTAGAGTATGGCCAGGCATGCCGCAATAATCGAGTACTTAAGTCTGTTCGACATGGCCACCTCCTCCGAATCATATTATCGTTATGCCGATGTCTTATATTGAGCTGTTTTCAAACCCGGCTTCAGACGGATTTGTCCATTCCTAACTTCGATTGATCGTAGCGCCGAACCGAGTGCTCGCTTATGGGGCTGGTTGGTTCGCGCTGGGATCTCTATTTTGCAGCCGGAATTTCCGGAGCTTTAACCTGGGTATCCATGCTCAATAGCTCTCCCGAACGAAACTGGAGGATCGCGTTGTTGAATACCACGACGGTATTCTTGCCACTCATCAGGCTGTCCTCGACATCCTGGCTATAGACCGGTTCCCCCAACATTCGGGATGCCTCTTCGACTGTCATGGTTAGGGTGAAGTCCTGGGGATGGAGCGTGGTGGGAGGATACTCCGCCGATTGATCCTCCAAGGTACCCTGATTTAAGAGGCGGCCGTCACTGAAGTCTGACGATTTCGCCTTGGAGGGGTAGCTCCAGGTCTCCATCCTAGTGGAGCCGGAGGGATCGTATGAAACGAAGAACTGCTCCGGATAACCGAGTTGGTTCACCATGCGGCTCTGATCGGCGGAGAGGCCGGGAATCAGGCTTACATCGGGTTCGCTTTGTGTATTGGATGCGGGCGGCGAAGACTGGTTGCCGCAACCGGCGAGCACCACTGTAACGATGAGAAAAGTCAGGAAGACAAGGGGAGCCCCAATCAACCTCGATCTTTGCGATTTGTTGCCGCGAAGCAAGGTACGGACATCCATAAGGTGATTATAATCTCTCAGCAGGCAGGGCCATAGCCATCAAGCTTCACACGAATCTCTTCGACTACTCCGTGAGCGTCTGAGCGATTAAGATGGTATCGGGTTCGTACTGAGGGACACCAAGGAGGAATTATATTGCGAGGCCGCGTATTTTTGGTAATTCTTCTGGTTCTCATGCTGCCGCTTGCCAATATCACGAGTGGCTGTGGAGGTGGGGGAGGCGCCGCGATCAAGGAGGTAAGCCTGCAGCCGGGAGGAATGCAAGAGGTCTTTTCCCTCTACTACCCGGTGCCGTTCGACGCTGCAGGCCACCTTCCAGCCTATCAGGTCAGCCCCGGCCTCTCCAACGTCGCCGGAAAAGCCGGTGTTTCCCTGCCTGCCGGTGCACTCAGTGAATTGGCGCAAAAGGGGTTTTATATCACCGCTGGGAGCGAAGAGCAAATCTCTGATGTCTACGAGAAAATGCCGGGCGCCAAATTCATAACAGTTGACGCCGTCGTCGCTGCCTGTCGAGTTCTGGATGAATACACCATGCTCTTTTTGGAAAAAGAGATGCTTGCCGATGATCTCAAAAGCCTGGTATCGGCGCTTTTCGCGACACTGCAGGGAATGTATCAGGGAACTCAGGGTTCGGTGCGGGACGCCGCGCTGAAAGACCTTGGATTTTTAGGCGTAGCCGCAATGCTCCTCGGGCTGGAAGCGGACATACCTTCAGAGATCGCAGGTGCGGTGGATAAGGAACTTTCGCTGATATCCGCCCATAAAGCACGCGCTGTATCGCCGCTCTTCGGCAGTGAGGCGGATTATTCCATTTACGCTCCGGAGGGCCACTACCAAGGTGCCCTTGAAGGCTACTTCCAGGCCCTGACCTGGATGAGCCAGGGATATTTCTCTCCACGTCCCGGTGCCACCCCCACCGAAACCGCGAGAGGACGAAATTCAACCCGGCAGGCGTTGCTCCTCCTTGCCGCCCTACATGGCACAATCGTTGCCGGGCGGCAAGCCCTCAAGGTATGGGATCAGATTTATCAGCCAACCTGCTTCTTGAATGGCGTTACAAACGAACTCAACGTTTATACTTATGGCAAGGTGGCTCTCGACAAATACGGCAGCAATCTTCAGCTGAGCCGGTTAGGTGATGATTCGCTGATCGATTCATTCATAGAATCCGTTCTGCAGCAGGCCTCACTCGCCGGTCTCGATGATGCTCAGGATGTCTCAGGCGGTTCGTTTACCCTTTTCGCTCCGCACCCACAGGCCGATGCCAAAATATTTGAAGAGCTGGTGGCCCCCGCCGTTCCCGACCGGACCATGCCCAGGGGCTTGGATGTTCCCGCCGCTTATGGTTCCGATCGCGCCCTCGAGATATTAGACAAGCTATATAAGGACACCCAGTACGAATCGTACGAGGCCAACATAAGGGGACTGCGCCGGGAATCGAGCCTCAATCCATTGCAGACGCATTCCAGCGTTTATTCAAGCACCGTCAGTGCACTGCGGGTCCTGCTCAAACCGGCTCCGGAAGGATACCCGCCGTTTATGCGCAACACGTCCTGGCAGGACAGGGACATCTATTCTTTTCTTGCCGGCTGGACCGAGCTGGAAAAGAAGGCGCTGGACTTCCGGGAGAACCCATATGCGGCTCCTGATGCTCCGGGTCCAACATCTTCGAGCTCGAAAGGATACGTAGAACCTCGCCCCGAAATTTTCGCCCTCCTCGCCGCCACCATCGATACTCTGAAAAGGGGCCTGTCCGAGCGGGAAATGGTGTTTAAAGAAATAGCGGATCGCCTGGAACTGCTCGATCGCATGCTCCGGGCTTTTAAAACAATCGCCGAAAAAGAACTAGCTAACCAGCCAATTAGCTCGGAAGAAAACGCTTTGATCGCCGGGTTCGGAGATAATTTCAAATATTTGACCACCTTTCCGATCTCTGATGGGCAGGATTCGCAATCTGCGCAACTCAGCCTCCTCAGCGACCTTTACGGCGACTCAGTGAATGGAGAGGTGTTGCAGGCAGGGCTGGGAAAGCCAAATCTCTACTATGTCATCGTGCCGATAAACGGCAGTCTCACACTGGCTATCGGGGCGGGTTTTTCCTATTTCGAATCCGTAAAAGCCGTGGATCAGAAGCTAACGGACGCGTTATGGCGGGAATCCGTAAATAC